>Ga0335078_10010462_pt1 | contig 13731 bp, 12 predicted proteins | sample Lox_Sample_32_FD_206711 | JGI IMG/M metagenome (GOLD analysis project Ga0335078, IMG submission 206711) | Soil microbial communities from Loxahatchee National Wildlife Refuge, Florida, United States - Lox_Sample_3.2 | ecosystem: Environmental > Terrestrial > Soil > Wetlands | place: USA...
TGAACGGCATGTCCTTCTCGGACTTCATCGCCTCTTCGGCGTCGTCCCACACCAGCCACACGCTATAGCCATCGCGCGTCTTGCCGCGCAACTGATTCGCCAGTTCCAACAGCAACGCGCTCGACGAGCCGCCATCATTCGCACCCACATACGGCGAGTCTTTTAGCGGATAGTTCGTGTCGTAGTGGCTGGCGATGATGATGATTCCGTCTTTCGTCCCGGGATACTTCGCGACAATGTTGTGCACGGGAAACTTGCCCACCGGCGTGTCAGCCGTAAACACATCGTCCTCCACCTGGTCGCCCTTCAACCGCGAGTCGATGTAGTCCTCCACTTTTTTGTGATTCGCGCTGCCCAGCGGACGCGGCCCAAGCTTCACGATGTCTTTCACGTACTGCATCGCCCGATCGCCATCAAAGCTGGGCGGCGGCCCGCTATCGGGAGGGAGATTCAGCGGCGTCTCTTTCGTCTCTGCCGCCGCACTGGTCGCCGGAGTCTGGGTTGCAGGAGTCTGTGTCGCCGGCGACGCTTCCTTGTCCCGGTCGCACGCCAGCACCGCCAGCGTCAACGCCAGCACGATCCACCAGAAATATTTCGATTTCATGCCCGAGCTTGTTTCTCTTTCCGCGCCCTGCGTTGCTCCGGATGCACCAGCCACGCCACTCCAATGCTCAACGCATACAAGCCGAGCATGGGCGCCGCGAATACGCACATGTTTACGATGTCAGGAGTAGGCGTAACGATAGCCGCCAGCACGAAGATTATCAGGATGGCGTAACGGAAGTGCCGGACCATGAACGCCGGGGTCATGATGCCCATGAAGGCCAGGAAAAACACGATGATCGGCATCTCGAAAATCAGCCCCATGCCCACCACAATGCTCAGGAACAGCTGGGTGTACTCGCCGACCGTAATCATCGGCTGAAACTGCCCATTGAACTTGATGAAGAACTCGAGCGCCCGCGGGTACGCGACGCGATATCCGAAATACCCGCCCAGCGTGAACAGCGAAATCGTCGACGCCATGAACGGGAACACATAGCGCTTTTCATGCCGGTACAGCCCCGGCGAAATAAACATCCACACCTGGTACAGCACGAAGGGCGAGGTCAGGAACAAGCCCGCCAGCATGGCGATCTTCAAGTAAAGGTTGAACGGATCGACCGGATTGAGATAGACCAGCTTTTCCGGCAGGTGCTGCGCCCGCAGGGCATCCATAATGGGCTTCTGCATTACGCCATAAATACGCTCGCGATAGCCCCAGCACGCAGCCGTTCCCGCCGCCACCGCCATCACCGAATACACGATGCGCTTGCGCAGTTCTTCCAGATGATCCAGGAAGCCCATGGTAGGCATGGACTCTGGTTCTCGTTCTGGGGTGGAGGCCTCCGCGACCTCAGGCATGCGACTCCTGCGTGGTGGTCGGGGATTCTGTAACCACAGCCGATGCAGTCACCGGCTCAGCGTCGGATTGGATTTCCGCGCCAGGAATCGCTTCCGTGGCCGCTTCTACCGGCTTGGTCTCAGTCGTCGGAACTTCCGCCGTGGACGCCAATGTGGCAGGCGCTTCCGTAAGATTCGGTTTCATGGCGCGGCTGGCGGTGCCGTCCGGAGGCGCGCTCGGCGGCAGGATTTTCTTCTTCTGCTCCTCCACCTCGATGTGAGCGATCTCCTGCTCAATCTGCGACTTGAATTCGTTCGAAGCGCGACGGAACTCCGCGAGCAACTTCCCCGCCTGGCGGGCGATCTCCGGCAGCTTCTTTGGCCCAAAAATCACCAGGGCCAGAAAAAACAGGAAGATCGTCTCCGAGAAACTCATGCGCTTCATCATACTGCCCCACCGCGCGGCCCGGCAATGACAGTAAGACACAGCGTTGACAATTCGACTCCACACTCGCATGGCGCCGCGATTTAGCCGACCAGGGGAATCTCAGCTAGGCATGAACTGCCGGGCAGCATTTGCCCTGGCGATCCCAATCTCAAGACCTGTAGTTCCATGCAATCCGCGCAAGCCCTTTGAAATCCTCGATTCCGAATATGTCTTCTTGGGCCTGGAACTTGGCCCAAATCGTGCCCCAGTATTTCTGCCAGTCCTCATTAAACTTCGGGCGCGCATTGCCGATAGTTTTGTGGGGAAGGATCGGTTTCTCGAAGGAGCACGTATGTCGATTTCCAGTATTGCCAGCAGCCTGTTCAGCAGTCAGGGCGTTCAAGTCCAGGCCCAACCTATTTTCCGCACATTACAGAATTCTCAGTCGGCAACAACCGCTACTCCCACCGACTCTGTCACTCTGCAATCCGGCTCGCAAAGCACGAACCCTCTCAGCCAGGACTACAGCCAGCTGGCGCAAGACCTACAGTCGGGCAATCTCTCGGCAGCCCAGCAGGATTTTGCCAAGATTCAGCAGGATCTGCAGAGCCGTGCGCAGGACGCCCCGCAGGCCGCCGCCGGTGGTCACTATCATCACCGCCATCTCGGCAAGATCGGGCAGCTGCTGCAGCAGGTCGGCCAGGACCTTCAATCAGGAGACCTGACCAGCGCGCAGCAGACCTTCGCCACGCTGCAACAGGATCTTGCGCAGTTGAATTGGGCCGGAGGATCGTCTACTCAGCCCGTGGCTGCAAGCTCTGTCTCCGTGACTGCCTGATCGGTGAAGGCGTAAGCAGCTTGACAGCGAAGATCTTCTCCGCGACGTTAGCGTTCTCTTTGCGAACTTCACGGTAAAGATCTTTCGCTCCGGTCTTGCCTCTGGTTCCATGCAATGCGGCAGCTTATGATGTTGCCGCCATGCAACTCTGGTTCGCCCGCGGCAGCGACGTCTCCATTCGCCAACAACTCGTCACCCAGATCATCCTCGGCATCCTCAGCGATGATCTCGCCCCCGGCCAACGCTTACCCTCCACCCGTGAACTCGCCCGCCGCTTTCATCTTCACCCCAACACCATCAGCGCGGGATACCGCGAGTTGCAACGAAGTCGCTGGGTAGAATTCCGCCGTGGCAGTGGAGTCTACGTCCGCGCCCAAAAACCCGAGACTCCCCTCACGCCCTCACTCGCTCTCGACCACAAAATCTCAGAACTGTTTCGCTCGGCCCAGCAACTCGGCGTCTCACTTCCCACGCTTCGTCTGCGCCTGCGTCAGTGGCTCGATTTGCAAGCTCCGGATCATTTCCTCCTGATCGAGCCCGACGAAGAACTCCGCCGCATCCTGACCGCGGAAATCTCAACCGTCGTCACCTTCCCGGTGCTCTGCTGCGGTATCGAAGAAGCCAGCAATAATCTGGAAGGCAGCATCCCGATTGCTCTCCCCAATCGCGAGGCCAGCCTTCGCGGGGTCTTGCCCGCGGGATCCGAACTGATCTTGCTACAGTTGCGGTCCGTACCCGCGTCCCTCGTGGGATACCTTCCGGCCCCGGCTGGCAAATTGATAGGGATCGCCTCCCGCTGGCCCGAATTCCTGAAAGTTGCGCGCGCCATGCTGCACGCCGCCGGATTCGATCCCGACAGTCTCGTCTTCCGCGACGCCCGCGATCCCAACTGGCAGCGCGGACTCAAGCAAACCGTCGCAGTCGTCTGCGACTCCCTCACCGCCGCCGCGCTCCCCAAAGACTGCCGCGCCATTCCCTTCCCGCTTCTGTCGGAGTCTTCCATCGCAGAATTACGGCGCTACGAAGACTTCATCCGTCAGCCTTTACATGCGTTGTGACAGCGCAAGAACTGTCACACACCCTGCGATGGGCTCGAAATGCTTCTCTTACTGTTGGTCCATGCGGAGAGTCTTCGGCATCGGCCTTGCTTCTTCCCATTTACGACCGCTCGTTTTGGCAGCCTGGTGTCTGGCCTCAGCTTTCGTAGCAGACGCGCAGCTCCCCGCAATACCAAATACGGTCAGACTGGAGAGAGGACAGAGGCTGGTATTGGTGTTGTTGACTCCTCTCGACTCTGGCCGTGCACAAGTAGGCGATGACGTCTCGCTAAAGATCCTTCTCCCTGTGACTGTTGACGGGGTGAACGTGCTCCCTACCGGCTGGCCAGTCCACGGCCGAGTCGGCGGTGTCAGTCGTGCGAGCGGCAATTGCAAACCAGGCAATGTCGTTTGGAAGCTGAATGAAATCACGGCGCCCGATGGGACGAAGATCACCATCTCGACGGAAAGCACAGAGAAAAAGACCGACAAGCAAGTTAAGAAAGCAGTCAAGTACACCGCACTCGCGCCGCTCGCTGCTATCGCATCGCCCTACCTCGGCGTCCTGTGGCTCGGAATGCACAATGAGGGACGCTGTCGTGGAGCTGTCGGCGAGGAAGAAAGACTGCCCGCAGGTACCGCCCTTTCCGCGGAGGTTTCCAAAAACACAGTTCTGTTGCGCATCCCCTGAAACCGCTCAACCGCATCGACCGGATTGCGGCTGTGTACACTCTCTCTGGAGAGACTCCGTGCGTCTTTTGTGGAGGAGCGTTTCTTGAGCGAACTGCTTGCCGACACCGCCGCCCGCGCCACACGCTATCTAAGCGCAATCAACGACCGTCCCGTCGTCCCTTCGTCGAATGATATTTCCCGCCTCCAAAGCCTCGAAGGTCCACTGCCGGAGAATCCATCAGATCCCGCACAAGTCCTCGCCCAACTCGACGACGTCGGCTCGCCCGCCACCGTCACCACCGCGGGCGGCCGCTACTTCGGATTCGTGATCGGCGGATCCCTCCCCGCAGCCCTCGCCGCCAGCTGGCTGGCAGGCGCATGGGATCAGAATGCAGCCATGCAGGTCATGTCGCCCATTGCGACCAAGCTCGAAGAAATCGTTCGTGAATGGACGCTCGATCTCCTCGGACTGCCCGCAGACAGCGGCATGGGATTCGTCACATGCACGACCATGGCAAATTTCTCCGGCCTCGCCGCCGCCCGCTCAGCCCTGCTCCAGCGCGCCGGATGGAACGTCGAAGAAGATGGATTGTTCGGAGCGCCGCCCTTCCGCGTCATCGTCGGCGACGAAGTTCACGTCTCGCTGCTAAAAGCGCTCAGCATGCTCGGCCTCGGACGCTCCCGCGTGACCCGCGTTCCCGTCGATGCTCAAGGACGCATGCGTGCCGACGCCTTGCCTCCCCTCGACGAACACACTCTCGTTTGCATCCAGGCTGGCAACGTCAACACCGGTGCGTTCGATCCCGCCCAGGAAATCTGCGCGCGAGCCCGCGACGCCCATGCCTGGATCCACGTCGACGGAGCTTTCGGCCTCTGGGCCGCGCTCTCTTCGCAATATGCGCCTCTTCTCGCGGGCTACAACCTCGCTGACTCCTGGGCCATCGACTGCCACAAATGGCTCAACGTTCCCTACGATTCCGGCATGGTCGTTGTCCGCGATCCCGAGCATCTGCGACGGGCTCTCGCCGCCGGAAGCGCCGCCTATCTCACCCAGGCCGCAGGACGCGAGCCCTGGCAATTCACTCCCGATTCCTCGCGCCGCGCTCGCGGAGTCGAACTCTGGGCTGCGATGCGCTCCCTCGGCCGCAGCGGACTCCGCGACCTGATCGAACGCAATTGCCGCCAAGCCAAGCAATTCGCCGAGCGCCTCCGCGCCGCCGGGTTCTCCATCCTCAACGATGTCGTCTTAAATCAAGTCTTAGTCTCCTTCGGCACTCCCGAGCAAACCAATCGCGTCATAGCCGAACTGCAAGCCGACGGTACCTGCTGGTGCGGAGGCACTGTATGGCAGGGCCACACCGCCATGCGCATCTCCGTGTCCAGTTGGGCCACCACTGACGATGACGTCGAACGTAGCGCAGCAGCCATGATCCGCATCGCCAACTCCGTGCGATCAAACTGACGCCACCCAGCTGATGCGGCGGATGTGACACTCCAAATACCGTCCCAAGCGCCCGACCACCTGGATGCCGTCAGCGCTACTCTGCGCTCATGAAAAAGCCACGACTCGTCGCCTCACTGCTGGCCGCGTTGTTACTCGCTTCCGCCGCGCAATCGCAAACGTCCAACCCTCAACTCCCCGACGCTCCCTCAGCCCAATGCAGATATCCCGCAAGTTCCTCTCGTCCGCCCTATCCGCAATCTCCCTACTACTACGCGGCCCCAAGGTCTTCCCCAAGCGGCCGTGGCGCCCTCATCGGCGGAGCCATCGGATTCACCCTCGGCGCCGCCCGCCCCAACGCCGGCACCGCAAAGGATCGCTTAACCTTCGGCCTGATCCTCGGTCTGATCGGCGCTGGTATCGGAGCCACAATCCCCGCATCCCCCTATCATCACTTTCACCACCCACCCCGCTGGAAAGATGACGACGAAGACGCCCAGCACCGCGCCCCCGCTAAACCCAATGCTCCGCAATCGTCCCATGCCTGGAAACCAATCCCCTCCGACCATGCACCCGGCGCATGATTTCCGCCGCGCCCGAGCACCTTCCCGACCCTCCGCCGCATCTCATAACTAGCCCTTCCCCAGGTGGTTACCACCGGTAACCTTCCCGGTCCGGGGCAGTCTAACCAAGTGATATACTGCGGATATTCAGCGCGGTCGCTGGGGTGCTAGCAAACCCTCAACCGAAGGATTTCAAGATGGCTCGTAGTTCACGCCGCTCACTATTCCTGGTACTTTTTTTCCTCCTCGCCTGCGGATTCCTGGGCATCCTGTTTGCCCAGCGCTCCGGCCAGCAGTCCTCCATGACGGGCGACTCCGAGGTTAAGGACAGTCTTAAGCAATTCACCGATGTGTACTCCCTCGTCGAGGAGAATTACGCTGAGCCGGTGAATGCCGATAAAGCCATCTACAACGGCGCCATCCCGGGCATGCTCCACGCGCTCGATCCGCACTCCAATTTCTTTGATCCGAAATCCTACGCCCTGATGCGCGAAGACCAGCGCGGCAAGTACTACGGCGTCGGCATGACCGTCGGTCCGCGCAACAACAAAGTCATCGTCATCTACCCCTTTGTCGGAACGCCCGCCTATAAAGCCGGCATCCACCCCGGCGACGTCATCATTGCCGTCGACGGCAAGTCCACCGAGAACATGAGCACCAGCGATGTCGCTGATCTGCTCAAAGGACCCAAGGGCACCACGGTTCACATCAGCATCGCGCGCGAAGGCGTCGAGAAGCCCATGGAGTTCACCCTCGTCCGCGACGAGATTCCGCGCTACTCGGTTGACGTTCACTTCTTGATCAAGCCGGGCATCGGCTACATGCACGTCAACGGATTCAACGAGACCACCGAGCACGAAGTCTCCGACGCGCTCGATTCCTTCGGCGATCTCAAAGGCCTCATCCTCGATCTGCGCGGCAATCCCGGCGGCCTGCTCAGTGAAGGCGTCGGCGTCGCCGATAAGTTCCTCAAGAAGGGACAGCTCATCGTTTCGCATCACGGACGTGCCTCCGCCGAGAAGCGTTATATCGCGCAACACGGCAACGGCGGCAAGGATTACCCCATCGTCGTTCTCGTTAACCGCCTGACCGCTTCCGCCGCGGAAATCGTTTCCGGCGCCATTCAAGATCACGATCGCGGCCTGATTGTCGGCGAAGTCACGTTCGGCAAAGGACTCGTTCAGACCGTCTACCCGCTCTCTGAAAACACCGGTCTCGCACTCACCACTGCGCACTACTACACGCCCAGCGGACGCCTCATCCAGCGCGACTACTCCAACATTTCGCTCTACGACTACTACTACAATCGCGACAGCGCCGAGTCTTCCAACACCGCCAATCGCGAGGTCAAGCTCACTGACAGCGGACGCACCGTCTACGGCGGCGGCGGCATCACCCCTGACGTCAACATTCCTCCGGTCAAGACCAATCACTTCCAGGACACGCTCCTGCAGCACTACGCGTTCTTCAACTTCGCCAAGCGCTACGTTGTCGATCATCACCCGGCCAAGAGCTTCGAAGTCGACGACGCCACCATGCAGGAATTCCGCAAGTCCCTCGACGAAGCCAGCATTCCTTACACCCAGTCCGAACTCATGGACAACGCCGATTGGATCAAGTCGAACATCAAGTCGGAAATTTTTGTCGACGCCTTCGGCCAGGATGAAGGTATGAAGGTCCGTGCCGAATCCGATCCGGAAGTGGTGAAGGGTCTCGAACTCTTGCCCCAGGCAAAGGCTCTGGCCGACAACGCCAGGAAGATTGTGGCCGAACACAACGCGGCCCCAGCCTTCAACCGCCAGTAACTATTTTGAAGGAGTCATCCCGAAGGCCCGCGCTTTCACCAGCGGGCCGAGGGATCTCCCGCTCGACAAGATTCAGGGACAGCCCGACGCCTGAACCCGTTACGTTGACTTCCCTCCCCCCGCATGTGAAAATCCGCCAGAGGCCGCTACTAGGGCGGCCAAAGCGCATTCTCCGGGCGTTTTACACCGTCGAAACAATGGTTCTTTTTCATCACGAAGCCAAGGCATCGCCTCGGTCCAAGAGGTCTCGTTGAAAGTCCCCATCCTCGCTGGCGCCGTACTTCTGGCCCTGATCGCCGGATGGACCGACCTCCGCTACCGCCGCATCCCCAACTGGCTGACGGTTTCGGCCGCCGTGCTCGGGATCGCCGCCAGCGTCGCCCTCAACGGCCTGCAGGGATTGAAGACTTCCCTGTTCGGCGTAGGCATTGGTCTCGCTCTTCTTCTCCCGTTCGTTCTGCTTCGCAGCCTGGGGGCGGGCGATTGGAAGCTGGCTGGAGCGCTCGGGGCCTTCACTGGTCCGGGCTTATTGGTGGATCTTTTACTCGTTTCCGTATTCGTGGCCGGGGTCATGGCTCTGGCCCTGGTGATTTACCGAGGACGATTCCTGCAAACCGTGCGCAATATCGGACACATTCTGGTCTCGCTGGTCACCTTCCGCCTGCCCAGCCAGCGTGTCTCGCTCGATAACCCGGACGCTTTGAAAGTTCCCTACGGCGTCGCCCTCGCGTTTACAGTTATCCTTTATGCCGGAGCCCATCTCGGGGGAGTTGCTTAACATGCGGACCAGACTCCAGCGCATCATCCGCGGGCTGATTCACGAAACGCAGGCGGCCGAAATTGCCGAAGCCGCAGCCGTGCTTCCCATCATGTTCATGATCCTGCTCGGCATCTTCTGGTTCGGACAGGCCTTCAGCCTCTACGGAGCCATCACTCGCGCCGCCCAGGAAGGCGCCCGCGCCGGAGCCGCCCCATATTGCACCACCTGTAGCTCCGCCGGGCCCCGTCCATCCCAACTCGCCGCCACCGCCGTGCAGAACGCTCTGCAAGCCTCCAAGCTCGATCCGACTCAGGCACAGTTTCCGACAACGCCCCAGTCTTTTAATTCCTGCATCGTCAACGGCTCTCCTCCTGGATGCGATGGCAGTGCCAGCAACAAAGTCTGCATACAAACTCCGGTACAACTCACCAGCACGGTGCAAAGTGGCGCTGCCGGTGTGTGTGGCATCTCAGTCAGTTTTCAATATCCATTTAACTTCCATCTGCCGTTCGTCACCCAGCCGCACCAACAAATCTGGCTGCAAGCCTCGGCGCGTGTCCGCATGGAGACCCGTTGAATCTATCTCTCCATCTTCGTGGTCTCACGCGCACCGTGCGGCAGTGTTGGATGCTGGTGCGTGGTGAATCTGCTGACTTTGAGCGATGCGGCCTGCAGCGGCATCACTCCGCTGGTGAATACACTGATTTGAAGGGGCGCGGCTTTCAGCCGCGCCATCCCTTCCGCAAAGTCGATGCGGCTTTAGCCGCTGCGGGGCGTACTTCTCGGCATCTAGAACTCCGCCAGAGACTCTTCGAAGACCGAGCCGCGCAACTGGTCGAGTTCGCGGTGACTCTTCCATTGCTGGTGGTCTTCGTCGTCGGAATTTTCGACTTCAGCGGGGCCTTCACCCTCAAACAGAAACTCACCAACACCGCGCGCGATGCCGCGAGGGCAGCCGCTGCCGATCCCGTTACCGACGTCCTGAACCCCTCGGCGGGAAACACCATGCCATCGTCTGTCAGCGACGCTTACCAGCTTATCTCGGGCTATCTGGTGGCAAACAACATCAACATGTGCGGATTGACTTCCGCCAACGGCATCAGCGGACCCGGGCCTATCTGGACTTTCAGCGTCCCGGCTACGTCTTCCGCCCCGTGCGGCCTCACCATCATCATCAATCGTGGCTACTATCTTGCCGCAACCGGAACCGCGCAGTTGCCTGACGTAAATTGCCGCCCTGTGACCGCAGCCAGCGGACAAACCCAGGTTGTCGCCACCTGCGTCAGCATTCAGTACGCCTACCAGTGGCGCTTCGGAAAAGTTCAAAGCGTCCTGGGATCGGCCGCATCCTTGCCGAACAACATCAGTGCCGTGGCCATTGCCACCAACGAGAACTGACCATGAAGCGACCTCTGATCCGCAAATTCGGGCGAGCAGCGCACGCGAGTGGCGAGCGCGGGGTCACGATGATCTTAGTCGCAATTTCTATGGTCGCCATCCTCGCCATGGCGGCGTGGTCGATCGATCTAGTGACGCTTTACCTGGCTCGCGAAGAAGCCCAGCGCTCCGCCGACGCCGCCGCCCTCACCGCCGCTCGCATCATCTCCGTCTCAGGCATCACGGGCACAGGATCGGGAAGCACACAAATCGCCAATTGGACCGCCATCTGCGGAACCAGCGGCGTCGCCACGCTGGCAGCCCAATCGGTTGCGGCGCAAAACTCGGTCGGCCAACGCTCTGCTGTGACGGTGCAAGTCACCTACGCGGCCGCACCAAACGGCGCCGGCGGCAACGCCGATTGCAGTGCCATTGGCACCCAGGCCTTCGCCATCAATCCGCTCGTGACGGTGAAAGTGCAACAGAACGGATTGGCCACTTTCTTCTCCCGCATCTGGGGATACAGCGGCAACAGCGTTAGCGCCACAGCCACAGCAGAAGTATTCAATCCGTCCGCATCCGATTCATTAGGCACCAGCGGAGAAGTCACCCCGGTGCAACCTCGCTGCGTCAAGCCGTGGATGGTACCGAATCTGGACCCGGAAAACCCGAACAATACTTCAGGATGCCAGTCAACGTGTCAGCCGTTTGTTCAGACGACAAACGGATCCATAACAAATGCCGGCATCAGCACCGGCGGCACCGGCGCAACCGGTGTAATCGGGGAGACGTTTACGCTTTTTGCCGACTGCCCGCCGACAGGTAATTGCCTTCCACCAGATAATCTTCCGGTCGCCAATACAACCAACACCACATCGTTCCCAACGATTTCAGCACCAAGTCTCGAATATGTCCCTGGTCAAGTTCCGTCCCTGCAGCCCGTGGGTGTACCGGCCTGCGGAAATGCCAATCTCTATCAAGCGGCCGTTGCTGGCTGCGATCAGAGCACGCAATACCAATGCGGATCGCCCCTCGCCTTCAATCCAAATCCCAACACCGTCGACTTGTCCGAAAATCCCGGTGGAGCGACTGGCGACACAGCCACCGGGCTGGCGTGTTCTCTCACTTATCCCAACCAGAGCAGCCTGCCGCTCACTGGGCTCGACATACTCGACACCACTGCGTACCCCTTCAAGATCACAACCGACGCCTCCAATCCTCTGCGCATTCCCACCGGCACACAGGTCACATCCAGCAACCAGATCGTGTCTCTTCCGATTTACGACACACCTAGCGCTGGATCGTTCACGACGGCCGTTCCCAATCCCGTCGTCATCATCGGCTTCCTGCAAGTCTTCATCAATAACCTCAATCCCGACGGCAGCCTCAATGTCACAGTCCTCAACGTCGCCGGTTGTGGCAGCGCCACGTCAAACACTCCCGTAAACGGATCGTCCCCCGTTCCCATCCGCCTGATCACCCCACCGTCGCCTTAAGCTCGTTTCGTGTAACGACGGCCACCCTTGTAGCGACAGCCGCCCCGGCTGTCAGGCGGCCCAGAAGTACCGGGCCGCAGCGCATTCCTATCACGGAATCACCCCGATCCTAGGATCAACCTGATCGTCGGAGTCATCCCGATCGCAGCCGCTTTTCAGGCGGAGAGAGGGATCTCCCGCGCAACCGCTCTGTGAGGAAAAGAAAAAGCAGAAACACTGTCCCAGATTGGGATTTCCTTTTCGGGAATTCCGCACTTTCCCGCATTTTGTCCTTTTCGATCTGGCGTATCCCTGTCTACCCTGATGGAATGGCGTCTTGTCTCCAAACCCGAAGCCTGCTCGAACCGCAGTCTGGAACAAGCCCTCGCTCCGCCGAAAAAACGCCCGTAACTCCTTATTCTGGAAGATTTTACGTGCAACCCCTTATTTATCAAGATTTTGCGAGGATCAATGCAGCGCAAAGCAGGTTAACCCGTTTAAAAGCAATATTTTGCGCGATTCGATCAAAAAAAATGAAAAGACGGGATCTTGATTCCAAAGGACTTACGCTGACTTCCTCGCAAAATATTCCCGCGAAAGGAGTTACTGTGGAGTCGAGTCGTCGTCGCCCTTGATTTCGGGCATGGCCGCAGGCGGCGCGACCTGCACTGGCGGAGTCGGTTGCCGCTGGCCAACAGGCCTCGCGGGAGCAGGTGCGGGTTGGGCAGGCGTCTCGTCATCATCGGAGGCATCGTCGCTCTGCGTGACCGGTGGCAGTGGCGCCGTGTAGCCGCCCTCGACGCGCGGGCTAAGGATCACACGATCCAGTTGGCGCGGATCGCTGGCCGCGCTCAGGATCAGGAAGTTGAACTTCGATCCGTTCAGCAATTGCGCCAGCACTTCCGGCGCAGGTCCGGGGCCGAGATCGACGACAACTTTTTCTTGTTCCGCGCCGGCGGCAATCGCGATTTCCGCTCCGGTGCGCTGCTGCACTGCGTAGAGCACTTCCGACAAGGTCGCTTTGTTGGCGTGAATCGAGAGTTGCCCGTCGCGGAACGAAACGTCCAGCGGCTTCACCGCGGTAGCGCTCACGCGCTCCGAACTTTGTACGTAGTTGGCGACAACCAGGCCGGGCCGCGTTGGTTCCGCGGGATAGTCGTTCGCGGCCACGGCATTTCCGCTCGCGCTGCCCAGCACTTTGATCATCACCGTGCGGCCGGGAAACACCTGGTACGATTGCGCGCTCTTCAGGTCGAGCACGATGCGGGTGACCGGCGGGTTCGCATGGAAGAGGCCGACGCGCAGGTCTTTTACTTGTCCGCGAAACACGGACTGGCTGCGCAAATCCGCGCCCGGCGTGGCATTGGGAAAGTCGATGACGAGGCGGTCGGGTCCGGTGAGAACTTGGGTTTGCGGCGTGATGCGGTCGCTGGCCTCGACTTCAATTTCGACCGCGTCCTTACTGCCCAGAACTTGTACGCGCTTCACCGAAATTTGGGCGACGAGCGTGCCAGCGAAAATTGTCGTGCAGACCGCAGCCATCGACAACTGACTCATGACGCTTCGCGAAAGGCTGCGCATGTACACCTGTGCCCGGGCAGTTTTAGGAGTTCTAGCCCGATTCTAGCAGTGCAACTCGCAGCCCGTGCTTACGTTGGTATTAGAACTATAGGTTCCTCAGTGGCTGAGCGGTTTCAGCATCTCGCTGAGCACATCCGGACGATCTGAAATCCGCTCTAGGTGCGGGTTCTTCTCGCCGTCGTGATAGTCGACGCTATAGGTCTTGAAGAACTGGGCGTTCTCCACCAGCAACTCGATAGGACCTTTGCTTCCCTGCGCCGCCTTGATGGCGTCGTGCAGAACCTCCGGCGTCCACTTCCTGCCGTTCACTGCGACCAGTTGCATCCCGGGCCCAATGCCCGCCTTGTACGCAGGAGAACCGACGATCACATC
>Ga0335078_10010463_pt1 | contig 13731 bp, 7 predicted proteins | sample Lox_Sample_32_FD_206711 | JGI IMG/M metagenome (GOLD analysis project Ga0335078, IMG submission 206711) | Soil microbial communities from Loxahatchee National Wildlife Refuge, Florida, United States - Lox_Sample_3.2 | ecosystem: Environmental > Terrestrial > Soil > Wetlands | place: USA: Florida...
AACATATCGCGGCGGAAATTCCGGTTTGGCTGGAATGCAGGATCTTCTTTCAAGACCTTCCGGAGCACCGGTCCCCAGAATCCCCAGGGCCGCACACGCTTATAAAACGACTTCAGAACTTCCTCGTCCTCCGGCGGCGTCGACAGCGTACCGGCCAGGCAACCCGCCAGGGAAATGGCCAGAAGCAACGGGAACGCGTTGAGCGGCGACGTGTGCGGCAGGGCGACCGGAAGAATCAGCGAACCGCCGATCCCCGACACCATCCCCCAGAAATATCCGTAGCCGTTGAATCGCCACCAATACCACTTGAGGACGTTGGAGGCCGTGTAGCCGCCCCACAATGCCGACACAATCCACTGGATGACCGAGTTGATGGATCCCACAAACCATCCGAAACTTATTCCGGCCACCACGACCGCGAAAGAGCTGACGTAGCTCAGGCGCATGTAGGTCTTCGAACTGGCATGGGGGTTGATGAACCGCTTGTAGATGTCGTTGACGATATATGGCGGAGCCGCGTTCACGGTAGCGGCGAAGTTTGACATGAAGGCCGCCAGCAATCCCGCCAGCAGGAGGCCGAGCAATCCGACCGGAACGAACCGGCCGAGCGCGTAGGGAAGGACCATCTCAAAATCGATGTTGGTTCCCATCGCCCGAATCTGATCGCTGTAGAATACCAGCGCCAGGACCGTCAGCCCGGTAATCATGAAATAGCGCGGAAAAATCAGCACCACGTTCACCCAGGCGCTCATCAGCGACGCCTCGCGGGGGTTCTTGGTGGACAAAATACGCTGCATGTCGTAGTTCGGCGCCGGACCGGCGGTGCTGATCAGGATGCCCTTGAACAGCATCATCATGAAGAAGATTCCAAACAGCGAGTACCCATCCTGGGTGATCTTGGAGTTGACCGAATCGATCAGGCCGTTCCAGTTCAGATTGAGGTGCCAGCCGAAGAACAACTGGTCCCATCCCGCCGGAACCACTTTGTGGAGCGTGGCCGGAGAGACTCTGGACATGGCGATCAGCCCGATGGCAATCGAGGCAACCGACAGAATGCAGAACTGGATCACCTCGGTGACGACCACGCTGAACATCCCGCCCTTGACGACGTAAAACGTCGTGATGGCCATCAGAATCAGGGCATACTCGTTCGCGCTCAGGTGCCAGGGAAGGAAATTGGTGGCGAACTTGCCGATTCCCTTGAAGGCGTATGTCAGGAAGCCGATCACGCTCACCAGGGCGTAGATCACGACGATCAGGTGAGATAGACGGGCTCCGCGGCCCGAACCGAACCGTGTCGTGATCCATTCGGCGCCGGTCATCACGTTGGACCGCCGCAGCCACGCCGAGAGATACACCATCAGAAAAATCTGGTTAAACACCGGCCAAAGCCAGGGAATCCACACGCTCTTCAGCCCATAAATGAACAGCAGGGAGACAAGCCACATGGTGCCCGCGATATCGAACATGCCAGAGGCATTGGAAACCCCCAGGACGTACCAGGGCATGGTGTTCCCGCCCAGAAAATAGGCTTTCATGTCCCGCGAGGCGCGATGAGAAACCCAGTAGCCGACCAGGATGGAGGTCGCCAGGTACGCAAGAATAATCGCTATATCAATCCGGTCGAGATGCATTGATATACCTCAACCCGGCGCCGGACGGCCGGTGCCTTGGCATCCGAACTCCTAAAGGGAGCGCGGTCCCGGCGCCCGCGAGGGTAGCGCCAGGGCGGGCGACAGCCATGGCTCGCCGGGGCCGAGACTTACACTATGTCAGCGTAATCGGCGGGAGAGCTTGAGCGGAAGAACATTACGGGATCATACATATTTTCGCTCTTTAAATCCATACGATTAGCCACGGAGACGAATCCCTCTGGAAGGATGTACGTTACATAGTTTGCGGGGGGCGGCAGCCGCCGGAACCGGGGCAGGAAGGCTACCACACCTCGGTGGCCAGCACTCGCGGGTGGCCGGGTACGCGGCCGACCACGGGGACGTACAGCACGATCTGAATATTCTTTGTCTCCCAGTTTCGACCCAGCCGCGAAACCGCCTCTTCAAAATATTCCGGCGTGCTCAGAAACTCCCCGGCCGCGCGCGTTCCGTACTCGGTAATGCCGGCGGCGCTCACCACCGCATGGTCCGTCGCGCCGCGAAGCACGCGCGTCACCACGGCATAATCGTGGGTCACTTCCCAATGAGGCCATGCGCCGACCAATTGCCATTCGGTATTCTGCGGCTGAGTGCTGTCGCGTATCGAATCCGTGTCGTGAGCGCTGTCTTTGACAAACGTAAAGCGCAAAGGGCCGGTCGCGCGCTGGGTCCACTGGTTGTCGAAAGCCGCGATCATGATCGCCGCGTTCTCGCGCAGGTCGGCGAAGGTGGTGGATCGTTCGCCGCGGATGTGATATGGCTTTCCGGATCTTCCCAATAGCGAGGCCAGCCGAACCAGACAGATGGAGTCGCCGAGAGCCACATAGCGGCCCCAGAGGATGACCAGATCCTTCTTGGGGATGGCGCCTTCCTCGGATTCCGTGCCCTGAATCGTCGCGTCGTCCTGAATGGCATCCTGCGCCGCGGCGGACCGGAGATTGTACGCAATCGGCTGACCCACACAAATAAGGACCGGTCCGGGCGCTTTTAGAATCGGGTTCCAGAAACGATCCAGGCTGGACCGCTTCCAGATCGGGACCAGGACAGCGGCGCCGGCCAGGAGGACGAGAACACAAACCGCGCCGATTCGGAACGGCCAGGAACGGAGCAGAGATGCCCGGACTGTCGCGGTAGGTTGGGGAGCCTGGGGAGCCGGCGTTGCGGCAGGCGAAGTTTGATCGAAGAGCAATTCCGCGACGTAGGATCCGGACAGCAGACCGATTCGGATCTCCGATTCGTGTCCAGGCTCCTGATAGTACTGCGCCAGCTTCTTTCGAATCTCCGCGGCGGTGGCTCGAACGATGGGATCCTGGCTGGTGTCGTAATCCGGGGATCGGCCAAATACCGCTACGCCCAGGGAGCGTTCCTTAAGACAGGCTGTATCTCCCTGAACCGTATGCTCGGTGATGTGCCGCAGCAAGAGCTGGCAGCGGCGGCTGCCGTGGAACTGGTGACTGGCCAGCACCCGCTCCAGAACCTCCCGGATTTCATCGGCCTGCTCCGGCGGCAAGGGCGAGGGCGCGACGTGCACATCAGGCTTGCGAGCCATGGCAGCCTTTTGATTTCATCACGATCTTAGCACAATAGTTCGCGTATTGTACTTTCGTTACGCAATTGCGTAACGTCCCCTAACCTGCTGATTCTACGGATGGAGTCTGGTACGATCCCGTAACGTCCTTTAACCGGCCGGCGATGATGCTTATTATCGCTTTGCCACTCCGGAAAGTCGCAACCCGCGTGTCGTGTCGTAGTCCGTGTCGGGGCAGGGAGCGGTCCGGAGAGTAGGGAACACAGTGGGCGTCACAACTTGCTTTGGGGGAATTCACATGAAGCATCGACTATCGTTACGATTTCTGACACTGCTTGTCGCTTTGCTAGCCGTTGCCTTCCTGGCGTCAGCCCAGGAGGCCACGATTGTGGGAACGGTGACTGACCCGTCCGGCGCTTCGGTGCCGGGCGCCACCATTTCCGTCAGAAATATAGAAACAGGGCTGGTCACCCAGTTCCACAGCAATTCGGCTGGGGAGTACGTCGCACCCAGTTTACGTATCGGGCATTATTCCGTGCGGGTGGAGGCGAAAGGCTTCCGGCCGTTCGAACAGAAGGACGTTTTACTACAGGTCGGGGACCGCGCACGCATCGACTTTAAACTGGAAGTCGGCAGCGCCAGCGACACGGTTACGGTGGAAGCCGCTCCGGTCGCTGTCCAGACCGATTCCAGCGAAGTCAGCGGAGTCATCAGCGCCCAGCAGGTGGAGGAGATCGCCACCAACGGCCGCAACCTTTATCTGCTGACGACGCTTCTGCCCGGCGTGTCCAACGCCATGGGTGGAGATTTCCAGTTGGCCGTCCCGGTGGGCGGAGATTCCAATGTCAGTTTCAATGGCCTCCGTCCTGGACACAACATGTACATGATCGATGGCGGCGAGGATTATGACCGCGGCAGCGGCGGCAACATCAGCATTATGCCGTCGCTCGAATCCATCGCGGAGTTCCGGTCTCTGACGTCGAATTACAGCGCGGAGTTCGGGCTGGCATCGGGCGGCACCACCACCATGGTGTTCAAGTCCGGCACGCAGCAGTTTCATGCCAACGCCTGGGAATTCCTCCGCAACGACTATCTGGACGCCGGCAACTACTTCACCAACGCCGCCGGGGCCGGGAAACCGGAGCTGCGGTTCAACGAGTTCGGGTTCAATGCCGGGGGTCCGGTAACGGTTGGCAAGCTCTACAACCGCCAACACAACAAGACCTTCTTCTTTTACAACATGGAATGGCGCAAATACGTTCAGGGGAACGGCGTCATCAACCAGACAGTGCCATTAACCGGCGAGTACGGCGGGAACTTCGCCGGCGCGCCGTTCACGATTAAGGTGCCGACCGCCGCGCAGCTTGCGCCGTCCATTCTGGCGAAGTTCACGGCCCTGGGTCTTCAGCCCGGCCAGGCTTTCCCGAACAACACCATCCCGGCCAGCCTCCTGGATCCCAATGCGCAGGCACTTCTGAAGGCCGGTATTTTCCCCGCTCCCACCAGCGGCACTCAATACATCAAGGGTGTAACGGCGCCGACCAACGTTCGGGAAGAGATGACCCGCATCGATCATCACTTCACCGATAAGTTCGCCATTTTTGGACATTTTGTGGCCGAACAGATCAGCCAGGGCTACACGACGTCCATGTGGAGCGGCGACAATGTCCCGACCATCGGCAACACATTCGGGAATCCGTCCTACAGCGCCGTGGTTCACGCCATCGATACCATCAGCCCCACGCTGCTCAACGAAACGGCGTTCAACTACAACGGGAACAACATCAGCATCGTCCCCACCGGTGTGGTTGCCCAGCCGAGCGGCTTTTCCGTTCCCCGGCTGTTCAACGGACCGAACGCCGATAATCGCATCCCGCAGATCAACCTGGCGGGCAGCACGGGCGCGGATTACACAGCCAACTGGATCCCGTGGCACAATAACGCCGCCGATTACCAGTGGCGCGATGACCTCTCCTGGGTAAAGGGCGCGCATCAACTGAAGATGGGAGTGAGCGTCGCTTATTACAGAAAACTCCAGGCTCTGTTTGCCAATACCCAGGGCGGTTACACTTTCAATGGGACCTACACAGGAAACGACTTCGCGGATTACCTGCTCGGTCTTTCCAGTTCCTACACCGAAGCCGGTGTGCAGGATGCCGGCCAGTGGAACAATATGTCCTATGCGGCTTACATCCAGGATAACTGGCGAGTCAATCAGCGGCTCACATTGAACCTCGGATTACGGTGGGACGGAGCGCCGCACACCTATGAGGCCAACGACCGGATGTCGAACTTCTATCCGAATCTCTACAATTCGGCGAATGCGGCGATTCTGCTTCCCAACGGCAATATCAGCCCCAGCAGCCCCGGCCTCGGCACAAGCTCCAATCCGATCCTTGCCGGGTATAAGTTCTACCTGAACGGGGTTGGCATTGCCGGAGTCAACGGTATCTCCAACGCCTTGGTAGCCAACCATTGGGCGGCTTTGGGTCCGCGCGTCGGTTTTGCATACGACGTCAGCGGCAGCGGCAAGACGGTTATCCGCGGCGGCTTCGGCATCATGTACGAGCGCGTTCAGGGCAACGACATGTACAACGCCGGAACCAATCCTCCGTTCAGCGCCAATGTGACATTGAATAACGTGTCACTGTCGAACCCGAATCTGAACCTGTTGACCGGGCAGACCGCCTCGGCGCCCATTACACCGGTAAGCATTGTGGGACTCAATTCGAGCGATTACAAGCTGCCGGTGAGCTACCAGTTCAGCTTGGGAGTGCAGCAGGCCCTCGGTCAAAAGTCGGTGTTGTCGGTCGCGTATGTCGGCAATCAGAACCGGCACCAAAGCGATCGGGAAGAACTCAACCTGCCGGCTATGAGCGCCCTGCCGAGCCTGATCAACGGCACGGCACAATTCAATAATGTGGTCCCATACCAGGGCTTCTCTTCCATCGCCATGTACCGGGACGCCGCCAACAGCCATTACAACTCGATGCAGGTGAGCTTGAATTCGCGCTTGCAGAAAGACTTCACCTTGCAGGCAGCCTACACGTACTCGAAAGCCATTGACCCCACTTCCAATAATGGCAACGGTTGGGACCTCAACGATATCCCGGACCCCTACAACCGGGCATATGGCGTCGGCCCCGCCGCCTTCAACCGCACGAGCGTGTTTGTCGCCAATTTTGTTTATGACATCCCGCTCCTCCGGCACAGCAACAACCATGCGGCCCGCGTTATCGCCGGCGGTTGGCAGATTGCCGGCTATATAACCGCCGAGACAGGCCTCCCGCTGAATATCCAGTTGGGCGGTCCCGCGGCGAATAACGGCCTCCCCACCTGGAATGCGGCGGGGCCCGGAGGGAATCGGCCTAACGTGAACGGAGCGATTTCCGCGCCGCACACGCAACTGGCGTGGTTCAGCCCCTCGGCCTTCTCCTCTCCAGTCGTCGGCCAATACGGCAACCTGGGCTTCGACGCCTTGAGTGGGCCGGGCCGGGACAACTGGAACCTGTCGCTGTTCAAGAGCTTCGTTCTCAGCGAGAAGCGCGGCAGCCGCCTGGAATTCCGGGCGGAGAGCTTCAACGTCTTCAACCACACGCAGTTCCAGAACGTCAGCACCACTTTCACGTCCAGCAACTTCGGACAGGTGACTTCGGCATTCGATCCGAGGGAATTCCAGCTCGGAGCGAAGATCAGCTTCTGATCTCGAATCTGGTCTTCGGATGACGCCGCCCCGCCCGCAGCTCAATGCTGCCGGCGGGGCGCACGTTTTTGGCGGCGACTTCAGACTACGCTTCCCTGATCCACACAATCGAGCTGAGCGGCCGCGGACCGCCGCGCCCGCCGGTTGACGGGTACTCCGTGGCGGCGCCGTCGCGATTGGTGCGGGCGTAGTTCGGAATGGCCAGCAGTTCGCTGCCGTCGGCCGACTTGCCCTTGATCGCCATGACGCCGCCTAACAGGTCGGCGCGCCATTCGGCGGCGAGAGGGGCCGTCCTGCTGATCGGTTTGGAGATGTCCTGATCGGCTTTTTCGATGTTGTAGATCAGGGGTCCATATTTCAGCGCCACCTTCCCCTCGTCGGGATGCGACACCTGCCCGCCGCGGTTGCGGGCAATAATCCGGTCGTCCGGATACACACGCTGCACCGCCAGCGGCAGCACGATTTCGACCGTATCTCCGGCCTTCCAGTTGCGTCTGATCACCGCGTAGCCGTTCTCGATCACCGGTTTCACGGCCGCACCGTTGACGTGGATCGAGGTGACTCCGTTGGCCTCGGGCTTGGGGCTGTACAGCTTGCTCACCCCCCGGTCGGGCACCCGGATTTGCAGGCTGAACGTCTTGGCGGTCTTGGGATTCACCGTAATCGCCACGTTCCCTTTCCATGGGTATTCCGTCGCCTGCACCATCTCCACATCGGTTCCGTCCACGTTCTCCACGGTAATCGTGCTGCCGATGAACAGGTTGACGTAGATGCTGTCGGGGCTCTTGGTATAGATCCAGGTGGGCATCATCAACAGCGTGCGCGGAATGTTGCCCACGCAGCAGGGGCAGACGTGCCAGGCATACCGCACTTTGTTCTCGTCGAGCGGATTATCGTAGTAGAAATCTTTGGCCTCGAGATCGGTAGCGCCCAGCAGAGCGTTGTACATGGTCTCTTCGATCAGGTCGGCATACTTGGCCTGGTGATACGCCAGGTGCATCTTCCAATGGAAGAAAATCTCGCCGCAGCTCGAGCATGCCTCGCAATACGCCTGATTGCTGAGCGCGTAGTTGACGCCAAAACCCTCCGAAGTGTCGCCGCTGCCGACTCCGCCCGTGACGTACAGCTTCTTGTTGACCAAGTTTTCCCAGAGCGATTTGACCGCGCTGTGGTACTCCAGGTCGTGGGTTTCCACCGCGACGTCCGCCATTCCGGAATCCAGGTACATGGCGCGCACCGCGTGGCCGACCACTTCGTACTGCTGCACCACCGGCAGATGGCTCTGATCGTACTCCGACCGTTCGTCGATGATTGTGCCGTCCGGCCTGGTTCTCTGCACCGCGGCCGTCGAGCGGCAGTCCAGCAGCCACTTGGCCGTTTCGATGTATCTCTGCCCTTTGCCGCCTCCGTCCATATCGTTGACGAAGCGGCCGAAGCGGACGAGCGCCTGCTCCATTTCCTCGTGCCCGTCGTACCAGGGCTTCTTGGGCGCCGGACCGAGGTTGTTGTACCAGCAGTCCGCCAGTTTTTTGGCGGCGTTGTACAGACGGGCGTCCTGCTTCCTCGTCATCAAATAATGGTTGATGGCCGATTCGAGGAAGTAGCCCGCCGTATAGCCTTCGTGATTGCCGCGAGTCGCCGGATCCCAGTGCTTGAGATTGGCCGGCTGCGGTGGTGGGACCTCAATCGTGGTGTCGGGTTTGCCGTCCGCATTACCGCCTGTGACCCTCCTGGCGGCGATCGAAACCGCATTAAACCCGCCCCCACCGCGATAGCCATTGGCCGGCGCCGCGCCTTCGGTGAGCGTGATACGGGTGGGACTGATAGTGCCGTCCTGATTCAGGACCGGGAACAGAACCGTGGTTGACGTCTTGCCGTCAAACGCCTCTTCCGTGTTGGCCTGAGCTTGACCTCGTCCGCCGCGCCCGCCGCCTCGATTGGCGTGGAGCGTGCCATCGGGGTCCTGCGAGACCATAACACGCGTCAGTACCACCCTGCCATCCGGCTTCGTGACTGGAACGGGAGGCAGTGGGCCGCGCCGGGGCGCTGCCGCCGTGAAGGCAGTCTGCAGGTACCCGTCGGGTTCCTGTGCCGCCAGGATAATCGGGATCCAGGTGTCCAGCGTCTTGCGGAACTTCTCCTGGGCCTTGATGATGTCGGGATCGCCCTCCGGGTCGATCATCAACGCGATGCTCATCGCCTCCACCGTCTGGTGGACCCAGGCATTGGAGAAAACGTAGCCCTTGTGATACCCGTGCGGCTCGCCGCGCAGCGCTTTGCCGGCATTGATGAAGTTGTCGATGCCGCCCTGCCCGATGGGCAGATCCTCGCGGTTGATCTGGTCGATGCAATGCGGAATCCAATTCACGATCAGCGCCTTCGCGCGCGCTTTCCAGAACGGGCTCGAGATTTTGAAGTTCTTGGTATAGACCGCCTCCAGTTGCCTGGCGGGCGGCGGCGCTTCCACCGACACGTGCAGCGTGGAAGAGTGAGTGCTTTCGCCGTTTGTCACGGTCAGTTTCAAAACATAAGGTCCCAGGGCGGAGAACGTGGCGGTGGTGATCAGCGCTTTGGGATCGGCGAATGTGACGGTGCCCGGTCCGGATTCCTTGCTCCAGACGCCGGTCGGCGCGGGTCCGGTCGGGGGCGGCGCGGATGCCTCTCCCGATTGCCCGGCGTAGTTGACCTGTGCGGGCTGATTCTGAACCTGCGGACGGCCCATTACGGGGGCCTCGCCATATCCAGCCCATCCGTGCAGGTAGGTCTTGCTGCCAAGGACCGTGATGCGGTCCACCCCGGCGCTGCCGACGACGGGCGCGGTCCCTTCTTCGGTCTCGCCCACGCCGACAATCGCGCTCTTCACCAGGGGAGCGAGCACAACCGATGCGCCGGCCGCCTTTCCCACGGCCCCAAACAGGGCCCGGCGGCTCAATTGGGTGTTTTTCGAATGTTGCTTCAAGGAGTTTCCACCTCTTGGTAAACAATAACATTTTGGGCGAGGCTGTGTAAGCGCTACCACACGCGAATCGCAGGGCCTCCGCCACCACTCGGCGCGCGCGGACGCACGGATTCCGCTGTCGTCTTGATTTTCCGATATCGAAGTGATATCATTTTGATGTCATCAGGAGGTTCCACATGAAGGAAAAAGAGATCAAAGGCCTTTCGGGCTGGTTCATGGTGCTGTTCCTGATCGCCCTGATGGTCGCGTCTATCGTCCAGATGGTTCGGTCCGTCGAGTCCGAAGATACCGGCTGGATTCTCACCTGCATCCTGGTGCTCGTCATGAGCAGCCTGTGCCTCGCCGGTCTCACCGTCATCAACCCCAACGAAGCCAGAGTCGTCCAGTTGTTCGGCGTTTATAAGGGCAGCGTGAAGGAACAAGGTTTCTGGTGGCTCAATCCCTTCACCACCCGCCGCCGCGTCTCTCTGCGCGTCCGCAACTTCGAAAGCAGCAAGCTGAAAGTCAACGATCGCGATGGCAACCCCATCGAAATCGCCGCCATCGTAGTCTGGCGCGTCGTCGATACCGCCGAGGCCATGTTCCAGGTCAACGACTACGAGAACTTCGTGCACGTGCAAAGCGAATCCGCCGTCCGCGTCCTCGCCACTACTTATCCCTACGACGCCCATGAGGAAGGTCAGATCGCCCTGCGCATCTCGGCCATGGAGGTAGCCCACAAGCTGCGCGACGAGATTCAGGAGCGCCTGGCCAAGGCCGGCGTCGAGGTGATCGAGGCGCGCCTCAGCCACCTCGCCTACGCGCCCGAAATTGCCGGGGCCATGCTGCGCCGCCAGCAGGCCAACGCCATCATCGCCGCCCGCCAGCGCATCGTCGAAGGCGCCGTGGGCATGGTCGAAATGGCCCTCGAACAGCTCAGCGCCAAACACGTGGTCGAGCTCGACGAAGAGCGCAAGGCCGCCATGGTCAGCAACCTGCTCGTGGTGTTGTGCGGCGATCGCGACCCGCAGCCGGTAGTGAATGCCGGTACCCTTTACCAGTAACAGCGGGAGTCCGGGGCGATGGCGCAACGCAAACCGTTTTTGCTGCGGCTGGACCCGGCTGTCCACGAAGCCCTGCAGCGCTGGGCCGATGCCGACCTGCGCAGCCTCAATTCGCAGATCGAGTTTCTGCTTCGCCGCGCCCTGCTCCAATCGGGACGGCTGAAGACCGGCGAGGCGGCCGAGCCCGCCCCACAGGAGGAATGATCTTATGGATACCGCAATCGCATCTCAATTGCTCAAGGATTGGACGCCGCCGGATGTCCTGCGGCGTTCCCGCCCGCGGGAAGTCTCACTCACCCGCGCCGGCGTCGGCGTGTCGATCATAGCGGTGCTTCTGGTGATCGGCGGCATCCTCGTGACCGTCCTGGTCGGCGGTCAAATCGCACGCGAATCAGCCAACGCCCGCCTGCTGCAATCGCAGGGCGTGAGCACCATGGGCGAAGTCGCTCGCCTGTGGATCACCGGCGGCGAAGACCCGAGCTACCGCGTGGCCTACCGTTTCCATGTGGATAGCCGGGCCGTCGACGGCAGGCAGACCATCGCGCGCGCCCAATGGGCGCGCCTGCAAGAGGGCGAGGCCGTCGACCTGCTCTACGTGCCCTCCCGGCCGTCGGTCAGTTGCCTCGCCGGTTCCATCCCCAAACCGAAGCCGGCATGGGTGCAATTCGTCGTCGGCATACCGCTGATCGTTGGCGGCCTGCTCCTGCCGCTCCAGATCCGGCGGCAGAAGCGCCTCCTGTCGGAGGGCAAGCCCGCGCCGGCCGTCATCACCAAAAACCGCCGCGTGTATTATCAGCATGGCGCCAGACAGAACATCACTCTGTACGAATTCGTTCTGCCCGATGGCTCAGTGAGAAAAGGACGCGGTTGCGCCAGCAGGCAACTGGGGCCCTCCGGCGCCGGCATCTGCGTCCTCTACGACCCAGACAACCCGCGTCGCAGCGCCCCCTATCCCATGAAGCTGGTCAAGGTCGCCGACTGGTGAGGTTTTGTCCGTCCGGCAACAGCCTTCATGGATCAGCCGGCCGCACGTCGGCTCCTTCAATCCTGCCGGCCGGCCCAGCAGGATTCTGTACTCGAAGGCCGGCGCCATGGGCGCTCTGCTCTACGGATGCCACTTCGAACGTAGGCCGCTTCTGTTGCCCCTATTGCGCTCCGGGCGATCGCCATCGCCAGAAGGGCCGGCAAAATCTGAGCGGCCCGGTCGCAAAGGACGGCAGTCCTACGGGAGGGCGCTGACGCGGGGCCAGCCATCCTCCCAGATCATGGTCGATATCTGGAGAAACGATCTGCCGGTGGTCCCGTGATACGCGTGGAAAATCAGGTAATCGCCGTCCGCTTCCTGCAAAACCGCTTCGTGGCCCGGACCTTTCCAATTGGGGCTTGTCGAGTTAATTACCAGGCTGCCGCCGCCTTCGGCCATCGGCTTCCCGTCTTTATCCATATAGGGTCCGGTCGCTTTCCGGGATCGTCCCACCACTACGTTGTACGTGCTGTTGACTCCGCGGCAGCATCGGTCGAAGGAAACAAAAAGATAGAAGTAGTCGGAATGCCGGATGAGGAACGGCGCTTCGACGGAGCCTCCAATGGGTTGAGCCCGCTCGCGGCTGGAGAGCGAATACATCTTCGTGTCCTTTGTCGACAACTTACCAGTGGCGGGATCGACTCGCCGCATCTTGATGCCGCTCCAGAAACTCCCCCACACCAGCCAGACCTTGTGCTTGTCTTCGGCGAACAGGTTGGGATCGATGGCGTTCCAATCATCCTGGTCCTGGTGTGACCGGAGCACCATGCCTTCATCGACCCATTTGTAGCGCGCACTTTTTGGATCGAGAGTTTCGTTGGTGGCCAGTCCGATCGCCGAGTCGCGGCTGCCGAAGGTGGAGACGGCGTAATACAGATGATACTTGCCGTTGTAGAACGAGATATCGGGCGCCCAGGCTCCGCGAGCGCGCGGTATCTCGGAAGTGGCCCATCCCGGCAGCTTCTCCATCACGTAGCCGGACTGTGTCCACGCGCGCAGGTCCTTCGACGTGCGAATGGGGATCACGCCTTGCCCGCCACGGCCTCCGCCGGTGCAGAAGAGGTAATAGGTATCCGCCTGCCTGATGATGGCGGGATCGTGCACGTTCTCGACGTCGCCGGTCAATTGCAGAACCTGCGGCGGGCCGTTCCGCGCGGCGCACCACACCAGCGCAGCCGCCAGGAAACCAACCGCGCAGATTGCCGGTGTTCGGGGATGAGTCACGCCGTCCACACCGGGGCCCATGACCGGCGGAACAGGCGCCTTTTGTGGGGCAGAATGATATTCAGCGGCGGATTGGCAATCCGCCGGGTGGCGCTTTGATGACGGTCGATGGAGGCGGGATGCCCTCCCGCCGCAGATTGACAATCTGCCCCACATGCGAATATCTCTGTGCGGTCGCGAACCTAAGATACCTGCCAATATACTGCGTAGCGCTTGTCGAACAGGCCGTTGAGCGGAACCAGCGTGACGTCTTCCTTCTGACCGCTCGTGCGAAAGGTAAGCGGCTTGTCCGCGGGCTTAATCCAGGAATGGAGATCGGCCGCGGCCTTGAATGCCGGGATCTCGCGGGCCGGCACCGGCGGAATGGAATTTGCAGCCGCCAGCGGCGAGCCGGCCTGCTGGATTCCCGCCCAACCCACACGCAGATTCGGTCCCGTGATGTGAGCCTCGGTCAGGCCATCGGCTCCCAGATCGCCCGCCAACACCAGTGGACCGTACAGAAAGGCTTGAATGCCGGGATCGTCCGGCATGGTCTCCGCATGCAGATGCATCGGAAGCAGCATCTCGATCTTGTCGCCGGTCTTCCATTCGCGGCGGA
>Ga0335078_10010464_pt1 | contig 13731 bp, 15 predicted proteins | sample Lox_Sample_32_FD_206711 | JGI IMG/M metagenome (GOLD analysis project Ga0335078, IMG submission 206711) | Soil microbial communities from Loxahatchee National Wildlife Refuge, Florida, United States - Lox_Sample_3.2 | ecosystem: Environmental > Terrestrial > Soil > Wetlands | place: USA...
CCAGCTCGTACTGGGCGCGCTCAAAGCTGATCGTCCGGTGAGGCCGGTTCTTGGTGAAGGTCATGGCCCGGGTCCAGTTGAAGACGGTGGCGATCCGGTTACCCCAGCCGACGAGGTACAGCACGTGGATGAAGGCCCACATCGTGTAGCCGATCACGCCGGTGAACTTCATTCCGAAGGAGTCCACGACGGCGGACAGGTGACCGATGGTGGCCATGCTGCCCTTGTCGCGGTACGCGAAGGGCTTCGCCGACGGCTTGCCCGCCAGCCGGGCGCGGATCAGCTTGCCCACGTAGGCGCCCTCCTGGAGCGCGGGCTGGGCCACCGCGGGCAGGCCATTGAGCGAGACCGTGTCCCCGATCGCGAACACCTCGGGGTGACCCGGCAGGCTGCAGTCCGGCCCCACCGCCACCCGGCCCGCCCGGTCGGTGTCGGCGCCGGTCGCCTCGGCCAGCATCTTGGCCAGCGGGGACGCCTGCACGCCGGCCGCCCAGATCTTCGTCCGGGCCGGGATGCGCCGTTGCCCGTCGGCATCCTTGACGGTGATGCTCTCGTGGTCCATGCCCTGGGCCACGGTGTTCAGCAGCGCGTGCACGCCCATGTGCTGCAGGCGCCGTTGCGTATAGCGCTGCAGCTTGGGGTCGAACGACGCGAGCACCGCCGGGCCGGCCTCGATCAGCAGGATCTCCGCCTCGGTGGTGACCACCGACCGGTACTCCCTCGGCAGCACCTCGTGGGCGAGCTCGGCGACCTGGCCGACCATCTCGACCCCGGTCGGCCCGGCTCCCACCACCGCGAAGGTCAGGTACGCCGCCCGCTCGGCGGGATCGGTGGCCTGGTCGGCCATCTCGAAGGCCGACAGGATGTGGCTGCGCAGGTGGCGGGCATCCTCCAGGGTCTTCAGCCCGGGCGCGAACACCTCCCACTCGTCGTGCCCGAAGTAGGTGTCCGTGCACCCGGCCGCGACCACCAGGGTGTCGTAGGGCATCGTCAGCTCCCGGCCGTCGGGAGCCAGCGCGCGCACGACACGGCCGTTCAGGTCCAGCTGCTGCACCTCGGCCAGCACCGCATGGGCGTTGGGCTGCTTCCTGATGACCCGCCGCAGCGCCGGCGCGATGAGGCCGCCCGGCAGGATCCCCGTGGCGACCTGGTACAGCAGCGGCTGGAACAGGTGATGGTTGGTCCGGTCCACGACCGTGACATCGACGTCCGCGCGGGCCAGAGCGCGCGTGACGTTAACCCCGCCGAAGCCACCGCCGACGACGAGCACCTGGTGCCTTCGACCGGCCACGGCCAATCCGCCGGGCCGGCCTCAGCCGCTCGGCGCCTGCGAATCGATGATGTCGGCCGCCTGCCGCAGCGCGTTGGCTATCCGGTCCCGCAGCCGCAGCTGCGCGAGCTCGTCCACCAGCTCGGCGAGCAGCTCACGCAACGGCGTCAGGTCCATCACTCCCGGCTCGCCGTCGGTGTTCGTCACGCGGCCGGCCTTGGCGGCGCTGGCCGTGCGACGGGCCTGGTCGTAGATGTGGCCGACCGCGGTCCCGGTCAGGCGCCCAACGTCCACGCTGCGCGGCGGGTCAGGGGGTACCGGCGACGGGTTCTCAGACACGGCGATCACCGGCTCGACGCTGGTCGCGAACGGGAACGGCACGGGAATTCACCCGGGTTTCGGCAGTCACGGAGCCTCTCCTCTGCCACGCGGAACGCGCGGCGGCGGCCTGGCAGGATACGTCAGTAGTCCATTGTTCCTCACGACCGCGGGCATCACCCTGGATGGGTGATCAATGAACCCATTTCATCCGCCGGTTTCGCGCCGGAGTACGCAGACAGTCATGGGGAGGATGAAAAGAGTTCATCCGCCAGGACGTCACCGCGGGGACCGGTGCCGCCCGCCAGGCCCGCGAACGTGGCGTACCGCCGCCAGGGCACTTTGCTCAGCCCGGCGCTGCGCCCGGGAGGCCGCCGGCCTGATCGAACTCGGCAGCCAGTGCGGCCGGGGCGCGCATCCGCCACGCGTCGGTCACGAGCTCCTCCAAGCGCCTGGCGTCCACCTCGCCCAGCCGCAGCATCACCAGCGGCCAGCCGTCGTAACCGCGCGTGGTGAAGAAGATCTCGGGTTCGCCGAGCAGCAGGGCCTGCTTCTCGGCCTCGTCGCCGACGTACAGCACCGCGATGTCGGTCCGGATGACCCGCGGCTGGCCCGGCCGGCGCTCCGGGTAGGACCAGACGAACCCCTTGTCGGCCACCCGGAAGTCGAAGCCGTCGCTGTCGATCTCTGCCACGCCGGGCAGGGCCAGCGCGAGGCGCCGCACGTCGTGGGCGTCAGCCATCGAGGACCAGCGCCTCCCGCCGCGCGCCCGCCAGCTCGCCGTACTTGCTAACGACGCGCCAGATCATGCGCTCTAGGCTAGGAGGGCACATCACGTGGGCGCGACGCAGGGGAGGAGAGGCCAGATGTACTACGACCTGACCGGGCGGAAGGCGCTGGTGACCGGGGGTGCGCGCGGGCTGGGCGCGGGCATGGCGGAGGCCCTGGCGCGCGCGGGCGCCGCCGTGGCCGTCGGGGACGTCCTGGAGGACGCCGGCCAGGCCACCGCCGATTCGCTCCTTTCGCTGCTGTCGTCCGGCGCGAAGGCCGCGTTCGTCCGGCTGGACGTGACCGACGAGGCGAGCTGGGAGCAAGCGATACCGGAGGCCATCGGCGCCCTGGGCGGCCTGGACATCCTGGTCAACAACGCCGGGGTGGAGATCACCAGCCTGCTCGTGGACATCGACCCGGCGGACGTGCGCCGGATGCTCGAGGTCAACGTGCTCGGCACCGCGCTGGGCATCAAGCACGCGTTCCGCGCCATGCGCCCGGGCGGCCCGGCCGGCCAGGGTGGCTCGGTGATCAACGTGGCCTCGGTGGCCGCGACGATCGCCTTCCCCGGGATCGCCGTCTACTCGGCGACCAAGTCCGGTGTCGACCGGCTCACCCGGGTGGCCGCGATGGAGTCGGGCAAGCTCGGCTACGGCGTGCGGGTGAACACCGTCGCACCGGGGCTGGTGGCCACCGACATGGGCCTGCAGCTGGCGCAGGACTGCGCCACCCTCGGGCTGTTCGCCAGCCCGGAGGCTGCCGTGGGCGAGGTGGTCGGCCTGACCCCGATCGGCCGGCTCGGCGAGGTGAGCGACATGGCCGACGCGGTGGCGTTCCTGGCCAGCGAAGGATCCCGGTTCATCACCGGGGCGCTGCTGCCGGTCGACGGCGGCATGGGCATGTGACCCATAACGGTCCGCGGCGTGGTACGCGTAACCGACCGTTATGGCTGGTCCGCGGGTGAGGAGCAGGCGTGCGCCTGACTGATTACCTCGACAAGGGCGCGTCCCTGGGCGCATCGGCGCCGTGCCTGACCATGGCCGGGCAGACCCGAACCTACGGCGACGTGCAGCGTCTGTCCTGGCAGGTGGCCCGGGCGCTGGACCGGTCCGGGATCCGGCCCGGCGACAAGGTCGCGATCCTGTCGGGGAACGACCCCGTGGCGTTCTCGTGCGTGTTCGGGATCGCCCGCGCGGGCGCGGTGTGGTGCCCGGTCAACCCGCGCAACCAGGCCGCAGAGAACTGCGAGCTGCTCGACCTGTTCGACTGCGCCTGCCTGATCTTCCAGGGTGCGTTCGCGCCGCTGGTCGCGGAGATCTCGCCGGCCCTGCCGAAACTTCACACGCTGGTCTGCCTGGACGAACGTCCGCCCGGCGCGCTGGCCTTCGCCGACTGGCTCGGCGGGCTGCCGGACGAGCCCTGGCAGGGCAACCCGCCGGACGACACCGCCATGCTCGCGGGGACCGGCGGGACCACCGGCAAGCCCAAGGGCGTGATGCTGACCGGGCGCAACCTCGAGACGATGTCGGCGATCGTGCTGATGAGCTACCCGTTCACCGGGCGCCCGGTCTACCTCGCGCTAGCCCCGCTCACCCACGCGGCCGGCGTCCTGTGCTTCCCGATCATGACCCTGGGCGGCGAGATCGTGATCATGCCGTCGGCCGACCTGGCGGAGTTCCTGACGCTGATCGAGCGGCACCGGGTCACGCACACCTTCCTGCCGCCGACCGTCATCTACATGCTGCTCGACCGGCCCGACCTGGCCGGCGCCGACCTGTCGTCGCTGCAGTGCCTGTGGTACGGCGCGGCCCCGATGTCGCCGGCCCGGCTGGAGGAGGCCATCGCCCGGATCGGCCCGGTCCTGGGCCAGCTGTTCGGGCAGACCGAGGCGCCGATGATGATCTCGACCATGGCGCCGGCCGACCACTTGCGCGCCGACGGCACGCCGGCCACCGAGCGGTTCGCCTCCGCGGGGCGCCCGGCGCCACTGGTCACCGTGGCCATCATGGACGACGACGGCCACCTGCTGCCGCGCGGCGAGCGCGGCGAAATCGTGGTGCGCGGCTCCCTGGTCATGGCCGGGTACTACCGCGATCCGGCGGCCACCGCCGAGGCCGGGCGGCACGGCTGGCACCACACCGGCGACATCGGCTACCTCGACGACGACAACTACCTGTTCATCGTCGACCGGGCCAAGGACATGATCATCACCGGCGGGTTCAACGTCTACTCCGTGGAGGTCGAGCAGGCGCTGATGCGGCACGCCGCGGTGCAGGACTGCGCGGTGGTCGGGCTGCCCGACGACAAGTGGGGCGAGCGCGTCACCGCGGTCGTGCAGCCCTACCCGGGCCGCAGCGTCACCGAAGCCGACCTGCGCTCGTTCGCCAAGGACCAGCTGGGCAGCGTCAAGGCCCCCAAGCAGGTCGAGGTCTGGCCGGACCTGCCCCGGTCGAAGGTCGGCAAGATCCTCAAGAGTGAGGTAAAGGCCCGCCTGCTCGGCGCGGCGCCAGAGTCAGGTAGCTGACGCCGGCCGTTCACCTGGCCGGGCAAGATGTCGGGCAACGGAACGGCACGAAAGCCAGGTGAGCCATGGAGCCGAGCCGGGCCTCGGGCACGCGCCAAGCCGCGGCGGAGTTGTGGCGCTTCCTGGTCGGGCCCCCGCTGCGGGCCCGCGACGTGTCCAAGGAGCAGATCACCCCGGTAGAGGGACTGCCGGCCCTGTCCCTGGACGCGCTGACCTCGGTGGCCTACGGCCCCGAGGCGATCATCGTCGTCCTGGCCGTGGCGGGCGCGGGCGCCCTGCACCTGGTCCTGCCGATCACGATCGCGATCGTGGCGCTGCTGGCCATCCTGGTGGTCTCCTACCGGCAGGTGATCGACGCCTACCCCGGCGGCGGGGGCGCGTACGCGGTGTCGCGGGCCAACCTCGGGGCCCGGGCCAGCCTGCTCGCCGCCGCCGCGCTCACCGTCGACTACATCCTCACGGTCGCGGTCTCGATCGCCGCCGGGGTCGCGTCGCTCGCCTCGGCCTTCCCCCGCCTGGCCCCGGCCACGGTGCCGATCTGCCTGGGCATCCTCGCGGTGATCACGCTGCTCAACCTGCGCGGGCTCGGTGCCGCGGCCCGCGCGTTCCTGCTGCCCACGATGGTGTTCATCGTCGGGCTGCTGGTGATCATCGTCATCGGGCTGATCCACCCGCTGGCGCTGCACACGCCCCAGCCCGGCCGCTCGCTGATGCCCACCCAGGCGCTGGCCGCGGTGAGCGTGCTGCTGGTGCTGAAGGCGTTCTCGGCCGGGTGCAGCGCGCTGACCGGGGTGGAGGCGATCGCCAACGGGGTGCCGCTGTTCAAGCCGCCCCGTCAGGCCCGGGCCAAGCGGACCGAGCTGCTGCTCGGGGTCATCCTGGGCGTGATGCTGCTCGGGCTGGCCGTGCTGGCCGACCGCTGGCACATCGGGCCCCGGTCCGGGCAGACCGTGCTGAGCCAGATCATCGGCACCGCCGTCGGCCGGGGCTGGGCGTACTACGTGATGTCGCTGACGATCACCGTGGTCCTGGCGCTGGCCGCGAACACCTCCTTCGGCGGGCTGCCGGTGCTGGCCAGCCTGCTGGCCCGGGACAACTACCTGCCGCACCTGTACGCGATCCGCGACGACCGGCAGGTGTTCGCCTCCGGCGTCTGGACGCTGGCCATCCTGTCCGGCGCGATGCTGGTCGCGGTGGGCGGCAGCACCCTGCGGCTGATCCCGTTGTTCGCGATCGGCGTGTTCACCGGGTTCACCTTGTCCCAGACCGGGCTGGTCGTGCACTGGCGGCGAACCCACCCGGCGGGCTGGCCGCGCCGGGCCATCATCAACGGCACCGGCGCGGTCGTCACGGCCGTGGCCACCCTGATCTTCCTGCTCACCAAGTTCGTCGAGGGCGCGTGGGTGGTGGTGCTGGCCATTCCGGCGTTCATGCTGCTGTTCAGCCGGATCCACCGCTACTACCAGCGGGCCGGGAGGGCCCTGGGATTGGGCAGCATCCCGCCCAAGCCGAAGGGCAGCCCCACCATGGTCGTGGTACCGGTGGTCGGGGTGTCCTGGCTGGCCCGGTTCGGGATCTCGGAGGCGCTGTCCCTCAGTGACAAGGTCATCGCGGTCAGCGTGGTGACCGACGCCGACAGCCAGGCCCCGCAGCGGGCCAGCCGCCTGGAGCAGGAATGGGCCGAGTGGAACCCGGGGCCGCCGCTGCAGGTCCTGCACACCGAATACGCCTCGGTGGCCGCGCCGATCGTCGCGTTCCTCGACCAGCTTCGCCAGCAGCACACCGAACAGATCGTCGTGCTGATCCCGGTGACCGTGCCGCAGAAGGCGCGCTACCGCCTGCTGCAGAATCACTACGACCTCGTGCTCACCAACGCGCTGCGCGACCGCCCCGACATCGTCATCGTCCGGGCCGTGATGCCGCTGTACCTGGGCGACGGCCACCATGAGCCGGCCTGACGGGTCCCCGGGCGTCACTCTTCACGTGCTTCAGTCATTTCCTAGGGTGATATGACCGGTTTGTGCCCACGGAACCAATGAAGAGTGAAGGATGATCTTCTCTCGCGCTCCTCAGGCCGGCGGGCGAAATCCGGTCGCGCGGCCGCGCGCGAGGCTGGTTGGGTACGTGGTATGCACGGATTCGGCGACCCGGAGTTCTTCGGCGAGCGTTACGCCCACGAGTACGACCAGACGGACTGGCTCGACCCCGCGCCCGCCGTGGAGTTCCTGGCCGGGCTGGTCCCGGACGGCGGGCGCGTGCTGGAGCTGGCGGTCGGCACCGGCCGGGTGGCGATCCCGCTCGCCGGGCGCGGCGTCGCCGTGGCAGGCCTCGAGGGCTCGGCGCCGATGGCCGCGCAACTGCGCGCCAAGCCCGGCGGCGAGTCGATCCCGGTAACCATCGGCGACATGGCCGACGTGACGGTGACGGGCCCGTTCGCGCTGGCCTACCTGGTGTACAACACCCTGTTCAACCTGCCCAGCCAGGAGCGGCAGGTCGATTGCTTCCGCAACGTGGCGAAGGTCCTCGACCCGGGCGGGCTGTTCGTCATCGAGTGCTTCATCCAGGACCTGACCGAGTTCGACCGCGGCCAGCGGGTCGCCACCCGCGCGCTGACCGAGGACTCGGTCGAGATGGAGTTCCTGACCCACGACCCGGTCGCGCAAGCCGTCACCTACCAGCGGGTGACGTTGGACGCGCACGGCACGACGCTGCGGCCCCTGCGACTGCGGTACTGCTGGCCCAGTGAGCTGGACCTGATGGCCCGGCTGGCCGGGATGCGGCTGCGGGAGCGCTACAGCGACTGGGACCGCAGCCCGTTCACCGCGGCCAGCCAGGGCCACGTCTCGGTCTACGAGGTCACCGCAGCGCCTGGCGGATGAACGCGGCCACGGCGACCGGCTTGGCGATGAACGCGGTGTGCGAGCCGTCGATGGTCTCGGTCGTGGCGCCCATCCGCTGCGCCATGAACCGTTCCGCGTCCGGCGAGATCGCGTTGTCGTGCTCGGAGACCAGGAACCAGGACGGCTTGCTCTTCCAGCCCGCCGCGGTGGCGTTCTCGTTGAGCGCTGCGAACGCGAGCGGGCGCTGGGTCGCGTACATGACGTCGGCCGTGTCCACCGGCACGTCGGCGCAGAACGTCTCCCGGAACTGTTCCTTCTGGACGTACACGTCGGGACCGCCCGCGGCGCCCGGCGCGTCGTAGGGGGTGGGGGCGACCGTCTTGGCCAGCAGGGGCGGCGGGAACGGCTGCTGCACGCTCGCGCAGCTCTCGCCCACCTCCAGCCCGAACGCCGCGAGGAAGACCAGGCCGGTCACGTTGTCCAGGCCGGCCGACGCCTGGGAGATCACGGCGCCTCCGTAGGAATGCCCGACGAGCACGACCGGGCCGTCGATGGCCTTGACCACGTTGGCGACGACGCCGGCGTCGAAGGCGACGCCTCGCAACGGGTTCGGCGGGGCGACGACGGTGTGGCCGGCGCTCTCGAGCTCGCGGATCACTCCCGCGAACCCGGACGCGTCGGCGAAGGCACCGTGGACGAGGACGACGGCCGGACCAGGCATGGGGTTCTCCTCGGGGGTTGGAGAGGTGACCCCCACGACGTTACGTCACCGGACCCGAGCGGGCCGACCCAGGGGCATGGGGAGGGGCGGGCACGGGAGGGGCGGCCCGGACGCCGTGGCGGGTAGGGTCGGTCGCGCCAGGCTGCCGTCGCGGAGGTTACCCATGCAGCGGACCATCCGTACCGTGGATGACGTCCTCGGCCTGCTGGACCGGCTGTTCCCGGCCGATGCCGACCGCTGGACCCGCGATGCCTCGGGCTGGTGGGACCGCTTCTACGCCGACCGCGGCCGGCCGGTGCCGTTCTTCGAGGCCAAGCCGGACGAGAACCTCGTGTCCTACCTCGACCGCGGCCCGCTCACTCCCGGGCGTGCCCTGGAACTGGGCTGCGGGCCAGGGCGCAATGCCATCTACCTCGCCTCGCTCGGTTTCGACGTCGACGCCGTCGACCTGTCGCCCGCCGCGCTGGCCTGGGCCCGGGAGCGCGCCCGCGAGGCGGGCGTGCGGGTCCGGTTCCACTGCGCCGACATCTTCTCGGCCCCGCTGCCGCCCGGCCGGTACGACCTGGTCTACGACTCCGGCTGCCTGCACCACCTGCCGCCGCATCGCCGGGTGAGCTACCTGAGCCTGCTGGACCGCGTGCTGGCTCCCGCCGGTCACTTCGGCCTCACCTGCTTTGCCGCGGGCGCCATGGGCTCGGAGCTTCCCGACGAGGAGTTCTACCGCCAGGGCCAGCTGCACGGAGGCTTGGCCTACTCCCCCCAGGCGCTCCAGTGGATCTTCTCGGACCTGGCCGAGGTCGAGATGCGCCCTATGCAGGAGCAGTCGCCGAGCTCGCCGACCTTCGGCGTTCCCTTCCTGCTGACCGCGCTGTTCCGCCGCCCCGAAGCCCGCTGACGTGTTCCCGCGCCTGCCGACCCCGACCGGGTCTTCCACGCCACCGAGGCGACCGCCGGCTAACTGCCCGCGACGTGGGCCAGCATCGGCGCCGCGGCTACCGCTCTTGCTCGGTCGGGCGGATCAGCATCTCGTTGATCGCAACGTGCCGCGGGCGGGTCACGATGTAGGTGATCGCGTCGGCGATGTCGCCGGCCTCCATCCGCGGCCCGGTCTGGCTGCTCAGGGTCGCGAGCACCTCCGGGCGGTTGTGGCTGGCCAGTTCCGTCGCGGTCGCGCCCGGCTCGACGAGGGATACCCGGACGTAGCGCCTGGTCACCTCCTGCCGCAGCGACTCGCTGAACGCGCCGACGCCGTGCTTGGTCAGCGAGTACACGTTGTTGCCGTTGCGCGCCACCCGGCCCGCCACCGAGCTGATGTTCACCATGTCGGCCACGTGGCGCGGGCCGTCATCGGCGGCGCGCAGCAGGTGTGGCAGGGCCGCGTGCGCGCAGTACAGCAGGCCGAGCACGTTGAGCTGCACCATCTGCTGCCACTCGGCCAGCGGCGCGCCGACCGCCTGGCCGAGCAGCATCACGCCCGCGTTGTTGATGAGCGTGTCGAGACGGCCCAGCTCGGTGACCGTGCGCTCGACAGCCTCGGCCGCCTGCTGCTGGTCGGTGACGTCGGTCTCCAGAACCAGTGCGGTGCCGCCCTGGTCGCGGATGGCGGCCGCGAGCGCCTCCAGCCGGTCCTTGCGCCGCGCCGCCAGCGCCACGGCCGCGCCGTGCTCGGCGAGCGCGGCAGCCGTGGCCGTGCCGATGCCGCTCGAAGCTCCCGTCACTAACGCGACGGTGCCCTCCAGTGCCGGCTTCATCAGGAACTCACCGTTGCCTTTCACTCGGCCGCGTGGCAGACAGCCTCTACGTTGTTGCCGTCGGGGTCCCGGACGAACGCCCCGTAGTAGCTGGCGTGGTACTCCGGCCACACCTTCGGCTCGTGCAGGACCTCGGTGCCCTGGGCCACGGCGGCATCGAAGAAGGCCCGCACGGACGCCCGGCTGGACGCGGAGAAGGCGATGTGCGACTCCCGGAAGCCGTCGCCGGTGGTCTGGCCGCCGATCCAGAAGTCGGGGCGGGGCGGCACGCCGTAACCGATCGCGTCGCCGAAGTCCATGATGCGCTCGCCGCCCAGCGGGGCGAGCACGGCGTCGTAGAAGGCAGCGCTGACGGCCATGTCGGCGCACTGGATCGAAAGGTGATCGAGCATGACGCCCATCCTGCCAGCCGCGCCCGAGGCGCAGTGGTCCGGCTTGGGCGACTCCTGGCAGGAGGCGTTCCGCCAGCCCTGGGAGGCACTACAGAAGCCGGCGCATGACCGGGCGGCAGCCCTCTGGGACGGGCACGTCGTGAAACCCGGCGGCGAGGTACAGGTCGCGGGTGCCCATGTACCGGTAGCTCGCCCCGCCCGGCCAGGGATAGGCCTCGACAATCAGGGCGCCGGACCGCGCGGCATACGCGCAGGCCGCCTCCAGCAGCAGCGCGGTCAGCCCGCGGCGGCGCGCCTGCGGCGCCAGGAAGAAGCAGGCCACCGACCAGACGCCGTGACCCGGCAGCCGCGGGATCACCCGGGACGCGCCGAGCGCGCGGTAGGAATCCCGGGGAGCGATCGAGCACCATCCCACGGCCTGCTCCCCCTCGTAGGCCAGCACGCCAACCGGCTCGCCGGCCCGCACCAGCCCGGCCAGGGCGGCGGCCCGCCCGTCGCGACCCATGTCCCGGTACTGGCCGGACGGCAGCCGCCAGCGCATGCACGAGCAGTAGCCGAACTTGCCGTAGGCACACGCGAACGCGTCCAGGTCCGCGCCGCGCCGCGCCGTCACCGCCTCGAAGCGGTACCCCGCCGGGTCGCCCACGCCGATGAACCTACCGTCAGCCGCCCGACGGAGCCGCGGCCGCCCAGGCCCGGTCAGCCGCGCTGGGCGGTGCCGGGTCGCAGGCTGGTGAACATGCGGTGCAGGGCGGCAACGCCCTCTCCCGCCGAGCGCACGTCGAGCACCAGCCGCCCGGCGGCCGCCTGCACGGCCCAGCTGGCCCACGGACAGCACTGGACCTCCACCGCGACCAGCCTGCGCAGCTCGTCCTCGGCGCCAGGCTCCGGACGGAAGCAGATGCGAAGGCCGTCGGCGGTCTCCGCCCGCTCGGTCATCGCGCGGGCGGCGAGCCGCTCCCAGCGGGCGCCCTGGGCGCCCAGGTCCGCCGGCGTGAGGGCGCAGGCGACCGGTACGGTGCCGCCGCTCTCGCCGGCGCCGCTCTGCGTGGTCATGGTCTGCCTCCTGTCGGGCATGGGGTACGGCCGCCCGCCAGCCTCGCAGTTAAAGTTGGCTTGATGGCAAATCCCGGGTCCGACAGCCGTGCGCTGCTGGCCATCGGCGAACTGGCCGAACAGGCCGGGAGACGCCCGTCCTCGATCCGCTACTACGAGCAGATCGGGCTGCTGCCCCCGCCGGCGCGGGTGGGCGGGCAGCGCAGGTACGGCCGGGACGCCCTGCGCACCCTGGCGGTGATCGATACCGGGCAGCGGGCGGGCCTGTCCCTGGACGAGATCAAGGTGCTGCTGTCCGCGGCACCGGACGACCGGGCCGCGATCGAGCGGCTTCGCGAACTGGCCGACCGGAAGCTCCCGCAGGTCACGGCCCTGATCGAGCGCACCGAGCTGGTCCGCGCCTGGCTCGAGTCGGCCGTTCGCTGCGAATGCCCGAACCTCGGCGGGTGCTCGCTGTTCGACGATCCGCCGCTGCCGCCGCGCCACGACAGCGACCGCCGGCCCCGGCCCGGGCCTGGTTCTCGTTAGAGTCAGGCCGGGCAGACGGCGCGCGCCAGCGGCATCTGACCGTTGTGCCTGATGGGAGAGATGGGGTCGAATGAGGCATGGCTGATCCGCCGCGGGAGGGGGACGAGGCTTCCCGGATGGGCAGCGCCAAGGACGGACCATCCGAACCCGAGGCCGACGCCCCAAGGGCGCCGGGGGCGGAGAACGCCCGGGAGCGGCTGGAGGACGCTCCGAGGACGCCCGGGGGGAACGCCCGGGAACGGCTGGAGGGCCGCTTCGAGCAGGCGCTGAGCGCATTCCGGGTCGTGGTCATCGTCCCGGTGATCATCCTGCTGCTCGCCGCCTTGTCGTCCTTTGCCTACGGGACGGATGTCTTCGTCAGGTCGGTCGCGAACGTCGTGGAAGACCCCGAGCTGACCACCCATAACCTCGGCTATCTCCTGCTGCTGACCGACTTGTTCCTGGTGGGCGCGACGCTCATGATCGCTGCCTTCGGCCTCTACAGCCTGTTCATCACCGGGACCGAGACCGGCGGCCTGGCGCTGCGCCTGCCCCACTGGCTGAGGATGCACGACCTCAATGACCTCAAGGCCCGGGTGATCTCGATGATCATCCTGGTGGCGGGGGTCGCCTTCGTGGACGTGGCCGTGGAGTCCAAGGACGATCTGGGCACGCTCTACCTCGGCGGCGCGGTGGCGCTGGTGATCGCCGCCCTGACGGCGTTCCTTCACTTCGGCCGGATGGACAGCGGTAACGGCTCATAGCTGAGTGCGAGACGCAGCAGCAGTGTCCGGGGCGCCCATCCGGGTAGAGCACAGGCAGACGGCAGCGTTGCGCGGTCTGGGAAGGAGGGCTGGCGTGTTCGAGGCAGCCAATATCCGGGAGTGGATCGATCAAGACGTGGTCGACGCCGATGGTCACAAGATCGGCACGCTAGAGGCGATCTACGTGGACACCGGGACCGACCTTCCATCGTTCGCCACGGTCCGGGTCGGAATGATCGGCCGGCACCGGCTCGCGTTCGTGCCCCTGGACCAGGCCACCGTGGGCCCGGGGTATCTCAAGGTCACGTACGACAAGAAACAGGTGAGGGATGCGCCGTCGATCGAGACCGACGGTGAGCTGCCGGCGACCGACGAGCCAGCGATCTTCCAGCATTACGGCCTGACGTACCAGCCGGGCGCCAGCGGAGAGCGGAGGCTGGGCCGCCGCTGAAAGACGCGGAGGGCCGTCCCCGGCGGTCAGCCGCACTTGGAACTAGTCGCGTCCGTGAAGCTCTTCACCGACTTCACCACGCTGGCCGCGTCCGCGGTGACCGCGGCGATGTTGGCCGCGGAGTGATCCGACGCCAGCTGCGTGACCGCGCTCTTGAGCGCGTCGACCGACGACGTGATCGCGCTGGTCTCGGTGGGGAAGTCGCTCTTAGCCGAGTTGACCAGCGTGGTGGCGTTGCTCTCGATCTTCTTGACCTGCGCTTCCAGGCTGCTGAGGCCGTTGCTGAGGTCGGGGTGGCTTAGCCCCTTGATCGAGTTCTCCAGGTTGGTCCGGTCCGTGCAGTAGGCCGGTTTGCTGCTGCCGCAG
>Ga0335078_10010465_pt1 | contig 13730 bp, 14 predicted proteins | sample Lox_Sample_32_FD_206711 | JGI IMG/M metagenome (GOLD analysis project Ga0335078, IMG submission 206711) | Soil microbial communities from Loxahatchee National Wildlife Refuge, Florida, United States - Lox_Sample_3.2 | ecosystem: Environmental > Terrestrial > Soil > Wetlands | place: USA...
CGGCAGCGTCGGAAGACGCGAGCATGTGGCAGCGGCCATCGAAGATTCCCCCTGGGTCGATCACCATACACGGGGAATGTACTTCGCCGGTCACCACCCCTTTGGCCTGAATTTCGACGCGGCCTTTGGCAAAAATGACGCCGTCAAAGCGGCCGGAAATCACCACGCGATTGCCTTCAATCTGGCCTTCCACTTTGGCGCGATCGCCGAGAACGACGGTTTGTTCGGAAATGATGTTGCCCTTGACGTTGCCGTCAATGCGAAAGGTGCCGGTAAGCTGGAGGGTGCCTTCGAGAGTCACACCCTGGTCGATGAATCCGGTCCATTCTTCACTGCCGCCATTTTTGCCTGCGCCGGGCCACTTCCACGCCATAAGCTTTCTCCTAGTCTCTTCCTACTGTAGCGTTGGATGAAGACAAGTCAACGCGCCGGCAGGACAGAGTTGTCCAAACGATATGCGGGACTGTGGAAATTCGGAGCTCGCGCCCGCGCTCCCGCCGTATTTAGGGCAAACGACTCCTCTTATTGTGATCGAGGCTTGCGGCTACTTCATCAAGCGATCGTAAATTCCCATCAACTGGGCGTCGTCGTAGTATTCGAGAATAAGCTGACCAGGGCGGGTTTTCGTTTTCGGGCGGAGGACGATGCGCGTGCCGAGGGTTCGCACCATTTCGTCGATGGCTGCGCGAACATTGGGATCCAGGTGCTCGGCACCGCCTGCCGCGGCGGTTGCGCCTGCGTTGGCGCTGCGGGATCGGCGTGCGGCGAGGCGCTCAATTTGCCGGACGGTCAAGCCACCGCGGGAGGCACGCTGGGCGTAGCGCATGCGCAAGGGCGAGTCCGCAACGGCGAGCAGGGCTCGACCGGCGCCGGCGCTGAGCTTCCCTTCTTCAATCCAATCCTGGATGGTGGGTTCGAGTTTGAGCAGGCGAATCGCGTTGGCGACCGTGGCGCGATCCTTGCCGGTGCGTTCGGCTACTTGTTCCTGGGTTAGCTGAAATTCGTCCATGAGGCGCTCGAACGCGCGGGCAGCCTCCATGGCATTTAGGTCTTCGCGCTGGATGTTTTCGACGAGGGTCATTTCCAGCGCGAGCTCGTCAGGAACTTCGCGAACGATGGCAGCGACTTTGTTTAGTCCAGCGCGCTGCGCGGCGCGCCAGCGACGTTCCCCGGCGATCAGCTGGAAGCGGTTGCCGATGGGGCGAACCACGAGAGGCTGAATGATGCCGCTGGACTTAATGGAGCGAGCCAACTCGTCGAGAGCTTCTTCGCGGAAGCGAGTGCGGGGCTGGTAGGGGCTGGGTTCCACCAGATCAATGTCAATTTGCGTGGATCCGCTCGGAACGGGTTCGCGCGCGGGGACCGCGGCGGCACCGCTCGCGGATGTCGTGTGAGGATGAACTTCTGGGGTAGGAGCGGGCGCGGGAGCTTGCGGCTCAGGCTCCCGAATGAGCGCTCCGAGCCCCCGTCCCAGTGCGTTTCGCGGCATTACCAATGACCTCCTGGGCGAGCTGGGTGTAGCCTTCCGCCCCTTTACTATGAATATCGTAAAAAATGATTGGTTTTCCGAAGCTGGGCGCTTCCGCAAGGCGTACATTGCGCGGAATGACGCTCTGGAAGACCTGTGCCCCAAAAAAGCTGCGCAAATCGGTGGCGACTTGACGAGAAAGCGTAGTTCGTTCGTCGTACATCGTCAAAAGGATGCCCTCGATTTCAAGGCTGGGGTTGAGGGTACGACGAATCCGCATAAGGGTGTCGAGAAGTTCGGAGACGCCTTCGAGGGCCAGATACTCGCATTGAATGGGAACGAGGACGGCGCTGGCGGAGACCAAGGCGTTGAGGGTAAGCAAATCGAGGGCTGGTGGACAATCTAAAACAATGAATTTGTAGCGATCGCGAATCTGGTTGAGTAGAGCTTGGAGCTTATACTCGCGATTGTCTGTGGTAACCAGCTCAACGGCAGCTCCGGCGAGGTTTTTGTCGGCGGGGACGACATCTAACCCATCTACTTGCGATTTTTGGACGATTTTGTCGAAGGGTTCGTTGAGAATGAGGCAGTGGTAGAGGGTGCGGCGAGAAGGGTCTTTGGCGAAACCGATGGCAGCCGTGGCATTGGCTTGGGAATCGCAGTCGACTAAAAGGGTCGGTTGTTCGCTGGCGGCGAGGCAGGCGGCTAAATTGACAGCGGTTGTGGTCTTTCCAACTCCGCCTTTTTGATTTGCAACGGCGATAATCCGGGCCAAACGACGATCTCCCAACGTGAGTGCCGAGAAATTATCAGAGTCCAGGACGGGATGCAACTTGTTTCACGTGGAACAGAATGGGGCTGTGGAATTCGGTGGATGTTCCACGTGGAACAAATTGAAAGTGATTCTGCAAGCGGATTTGCGAAAAATTCGTACTGACGAGGTAAGTCGGGCTCCAGGAGTGTTCCACGTGGAACATCGACTCCTTCCAAAATGCACTCAAGACCGTTTGCGCAGAACGCAGCCGACAAAGGGACAGCGCTGCGCGGCAAAAGCCTTCCGAACTTGTGGTAACTGCGTCGGCGGGAGAGTCGCCATGTTCCACGTGGAACAGACCACTGGAAGATGGATCCGGTTGCAAGTCGACGACCTCGGCCCCTATGTTCCACGTGGAACATAGGGGAATCCCGAATCGAGTCGATCGCACTGTCAGCTAGAGCGGCAATCTGCGCGTCGCACCAATGAAACCTTCGACCTTCAAGCCGCGCCCAGCGGAAGGGCCATCGTAACCAACGAATCCCTTGTTCTGCGTTGTTTCACGTGGAACAGGTGAGGTGAGCGGCTGAACCGGCATGCGCCACGCCCATCGATCGTTCCACGTGGAACAATCCGTACATCCGAACGGGTCGTTTAGAATTGAACTGACTGAGCAGACTTGGGAAGCCCCTAGGGACCCCAAAGCGCCAGGAATGGCACAAATCCTTTGATTTGAAGTCGTTAGGCCGACGGTTGCGGCTTGCGGGAACCAACGAGCAGATAGCGGCGGAGGGAGTTGGGGACGGCAATGGGCTCGCGCCAGTCCCAGTCCGAGCTCGCCTTCTGGACTTGCTCGAGGTCGCGGCCGCCGATCCAGAGGATAACTTGTTTGGCAGCAACAGTTTGCGAGGCGGCCCAAGTCAGGAAAGGCGCAAAGTCGCCGAGGGCGCGAGAGCAAACAAAGTCGAGAGGCGAGAGCTCTTCGCCCAGTTCCTCGTAACGGCTGACGAGCACTTTGGTGCCTGGAAGTTCAATATTACGAAGGACTTCCGCGAGGAAAGTGGCCTTTTTCATGTTCGATTCGACGAGAAACACCTGCAATTCAGAGCGGATGATCTTGAGCGGAATGCCCGGAAAACCAGCACCGGAACCTACGTCGGCGAGCCGACCATTTTCCACAGGGATGGCGGTTGCCGCGAACATGCATTCACAGAAATGACGATGTAGTATCTCCAGGGGATCGCGAATCGCGGTGAGATTGATTTTATCGTTCCAAGCCAGCAGCAATCCCATATACTGCTGAATATAAAGGATTTGTTGTTCATTTGGAGAGAGCTGAAATTCACCCAAAGCGCGGCGTATGGTGTCTGCTGAGAGAAGCGCCGGGCTGCTGGTTATCATTTGAGTTACTATGTCTCCGCGGGCGTCGGCGGCTGGATGCCGGCGCTGGCCGAAGCCGTCCGCAACAGGTACCTGGGACCGGCAATACCCGCCACGGCATCGACCGCAAAGTGCCAAGTCATAGCGGGAATCAGCCCATCGTACGCGATTCGCGCGATTCCGAATACTACGCCGATAACAAATGTGCCCACAAATCCACCCCGGCCTTGATAGAGATGGGCTAAACCAAACAAAATAGAAGAGATAATGATGACGAGCCAAATGGAAAAGCCTGCGCGGTGGAGCACCGCCATGGCGAAGCCGCGGTAGATGAACTCCTCACAAAGGCCGGCGGTGATGGCCAGAGCCAAATAGATGGAGAACTCGACGGGGGACTGCGGGAAAATGCGTTGCGCGAGCTGCTGCATAAAATCCCGGGTTTTGCCGGGCGTGCGGCCGAGCCTGCGAAGATTGAACCATTGAAAGGCCGACAACGTCGCGGCGCCGACAATCGCAGCCGTCAGAGTGCGCAAGCCACCGTGAACCGCGAGGCCGAGATCTGCGGGCCAATAGCCGCGGGCTTCCGAGCGCCAGGCGATGAGGGCGACTATGGACCACTGGAAGAGAATCGTCGACCCGTAGAGCAGGAAGCGATCTCGTGGGGTGGTGGCGGGCTCGGCCAACATTTTTTTCATGCGTTGGCGGCCACGCCAAGGGAGAAGGACGGCCAAGACGAAGAAGATGAGCCAGAAGTCCCAGGGCATGGCGTGGATGAAACCACGTTCGGCGGGGGAGTGCAACCTGAGGAGAACGTTTTCAAGAAGCTACGGTCAGGTTGCCGACCAGCCGGGATTCTGAGTGCCTCCTCGTGGGATGCACTTAGAATGACGGATCGCGGCCGATCCGCACTCCGCAAACCCCAACACCTCTGGGCTGAAGCCCCGCGCCTGCGTGAGCCAGTCGTTATGGATGTGCCGAGGGCATGCTGATGCGCATCGCAAAGGTATAATCGCTGCGCGATCTACTGGAGTGGTTAGATTGTTAGACGAAGAGAAAAGCACGGGTCTAAAGACCCGCCACTACAGGGGGAAATTGTGGCGACGCAAGTGAAGTTGACGGCGATGGCGAAAGCGGCGGGTTGCGCGGCGAAGTTGAATCCGGCGACGCTGGATGCGGTGCTGCGGAAGCTGCCGCGACAGACTGACCCGAATGTGCTCGTGGGGTTCGACACGAATGATGATGCGGGAGTGTACAAAATTTCGGAATCGCTCGCGCTGGTGCAGACGGTCGATTTTTTTACGCCGATCGTGGATGACCCGTTTTTGTTCGGACAGATTGCGGCGGCGAATTCGTTGAGTGATGTGTATGCGATGGGCGGAAAGCCGATTTCGTCGCTGTCGCTGGTGGGCTTTCCGGAGAAAGGCGACCCGGAAATTCTGGAGCAGATTATTCGCGGCGGACTGGCGAAGATGAACGAAGCGCAGTGCAGCGTGATTGGCGGGCACTCGATTCGTACGGAAGATATGTTGTTCGGATATGCGGTGACGGGAACGATTCATCCCGGGCGCGTCTGGCGGAACGTGGGAGCGCGGCCGGGCGATGTGCTGCTATTTACGAAGCCGCTGGGAACGGGAGTGATCACGACGGCGTTGAAGAAGGAGAGGGCTTCTAGTGAGTCGGTAGAAGCCGCGGTCGCGGCCATGGGGATGTTGAATCGCGCGGCGGCGGAGGCACTGCACGAGGTGGAAGAGAGCGTGACCGGCGAGTCGGCGGTGCACGCGCTGACGGATGTGACGGGATTCAGTTTGCTGGGGCACGCGCGGGAGATGGCGTTGGGCGATCCGGCGCATGGGCTGCAGCCGGTTTCGTTCGAGATTGATCACGCGTCGTTTATTTATTTGCCGGGAGCGGTAGAAGCGGCGCGCGAAGGGCATCTTTCAGGCGGGCTGAAAAATAATCGCGCGTTCATTGGGGAGTGCGCGGAATTCGCGGCGAGTGTACCGGCGGAATATCAGGATTTGCTGTTCGATCCGCAGACATCGGGAGGATTTTTGGTGGCGATGGCTCCCGAGTATGCAGAACGAGCGATTGCCGCGCTGGCGCGCCACAGCGTAACGGCGAAACAAGTCGGCCGGGTGACCGCGAAGAAGGCTCCGCTGCTGTTCGTTCACTAGCCAAACTTCCACTTCATGGACACCATTACTCACGGTATTGCCGGGGCGCTGATCGGGAAGGCGGTGTTCGGCGGGGACGATCTGGTGGCGTTCCGGCCAATGACGCGCGGGCGAGTGGTGACCTGGGCGGCGATGCTGGGCGCGATCTTTCCGGACAGCGATATTTTTCGGGACATGTTTTCCCATGACCCGATGCTGATTATGACGTGGCATCGCAGCGTGACGCATTCGCTGGTGTGCATGCCGTTATTTGCGGTGGTGCTGGCGGCGTTGACACGCGGGATTACGCGAGCGCTGAAATGGGAAGCGCCGTCGTTTGCGATGCTGACGTTGATTTATGCGGTCGGGATTTTGAGCCACATCGTACTGGACTTGGCGACGACGTTTGGGACGATGATCTGGTCGCCGCTGGAATGGTCGCGGCCGGCGTGGGATTTGCTATTCATTGTGGATTTTACGTTCAGCGCGCTGCTGCTGGGGCCGCAATTGCTGGCGTGGGTATATCGCAAGCCGGAGAATTTGAAGAATCGCGCGAGTATCGTATGGTCTCTGGCGGCGCTGGCGACGGTCGGCGTGACAGCAATTGCGCAAAATGTCGGCGCGCCGATTTCCGCGGCGACGACGGTGACCATCATTGCGGTGTTGTCGATATTTTTCTTGCTGCCGGCGAGCCGCGGCATGGGATTGCGGGTGCGGTATGCGACGTGGAATCGCGTGGGGCTGGCGGTGGCCTGTGCTTATGTGGGGCTGACGTTCTTTGCGCATCGGGCGGCGCTGGAGCAGGTTAGAAAATTTGCGAGCGAGTTTCAGTTGCAGGTGGAATCGCTGGGAGCGCTGCCGTTGCCGCCGTCGCTGTGGCATTGGGATGGACTGATCAACACGCCGCGGGGCGTATATGAGGTGCGCTTTGATTTGAGCGATGCGCTCTTCGGCAAGAGCGCGACGCGGGCGGCGGGCGGTTCGGAACTGTTGGCGCTGGAGCATCGCTATTATCCGGATGCGGCGCCGAATTCGTATATTGAGGCGGCGCGGCGGCTGCCGGAGGTGCAGAAAGTGTTTTGGTTCGCGCGGTTTCCGGTGACGCGTTTTCACAAAGAGGGGAAGGAAGCGGTGGTGGAGATTAGCGATATGCGGTTTGCGCAGTTGGGGAAGGATCGGGCGCGGGCGTTCACGTTTGCGGTGCGCATGGATGAAGCGGGAAGCGTGATCTCGCAGGGGTGGGTCAGAGAATAGAAAATCGATGTACACTGGGGCGAAAGCGAGAACTCAGTATGAAGACGATGAAGTTTACGTACTGGCAGGACGGCGAGTATTACCTGGGATTCTGGAATGATTATCCGGATTACGCGACGCAGGGGTCGTCGAAGGAAGAGCTAGTCGGCAACTTGAAGGATTTGCTGGCGGATATGGAATCAGGCGAGGTGCCATACATCCGCAAGGTGGAAGAGCTGGTTGTGGCGGAATGAAGCGCCGCGATTTGGTGCGGAAGCTCGAAGAGATGGGCTGCGTGCTGGTTCGCCACGGTGGAAGACACGACTGGTACACGAATCCCGAGACTAAGCAATCACAGCCGGTGCCGAGGCATAACGAGATTCACGAGCAGTTGGCCAGATCCATCCTGAAGAAGTTGGGCAGGGAAAAAGCGTAAATCAAAAGCACGGGTCTGAGACCTGCCTACTTGGCTGGATGGATGACGACTTGGCGTTCTTCGCCCATGCCGATGCTTTCGGTGCGGACACCGGGCAGGTCTTTGAGGGCGAGATGGACGATGCGGCGTTCGCGCGAGGACATGGGATTGAGCTTGAAGGGCTGGCGGGAAGTTTGCACGCGTTCAGCGGCGACGCGAGCGGTCATGCGAAGTTCTTCGAAGCGAAGAGCGCGGTAGCCGCCACAATCGAGATGAATTTTTTCATGATGCGCGGATTCGAAGCGGAGGGCGCGTAAGGCCAAGTGCTCGATGGCCTTGAGGACTTCGGCGTTGCGCTCGAGCAGGATTTCTTTGTCGCGGCCATCGAGGTCGGCGATGATCTCGGCGTCGCCGTCTTCGGAGTTGGAGGAGTCGACGGCACGCACATCGATTTTCAGGTCCAAGCCGGCCGTCCGGACCATGTCGGTCAAGAATTTGCGCAGCGCCTCGACCGCGGCCGGGCGGTCGAGTTTGCCGTCGCGGATAAGGTCCTGCGTCATAGAATGCAGTGCCCCCGACCTTTTTGAACTTCTCTCAAGAAAAGCTCCGGTCAGTCGAAAATCGGATCCTCAAAAGTAAACGAAAATAGTGGACGTAAAGCTCGAACCTCAGCGGCTAAAGCCGCAGAAATTTTGGCCCGTTTACGGCGCGACCCTTCCCGGCTCAGGGTGAACTAAAGTCGTGCCCTCCCGGCCAACGCGCTCAGGCTCGTTTTGGCTTCAGCACTTTGCCCGCGGGCTGCATCGGGTGCTTGCGATTCAGGTACCACTGCTGGACCACGCCGACCACGCCGCTAGTGAGAATATACACCGCCAGGCCGCTGGGATAGGGAATTATGAAGAATAAGCCAGACATCATGATGGGCATGAACTTCATCATGGCTTGTTGCTGCGGATCGGTGGCGGTCATGGGCGTCATTTTGGACGCGAGATACATGGAGAGGCCCATCAGGATGGGCAAAATGTAATAGGGGTCCTTTGCGGAAAGGTCTTTGATCCAGCCGAACCAGGGAGCGTGGCGCAGCTCGATAGTGCCCTGCAATGCGCGATAGAGGCCGTACCAGATCGGAAGCTGCAGAAGCTGCGGAATACAGCCGCCGACGGGATTGATGCCCTCGCGGCTATAGACGGCCATGATTTCCTTGTTGGCGTCCTGCCGCTTGGGATCGTTCATTTTGTATTTCTTGTACTTGTCATTGATCTGCTTAATTTCCGGCGCGACGCGCTGCATCTTGAGCGTGGTGCGATAGCCAGAGATGCGCAGCGGGAAAAGCAGCATGTTGATGACGAGGGTGAGAACGACGATGGACCAGCCCCAGTTGGGCACGTACACATGAATATATTTGAGGCCGTAGAAGAGCGGTCCCGCGATGACTTCGAGCCAGCCGAAATTGACGAGCGCCTGGAGCGGCGGGTTCATCTTTTTGAGGATGTCGTAGTCTTTGGGCCCGACGTAGAGGCGGAGGTCGAGAGGCTGTGCGGACGAGCTGATGGCGACTTCGGAGATGGGCTCGGGGACATCGCCGTTGGGGCCGGGGACGGGGTGATAGACCTTCCAGTAGCGCGTTTCGATGCTGCCAGGGGCGGTGCCCATGAGAGGGAGGAAAATGGCGGCGAAGTAGCGGTCCTGAATGCCGGCGTAGTCCTTGCCGCCCTGCCAGATACCTGGGCCCCACTTTTCGGGGCCTTCGAGCTTTTTGTAGGGGAGGCTGGTGAGGCTGCCGTTCTCGCTGTAAAAGGTGAACACGGTTTCGACGGGCGCGGGATTCTGGACGGTGGGATCGCCGAAGCCGCCAAGCCAGGCGAGGCCGGAGTTGATGCGCGCGCCGTTGTAGGTCACGGCGGTTTCGACGCGGACAACGTAGGACTCATCGAAGTGCAGGCGCTTGGTGACCTCGAGATGGCCATCGCTCCAGACAAACTGGAGAGTGGCGGGTGTCTTGAGCGGGCTCTCGGGCAAACCGGCGTATTGGGCGGGGAGGTCTTCGATGCGGGCGTGGGGTTCGGGGACCCAGGCCTGATAGAGGCCGGAATTAGCGAGAGTTTGCGATTGCTGGTCGTCGAGGACGGTTGCGAGCGGCCAGCCGCCGATGTATTGCGAAGCGGTGGGATGAACAACGTCGAGGACGTGGGGTGGTTTGGCGTCGTCCATGTATTTTCTGAGCTGCCAGCTTTTGACGACGGCGCCGCGGTTCGAGATTTCGACGCGGTAGAGGTCGTTCTCGATGACGATGGTGTGTTCCTGGGAATCGGACTTGGGTGGAGTCGCCGAGGCATTGGTTGGGGAGAGCGCGGTGGCTTTGCCGGAGGGCAGAGGCGGATTCGAATTGCTGGCGGTCTGCGAAACGGCGGCGGAAGAGGCGGGCGATGCGGTGGCGCTGGCTGGGTTGGCGGGTGCGGTTTGCGTGGAGGTGGCGTTTTGCGGGGGATGGACGGGCGCTTTCGGCGCGAAAAACTTGACCCACAAAATGATGACAGCCATCGAGAGGAGCGAGGCGATAAGAATGCGCAGCTCTCCGGAGAGTTCCTTCTTTTTTGGTGGCTGGTTGGGTTGGGGATCGCTCACAAATGCGCCTCTTTCGGCGTGGTGTTGCTCGGGCTCGTGGGCCGCGTTCGCGTTTTGCTAGTCAACGGTGGCATCTCTTTTTCCGGTACGGGATCGTGACCAAACTTTTTGGAAAAGGGTTGGCAACGCGCCAGCCGCTTTAATCCGAGCCAAACTCCACGTAGCACGCCGAATCGCTCGATGGCCTGGTACATGTAAACCGAACAGGTCGGTTCGAACCGGCAACCGCCGCCGAGCCAGGGCGAAATAGATCCCTTATAAATACGCAGGGCGAGCAGCGCGATTTTCACCTGGGGCGGCCGAGCACTTGTAGGCTCTTTTCCCGCCGGTAGAGCGGGAGTGGCGGCGCTGGCGCTCTCGAGATCTGTATTGTGAGACTTCATCGCGTCGGTTCCATTACGCGCTGCGCAAGAGCCGCAGCAGATCGGCGGTCAGCGCCGCAAATTCGGCTTGCGCCACGCTGCCTTTCGGATGAATCACGAAATCGAGTCCCGCAGGAAGCTCCGCGCGATGGCAGCGGACGATTTCGCGTATCCGCCGCCGGATGCGATTGCGCAGTACCGCGCCGCCGAGAGCTTTTTTGACGCTGAAACCAAAACGGCTGACCGGCTCGGCGTTGGCGCGAAAAAAAACGGTAAAGTGGGAACTCGACCGGCGTTTGCCGGCGCGGTACACGGCATCAAATTCGCCACGCCGCAGCAGGCGCGCCTCGCGCGGATAGCGCTGGCCCGCGTTACTCGGGCGTGAGGCGATGGCGTCCCTTCTTGCGGCGCGCCGCGAGAACTTTGCGGCCGCCAGCGGTCTTCATGCGCGAGCGGAACCCGTGCGTTTTGGCGCGGCGGCGTTTCCGCGGTTGATAAGTGCGCTTTGGCAAAGCAATCCCCCTTTATGGATGCGGGCCGCAAGCGAAGCGGTGCAGCCGCAAGTCCTCTGCGCACACGAGCAGCCTACAAGCCACTTCGGCGAGAGGTCTAGAAACGGATAGTGTATGCGAGGCGCGCAGGTAGGGTCAAGAAAATGGCGGAGCCGGGAGGTGGCTCAGTTTCCGGTTAGCCGCGTTGCCAGGCACTACTTCCGAGTTGCCGTGATGCTTCCGCAGTGGGTAACGGCAAAACAGAGGAAGTCATGGTGCGCCGGCAGGCGCCCAAAATTGGAGTCGGCTTTACAGATGCTCGTCGCTGCAATCGACCGTTGGGCTTCAGAGCCGCGATTTTCGCGGTAACGGTGTAAGCATCGAAACGCTTTTCTGGTAGCTACGGTACGGTTCCCCAAGGATCGCGGTGAGGTCCCGTTCTTCCAGTTGGATGGCCACCAAAATATAAGCGGTCGTCATGACCGCAAAGAACAGGTGTCCGACAGTCATCGTCGGCGTACTCCAAAAGGCAATGATGAATCCGAGATAGAGCGGGTGCCGCACAAACTTGTACAAGCCCGGTATGGCGAATTCCTTCCATGTGAACGCCCTACCTGTGAAGTAACACCAGACCTGTTTTAAGCCGAACAATTCGAAATGATCGATCAGGAAAGTACTCACCAAAACGATGAGCCAACCTACCGCGAACAGACCGCGCAAAAACAGTATGCCGACATGGTTCTCGACCTTCCATATCGGACCGAGCAACGGCTGCCAAAACCGAGCTACGGCCAGCAGCGCGAGGCTCGCAAATAAGACATAGCTACTTCTCTCCGCCGCATCAGGGACGACGCGCGTCCAAGCCTTCTTAAACCATTGGCGGGCCATGATGCTGTGTTGTAACGCAAAGAGCGTTAACAATCCCGAGTCCACTAATATTCTCGCTGGCAGTGGTCTGAGGGGTTCGCTCGGGGTTGCATCCATCGCAAACACAAACCGGACCGCATAAAGGAAAGTAGCGAGAAAGATGGCATAACAGAGAAGGCCGTACGCCAGGATTACATACCGTCTCATGCGTTTTCACCAAGTAGCCGGATGCGAGCAGCATCTTACGTAGACGCCAGAAGATGTTCAACATATGAGGACTCTTGAATCGTCGGCGCCATGTCTTGATTAACCGGCAAACCGGAAAGTGACCCTACCCGGAGCGATGGAAGATCAAACAATAGTTAGACGGCGCGACGCTGGCGGTATTCGTCGCTAGCGAGCATTCCATTGCGGGTGGACTTGCCTGTTTGCTCAACTTCAGGGGGAAGTACCATTGTCGCGCGTAAGGCGGGCAGGGGAGCATGGGCGAGAGCCATTTCGGAGTCCGTAATGATGGGTGCGACGGTTCGAACGCGCCATGCTACGCCGACGATATTGATGCGGATTTGGTTGGCTTTTTCGCTGGCCTGCTTGATTGTGGATGCGGGTTGTTCTGTACAGGGAAGCCAATCGGCCCGGTCTGGAGGAAGCCAGTCGGCTCCACAAACCACTTCGTCTTCCCAGCCTGCACGCCCAGTGATAAGAGAACTCGTTCCTAACACGGCTACCATCGGCAGTGCAGGGACAATGGTTCTGCGAGGCAGCAACTTTGTTCCGGGAGCTTCGCTTTCAGCAAACACACCGGGGATTTCTTTCCGCAATATTCGAGTGGACAGTCCGGAGCAAATTACGGCGGAGTATGCCAACTCGCCGGATTCTCCGCTTGGCTATTTTCGTGTTTCCGTCACGACGCCGGCGGGAACAAGCGAGCCGGCGATACTCACGATTACTCCTCTCGCCTACCAGGTTGGTGTGGGAGTTCCTCCGCCGCGTCCAGCCGGACCGGCCGTCTTCGAGACTCTACAGGTAGGGATTCATGCCGATCAGGTCGAGAATCCCGACGGTTCGCGGACCGATGCCTATCTAGAAATTTCGTTTGCCGACGCGAAGGGACGGCCGGTGAAGGTCGGCGATAGCACATACAGCGATATGGACAATGTGGACAATCCGGACGACGACGCGGACGAGTCCCGAGGCCCGCAGGTCCACGTGACTTCTTACTCCTTTGCCGTGGAAAAGCCGGCGGCGGGAGAGTATGTGCTGAAGATTAAGGGTTCGCGGAAAGGTTCGTTTGTTTTGGAAATGGCCAAGGAGATGCGTTCGCCGCAGCAGGACGGGCTAACGTACAACAGTTTCGCAGTGTTACAGAACGTGCCTACCTTGCCAGGAACTGCGTTTGAGCTGAGGTTCGTGTGCCATGGCGATCCATGCGACATGGATATTGGGAGCGGAGGCCTGCGTCCAATACACGGGGCGTTCAGCTTCGCGCAGCCACTGACGTCGAATGTGCGGCTTCCCGTTGGAGAGAAGACGTTGGCGATTGTGATTTACTACGATCCCGCGATGGACACATCGTCTTTCCGGGCGCTGCTGGATGGAAACGATCGCACGGAGATGTTTCATGCGCGAGCTGGCGAGCTCGAGATGGTATGCGTGCCCGTGCGGCCCGGCTCACATACGCTGGCCATTCGAGCCAAAAACAAGGCTGGCCAATTGACGGAGCAGGACTTTCGCATTCAGCAATAGAGGTGGAACGCCACCCGGATTGTTAGCCTCCAGCTCCGCGGCGTCAGGGCGCGTTGAGGACGTTCGTTCGCAGCCAGGTTTGCATCGTAGTTAAGTATGCGGGATCGCGCTCGAAGGTGCTGTCGGTGGACTGAGTGTACATGGCGTGGTCGGCGTTGGGAAATTCGCGGATGGTGAAGTTGTGGCGCGGGTTTTCGGCTTGCACGCGGCGGATGACGGCGACGCTTTCTGGGACA
>Ga0335078_10010466_pt1 | contig 13730 bp, 14 predicted proteins | sample Lox_Sample_32_FD_206711 | JGI IMG/M metagenome (GOLD analysis project Ga0335078, IMG submission 206711) | Soil microbial communities from Loxahatchee National Wildlife Refuge, Florida, United States - Lox_Sample_3.2 | ecosystem: Environmental > Terrestrial > Soil > Wetlands | place: USA...
GACGCCGCTGTAATTCAGCAGCGCCTTGAAATGGTCCGGCTAAAAACCTCTGACCGCAGGAACGCCCTGGAGAATCTGTTTCGCGAGGCTGGTTGCACTGAGCTTAGCGAGCAACGAGTTCCCGGTTCGAAGGAACCGAACGTCATTTGCGCTCGCGACGGCCAAGAATCGGGAGTGATCACTGTTGGCGCGCATTACGACGCGGATGATCACGGGATCGGCGCCGTGGACGACTGGAGCGGAGCGTCTTTGTTGCCAAGTCTTTATCAGAGCCTGGAGAAGCAAGCGCGGCGTCACCGCTTCGTTTTCGTGGGTTTCTCGGGGGAGGAGGCTGGCTTGCTTGGCTCCCGCGGCTATGTGAAGCGGCTTTCGAAGGACGATAAATCACTGGTCCGCGCCATGGTGAACCTGGAGTGCCTCGGCCTGACGCCTCCGAAAGTCTGGACACATCGAGCAGACAAAAGGCTCTCGGATGCGTACCTGGACGTCGCCAACGCTCTCCATGTACCCCCCGTTGGAGTAAATGTCGAAAACGTTGGCGACGACGACTCGCACGCATTTCTGAATGCGAAGATTCCCGTCATCACGATTCACTCTGTGACGCAGGAAACGTGGCCAGTGCTGCACAGCCGCCGCGACCAACTTCAGGCGATCAATCCAGCGTATTACTACACTGCGTATCGAGTTGTGGCAACATACCTCGCCTATCTAGACACCCGGCTGCCCTGAGCGCGGTACTTGGTTGCAGGCCTGCCGCTAATTCAGCCCCGCATCTTTTCAGCTCAACCAGCGCGATACCATCCGGATTGAGCTAGGCATAAAACCGCCAGCCCTGGCGGTTCTCTCTTGTAACTGACTGATGCGTCGTGCAGAGTCCGCCAGAGTCTGGCGGTCCCGCATAGCTCGGGCGCACGCAGCCGCCGAGCGCAAGCTCGGAAGGCTCACACTGGTGGCGCCTCAATAGACACCGCGGCGCCACGTAGAGCTCATTCGTGCGGCGCCAGCGGGTGTCTCGGTTGGTACAGGCCGAGCCTGCCGCCTCCCGGCAGCGACACGTGCGTCAGCATGCCCCAGCCCTGGTCCGTCACCGGATCGCAATCCACCTTGTGCTTTTTCAAAGTCTGAACTGTGGTCCCGACATCGTCACACATCAGGTAGATCTCGTGCTTGCCGTTCTCCGCCGCCGGGTGAAATGCTACTTCAGCCGGCGGCAAGGCGAAGATGAGCCATCCCTGACCCACATCCACCGAAGGGAAACCCAGAACGTCCCGGAAGAAGGCTCGATCGGCCTCCACATCCGTACTGTAGATGATCATGTGCGCGCCTGAAATCATTGTCTGCCTCGTACTGGAGAGTGTGGCACAAGTGAAAGCAGCAGCGTGCGGTTTTTCGAGGACAATAACACAAGAGTGCGCCTGCATCTATTCGAGTGGGAGGACCAAGCGTGGTTCCCGGCCCCCCTGAGGGCGGCGATGACATCGTATCTGGCGGCGACTTACGCGATCACGCCATTCCCCAAACTCTGGGCCGGCCGTCTCTCGAAGCTAATGAGCCGGGACGGATTGACGGAGATCGTGGACCTTGGGTCCGGAGCGGGCGGGCCGGTCGGACGCGTGGCCAAGGAACTTGAGGCGCGTGGGTTCCAGACCAGCGTCACCCTCACGGATTTGTACCCGAACGGGAGGGTGCCGCAGTTTCGCGCGGACGGGGTAGGTTCGATACGGTACTGGCCCGAGCCAGTGGATGCCACCCGCGTGCCGGCTGGGTTTTCCGGCATCCGCACCATGTTTGCGTCGTTCCACCATTTCCGGCCGGATCCAGCGCGAGGGATCTTGCGCGACGCGTTTCACCAGCGGCGTCCGATCTGCATTTTCGAGGCAACATCGCGTACGCCCGCCGCGATCGCGTCGACGGTGCTGATCCCCTTGCTGGTTCTCGTGCTCACGCCCATGGTGAGGCCGGTGTCTTGGGTACAGATCCTCCTCACTTACGTGGTGCCCATCCTGCCGCTGCTGATCTTCTGGGACGGTCTGGTGTCACAGCTTCGAACCTATTCGGTAGCAGAGCTGAAAGAGTTCACGCGTGATCTTGAGTCACCCGCGTACTTGTGGGAAGCGGGGCTGATTGAAATTCCGCGCATGCCGGCAGGCGTTCCTTACCTGGTTGGGCGGCCAACGCGCATGTGAATCTCCAGTTCTCCGCCGTCACTTCAGTTCCTTGTAGCGGAAACACGCGACGGCGTGGTCGTTCACCATCCCCACGGCCTGCATGAAAGCGTAGCAGATGGTCGAGCCGACGAACGTGAAACCGCGCTTCACCAGATCCTTGCTCATGGCATCGGATTCCGCCGTGCGGGCCGGCACGTCCCCCGGGCGGCGCCAGCGGTTCTGCCGCGGCTGGCCGCCCACAAATTGCCATACGTATCGATCGAAACTGCCGAATTCCTTCTGCACCGCCAGGAACGCCCTCGCGTTGCGCACGGCGGCCGCGACTTTCAGGCGGTTCCGCACGATTCCGGGATTGGCCAGCAGCGCCGCGATATTCGCCTCGTTGTACCGCGCCACCTTGCGCGGATCGAAGCGATGGAAGGCGGCGCGGTATGCCGGACGCTTTTTCAAGATGGTGGACCAGCTCAGCCCCGCCTGCGCCCCTTCGAGAATCAGAAATTCAAACAGGGCGCGGTCGTCATGCAGCGGGACACCCCATTCCCGGTCGTGGTAGTCGATCGAAAGCGCGTCGCGAGCCCATTGGCAGCGCACCACATCCACCGCAATCATCCCTACAGCTTACTCGACCCTACGGTTTCGCGGCGCCGGCGACGGCGGCATTGCTTTAGTCCTGCCGCAACGCCACCATGGGGTCTACAGCCGCGGCCCGGCGCGCAGGCAAACCGCCGGCGACCAATCCTGCTGTCACAAAGACAGCCGCCGCCGCGGCCATCACCAGTGGATCGGCGGGCCGCACGCCGAACAGCAGCGACTGGAATATCCGCATAATGGCGAGCGAGCCGGCCAGGCCCGCTACCAATCCGCCGCCCATCAGCGCGAGCAAGTCCTTGAGGATGAGCCGCACCAGTGCACTGCGGCCGGCGCCCAGCGCGGCGCGGATGCCTATTTCCTTCGTGCGGCGCGCCACCGAATAGTTCAGTAGACCGAACAGGCCAATCGCCGCCAGCACGAGTCCGAGGAACGCGAATGCCCCGCCCACGCCCGCCAGCAGCCTTTCGCGCAGGATGGTATTCCCCACCAGCGTTTCGAGCGTAGTCATCTCGCTAACGCGGCTACCCGGTTCCATCGCCTGCGCTTCCCGCTCCACCAACCGCGCCACCGAACCTAACGCCAGCGGCGAGCGCACGTACAGCGTAAACCATTGGTCATTGCCTACCAGCGGAACGTAGACGATCGGCTCCGCGTCCGTTCGCAGATCGCTATAGTGGGCGTTCGACGCTAGCCCGACCACCACATGGCGCAAGAGACCGGGACCCTGCGGGGGCGCCCGGAATTCCCGCCCCAACGGATTCGCTCCGCCGAAATACTTGCGCGCGAATGCCTGGTTCACAATGACGGCAATTGGCTCGGCCAAGCCGCCGTCACCTACTGCAAAATCGCGTCCGGCCAGCAAAGGCGTGCGCAACGCCGCGAAGTAGCCCGGCGAAACATTATAGAAAATCTCTTGCTGTTGGGAGGGCGCTTGGCCGGGCAGGAAGACCTGGCTGGTCCACCCACCTCCGGCGAAGATAGACCAACTCGCCACGGCAGCGGCTTCGACGCCGGGTTGAACGGCAATACGCTTGCGCAATTCGTGCATCAGTTGGCGCTCGGATGCCGCCGGCTTCTTGCTTTCACCGCCATTGATGTCGAGCACAGCCACGCCGCGCGGATCGAAGCCGGCATCCACCGCCATCAGGTTCCGCAGGCTGAACAGAAATGCCGCGCCGCCCATGACCAGGCAGAATGCGCAAGCTACCTGAATGCCCACGAGGAACCGGCCGAGCCTGAGTTTGCCCGCTTGTCCGGCCGAACTTCGCAGCGCTTCAATCGGCGGCGTTCGCGAGGACTGCCAGGCTGGGAGCAAACCGAACAGGACCGCAGCGAGCGTCGATACCGCGATGGAAAACAGCAAGACGCGGCTATCCAGGGCGAGTACGAAACGCAGCGGATCGCGATCGCTCGAAAGCGCGCGTACCAACACCGGCGCCGCCCATTGTGCCAGCAGCCAGCCTGCTGCGCCAGCCAACGAGGCGAGCAGCAAGCTCTCCGTTAAGAGTTGGCGCACCAGCCGGCCTCGGGCGGCGCCCAGCGAAAGGCGCATGGCCATCTCCCGCGATCGGGCGGACAACCGGGCGAGCAACAGACTCGCCACGTTGGCGCAGGCGATGAGCAGAACCGCCAGCGTCAATCCAAGGACAATCCACAACGGCTTGGCGAACGTCTTTCGGAAATCGGACGCGCCATTGGCACCCGGGTGAACCCGGAGGACGGCCTCCGTGAACTGCTTCCGGATCGCCGCAGGGATGGTCGACCATCGGTTCACCTGTTCAAGCTGAAAATCGTGAAAAGCCGGCTGCAACTGGGCTGTCACCTGCTCACGGGATGCCCCCCGCGCCAGCCGGCCTACGATTCTAAGCCAATTCCAACCAGGTTCCGTGAAGGCCTGCGAATCGTACAGCGCGGAAGGAAGCCAGACATCCACAAATCTTCCCGGCTCAATCCCGAAAAACCCGTCACGCGCCACCCCGCAAATCTCGTAAGCCTTCCCGTCGATGTGCAGCGTCTTCCCTACAATGCCAGGGTCCCGGTGGAAGCGCCTTCGCCAGTAATCGTGGCTCAGAACGGCCACGGCATTGCCGCTGCGTAAGTGGTCATCTTCGCGCGCGATGAGGCGGCCCACTGCCGGAGCCACTCCCAGGATTTCAAATGCATTCCCGGATATGTACTGCTTGAGCAGCTTCTCTCGGGGAGCGCCAGGCTCCGGGCCTTGCGCCTCCGCACGAGCCTGGAAGCTGATCATAGCCAGGCGCGCCGGCGGTTTGGCCGCGATGAATCGGAGGTAAGTCGGATAGCTGAACTGGTCGCGCTCTGCGGACTGTCCAGGCCCAACTGCACCATCGAACGGACTGGGCCAGGCGAGCGTGAACAGCTGTTCCGACTCCGGCACCGGCAAGGGGCGCAGCATGGCCGCATCGACAATCGAATAGATGGCCGTGTTGGCGCCGATCGCCAGCGCCAGCGAAAGCACGGCCGTTACGGCAAACGCAGGACTCTTGCGCATCCCGCGCCACGCATAACGGGTGTCTTGCAGCATGGCCTCCAGAGGCGCCAATAGGCGAATGTCACGGCTCTTTTCTCGCAACTGCGTGATATTGCCAAACCGCAAGGCTGCCTGCCGCTGCGCGTCTTCGGCGCCAAAGCCCTGCTCGCGCAGCTGCGCGACCCGCCGCTCCAGATGGTCGCGCATTTCCTCGCCCAGTTCCTGGTCCAGCCGGCGCGAATGAAGTGAGTTCCGCAATCGTGAGAAAAATGACATGGGACCTCCTAAGCGTGCCGCAGCACGCGGGCAACACCCGTGGAGAAGCTGGCCCAACGCTCAGCTTCGGCTGCCAGACGTTGCTTTCCCGTTCGAGTGATTTGATAGACCCGGGCGCGGCGCTTGTTCTCCGTCACCCGCCATTCCGCGGCAATCCAGCCGAGTTCTTCCATCCGGTGAAGCGCCGGATAGAGCGACCCTTCCTCCACGCGCAGCGCTTCCTTCGAAAGGTCCTCGATGAACGTGGCGATGCCATAGCCGTGCAGCGGGCCGCGGCGGTCGAGGACCGTCAATATGAGCAGATCGAGCGCGCTTTGCGCGGAGTTGGTATTCGCCATCGATACTCCGATCGCTAGGGTAGCGCTCTTATTATATAGGAAGTAGCACAGGCATTCTTGCCTGTGTCGGGTTTTTTACAGCGGCCCTAGATAATCTTAGGCGCCGCTTGCAGCCGCAGGGTGCGGTCCAGGCGGGCGATCGCCCTGGTGACTTTGCGGCTGATGGTTTCCAGGTTGCAGAGCATCTGAATGCGGTCGCGGCGCCGCGCCAGTTCCGCCTCGTCCATTACGTAGCCCAACAGCCCGCACGGCTCGGCGATGCTGACCAGCATGATGTCCCTGGTGTCGGGGATACTGTCAGTCCGGATCGCCTCCGCCAGGCGCACCTTCACGTGCTGCTGGTGGCGATTGCTCGTCATCGGAAACCGCTCCACGTCGACGACCCACAGGCGCTTGGATTGCTCGTGACGCAGAATGCCTTGCTGAATCAGCGCGGCGAGCGCTTCGCCCTCCAGATCGGCCTGGCGGCGGTAGATGTGCTCGATCCAGTCCTGCACGGTGTTCAGATCCAGCCGGCGCGCCATTTCGGCCAATATTCCGTCAAGCGTCGCGTTGCCCGTCGGCGCGCGGTCGATGATCTGAATGGTCTCGGTGTCCGTATCGATCTTCCCGGCCAGCGCGAGATCGAAGAGCACCGCTCCCACCAGTGCGTACGCGGTTCCGAACTCCCGCGTAGACCGCAAGCCGCCGGTATTCTCATCCACGGCCAGCAGGACCACCTCTTCCAGCATGGTCAGCATGGCAGTTCTCCGTATATCTGCAGAACGTGGTGCAAGCCGCTCATATCGAAAACTTTCTTCACGCGGGCGCTGGGGGAGCAAACGGCGAACTCGGCCTTAGCCGTCTGTGCGGCCCTGGCGGCCTGCAATACGGCACGCAGGCCGGCGCTCGAAATGTAATCGAGCGCCGCAAAATCCGCGGCCACCTTCGGATGCGCTTCCACCGCTGCCCGCAGCGCTCCTTCCAGTTCATCCGCCGCTTCGGCGTCGGCGCGTCCGCGCACAGCGACTACGTACCAGCCCGATCGCGTTTCCTGTGTAACTTGAATCATATCGGTATCCGCATGGTGATCCGGTTCCATTCGCCAGAACGCCGGTAGTGCAGGTCGCTCATGATCTTCCGCACCAGATGAATGCCCAGCCCGCCCGGGCGGCGGCCCTCGAGGGGCGCCTCCAGATCGGGTTCCGGCGCCGAGACTGGATCGAAAGCCGAGCCGCGATCGCAAAACTCCACCAGCACGCCGTTACCCGCGCGCTCCAGGCGAATATGCACCGCATCTGCCATGCCTTCGCAGCCCCCGTGTCGCACAGTGTTCGTGAACAGCTCCTCCAGGGCAAGGTTTAGATCGAACGCTACATCATTGTCCGGACACTGATCCTGGCAGAAGCGCGCAATTTCCGCCGACAGACGGTGCAGCTCCGTCAGGTTACCGTTCAAAATAAATGTTGCTTCACTCAGGATCGCACGATTGTGCCACATGGAACGCCGGGCTTTCAAGTTAATATAGTTTAGTAATCTTAAGTTAGAGATGGAGGATTACCGTTTCCTCGGGCCCGTTACCTGGATCAACAGGCCGTCCGGATCGCGGAATTCGGGAGCCCCCGCCAGTTCGGGCGCAACCAGGCTGGCGCCAGCCAGTTCCAGCTTTTTCGTGGCGCTCGCGTAATCGAACGGCGCGGCGGACACGCAGTAGTGATTCACTCCTGCGCGCTGGCCGCCAGGCGTTTGGAGCAGACCGATTTGCGTCTTCCCCGCCTGAAACCAGGTGCGGTTGTTGTTGCGGCGCGCCACCGGACCGAAGATCTTCTCGTAGAACGCGGCGGATTTCTCAGGATCCGCAACATTGATCAGGATGTGATCGAAGCCCAGGGGCTGGAAGACCGGTTCGCCCCCGAGCGCCATCGATTCCGGAGAAGCCGTGCCGCCCAGGAGCGAGTTCCAGGAGTTGGCGCTCCCCAGCTGCAGGCGCGTGCCATCGGGATCGGTAACGTACAGGTCACGCCCGCTGGGGTAGTCGCGGTATGCGATGCCGCGCTCGTCCAGGTAGCTGTGGAGGCCGGCGATCTGGAACCCTTCGATACCGGCGCAGAAGTGGTCCACGTGGATTTCCTGCGCTTGCTCCATGGCCAGGTAGCACGGGCCTAACTGTAGATAGCGCCTGGTGGTTCGGTTGTTCTTGAGGACGGTGTTGCCAAATACGCGCGTGTAAAAGGCTATAGATTTGGCAACGTCGGAGACTGTGAACTCCAGGTGGTCGAGCCCGCCAAAGTGTAGCGCCGGTTCCGGCGCGGCGGCCGTCCCGCGGACCGCCAATGCGCCCGCGCCCAGCACCGATAGCGCCTCGCGCCGGCCGATGGAGCGAGATTCATCGCGTGACATGGCCGCTTAGTATATCAACTGTGGGGCAGCGCCATGCGCTGCCCGGCCGGCGTACTGGGCAGCGCATGGCGCTGCCCCACTGGCACTAGCGATGATGCGTCGGCGGCACGTTGAGCCGCGGCACCGTTTCCGCTTCGAAATCGAATTCGATCAGCACGGCCGGCTCATCGCCGACTACCCATCCCTGGTGCCCCGGCTCGACCGCCACAAATTGCGGGGCTTTGAACTCAAAGATGCTGCCGTCGGCAAAACGGACGTTGATCTGCCCGCGCGCCATGAAGCCGACGTGCGCATGCATGCACAGTTCGGTGCCGATGACGGGCTTCAGGTGGGTCTCCCAGTTGAATCCGGGCGGATAGATCATTCGTTTCACACGCGAGGCGCCGGCGCGGAAGACGTCCACTTGGACGCCGCCCACCTCGCGGTGCTCGTCGGACTGCATGTCTGCTAGAAGTGGATCGCTCGTATTCATGGCTGTCAAAACTCGTTTGTCTATCGTACCAGCCAACTACGGCGCGCCCTCGATCGACGCCAGCAATCCCCCGCTCAGCCGCAGCAAGTTCCAGCGCGCTCTTTCGACATTGTATTGCGCATCGTAAAACGCGATCCACTTGTCATTCTCCAGGACGCGCGCCTCCTCCACCTGGCGCAGCGCGGCGCGGCCTTCCTGCATCTGCGCCAGAATCACCGAGAGCTGTTCGCGGGCCACTTCCAGATCCAGGCGCGCGACGTCCGCCCCGGTGACCGCCTTCTTTTCGTCGCGGAATGCCTGCTGGATGTCGGAAGCAATGCGGTTGCGCGCCGCGCTCACTTGCACTCGCAAATGATCCATGTCCGTTTGGGTTTGGGCCATCTGCGCACTCACGCCGGGGCCGGCCAATAGGGGCAACTGGAACGACATGCCCAGTTGCCCGTTGTTGCGTTGGAACCTGTTAAAGAACTCGGTGTAGTTATTGATGTTGGACATCAGCGCGTATTGCGCCACCAGATCGACGCGGGGCAGGCGGGCGGCGCGTTCTCCGCGCATCTCCAGGCGTTTGGCGGCGATTTGCGATTCCAACTGGCGCAGTTCCTTGTTGTCCTCGAGAGCGGACTGGATCACCTCATCCTCCGATTTCGCGAGAACCGGCGCGTTGCGCTCCTCTGCCACCGGGTGGACGCGATCCTGCGCCGCAAATCCCAGGGCGATGGCCAGTGACGTTTCGGCGGTCTGGCGGTCGTCCTCGAGGCTCTCCGCCACCTGGCGAACGCGCGCCAAATCGTAAGCGGCCTGCTTCTCGTTGAGCGGCAGCGCGCGGCCCTCGCGGACCTGCGCCTGGACCGTTTCGAGCACGCGCTGCATGCTCTCGGCGTCCTTTTGAGCCAGGGCGCCGATACGTCCGGCCCGTTCCGCATCGAGATAGAGCGAGGCCGTGCGATAGGAGATCTCCTCGCGCTTGACCGCGACGCCGATTTCCGCGCCGCGCGCGTTCTCGCGTGCCTGGGCCACCGCATAGCTCTGCGGCCGGTTAAACAGAAACTGCGTGGCGTTGGCTTGAAACACGCTAGGAGCAGCCCCTTCGATGCTCAAGGGGAACCCATTGGTATAGGCCAGCCCGCTGCCCATGACCACGCGCGGCGTGAACGGATCGCGCGCCACGCGCACGCCTTGCCGCGCCTTTTCTTGATCGAGCCGCGCCAGGGCCAAATCGGGGTTCTGCTTCAGGGCTGTATCCACCGCTTGCCGCAGCGTCATCGGGAACACCTCGGCGCGCAACACGCACGCCAGCGCCAGGACGAATACCAGGGCTTTGGACATAACTCATTGTAGTGACTCTGTTATAGTGTGAAGGCGCCTTTGACTACGAACGCCATCCGTTAATTCTTCTTCGCGGCCCACACCCGACAATCTACGTGTGCCTTCTCGAAGGAGAAGAAATGCCATCCAATTGGGAAAAGGACTTTTTTCGCGGCGTTGCGCTGGATGCGTGGCGCCGGTGTTTTACCACAGAGATGACGCGGGCCGAGGTAGACTTTCTCGAGCGCGTCTTTGAGGCTGCCCCTGGCGGCCATTTCCTCGATGTCCCGTGCGGCAACGGCCGGCACGCCATCGAATTCGCCGGCCGCGGCTACCGGATGACCGCCCTCGATCTCAGCGAGGAGTTTCTGGCGGAGGCGCGCACCGCGACGTCGCTGCCGGTGCGCTGGGTGCTCGGAGATATGCGGGAACTCGAGTGTGACGCCGAGTTCGACGGGGCTTACTGCTTCGGCAACAGCTTCGGCTATCTGGATGCCGAAGGCGTCCGGAAGTTCTTCTCGGGTATTGCGAGAGGACTAAAACGGGGAGCCCGATTCGTGTTGGACACCAGCATGGCGGCGGAATCCATCTTGCCGACGCGCGTGACTAAGCGCTGGTACCAGCTGGGCGACATCTACATGCTCAGTGAGAACCGCTATCTGCCCGAGGAGAGCCGTCTGGATATCGATTACACGTTTATCCGCGGCGGCGAGGCCGAAACCCGCCCCACGTCCAGCTATGTTCATACGGTAGCGGCGCTTCGGCGGATGCAGGTGGACGCGGGGATGGCGCCGCGGGAAATGCTGGCGTCGCTTGACGGGGAGCGGTATGAGTTCGGTTCGCCGAGGCTGATATTAATAGCGGAAAGAGAATAAGACCCACCGCTCCCTTTGGTCGCGGCTCAGCAACGCCGCCGAGACATGTTATGACGGTGCGATTTGGTGGCGTTACCGAGCCGCGACCGGAGGGAGCGGTGGGTCTACACTTAGGACTACGCTTCCAGGCCCATCTGCGTCAAGCGGTAGCGCAGGGCATTGCGCGTCAGACCCAACATCCGGGCGGCCTGGCTCTTGTTGCCGTCGGCGCGCTTCAGCGCCTCGCGGATGATCTCCTGCTCGTATTGATCGAGCGTCAGTCCCTCCGGCAGGAAGTGCTGATCGTTCTGCGGGCGCGGGCGGGCCGCGCTCTCGAGCTTAATATCGTCCACATCCAGTTGCTTCCCGTTGCACAGGATCAAGCCCCGCTCGATTACGTTCTCCAGTTCCCGCACGTTGCCCGGCCAGTGGTAGTTCAACAGCTTTTCCATGGCCGCATCGGTGATCGATTCCACTGCGCGGCCGGCGTCGGGGGCCAGCTTACGGATGAAGTGGTTGGCCAAAAACCGAATGTCCTCTTTGCGCTCGCGCAGCGGCGGGATGTTGATCGGCACCACGTTCAACCGGTAGTAGAGATCCTCGCGGAAGGTGCCCTGCTCGAGCGCCGCGCGCAGGTCCTGGTTGGTGGCGGCGATCACGCGCACGTCGATGTGCCGGGTCACGTTGCTCCCCAGGCGCTCGAACTCGCGCTCCTGCAGAATCCGCAGCAGCTTCACCTGAATGGCCGGAGGCACATCGCCAATCTCATCCAGGAACACAGTGCCGGTGTCCGCCTGTTCAAATTTTCCGGGCTTCGACCCGGCCGCACCGGTGAACGCTCCCTTCTCATAGCCGAACAGTTCGCTCTCCATCAGGTTTTCGGGAATCGCGCTGCAGTTGATCTTTACCAGCGGCCGGTCGCGGCGCGGCGAGTGAAAGTGAATGGCGCGCGCGATGAGGTCCTTGCCCACGCCGCTCTCGCCGGCCAGCAACACCGTGGCGCGCGAAGGCGCCACACGATCGATGGTGGCGAAGATCTCCTGCATGGGCTCGCTGCGGCCAATGATGTTGTCGTACTCGTAGCGCCGCCCCAGCTCCGCCTTGAGCTGCCGGTTCTCATCGCGAAGCGCGGAAACTTCCAGAGCCTTATTGACCACCTGCATCAGGTGATCGAGCGAAAACGGCTTGAGCAGAAAATCCGTGGCGCCGGCTTTCATCGACTCCACAGCGGTCTCGATGCTGCCGTACGCGGTCATCATGATCACCGGAACCAGCGTGTTCTGGCGGCGGATCTGAGCCAGAAACTCGAGGCCGTCCATGCGCGGCAGGCGGAGATCGCTGAGGATCAGGTCCGCGCGGTCGGCTACTTTGATCCCCTCTTCGGCCGTGGCCGCCTTGTCCACGTCGAATCCCGCGGAGACCAATTGCAGTTCGATCACGCGGCGGAGCTTTTCTTCGTCCTCGACCACCAAAATGCGCCTTTTCATGCGGAAACTTCTGCAACGGCGGGAGCCATGGGAAGCAGCACGCGGAACACGCTACCCTTTCCGGGCTCGCTCTCCACTGTTATCTTACCCCGGTGCTGGTCCACGATCTTGGAAACGATGGCGAGCCCCAACCCCACGCCTTCGGGCTTCGTGGTGAAGAACGGATTGAAGATGGTAGAGAGATTTTGCCGCTCGATTCCCACGCCGCGGTCGATCACGCAGATTTCGACCGAGCCATCCCCGGAACGAGTTTTCACCGTCACTGCGCCGCCGGGCTCGGTGGCTTGCACGGCATTGCGGATGAGGTTGTAGAATACCCGCTCCATCAGCTCGGCGTCGAAGGAAAAGGGCGGGATCTCCGGTGCGTAATTCTTATAGATGGCCACCTGCGGGGCCTCGCGCTCGGCGGCCGCCACCGCGCGGTCCAGCACTTGCGATAAATCGGCGGTATTCATGCGCAGTTGGAGGGGGCGGGCAAAGTCCAGAAAGCGCGTGATGAGCGAATTGGTGCGGTCTACTTCCGAAGCGATGAATCCGGCCACCTCGCGCGCCACTTCGTTTTCCGAACTGACATTCCGGTTCAGCATTTCAGCAGACGCTTTGATGGTGCCCAGCGGATTGCGCAGCTCGTGAGCCAGGCCCGCCGAGAGCTGGCCCAGCGCCGCCAAGCGATCCGAGCGGCGCACAGCTTCTTCCGCCTCCTGAATCTGCCGGTTGGCCGCGGCCAGCTGTTCCGCCGTGCGGCGGTTCTTTTCGGATTGCGTGCGCAAGGCCTCCGCCAGGCTGTTGGCCAGGGTGCCGGCCATGGCGAGGAAGACGATGCGCAACACGATTTCCTCGGTTCCCTCGGGCCCGATCTCAAATCTCTTCCAATCGAGGAACAGCAGGAAGGAGATGTAGGCGCCCCCCGCGAGCATGGCGAAGGTGACGGTGCCGATGACGCCCGTGACGGTAGCTGCCGAGATCACAGGCAGCAGCAACAGCACCCAGTAGGGGCTATTTATGGAGCCGGTGATGCCAATCAAAAGATAGGCGAGCGCGAGCTTCAGAACGATCCAGATCACCACGCCGCGCGTGGAATTGAGCCAGCCGATGTTCGGCTCGACTACCTGCACCGCCGCCAGCAGACCCAATAGCACGTATTGCGATACATCACCGACGGAAGTAGTAGCCGCCAGCGCTCCGAAAAACACCAGCCAGAGCAGATCCCGAGGCCGGACGAGGCGGGTCCAACTAGAAGCAGGCACGCGAGATATCCTAGTCGGGATTATGCCACAATAAAAATAACGTCTCATGTCCAACCCACGCACGCTGGATGACGGCCGGGACACCGGTCCGGAATCTCAGCTCACCTCCAACGAGTCCGCCG
>Ga0335078_10010467_pt1 | contig 13730 bp, 12 predicted proteins | sample Lox_Sample_32_FD_206711 | JGI IMG/M metagenome (GOLD analysis project Ga0335078, IMG submission 206711) | Soil microbial communities from Loxahatchee National Wildlife Refuge, Florida, United States - Lox_Sample_3.2 | ecosystem: Environmental > Terrestrial > Soil > Wetlands | place: USA...
CGGGATTATAAAATTGAGGCGGTAGAGCCGGGATTTAACTGGCCGATGTTCGTCGTGTGGAAAAAATCAAAAGTCCGCACAGCAGGATTCCGACGCCGATGGCCGAAAGGCTGACATAAAGCGGGTCGAGGGGAAGTGAAAATTTGAACTCCACCAAATGGGCGCCCGGCGTCACAAAAACGCCGCGCATGATGAAATTGCAGCGAAGCAGGGGCGCAGGTTTGCCGTCCACCAACACATGCCAGTTGGGGTCATATTTGTCATTGAGCAGCAGCACCGACGGCACGTCGGCCTGCGTGGTCAATTGGATGTCGGCCGGGGAGTAGCTTTTGAACTCGACCGTGCCGGTATTTTCGTTGGTGGCGCTGGCCGCCGGCGAAGTTGGCAACGGCTCGGAAACCAAAACGCTTTTCCACGGGTCAAAGTTCGTGCTTACGAGGGTGCGGAGCGTCATACTGCCATTCGTGCTGACTTCCCAACTTGAATACAGCCTGGCTCGCGGCAGGGCGCCGGTAAATTCGAACAGCGCGCAGGCGCCATTGTTGCTGGGTACCGCGGTCAATTCCTCATAAGTGGTGACCTGATCGACGCCGGGTTTTGGTTGTATATCAAACCGAGCGATAATGCGGAAGCGGCGTTGTACCGGGTCAAGTTGTGAGTTCAAGGCATCAAGAAATCCGGCGGGGCCGAGCAGGTAGCGAGTGTTGGTCAACTCCCAGCGCCGGGTGACGAGGTACGCCGAATCCGGCGTACCTTGCGGCGTCAGCGCTTCATGATACGCCGCCAGGTCTTCCGGCATGCGCGACATCTGAATGATATCCAGCGACTGGATGTTGTAATAAGTGAACAGTTGCTGTGACCATTCGATGTTGTAAAGTCCTTCAAACTGGTCATCGTAGGCGGGCATGTGTTCAGGTGCGTGATAGCGCAGCAAAGCGACGCGATGTTCGTAAGGTTTGTTGCGCAACAGATTGATGATCGGATTCGTCGAATTGGCCAGGTTGGCCGGATCAATTTCATATTTTTGCGGATAGTTCCAAAAGACAATCCAAGGCAGGTCCGCACGTCCCAAATCGACTACGAGCAACGCGCCAAGAAACACTCCGGCCCAGCGCGCCCGGCGTCCGGCGAATGCGCCACAGAGGATCAAGGTGAGCAGTCCGGCGGACAGGACAAAGAACAAAATGAACCAGCCGACCTGATGGACGCTGAAGGCAGCGATGGGACCGGCCAGATTGTCATCGGGAAAACCAACCTTTTTCAAATAAGAAATCAGGTTCGGCTTCTGTAGGGCGTAAACCAACCAGGCCAGCAGACTGCCTATCAGAACCACGATACAGGCCGAAGTCCAATTTCGATCGAAGCCGCGGGCTTTGGCCCGCCACGTTTTAAGCTGGGTAAGCAGGGAAGTGGAACCGGTGGCTGGAACTTCCAGATACCGTCGGCTCAGTCCGTGGATGCCATAGGCAAAAATGATGACGATGGCCCATGAAAAAACGAAGAGGAATTTCATGGGATTGCGAACGGTCGAAAGATGAAGGTAAGGGAGGAAATAAACGAACCGGTAAAACGACGCGAACGGCGAGAACCGGCCAAATGCCAAAAGCAGCGAAACCAGCAACACCGCTGCCCAGAACCAGAGGAACCGTCGGTGAGTGTCGGAGAAAACTGAGTTCTGTCGCCGCAGCGATTGAGCCATAGCCCAGCAAGCCACCAAAATGACGAGGATACCGGCATAGTTGCCCGTGCCGCAGAAGCGTTGGAAGCCTTGCGGCGAACCCTGCTCACCGCTGTCAAGATAGCGGTCCCAGGATGGATCACGACCCACACCGCCCCAATAATTGCCGCCACCGGTTGTGTCCATTCGGTAGCCGAACAAGCCCGGCACAATGATTCCAAACGCTTCGGATTTAGGGAGACTCCATTGCGTTGCCCAGTCCCAATGTGCCGCCTGTGCTTCCGCGTTTTGTTCGGTGCCGGCGATACCTTGCACATTGGCTCCTATCAGCGCCACGATGGCTTGAGCCGCAAAAAAGCCGGCAAAGGCTGCAATGACCGTGATTCGCCCGACAGCGCGTCCGATTTTTTTTATCGTCGTGCCGTCTTCGGTGAATGACTGATAGAGGGCAAAGGCAGCAACCAACAAACTAAAAATGGCGCCGATGTCCGCGGCCTCGACCACGTTGAGGCCGACGGCGAATCCGGCCAGGGCCAGCCGGATCCAGCGGACCAACCTCGGCGTCGTGGTTGAATTTGAAACGATCAGGGCCAGCGCAAAGAAATCCATGCCGAAAGCCATTTGATGAGGAGCCGTGCCCCAGCAGGCATCGGAAAAGAAGGTGGAGGTCAGCATGGCGGCCAGCGCACCCAAAGTCGCCGCCAGGGGTGAAAGCTTCAACTGTCGGAAAAAGGTCCAGGCGCCAAATCCCAAAATCAACAACCCGATGGGCGCAACAAACTTCGAGTAACCGACCGGTCCCAATACCCAGAAGACCAACGTGTCGATTGAGGGCGCAATGGTGCCGACGCCGAGGCCAATGTCGTTAAGATCGTACCAGCATCCGGTGAAACCGGCGGGGAGCTGGCGCCAGGCGGCATTTTGCTGTCCCAGCGGTCCGTCGTTGGAGAAGTGAACATAGCCCGGCAAAAAGCACTTCCAAAACAGCAACCCGAGAATGATGGCCAGCAGCGCCAGCACTTCCAACGCCTGGAATTTGGATTTTTGAATCGAATTGGCTGGTTTCATAGATGCGCGGCCGGGCGAAATGTGCGCTTACTCATAATTTCCCATCCGGCGCGTGTCAAGACTGCACTGACGAACAATGCAAAACTTAACCTTGCTTTTACCCGACTCCACCGCTCTAACATGAGTCCACCTGACATGAAGGTATTAATTACCGGGATTTGTGGGTTTGTGGGCTCAACCCTTGCCTGCGCCTTGCAGGATCAAGGCTCTGCCGGGGAACCGGTGAACATCTTTGGCGTGGACAATTTTTCCCGCGCCGGCAGTGAAACGAACCGGCACATCCTGCGACGACGGGGGATAAAATTTTATCATGGCGATTTGCGTCTGGCGTCGGATTTGGATGCGCTGCCTGCCTTTGACTGGGTGATTGACGCGGCGGCGAATCCCAGTGTGCTGGCGGGTGTGGACGGCAAGACCAGCAGCCGCCAGATCCTCGACCACAATCTGGCATCCACCATCAACGTATTGGAGCTTTGCAAGCGGCATAAAGCGGGCTTTATCCTGCTAAGCACCAGTCGCGTTTACTCCATTCCCGCATTGGCCCGCCTGCCAATGTCGGAGAAGAATGGGGCGTTCGCACTCGATTCCGGCAAACCACTGCCGCAAGGAGTTTCGGCACGGGGTGTGGCTGCAGATTTCTCCACCCGACCGCCATTATCGCTCTATGGCGCCAGTAAACTGGCCTCGGAGACGCTGGCGCTGGAGTACGGCGAAGCATTCGGCCTGCCGGTTTGGATCAACCGTTGCGGCCTGCTGGCGGGTGTGGGACAATTCGGACGCCCCGATCAGGGCATCGTCAGCTTTTGGATCAATGCCTGCCTGCGCCGCCGCCCGCTCAAATACATCGGCTTTAATGGCCGCGGTCATCAAACGCGCGATGTCTTGCATCCGCGCGATCTGATCCCGCTGTTGTTCAAACAGGTTGCCTACCCGGGCCGGCCGGAGGACCGGATTTTCAATTTTGGTGGCGGCCCGGCCAATGCCTTTTCGCTGCGGCAACTCACCGGTTGGTGCGCCGATCGGTTTGGGGAGCATAAAATCGAAGCGGATCCGACGCCGCGCCAGTTTGACATTCCATGGTTGATTATGGATTCAAATCGCGCCGGCAAATTCTGGGACTGGCATCCTCGGATGAAGCTGGAAGAAATTTTTGACGAAATCGCACGCCATGCTCAAGAGCATGAAAGCTGGCTGGAACTATCAGCTGATTTTTAGTCTTTGATTGGGAGGCGTCAAGCCGCGGCCAACCGCTCCAAAATTTGGTCCAGGGACTGGGTGATTCGCCAGTTCGGATAGTGGGCCTTCAATTTTCGCAAATCGCTGATATAACAGATGTGGTCACCCTTGCGCGCCTGATCCACATACCCGGTTTTGACTTTGCAACCCAGCAGGGTTTCGATTTTTGACACACATTCGAGCAATGACGCGGCATTTTCGCGTCCGCCCCCGAGATTGTACACTTCGCCGGGCCGGGGATTTTTCGCGAATTCGACAAAAGCCGAGATGACATCGGAGCTGTGGATTTGATCCCGCACCTGCTTGCCTTTGTAACCGAAAATGGAGTAGGTCTGACCGGCTTTGGCGACTTTCATCAGGTAGGACAAAAAGCCGTGCGCCTGCGCGCCGGAGTGATGCTCACCCGTGAGGCAGCCGCCGCGAAAAATGCCGACGTTCATTTTAAAATAACGTCCATACTCCTGAGCCATGACGTCGGCGGCGGTCTTGCTCGCCCCAAAAAGGCTGTGCAGTGTATGATCGATCCGGCAATTCTCGTTTACGCCATGCCAATCTTCGGGCCGGGCATATTCCCAACGCGTGGGCAACTCCTTCAATGGAATTTCGTTGGGCGCGTCACCGTATACCTTGTTCGTCGACATGAAAATGAAAACGGCTTCCTTGTTTGATTGCCGGGTGGCTTCGAGTAAATTCAGCGTGCCGCCGGCATTGACGTCGAAATCAATAAAGGGGATTTCCGCCGCCTTGTCATGCGAAGGTTGTGCGGCACAGTGAACGATCAGGTCGAACCGTTCCTGCCGGAACAGGTCGAGAATTTTTTGCCGGTCGCGGATGTCCAGGCTCAAGTGGCGAAAATGCCGGGCGGTCTTTTTCAAATGTTCCAGATTCCACAGGGTGTCGCCGGCGGGCCCGAAGAATTCGCGACGCAGGTTGTTATCCACGCCGATGACTTCGTGGCCTTCGCGGTCAAAATAAAGGACGGCTTCAGAACCAATCAATCCGTTTGAACCGGTGACCAGAGTTTTCATTCGGTTTATGCTAAAGCATCGAAGCAGGAGAGAAAAGCTTTCCTGCCATGGTGACTCCGGCGAATCATCGGTCGGGACATGATATGGAGGACAATTAACCGCGAATCATTTACGATTGTTGGGAGTGGTTTTTCGGGAATCTGCAGTTTTATCCATCCGTTCAATTTTGGAGGAGGACCGTTTGTCCGGGATTTGCGCGGGGATAACGTCACCACCTGAATTCAGGAGATATTCTCGGATGGCCAGAATCGAAATCGGCAGGATATCCAGCATGATACGAAATTCGTCCAACGCGCCGGCCAACAATGCCGCCAGAAAGAAGATGCCGATGACGGCCTTGGTCCCCCTCTCAATCCGGGTTCGCATGGGCAGCAAAAGGGAAATGATAAACGTGCCGCCATTGACGAAAATGAAGTGGTTCAGGCTGGGCGTGGCCAATTCTTTGAGGTTCAGGAAAAAGGTGGAATCCTTAAAGAGGTTTTTCTGCGTGCCCGAAACGAATTGGTTGGTTAGGAGTGAAATTTTACCGTCGATCGCCAGGGTGATTCCGACTTTCATCGCCAAACCTATGGCGGCGGTAGCCGCCAGATATCGAACCTTGTTCCCTGTGGTAAGATCGGTGAAAAAGAAAAGCACCCCGGATAAAATGATGGTTTCCTTAAAGAAGTAGCCGACAAACATTACCAATAACATTGATTTGTAATGTTTCTTTCGCCAAAGAAGGTAATTTAAAGTGAAGAACGTCATCCCCGGTATGTCCCACGGGTAAGCATAATAACTCGCCTTGGGTGTGAACATATACAACATGCAGGCAAAACAGGCCGTTGTAACGAACAGCGGGTCGTCCACGAGGAAGATCAGCATCGCGAAAAAGAGAAAGAGCCAGACCGAGTGGTAGATGCCAAATGCCTGCTGCGCATCCTCAACACGAAGTCCGCCATCCTTTACCGCGCTGTCCACCAGTTTGCCTGAAATCCACATGCCTCCAATGCGAGAACGCCAGACGGGATAAATAGTATTTAAATGGGGGCTGGATTGGGACATGGCGGAAAAGACCCAGAAGTTCGTTCCGTTTCCCGGGGTCCCCATGGCAAACGGCTTGACAATATAGTAATAGGTGACCGCCAATGACAGAGCGACAAATAACGAAACAAGTTTTGTCTTTAACGTGTTCATCCTGCTCGATTCAAGGCAAGGCCGGGGAGGAGGGGGTAACTTGCGTACGATCTTTGGCGGAATCCAGGGCGCCTTCCGGTTTCTGTGCAACAATGAAGAACTGTTTTCCCCAAAAACGCCAGGCCCATGGAATTTTCAAGTACAGTTTGAGCAAAAAAATCGGATACTGGACTCCGCGGGCCATCGTATAAGGCAGAAATCTATCGACACAGCGAATCATTTCGAAGCCGTGAATTTTTAGTCCTTCCTCCAGCGACGTTTCTGTTAATGGAAGATAGTGATCCCAAAAATCCCAATAGGCGCCCGGCAGGTATTTAATATTGGGTCCCAACGCAATCAGCTTTCCGCCGGGTCTTAGGGAACGAAATGCCTGTTCCAACGTCGAGGCCAGCGCTGGTTTGCCCGGAAGATGCTCAAAAAAGTTGCTGGTAAAAACCACGTCCAACGAGCCTTGGGCAAGATTCCAGGGGGTGGAACAATCCTGCTGCAAAAATCGAACATCAGCTGATAATCGTTTGGCCGTATCCGGATTCATATCCATCCCAAATTTGATACGACAGCGAGCATTGTTAATAAACTCTCCGTAACCGCAGCCAATATCCAGTACGGCCGCATCAAGCGGAATATAAGTTTGCATGAAATCATCGATCAAAACCCGCCAGACGCGATTGCGATAATTTTGTTTGCCCTTAAATCGTTGATCGTAAATAGCAGCCAACTCGTTTTCGCCGTGGGTCATAGTTTTTTACGATAATCACCCCGGCTGAAGTATTTTTCCAGCCAAACGTAAAGGCAGATAAAAAGATAACGGCTGCCCATTTCCTTGATCTTTAATTTCGGGGTTCCGGTCCGGCGATTGTGCCACGTGATGGGTATCATTGTCCACGAAAACCCGCGAACGATGGCCTTGAGTGGCAATTCCACCGTCAGATTGAAGTGTGGCGAAATCAAAGGCCGGCAACCGTCGATGACCTCGCGCCGATAAGCCTTGAATGCATTGGTGGTATCGTTGAGTTTGATTCCAAACAGAACCCGGATGAACAGATTGGCCAGGCGATTGAGCAATAGTTTAAAGTGCGGATAATCAATCACACCGCCGCCTGCGGCAAACCGGGTTCCGAATACACAATCATAACCTTCGCCCAGCCGTTTCCAATATCTGACCACGTCGCGACAGTCATCCGATTCGTCAGCCATCATGATGACGAAGGCGTCACCTCGCGAGTGGTCCAGGCCCTGGATCACGGCGCGTCCGAAACCATGTGGTGCTGAATTTTGGCATGGATAAAGTTCCGGAACCTCGTTTTTCAATCTGGACAGAATCATCCAGGTGGCATCGGTGCTGCCGTCATCCACCACGACAATTTCATGCGGAACATTTTGCAGGCGCAGCTCCAGATGCAAATGCTCGACCGTCGAGGCGATACAACCCTCTTCGTCGCGGGCGGGAATCACCACAGACAATAATTTAAGCTCAGGGCTGTTGGGATTGGGTGGGGGACTTTCCATCAAACTAGGACGTTTCAGGCAAGTGTGGAGTTATTCAACGCAATTGGCAACCACGACAAATGTCTTCGAAAGCAACCTACCCATGAGCAAATTATTATATAAAAAGCTGAGATTCTTCAAGAAAGACAGTCAGGCAATCAACAAGCTGTCGAATTTGGGGGACAGTGTGAAAATTATTTTTTGGATGCCGTTGTCGGCCATGATGGGTCGATCTTGACGCCGAATTGGAACAGGCGTTTCACATCCGCCCAGCGGCCAAACTTAAAGCGGAAAAAATTCCTGAAAATCCACCAATCTCCATGTAGCCGAATCAAACGATTTTTCCTCCGTTGCTCCAGGATGTGTTGTCGCAAACGCCAGCAGTCCGCCAGCGGTCTAAGCAGTGCCTGGTAAAAGAACGAAAATCGCCGCGTCAGACAGGTGCCCACAACCGCTTCGGTAGTGATCAGGGCGGCTTGGCTCAGCGCCAGCAAAAGAAGCAGAGACCGCGCATTTTTTAGAATGACCAGAAGCTGGTTGCGGTTTGCATAAAAACGTTTTGTCTCATTTGTCCGATTTTCCACAGCGCGTTCACCCGATGAGGCGCCTTGATGATGAATGTGTGCGCAGGGGATCGATTTGATTGATTCGCCCGCGATCCAGGCGCGCCACGACAAGTCCATCTCCTCATTATAAAGAAAAAGTGTTTCATCGAACCCTTCCAGTTTTTGAAAGAGTTCACGTTCAATGAAGAAGAAGGTCCCAATGGCAAACAACCGTTCACATTTCTCGCCGGGCCGGGCCGGAATCATGCCGCCGAACAGGTCGAACCCCGAGGCTCCTATCACCTGAAGGTTGTCACTGTCATAATCAAGTACGAGCGGGCCAGCGACTTTTATATCTTCGTCTTCAGCTTGTCGGACAAGTTCTTCCAGGCAGTTCGGTTCCAACCAAACATCGGGGTTTAGAAAGAAAAGATATTTGCCGCGGGCGATATGGGCGCCGCGATTACTGCCACCCCCGAAGCCATAATTGCCACCGGTCTGGAGAAAGACTCCATTCGGCCACGCCGCCATCTCTCTTTCACAAATTTCCGCCGAGCCATCCTGAGACGTGTTATCCACCATAATGACTTCGGTGCGGTCGAAAATCGTTTGCGCCCGCAACGCGGGAAAAAAACGGTCGAGCCATTTTTTGCAGTTGTAGTTCACGACCACAACACTGACAAGAAAGGGCTGAATCGTATTGCCTGACGAACTCATTTTGCAGTGACAGTTTTCCCTCCGGACCCTCACGCCGTAAATTCTACAATTTTGGGTTCAGGAATAGGCACGATAAATCTTCCGCCGCGCTTTTGATATTCGGTTTCGCGTCCAACAATTTCCGGGGCGAAATTCCACGCGAGCAACAATGCAAAGTCCGGCTGTTCCTTGAGCAAGGTTTCCGGCGGGCGGATCGGCAGCCGTGAGCCGGGCGCGACTTTGTCCTGCTTGAAAGGTGTGTTGTCGATGATGTAGTCGAGTTCCTTTGTGCCCAGACCGCAGGTGTTGAGCAGCGTGTTTCCCTTTGCGGACGCACCGTAGCCGATGATGCGCTTCCCCTGTGACTTGAGGCTCCGGAGGAGGAGGGGCAATTGCGTGCGGACGCGGTCAACCCTTTCGGTAAACTTTCTCCAGGTGGTGGGATCGGCCAGGTTCATAAGGCGTTCCACTTCCAGTGCCTTCGCGACGTTTTCATGGATCGCAACTTTTGACGAGCGGTGGCGCAGATGAAATAAAATCGAACCGCCGTGAATCTGATAATGGTCAATCCGGGACAAGGCAAACGGCGAATCTTTCACCAGCGCCGCCAGCGCGCGAACCGAAATGTAGGACAAGTGCTCGTGATAAATCGTGTCGTATTCCGTGCGCTCGAAGAAATCAACAAGATAAGGCACCTCAAAAGCAATTAGTGTCTCCTGGTGTGAGACGGCTTCCAATCCGGCGAGCAAATCGCGCAGATCGTCAATGTGCGCGAAAACGTGCCGGCCCAAAATCAGATCCGCCTTGCCCCATTCCGCTTTGATTTTTATCGCATTGGCAGCGTTAAAAAATTCGCTCCGGGTCGGGATGCCGGACTTTATCGCCACCTCACAGATATTTTCCGCCGGTTCCACACCTAGAACATCGCAGCCGCGTTCCTTGAACTTCTTCAGAAATACTCCGGTATTGCTGGCAATTTCCAAAATCTTTGGCCGCGCGCCAAAATGACCGACGGACAGGAGGTGTGCCGATTGATGGTTCAAGTGCGCCTCCATCGTGCGGGAAGTTGAAGTGATATAAGCGTAGCGCGAGTAGAGAACTTTCGGGTCAACGGTATCGGCCAGTTGTACCAGGGAACAATCCCGGCACAGCACCACGCGCAGCGGCAGTGAGGTTTTATAATTTGCGACTTCCCCCGGATCAAGAAAGTCATTGGCCAGTGCGGTGCTGCCGAGATCGAGAATGAGCCGGAGATTCTTCGAGCCGCAGGTGCGGCAATGGGTTCGTTCACGAATCATGATTCAAGGAGGCGGTAGGGCGAATGTGGATCCAGTTCATGGCGGATTTCATCCACTGGCTCGCGGCGGCCCTCGCCCTTGAAGAGGAGACTGGTGACGGTTACGACCACGCCCGGCCCGGTGCCGATATTGCGATAGGCGTGAACCACGCCACGCGGAACGTAAACGCGCGATGGCGTGCTCGCGCCGGTATTAATGATCCAGCCTTTGGCCGCCTTGGCAGAACCAGGGCGGTCGTCCCACAAATACACACGAAAATCCGATGGGCCGGCAAAAACGAAATAATCGTCCTGAAAAACGTGTTGATGCGGTCCGCGCGTCACCCCGGGATTTGACCAGGAGCAGCAGGCCATGACCGGCTTAAACTCCTCCGGAATTTCGTCTGAACGATACAATTCGTGAAGACTGCCGCGAGGGTCCGGGAAGACCGGCAAGGCTTCCACACGCACGCCGGGCAAGCCGGAAACCTCAACAACCCCGCGGACTTCGACATGTTGCCAACTGGTGGTCATGTCTGTGCAGACTACCTCATATCACTTCATTTGAGCGAGCATTTTTCGCAGGCCCGGACGCCATGAACCCGGCCGGTGGCCGAGCAATTTGGCCAGCTTTTCGTTGCTCAACACGGTGTAAGTTGGGCGGCGCATGGTCGAATTGAAAAACGCACTGGTCACCTTTTGAACGGGGGGCACTTGCGGAATCAACCCCGCCTGCACCGCTTCCTCCAATATAACCAGTGTCCAGTCATGGCGGCTTACGCCTTCGTCATTGACCGCGTGAACCAAACCCGCGGCGCCCTGGCGAATCAACTCCAGGGTCCACTGCGCAAGATCGGAAGCAAAAGTCGGTGTCGACGCCTGGTCAGTTGTGGCCTTCAATTCGCCTGGTTCACGAGCTCCGCGCAGCGCCGTATGCACGAAGGTTTTTGTTTGTGTTGGATGCCCGCCAAAGACCCAACTCGTTCTCAGGACCAGATGTTTCGCGGAGGCACGTAACACGGCCTGTTCACCCGCGAGTTTTCCGGCGGCATAGTGATTCAGCGGATTCGGCGCGTCGGTTTCGAGGTAAGGGGATTTCTTTTCACCGTCAAAAACGTAATCCGTTCCGTAATGAACGAGGCGGATGCCGGCGAACGCGCAAAATTCCGCGAGTCGCTCCGGACCGGTCGCGTTGACATTCCATGACAGTTCGCGCTCAATTTCGCAACGGTCCACCTGATTATATGCCGCAGTGTTAATGACGACCTGCGGATCCATCTTGGCCAATTGCGCCTGCATGCGTGCCGGCGCAGTTAAATCGAAATCTGAACGGGAAAGAAAAATAAGATTGCAATCCAGCGGCTGGAGCCTGCGGAAGGCGTGCGCAAGCAATCCATCTCCGCCGGTTACCAGGATTTTGAGCATGCCTCAGCCTGCCAGAGTGCGTTTTCCCGGCAAAGCCGGTTTTTTATCCGATTGAATTATTCAAATCGGTTCAGTCCGCTGACAGCGGGGAAACCCGTTTACCAGCCTTTTTGCATGTCAGAAATGATTGTTCCTCGTTATGGCGGACAAATTGGTAAAATTTGAGGTGGAGGGAGACGGGCTCCATTTCGGGATGTGTTTTGGAGAGCCACTGTTGCCATTGGTCATTCGTCCATTTGGTTTGATGCAAGTCAACTCCGTCATGTACATCCGGAGCCGAGGTGGTCGAGGCGATAAAGTAACCGCCGGTTTCCAGGTGGCTGACAATGTTGTCGAAAAGTTGCGGCAGATCCTGAGTGGGAATGTGTTCCAGAACCTCCCACATCGTGATCAGATGGAATCTGGCAGGCTGACCGTCGACGGTGATTTTGAAAGGCTTGGCGACATCGCAGGTAAACAAATTTTTCCCTGCCAACGCGGGCCAGTTGGCGCGGCCATGCTTGAGCGAAAAATCCGATCCTTCGAGGCCGACAGCCAGCCAGCCCAGGCTGCGAAAATCCGCCACGAGCTGCCCGCCGGAGCAACCCAGATCCAAAGCCCCGCAGGTTGCCCCGGGGAATTCGCGTTCGACACGCTTGAGCATGACGCTGACAAATTTTTTGTTGGTGCTGTTGTCGCGGCTGGTGCCCCAGGGAATCAAATGATCCGGCGATGCAAAGGCCACCGCATGCTGGGTTTCCAACCGGATTGCATGATCAACCGGAGCCGGCCGCCTGCCAAAAATCCGGAAGCGCAGGAAAAAGATCCATTCCTGAATGAGTTTATAGAAGCGCATCCAGGCATCAGCGAACAGGTACTTTGTCTTGCCCGTACGAATTAATTCCCACGCCCAGGAAACACCGGGGATTCGCATAAAATCGATTGGTTACCTTTTCGCCCTCAAAATGACGGCCAGCTGCTCTTCATTGCGGGCATAGCCGATATATTCGACCGAGTAACCCGTCCGGCCCAGAAACTCCGTGAACGCCTTGTGTTCGCCCTGTTCCCATTCCGGATAGTTGAAATACTCGTCAAAAACGATCACGGCGCCGGGTTTCAGACGCGGTTCGAGCAATTCGAAAATGGTCTTGGCAGACGAATAGAGGTCGCTGTCCACGTGGAGAAAACCCACATCCCCGGAATTCTGTTTTAGAAAGCCGGGCAACGTTTCATTGAACCAACCTTTAACCAACGTGACATTCCGGCGCACCTTGGGCAGTTTGGGAACGGCAAACGCCCCAACCTTCCAGCCATCCCACCAGCGTTCGGGTAACCCTTCAAAAGAATCGAAGCCAAAAACGCGTTGCTCGGTCATTTTGGCGAGGTGGTTGATGGACATGCCCATGAAAACTCCGAACTCACAAATCAGCCGGTCACCTGAAACATCCGCGAGTTTGAAGGCTTTGGTCAGCAACTCTTTTTTTGATCCGGTCGAATCCACCAGGCGCAAATTCTGTTCCACAAAATCCACGGTTGTGGCCAAGGCGCGCCGCTGGCGTTCCAGCGGGATGTTTTTGAGCTCCTGATTTCGTGTAAAGTTCAGCCCATGCCTGGCGATCAATGACGCCAGAACGACTCCTTTGAACAGGAATTTTCTCATTCTGAACACCAGATTTTTGTACATAGAGTTTCCCCTCATCAAATCCCAAATGAGGCAAAAAGGAAAGCACTGTTTCAAGGCAGACACCGTGTTCGATTGCGATAAACGTTGGCATTCTTCACTCAAAAGCCTGAAGTGATCGCCGGGGGCGAAGTAGTTCTCGCGTGAAACCTGATTGTCTTTGAGGCACAATGCCGGCTCAAAGACTTTCCAGTGCCTGGACAAACTTCGTCTGTGTGGTCTCCCAGGAATTATTGCGTTTGAAATCGACCAGACTGCGGGCATCCAGGTGGTGGTTGCCGGCGCGCATTGCTTGAATTTCGCGCAGCGCGGCTTGTTGGAAAGCTCCGAGGTTAAAGGGCGGCGCATAGCGGACAAAATCGCCGAATAACGGACGGTAGTTGGGGATGTCGTAGGCCACAACCGGTGTGCCGGCGAGGATGCTCTCGCCGATAACGCGCGGGCTGCCCTCATG
>Ga0335078_10010469_pt1 | contig 13729 bp, 14 predicted proteins | sample Lox_Sample_32_FD_206711 | JGI IMG/M metagenome (GOLD analysis project Ga0335078, IMG submission 206711) | Soil microbial communities from Loxahatchee National Wildlife Refuge, Florida, United States - Lox_Sample_3.2 | ecosystem: Environmental > Terrestrial > Soil > Wetlands | place: USA...
TGCCTCCGGATCGAAAAACTTGGCCTCTTCCTCGAAGTTGAGGCCCAAAGCTTCCGGATTGTCTGCTAAAAACTGATCTTCGAATTGATCCACAGTTAGGCTCACCTGTACTTGGTTAGATTATGGGGCTCCTGAAAAGCTTCGGGCTTGCTGGTCCGGCACGCCAATGCGGGGGGCTGCTCACGCCACCGGCACATCAACTGATGATAGCATCGATCGCCAGGAAAGTTAAGTCCTATCTTTAAAGATGTTTCAGAACGATTTTGGTTACACTGCTCTTCTGACCGCTTTACGGCACTTTGTGCCGCATCAGGTTCTTCAATTCATTGAAGAACGCTTGTTCATCCTGGAAATCGCGGTAAACCGATGCAAATCGCACGTAAGCGATCTTGTCCAGATCCCGGAGCGCATCCATGAGCATTTCTCCTATTTCAATAGTAGATATCTCCCGGTCTGCCGAATCGGTCACTTTCGCCTCCACCAGGTCTACCAATTCCGCCAACCTCCCCATCCCTACAGGGCGCTTCTCGCAGGCCTTCAATAGACCCGCCAGCACCTTCTGGCGATCGAACTTCTCCCGGCGGCCATCCTTCTTGATGACCATATACGGCACTTCATCGATGCGCTCGTAAGTGGTGAAGCGCCGCTCGCAACCGAGGCACTGCCGGCGGCGCCGGATCGCATCGCCCTCCCGGCTCTCGCGCGAATCCACGACCTTATCTTCTATGTGATTGCAAAAAGGACACTTCATACGTTAACCTCAGGTTCCAAATGCTTTAGAGTCCGCCAGCGAATGCCTTCGTGCAGCGCCAGGGCCACGCCCAAAGGCACAACTACTACAAATGAAATAAACCAAAGTACAATGGCCACACTGGTCGAAATTTCCAACGGAACCCGGAAAAGTTCCGTCAGCACCAGCACTGAAACCACCTGAGTGCCGCCGCCGACCCCCGGAATCTGCACCACCGCTCCGAAAGCCAGGAATCCCAGGAAGATCAGCACGTCCAGCCAGCCGAAGTGCAGTGCGCCGCCGAATGCCCGGATCACGCAAAACACGGTCAGGGCGATGGTGGCCCACTCAAGCACTGTGTACCAGACCACCAGTAGCATCGCTTGCTGGCTCCTGGTGGATGCCATGCCTTCGACGAAAGCCGTGATAAGGCGGTCGGCTCTCCTGAAGTGGTGTTCGGGCAAGGCCTTCAGTGCGTTCAGCAGCCGCCGCCGCATAGCCGTGGAGTAGTGGCGGAAGGCCGCCAGCAGCCCCAATACGGCGACCGACAAGGCACCCACCAGCCATCCGCCGGTGGCGAATACCCAGGATAAAGCCGGTCCCAGCGCCGCCCCGGAGCGGCGCACCCGGCCCAGCGCGAAACCGAAGATGGCCAGCACGATCAACACATCGTAGATACGCTCCAGCACCAACGCCGCCATCTGTGAAGAAGCCGAAACTTTCTCCTGGCTGGCAATCAGATACGGCCGCACAAATTCGCCCGGGCGTCCTAAGACGGTAATCGCGCTGAAGCCGATGACGGTGGCGGAGAACAGGTTCCACAGGCTCGGATTTGGTTTTACCGGCCGCATCAGTACCCGCCAGCGCAACGCCCGGCCGTAGTAGCCGGCCATCACCCAGCCGCTGGCGGCCGCCAGCCACCACCATCGCAACGCCAGTAAGGTGCCGGCGAACGCGCGCCAGTCGAAGCCCCGGCTCTCCAGGAAACGGCGCACCAGCCAGACCCCCACGGCCAGTCCCGCCACCGCCAGTGCCAGCCACTTCCAGTTGCGTTTAATTGAACATCCTCATTTCCCGGAGAAAATGAACCTAACACGGCGGCTCCAGAAATGCTACCGAGCACGCGCAATCATGTTGCAAAGGGCTGCGGCCGCCGGCAGCGCCGCCACAGCCGGGCGGCGCCTGCAACCACGAGCTGCCTCCGCGATTAGAAATGGCTTTTCTACATTGCTTTTGTTGAAAACAAAGGATAGATTGGGTTCGCTTCGTAATCCTTCGTCGTCCGCCAGCCCTTCGGGTTGTCCGCTCCCCGCGTCGCTCCGCCCGATGAGAGCGTAGCATGAGGGCGATGGAGACTCGGTCGACGCATTGCCTTTGGACGTTTGTTTTCAATGGGCACGGTGAGTGCGAGTTGCGTCACCGTCCCCCTGGCCCCTTTCTCTTCCGGGATCAGGTCCTCCGTGAGGGAGCGGTTGCCCAAAACAATTAAGCATCCGGGGAGTGCGGGCCCCCTGGCTTCCCGGAAAAAATGAACCTATCATGGGAATGCCTCGTTTCTTTAAATGTAAGCCGGATGAATACGATACGCCGGCTAGAGGTTCAGGAGGAGGATACGAGGCGAGTATGGCTGCCGCGGCCGTGGCGATGATTTCGGGCGCTCCGTTTCGCGAAAGAACGGACAGCGGTGGCCAATATTGGGTAAAACAGAGTTTGGACCTCGATCACAGCCTGGTGGACCGGTGTCTGAGCGGCGACGAAGCCGCCTGGGAGGATTTGGTCAGAACCCACACCCGCCGCGTTTACGGGCTTTGTTATCGTTTTACGGGGAAGGACGGCGAGGCGCAGGATCTCACGCAGGAGGTATTCCTGCGGGTCTACCGGACGCTGAAATCGTTCCGCGCGGCGGAAGGCGCCTTCACCACCTGGCTGGCGCGCCTGACGCGCAATCTGTTGATCGATAATTACCGGCGCACGCGCCAGGAGCGCATGACGGATTCGATCGAAGAGCAGCTTCCGCGGGTCGAGGAGTCGGTCTCCGCGGAGTCCCGGCCCGAATCGATGGTGGCCGGCCGCGAGGCCAGCGAGATTTTGCAGGCGGGCTTGCAGAAGTTGTCGCCGGAGTTGCGCGAAGCGGTGATCTTGCGCGACTTGCAGGGCCTGGAGTACCGGGAAATCGCGGATATCTTGCGTATCCCGGAGGGCACGGTGAAATCCCGGCTGAACCGGGGCCGGGCGGAATTGGCCCGTGTTTTGCGAAGGCAGAAGGTACTGGTATGACGTGCGCGGAATTGGAAATCCTCATCTGCGACTACGTTGACGGCACGTTGGGGCCGGACGCCAGAGCTACGGTCGAGCAGCACCTGGCCGGCTGCCGCAGTTGCGCCGAACTGGCGCGCGACGGTGCCGCCGCCGTGGGATTCATGGAGCGCGCCGCCGAGGTGGAGCCTCCGCCGGAGCTGATGACCCGGCTGCTGTTCCACGCTCCCTGGACCAACGCCCGGAACGCCGCCACAGGCGCGCGAAACTGGTTCCGCAAGGTGCTGCACCCAGTTTTGCAGCCGCGCTTCGCCATGGGAATGGCCATGACCATTCTGTCGTTCGCCATGCTGGCGCGGTTCGTGACGCCGGCGCGCCAGTTGCGCGCCGCGGACCTGGCGCCGGCCCAGGTCTGGTCGTCGCTGGAAGACCGCGTGTATCGCGGGTGGCAGCGCACCGTAAAGTTCTACGAGAGTCTCAAGGTGGTTTACCAGATTCAATCCAAGCTGCACGACTGGCAGCAGCAGCAGGAAGAAGAATCCAAGCCGGTGGATATGGAGAAATCCGGCCGCATTCCAGATACGCACCGGCTGCCAGTGAAAGGAACCGAGCCGCAACCGTAAGGGTGCGGCCAATCTCAGGGGAAACTGTTATGAACTGCTTCAATCATCCCGAAACGCCCGCCGTCGCCTATTGCCGCGCCTGCGGCAAAGCGCTCTGCAACGACTGCAAGCGCACCGCGCAAGGTACCATCTTCTGCGACGAGCATGCGCCGGCCGCCGCCATCGAAGGCGCCATTCGCCAGGCGGTGGTGGACCGGATGGCGCAGGAAACCGCCGCCGCGGCCGGATCTTCGCCCGCGGCGGGCTCCATTTCCACGAGCGACGTCTCTCCGGGCCTCGCCTGCCTGCTAGGCTTCATTCCCGGAGTGGGCGCCATCTATAACGGCCAATATGCCAAGGGACTGGTGCACGCCATCATCTTCGGGCTGCTGGTCTCGATTACCAGCTCGGGCACCGCTGGCGATCTGGAACCGCTATTCGGCATCATGATCGGCGTCTGGGTCATGTACATGGCGCTGGAGGCCTATCATACCGCGCGCAAACGCCGCGCCGGCGAGCCGGTGGACGAATTCTCCAGTATTCTGGATGTGCATGGCCGCCGCAGCGGATTTCCGATCGGCGCCATCACGCTCATCGGGCTGGGCGTACTGCTGCTGCTCAATACCTTGGATGTCATCCAGCTCCGCTACCTGTTGCGATACTGGCCCATCCTGCTGATTCTGGTGGGCGCCTACATGCTCTTCGTGCGGGTCGCCGGCGACGGCTCGGTGCGGCAAGAGGTGCGCCATGAACGCCAATGATGTCAATTTGCTGCGGGCCCTTCGCTGGCCCGTGACGCTGATTACTTTGGGGACGCTGTTCGCCTTGAACAACTTCACGAACTACGGTTTCAATCAGACCTGGCCGGTGTTGCTGATCGTGTTCGGGCTGTTGAGCCTGCTGGGGCGCACCACGGGAGTCGGTCCCTCGCCGGGGTCAAGGCCGGGGGCCGGAGGCGCGCGATGAGACGCCGCTCGGTGACCGGCCCGATCCTGCTGATCCTCGTCGGCGCCGGATTTCTCATCTACAATCTCCGGCCGGATATCCAGCTCTTCGACCTGCTGTCGCAGTACTGGCCGTTTCTGCTGATCGCCTGGGGTTCGCTGCGCCTCCTCGAGATCGTGGTGGATTACTTCCGGGGCAGCCTGGAACACGCATCCGGCTTCAGCGGCGGGGAAGTGGTGCTGATCATCTTCATCTGCTTCATCGGCTGGGGCGCTTTCGAGGCCCATAGCCACGGCGTGCGCTTCCGGCCCGCATGGGAAGCCTTCGGCGAGCACTACGATTACAGTGTGGCCGACCAGAAGCCGGCCGCCAATATCAACCGGGTGGTGTTCGAAAACAATCGCGGCAATCTGAAGGTCGTCGGCGCCGATACCCCCGACGTCAAAGTCACGGGACGCAAGACCGTGCAGGCCATCAATCAAACCGAGGCGGATCGTAGCAACGAGGGCACGCCGCTCGAAATCGTGACGCAGGGGGACACCATGACGGTGCGCACCAACCAGGACCGCAATCCCACCAGCGGCAGGATATCCGAGGATCTGGAGATCACCGTTCCCAGCCGTGTCAGCGTGGAAGCGCACGGCAACTACGGCGACTTCGACGTCAGCGAAGTGAACGGCGGCGTGGCGCTACAGTCCGATCGCGCCGATGTGCGCCTGGATAAAATCGGCGGCGACGCGCGGGTAGAACTGCAACGCAGCGATCTGGTCCGCGCCGCGGATCTGAAAGGCAATCTGGATTTGCAGGGCAAAGGCTCGGATATCGAACTGGAAAACATTGCCGGCCAGGTGACCATCAATGGCTCTTATTCAGGCAACCTGGAATTCAAGAACGTGGCCAAGCCGCTGCATTTCGAATCGCCCAACACGGACTTGCGGGTGGCGGCGCTGCCCGGACAGATCAGCATGGATCTGGGAGAACTCACCGGCAACAACCTGGTGGGGCCCGTGCACCTGGTGACGAAATCCAAGGATGTGAAGATCGAGGACTTCACCAACTCGCTGGAGCTGGAAACCGAGCGCGGCGATATCGAGCTGCAGCCCAAGCACCTGCCGCTGGCCAAGATCGAGGCGCGGTCACGCAGCGGCCAGATCAGCCTGGTGCTGCCGGACAAGGCCGGCTTCCAATTACTCGCCACCACGGATCATGGCGAGGCGGTGAACGACTTCGGCTCGCCCATTCAGAAGGAGACCGACGGGCACTCCTCCTCGCTAAAAGGCGCGGTGGGGCAAGGCGCCAGCATCCACGTAGTCACCGAGCGGGGCACCGTCACGGTGCGCAAGGCCGGCTCGGAGACCGAGGAATCCGACCAGCCGGACAAGGAGGAAACCTAGATGGTGACGCGGATAGGCTGCCGGCCTACGGGCGGTGGAGCGGCGAGGGCGCCGGTCCGCAGGCGGGGCGCCTGCCCCACTGCTTCACGCGCGTGCATTCTGATAGTCTAGTCTACGACGGCGACTGGGGAGGAGCCGGTAAGCATTGTATAAAGTAAAAGAGCAGGTGTCCCATTCCGGTCTGTATCGCTGCACCACGTGCGGCGTGATGATCCCGGTGAATGCCGGGGAGATCCTGCCCGCATGTCCCAGCCGCTGCGCCGACGCCATCTGGACCTTCTTCAACGAAAAGTGGAGCGCGCCGCCAGGAGATATCCGCGAGACCAAGCAACCCTTTCCGGCCTTGAATCTCAGCGGCGAACCGCGCCAGATTCCGGTGGGCGCGCGGCTGACCGATGTCCGTTTGGGGCCGGACCATCCGGGCCTTCCGCGCACAGATCCCAAACTGGCAGCCTTCCACTTTGACGGCCAAGTCTACTTCGGGAGCGCCGAAGACCTGTTTCACAAAACCCGGCTGATTCGACCTTAGCGCAGGATTTGCCAGGAATCCCCCAGCACGCCGATCATGGCCGGCAGGAAGAACGTTTCGGGACTCTCCTTGCGCGCATACTCCAGGGCGTGGTGGCGGTTGGTGCGCAGGCATTCGATCATGCGGCCGCCAGCCACCAGACGCAGGTCGATCTCGCGCGCTTCGAGAGGCAGCAGGCTCCATTCCTCGTTGGCGGCGTGCCGCTCAATGGCTTGCGTCAAGGTGCGGCGGAGGGGCTGAGGCGAGACGCCGTAGGCCAACCTGGTAATCTCCTCCAGGCGCAGCTTGTTGATCTCGACGAATTCCGCGATGCGTCCGGCCGCCAGCAGGCCGTGCAGATAGGCAAGATAATCGAAGGCGCGCGCGCGGAGCACCCGGTCGAACGACTCGTAGCGTTGCGCGGATTGCCAGGCCCAGGGGCCGTAGGCGAAGTCCACGTTGAATCTACGCTCCAGCATGACGGGCAGGGGCGCCGCCAAGCCCTGCCACTCGAGCGTCGCCAGCGGCGCGGGGTTCGAGGCGGCCACCGATTCCGACGGGCTATAGTGGGCCACGCGGACGGAGAGCGATGCCGGCCCCGTATAAGAACCAGCTTCGTCATCGGACGCCCAGGGCTCGCCCGCGGCGCTGGGGCGAGGAGCGGCGTGCAACAGGATGCCGAGCACATTGCCCCCCAACACGGCGAATTCGTTCACCGGCACGCCTACCGGCGTATCCGCTTCACCGGGGAACAGCATGGCGACGGGCGCGCCGTTCAGCCAGACTTCGGCGCGCAAGTTGTTGGTCTGAACACGAACGATCAAGCGGGGATTTGGCATGATAACTCCTGAGATCTCAGCACGGCTTTCTACGGAGGCGGAAACGTAAAGACGCCGACTTCGGGATCCTCCTTGATAATCTCCACTTCGTAGCCGCCGGATCCGAGCAGGCGGCATGCGGAGCTAGCGCTGAGGGTAACGGCCTCGCGAGAGATGGTGATCTGACCGGACAGTATGCCCTGGTCCGAGAACACCGTAAGATTCTCCGTCTCCGCCTTGAAGGTCGTCTTGATACCCACGGATCCCTTGACAAACCACCACATGGTGCCCTCAATGGATCCGGATAGCTCCAGCTCGCCCTCCGGCTCCACGCTGACATCGGGCGTTTCGTCCGGGCTTTTTCTTTCGACGCTGGGAAGGGAGATGCTAATCGTGCCTTCGCCCGTCAGCACCAGCAGCAGATCCGCGATACCGAGGCACTTGAAGCCGACTGAGAGACTGACCGAAGCCTTCACAATTTGAAGCTGTAGCGAGCCGCTGTATTGGAGAAAGGCCCGATCGTCGGTGAACTCGGTGTAGCCCCAGCCGGCGGTCATTTTGCCGGCTAAGAACTGGCACTCGATCGAGAAGCTGAACCCGGGGCCGACCTGCAAGGCATCGATCCAGCCGTCCAACTGTTTCATGGCGTATTCCGCGCTGCGGATCATGCGGACCAGCTTGATGATGTCGTCGATGGGCGCTTCGAGCGTGCGCGCGCCGTCGGTCTGGGTCAGCTTGACCTCGAGCTGGTCGACGAAATCGTCGTCGTCGTCGCCGCTTTCTTTATTCTGCATGTCGGCGGCGAACTGCTTGACCGGGGTGGTGTTGGTCGTCTGGATGAATGCCTGGTTGCTCTCGTAGTAGTCGGCGTCGTCGTCTTGATCGTCGGCGCTCCAACTGTCTTTTTCGTATTTGAGCGAATCCGGCTTCAGGAAAGCGGGGATCGACAGTTCGAGCTCATATTGGTCCGCCGGGAAGATCTGGATATAGCCGCTCAACGATCCGACCGAACCAGCGCCGGGCTGGGCGGGCAGGCCGCAGCAATCGGCGGTCACCGTGCAGTCCTGCGGCGACTGGCCGAACACGGCATTGATCAGCGCCCAAAGGCCGATTTCGTCGTCGTCGCCGGGCATAGGCGCCCGATTGAAGCTGAGGGTCTGCTTCTTGGTGATCTTGGAGGTGGTGTCCACCGGTCCGTCGGCGGTAAGCTGCGGGTGCGTGGCGAGGCTGCAAGTGGCCTGCATCTGCACCACGACGTTCACCTGGTTCGGCGGATTGGCGGAGGACTGCGCAATGATCTGAAAGACGCCGCCGGGGGGCAGCAAGGTCGGGCTTTGCGTCCGGTCCAGATCCTGGCCCTGGCGGATTTGTACGCTGCGGGTGCCTTTCTCTTCGCCCATCACCGCCTTCGGTTCGGTGAAACTCAGCATCGCCAGATTGCAGGGTTGGGAGGGCACGGGTTTCCCGGACGGGCAGCCCTGCACCGTCTTACCCGCCGGCTGCGATGTCGAAAAATTCTTCTTCAGCGCCGCGCTGGTGTTCTTGCTTTTCTTCTTGCCCATCAGCTCTCCCCGGCGGCTTCCGCTTCCTCCGCTTTTTCGATCGTCATGGCCATTTGCGCGGCTTTCAGCCGGGGTTCTACGTCGGCTTCGGCGAGGATTTTCTGGTAGGGCAAGCCGGCGCGCGTGTCGAAGTCCGTGCCGAACATGACGCCGCACGTCACGAAGGCGGCCACTTCGAACTCCGTCGTCAGGCCGTAGGCATCGGCACGCTTCATCAACTCCTGGCAGGTCCTGCGCAGCGCCGGCTCGTCCGCGGGCGGCTCGCCGCCGGAGACCAACTCAACCAGGCGGTCCACGAAACGAGCGCTGGTGGCGTCGCCCATAACTTGCATCTGTTGGGACCGGACCTTCATCGGTCGGCCCCACCAGCGGACGCTTCTGCGGCGCGCTCGCGAATCTGCGCCACCTTGGCGCTTCCATCCAGCTTCGGATCCGTCAAGATGCGGCGGACCCATCTCGGCTCATCCGCTTCGGGGGAAGCGCCGCCGATACCGGCGAGAAGCGTGCAAAACTCGGCCAGCTCGGATTGGGAGACGATGCCGTGACGGCGGCCGCGGGCGATGGTGCTGTGGACGAATTCCCGCATCTGGACGGGCTTGTCGGCGGAAAGCTGTTTGGCCAGCTTCCGTTCGAAGGCCAGATTCGCCGCCTCCTGCATGGCTGCGATCTGTTCATCTCGCACAATCACTTGGACTCCTGTTCGACCAGTTTCCCGTCGCGGAGCTCAAATTTGAGCGCCGTGTCCGGCTCTTCTCCTTCGGCGACGTAACACAAGACCGGCCCGAAGATCTCCGCCAGTTCCTTGGCGTTGCAGGTGGGCAGGAAGGTGCGCAGCACGCGCGGATCGTAGTAGCGGAACAGCAAAGGCTTGCCGCTCTCGTCGTGGACCGTAAGGAAGCGGCGAAAGTGCTGGCGCATAGTCCGCAGGTCCGCCTGGACGATGGCGAAAATCCCCCAGTGCTTGCCCCAGCCTTCGGAAAGCACCCACTTGGCGAAATCCGACTCCGGCTCCATCTGCGCGAGGTAAGGCGCCACCGGCGCCACCTCCGGCTTGATTTCACCGCGATAGAGACACTCGGCCGGCGGCTGCCATTGGGCCAGCTTGTCGAGCAAAGCGGGCACGGACGCGCCGTCGAGCACCACGAAGGTGGCTGCGCCTTCCCGGAAAATCTCTGCCTGGATGGACTCTAACATATCCTTCATTTTTCGCCTGGCGGGCCGCACGGGCCCGCTTTTATTGGTCCGGTCAAGTCTCGCAAAACGCCGCGCCCGACTCGGCCGCCTGTTGGAGGCCCGCAGCCATGCCCGCGGCGGTCGAGTCTTTGGGCGGCACAGGAAGCGCGATATCGTCCTCCGGGCCCGGCGCCGCAGCCGGCGGGGGAGCCGCAGCCGCCGGCGGCGAGGCCGCGGCCGGACTGATGTCTTCGAGACTCATCGAAGCCGGTGTGGAAGTCTGCGCGGACGGCGGAGACGTCACCGCACCGGGGTCTGCGTCCACGGCGTCGGTGGGAGCCGTGGGCGCCGTTGGATTAGCGGCCCCCGCCGATCCAGCGGACCCGCCGCTGTTGATAAACACCATCGTCCCGGAGATGAATACACCCGCCGGGTTGAGGTTGATGAAATTGCCGCCCACCTTGAGCGTCAAGGTGGTCCCAGACTCGATCACCAGGTTCATCCCCGCCTTCAAATGGAGCTCCGTGCCGGCCTCCACGGCGAAGTTCATCCCCGCTTTCTCCTGGTGGTCCTGGCCGGAGTTCAGCGAATAGGTGCCATCGATCTTATTATTCTGGTCGCCCTTAACGTGAACGTGACTATCTCCGCCCACCTGCTCGAACTGGCCTTGGGTGATGTCCAGATGGGCGTCATTGAGAATGGTCTCGTAGCGGTCGTTCTTGATGCGCTGGTGCAGATCCTTCTCCGCATGGATGAAGATTTGCTCACTGCCCTTGTTGTCCTCGAAGCGCAGCTCGTTGAAGCCGCCGCCGCCCTTGCTGCTCATCGATTTCCAGGTGCTCTTGGTCTGGTAATCGGGCAACGTGTAGGGCGGCATCTGGTCCGCATTGTAGACCGAGCCAGTGATGATAGGCCGGTCCGGATCGCCTTCCAGAAAACTGACAATCACCTCCTGGCCAATGCGGGGAATGCAAATAAAGCCCCATTGCTTGCCGGCCCAACCTTGTGCGACGCGGATCCAGCAGGAGCTTTTTTCGTCGTCGGTGCCCTGGCGGTCCCAGAAGAACTGCACCACCACCCGGCCATATTGATCCGTCCAGATCTCTTCGCCGGATTTGCCCACTACCACGGCGGTCTGAGTCCCCTCGATAATCGGTTTGCGGGCGCGGCGGGCGGGGCGGAACTGCACGGAAGCGGGAATCGCCTCGAAGCGGTTCTTGTAGTCGAAGGGGTCCGGCGTGCCGGCGCGATAGCTGGCGTTGCGGCCGCGATGCTCCACCATCAGCAGCGTGTACTCCATATTGGCGCTGTCGCGGTAGTGGTCGGTCAGGGTGAACTGGTAGCCGCTCTCGAAACCCATAGCGTTGCTCGCGCCACGCACCGTGGAGATGCCCACCTCCAACTCCTCCAGCCGGATGCGGGCGTAGCGGTCGCCATCGTCCTTGCTGGTGTACTTTCCCGGATAATCGTAGGCTTCCCCCTTCTGCTGGCCGGCCAGGGTGGCGAAAAGACTGGCAGCAGGCTTGGTGAAATCGTAATCGGTGAGCGATGCCGTGCCGGTGCGCACGCGGTACTCGGCTTCCAGGGTGAAGACCACATCGTTGTCCACACGCCCGCCCGTGGTGGGCGCATAGCCTACCGACGCCCCGTTGGGCTCGCTGGGGCAGGCGGCGAAAGCGCTCATATCGTCCGCCAACACCAGGGTGTGCTTGTCCTGGGTGTGCTCGAAGAAATAGAAGATGCCCTCCTCTTCGAGCAGGCGGGAGACGAAGTTAAAGTCGGACTCGCGGTATTGCACGCAGTACTCGCGCGGGCTGTAGGTGCTTTGCAGGGTCGCTCTGAAATCGGTGAAGCCGCGGTCCTTAAAGACCTTTTCCACGATGTCCGGCACGCTCATGTTCTGGAAGATGCGGCAATCGGAAAACAGGGTCAGAAACCAGAACCAAGGGACCATTTCGGCTTCGTAGGCGGCCATTCCATCCGAGCCGTATTCCAGCAGCCGCATGCGGCAGATATTGCCGTGGATCTGGCGCTCGGCGCCGCCATCCAATTTGAAGGTCAACACGGCCGGCTGGGTGAGCAGGCTCTGCATGTCCACGTTGGGATCGGGGGAAAGCAGCCGCAAAACGAAGTGGAAAGGATCGGAAACGCGCTCGAAGCCCATAAAGCTATCCAACAGCAGGGCGTCGTCGCCGAGAGGGGTCTTTACGCGAAATGGCCGGTCGATCTGAGTTGGCGCCGACAAGCTGTCTCCGATGGGCTAGCGGCCGGCCGTTCCAGCCGCCTAGCGTTCACGCCGCTGCTCCTACGAGTATACAAAGGAGCCGTCCTCGCCGATACCGACGTGGATCGCCTCGGGCCGCAAGCCTTCCGCGATACGGCCCAACAACTGCCGGGAGATATCCGGCAGCAGCGTGTTGGTCAGAATATTATCCACGTTGCGTGCGCCGCTCTCCACCTCGGTGCAGCGGTGAGCCACTTCGTCGATCATAGCCGGATCGTAAGTCAGATCGATGTGGTGGGTTTCCTTCAAGCGGCGCTGAATCTTGGCGAGCTTCAGCACGATGATCTTCTTCAGGTTTTCATCCCGGATGGGGAAGAAGGGTATCACTACCAGGCGGCCCAAAAACGCGGGCTTGAAGATCTTGTTCAGTTCCGGCTTGAGGGCGTTGACCAGGCCGGCCGATCCGGGCATGGTCTCGGGATCGGCGCACAACTTCATGAGCGTATCGGTGCCGGCGTTGGAGGTGAGAATGATGATGGTGTTCTTGAAGTCGATCTGGCGGCCTTCGCCGTCCTCCATCATACCTTTGTCGAAGACCTGGAAGAACAACTCCAGCACGTCGGGATGGGCCTTCTCGACTTCGTCCAGGAGCACTACGGCGTAGGGCCTGCGCCGCACGGCTTCGGTGAGCACACCGCCTTCTCCATAGCCCACATAGCCAGGAGGAGACCCCTTCAACGTGGAGACCGTATGCGCTTCCTGGAACTCCGACATATTGATGGTAATGAGATTGTGCTCCCCGCCGAAAAGCAGGTCCGAGAGCGCCAGCGCGGTCTCGGTCTTGCCGACACCGCTGGGCCCCACCAGCATGAACGTGCCCACCGGCTTGATCGGGTCGTCCAGCCCGGCGCGGGCGGTGCGGATGCGGTGACTGATGGCCTCCAGCGCGTGCGGCTGCCCGATGACTCGCGCCCCGAGGTGGGACTCCAACTGGAGCACGGTGGCGATTTCGTCCTTCAACATCTTGCCGACCGGAATGCCGGTCCAGCCGGAGATTACTTCACCAACCAATTGCGAATCCACGCAGACCCGCATCAAGGGCGTCTCTCCCTGGATGGATGCCAGTTCGGTGTTGAGCTGGTCCAATTCGGCGCGCAGGGCGGCGCCGTCGAAGGCTGGCGCGGGCGCGGCGGCGACGGCGGGCGCGGGCGCCGCAGCCGGCGCGGCGGCGGCTGCGGCAACCGCCACGGGGCCGCCGGCTTCGAGTTGCGTGCGGATCTCGCGGATGCGCGTGACCAGGGCGCGCTCCTTCTCCCACCGCGCGTTCAATTCCCCAAGCTTGACCTGGATGGCGGCCTTTTGCTTCTCAATATTGGCCAGGCGCTCGGCATGATCCACGCCGACGGCTGCCTCCCGCTGCAGGATGCGTTCCTGCACCGACAGATCGTCCAGCGTACGCATGGCGTCCTCGATAGGCCCGGGCGTGGCATTCTGGCCGAGGGACAGGCGCGCGCAAG
>Ga0335078_10010470_pt1 | contig 13728 bp, 10 predicted proteins | sample Lox_Sample_32_FD_206711 | JGI IMG/M metagenome (GOLD analysis project Ga0335078, IMG submission 206711) | Soil microbial communities from Loxahatchee National Wildlife Refuge, Florida, United States - Lox_Sample_3.2 | ecosystem: Environmental > Terrestrial > Soil > Wetlands | place: USA...
TCAAAAGACCAGGTGAGGTGGCTGAGACTTAGAGCTGGTTGCTCTAAGCGGGGCTTCGGGCAGTCGATCGCCAGAAGCTACAGCCCGCACACTACCGGTGAGTTTGGATTCGATCCGCTTGATGTTCAGGTCGCGTCAGGCACCCGGAGTAGCCGTAGAGGCCACGTAGAGTGACCACCTCTTGGTCAATCCCAAACGGTCCACCGGGCGGCCCGTGCTGAATGGCACGGGCCGTTCTGTTTTCCCGTGTAGCCACGTCCGCCAAGGGGTTGGGTCATTCTCTGTCAGGCGGCTGAGAACGGCTCCAATGCGACCTTAGTCCGAAACGCTCACATCCCTCCGTTTCTCCCGTCTACCATTCGCACACTCTCGCCGTAACCGAGGCTATCGTGAAATCATGGGTCTTCGCTGCTTTGTTTCCATATTTGCTGCTTTCAGGATACGCACATGCAGGGGTCTGCTCTCCGCTGTCGAAGGGCGATGCGCGTTGGCAACAACTCGATGGACAGTATGGCCGCATTGAACGGGCCACGGTGGCGAATAATGCGAAGCAGCTATTTGCCGTGTATGCTCCTGACTTCGAGGCCCACCAGTTCAACGGCGATGTGTGGTCATTCAAGCAATCAGCTTCTTATTCCACTGCCGGATTCGATCAGGTGAGAGAGAACCTCTCCATTAGCAACACCATTTTGGACCTGCAAAGCTGCGGTCAGGCCACGTTGAAGGCAACCGTCCTCCAGCAGTGGACCAGACGCCAGATGAGTCTGGGCAAGCTGCGCCTCTACCAAACGACTACTGTTCAGGCTGAGACTTGGGTCCTCACGGAAGGCGAATGGAAACGAAAACTTGTGGACAATGAGCGGCCGGGAGCATGGCTCATTGATCTTAAGAGGATTGATCCGACCAAGCCGTATGACCCCGAGGCACCGCCATTTGATCCGCATGGCACGCTTCGAAATGGCGATCACTCCAATTAGGAGTCCTCTTTCACGGGGTAGAAACCAAGCGGCAACATCAATCTTTCGGCAGCTTGCTAGAACGCTATTCTGAACACCACGCCGTTGTTGGATATTCCTCCGTAGGCAGTTGTGCCGTATAAGTTCCCTCTCTGATCGAACGCCAAGCCTCCCACCGGGAACGACCCATCGCCTCCAGAGAAGCTATGCAGCACCGTCTCCGCCCCGCCCGGTGTGACTTTATACACCACCCCGTCGCCGGATGCTCCGCCGGAGAAAGTTGTCCCGAAAAGATTGCCGCTTGCGTCCATCAGCAATCCTGAGCGCGGGTCAAACCCGTCCGGTCCAGAAAACGTGTGAAGCACCGTCAGCACGCCTTGCTGGGTAATCTTGAACACAGTCCCATGCGTACCGCGGCTGACCGCCGGTGTGGTTCCGTAGAGGTTCCCTTGGCTATCGAGGATGAGGTCTCCGTTTGGATGCCCGCCGTCGCTGCCGCCGGTAAAACTGTGCAGCACGGATTCGACTCCATCGGCAGTCAGCTTGAACGCAACCCCGAAACTGAAGTGAAAGCTGCCGTCCGCATAAGTTGTGCCGTAGAAGTTTCCCTGAGTATCGCGAACCAGCCTGCCCCAAGGCTCCCCACCGTCGCTACCTCCAGTAAAGCTGTAGACGACCTGCTCGTTGCCCGAAGGCGTAACCTTGAACACCGCCCCCTGATCGAAAGCTCCTCCGAAAGCTGCTGTGCCGTAGAGATTGCCCTCCTGGTCGGCGATTAAACCGTCGTTGGGAGACTTTCCATCGGAACCGCCGGTGAAACTGTACAGCACGTTGAAAACCCCGGACGGCGTGAGCTTGAATATTGCGCCATTGCCAAACTCGCCTCCAGCCGCATCGCTTCCGTATAGATTGCCCTGGCTATCGCGCAGCAAATTGTCGATGCAGAGATCGCAAACTCCCGTCCCCGGCTGGCTATAGAGCACCCCCAGCTTTTCCGTTGTGCCGAGCTTGAAGATTGAAGCAAAAGTAGAAGTCACCGGGTTCCCGCCGGTAGCGCCGTACAGATTGCCTTTCGAATCGATGATCAAACGGGAGAATGGGTAAGAGCCGTCGTTTCCATTGAAGCTATGCAACACCGTTTCCGTCTGAGCTGGCGCCAGATGAGCGACTCCAATTAAAAACAGCATTAGAGCAGTTATGACGGCAAACAAATTTTGCGGCCTCGCCGATTGCGTGCCCTGGTTAGTGGGGATGTTCAGAAAATGATTAGCTTGCGCACTTGCAATGATCGAAGTCATGGTCTTTCTCCAACAGAATGTGTTTGGAACTCGCTTCCTGGATCAATATGTGAACGACTGAATATCGGTCACTCCGGCATCCGGACCGTCCACAAACCCGCTACGATGGCTGGGATTCAGGGCAATATGCATGGGAACGACATTGAACGCGTTGGAGAAACTGAACCCGTTCAGCGTCTCCTCTAGGTTGCCTTTGGTGTCGTAAACGTAAATCGTGCTTCCGGTGGAGGCTGAGCTCGAGACCGGTTGAGCCACCAAAAATACTTTATTTACGGAATCGAATTCGACGTCCGCCCCGCTAAAAATTTGCAGCCCATCGGAACCGGGCAGGACCGTAGTAAACGCAGGACTTAAATCCTTGAGATCATAGAATTCGACCGTGGCATCGTCCTCAGTCGTCGTACATGCAAGCCCATCCGCGGCGTCGATCGCGATACCATTCACGAATCCAAAGCCGATGCCCGTAAACTCCGTAAATGAGTTGTTGAGGGTATCGACCACTCCGATCACGGGTAAGCAGTCAAAACATCCATCCCCACCTCCGATCACAGCTTGATGGGTTGTCGGATCGAAGGCCATCGGCGGGAACCCGCTGCCAAAATTGAACGAATCCGTGATTTTCACCACGGGCCCGAACTGGTTTTTCCCAACGTTGCTTTCGAAGACATCGGGGATGAAGTTGCCGCTGTTATCGAACGCGAACACTGCGACATTCGTTCCTTGGTTGCGACTTACGCCGGTAGGTTCAATCAGGTGCTTGGTATCGATTGGCGGCTTCCAAATGCCCGTAAACGCGTTCGCCGTGAGGGGATTGATGGTATGGAACGTGCGCTGCACATTCAAGAAACTGATTTCATGCTCGTACTCGATCAATCCCACGCTCGCGCCGACCACCCCCATAGTGATGAAGTCATCTTGGGTTTGCGTTTCGGCGATGACCTTCAGGATGTTCCCCGTCTTCTGATCGAAGGTTTCAACCGCAGCCAGGATCTTGCCATTTGAGAGAGTTTGTGACTCGCTCAACACTCCTTCGGTGCCGTTCTGATCGATGTCGAAGCCGAAAATCTGGCCGCCGAACTTGCTGTGTACTAACACCGTGCCTGGACCCACATCTGTCCCTGGCTGAAATACGTCCGATTGGCTGAAGGCTGGAAGGTTAGCTACGAAAAGCACACAACAAGCGAGTAAATTCGTGACGCGCATGGACTTGCCTCTCCCAAGAGTTCGTACTGCTAGCAGGCAAATGAGACTATGGATGCAGGAACGATGTGTCACGAATTTGTCAGAGCTTTGTAAATTGCCGATTAAATGGCAGGCTCGCTTCGCTTTGCAAAACCGAGGGCTATGACTTCGGCGGTCTCTTTCGCGAGCGAGAGGGAGGCAAGTTCGTCCTGGCTGAACCATCGCACATCGGCCGCATCTCCGGCAGCGGCGGGCTCGCCCGAGATTCGACGGCAAAGAAAATCGATCAGCACATAATGGTAGATCGTCCGCTCGTCAGCGTCGCGCAAAATGCGATCGTATACACCGAGCAGATGGGACGGTTCGACGTGCAGGCCAGTTTCTTCAAGTGATTCCCGCACCGCAGCCTCGCGCAGAGTCTCTCCCACTTCGAGAACACCGCCCGGGATCGACCATTCGCCGGCAAGCGGTGGATGTCCGCGTTTGACCAGCAATACCCGGTCGTCCGCAATAATGATCGCGCCCACACCCACGAACGGCGTGTCCGGGTACTCACGCTTCATGCAATGGGATTGTACTTCAGCAGTGAGTAGCCGCTCACTCGGCAACTCGCTATCATGTCTCGCGTGAAGACTCTGTTCCTGTGGACGCTGCTGATCTCCTGCACACTACAGGCTCAGGAAATCCACTTGAACGGCAGAGTTCTCGACCCCCAAGGGAGACCTCTGCCCGGCGCGGCCGTTCGCCTGTTTCAACAAGAGAGATCTCTCGCCCAGGCGACTTCCGGCCCTGAAGGAAAGTTTCGAGCCGCTGTCCCCTTCCCAGGTGATTTCACTATTCAGGTCGAGGCTCCCGCCTTTCAATCGCTCAAGCAACCCATCACGATTCACGGCGGAGAAAATTCGATAGAGCTCCGATTCGACCAACTCTCGCCCAAAAGCGAGAGCGTGACCGTCACCGCCGATGTCAATGAATCCGACGTTCTCTCCCCAGACCCAGCGGAGCGTGTTTTCGTGCGTCAGGATCTCCTCGATGCAAATCCCGGGCGGCCTGGTGCGCCTGTTTCCATCCCTGGGTACCCAATCGAAACTGCATCTAGTGGTATTAAAGCGCCGCAGTATTTTGCGCCGGGCGTGGCCGGAGATCATGGAGAGCCAATCGCGCAATTTATTGCCGTCGGGAGCTATCTTGTGCCTAACAATCTCTCGGCGAATGCCCATGGAAACGGCTATGCCGATCCCAATATTTTTATTCCCGAAGTTCTCGAAAGCGTACAAGTAGATGGCGGTGCATTCAACGTCCGCGAAGGAAACCACTCGGTAAATTTGTCGGCGACCTACGGTCTTCGCTCGCGCCTCGATCCGTTCATCACCATCACCGGGGACTATCGAGATATCGATGTCGTGGCCGGAATCAGCCCGTCGCCAGCGGCGTGGATGGCGCTGGAAGCCTCGTATGGCAATGGATTTCTAGACCGGCTAGAGCATCGCCAACAATACAAATTCAATGGCGAGAGACTCTTCCAAATCCACGAGCACAAACTGTCGTTACTCGGGATCGGCTATTACGGCCAATCCTATGTTCCTGGGTTGGTGCCGATTTTTCCTCCTAACTCCGGAGACGCCGGCGTTGTTGATTTTGGAAACACAATCGATCCCCGGCAAAAAGACCAGACCCACACGGCCCTCGTGGCGCTGAACGATGTCTGGCAACTGTCAACCGGCCAGCAACTTCAGCTCTCAGGGTTTTTTCGAACCTACAACTTATCGCTCTATTCAGACTTTGGTCAGGGCCTCATTCGTCAAAGCGAGTTCCGCACCGAAGCTGGCGGCAGCGCAAATTACGTAAATAAAATCAGAGAATTTCTATCGATCTTGGCCGGTCTGGATTACGAACGCGAGGCTCCTCGCCGCGACGACCTCGATCATTACGGATTCTTCGACCAGAACGCTCCCGCCTACTACGGTCCGTTCACGCCGATTGCTGCCAACAATTTGACGATTGCGCCAGTCTCTCCGTACATCGCCGCCGAAGGCGCCGTGATGCACTATTTCCGCTACTACCTGGGATGGCGCAGTGACGAAATTAACTTTGACAACAAAGATCTCTTGCACCCGCTGAATTCTTTTCAAAAGTGGGCCGGAGTAAATTCTCCCAAGGCAACAGTGTCTTTCCTGCCAAAAAGTTCCTGGTACGCGCCGCTGTTGTCGTTAAGCTTCGGGCAGGCGTTCTTTACGAACGATCCTCGTATCGGAACTGGAACGACCGCGGGCACTCCCGTAAGCACGGCCCACTCGTATCAATTGGTCGCAAGCCAGAGTATCCATAAGACCGATCTGCGTTTGACGCTAGGCCACGTCACCACTAGCGCGACCCTAGCTAAACTTGATCCCGACACTGGGCTGCAGGAAAACGAAGGCCCGGGCCGGCTGCGGTTTATGAGTGTCGCTGTCCGGCAGAATTTCCGCTTCGGGTCGTTTCTGGCTACCTTCTCGAAGGCCGACGCCCGCGACGTGCTGAGCGGCGAGCCCACGCCCGAAGCGCCACGCACGATTGTCGATCTGCTCGGTGAAACTCAGAAGCTTCCGTTCCGCCTGCAGGCTCGCGCTGAATTTGAATACGTGGGCGCCAAGCCCTTGGGAACCGGTTGCCTGCCGGTGTCCATGGCCGAATGCGTCGGTGTTCCCGTGAAGGAGTTTCGAGGCGCTTTGGTGCGACCTTTTTTCAATAGTCGGCTTGATGCTGGATTAAGTTTCCTGATCGCGAGCGGCTTCACCGGCCAAACCAGCGAGAATTTTTTCCCGTCCGATGTTCAGGAGATCGTGGGCGTCCGCATTCCCTCATACGCAAGTGTCACGTTCACTTACAGATTCGAGCGGCCGAACGGTCATTGAATCGTGGTTCGAGAAAAAACGAAAAACAACTAAAATCTGTATTGCGCCTTCTCAACCCACACTGCGCGGCGTGTAAGCTCGTAAGGATAATGGTTTAATACTCCCGTGGCTCTCGAAGAATACAAACGCAAGCGGCGGTTTGAAGACACTCCTGAACCGCCCCCCAAAGTCGAAAAACGCTCTAATCATCGCTTCGTGGTGCAAAAGCACCGAGCGACCCGCCTGCACTACGATTTCCGTCTGGAAATGGACGGCGTCCTGAAGTCATGGGCCGTGCCCAAGGGGCCGTCGCTTGACCCAGGCGATAAGCGCCTCGCTATGCAGGTGGAAGATCACCCGGTTTCCTATTTCGATTTTGAGGGCATCATCCCGGAAGGAAATTACGGCGCCGGCAGCGTAATGGTTTGGGAAGTGGGCACATGGGAACCGCTTTCGCCAAAACCGGTGGGCGGAAAATTCGTCCCCGGTTCAGATTCCGAAGCCGATGAGATGCTAAAGAAAGGCGACTTCAAGTTCCGCCTTCACGGCGAGCGACTGAACGGCGACTACGCGCTCATTCACATGAAGTCGCGGCGTCCCGGCACCAAGGGTACCGAATGGCTGCTGATCAAAAAACAGGATCAATACGCGGTACCCGGTTACAACATCGATGACTATGACACCTCGGTCTTAAGCAAGAAAACCATGGCCCAGATCGCTGGCGACCAGAAGGCTAAGGAATGGGAGAGTGATCGAAAAGCATCTCGCGGAAAGCTCAAAGCACCATGGCTTGCCGACACGCTGAAGAAGCTGGATAAAAAAAAAGTCCAAAACGCAAGCGTCGCGAACCAAACACCCGCAAAGAAGCTAAGTAAGGCCTCAAGAAACTCTACGCGGTCTGCAAAAATCACCCCAGCGGCGGCCCTGGTTAAGGACCTGAAAGGCGTGACCCAGCGAGCCATGCCCACCGCGATCACGCCAATGTTGGCCACACCAATCGAGAAGCCCTTCGATGATCCCGAGTGGCTCTTCGAAATCAAATGGGACGGCTACCGTGCGGTTTCATTTGTAGACGGCGGCAAAGTCCGGCTGTTTTCTCGCAATCACAACGATCTGACTTCCCAATTTTCCGAGCTGACGGATCTATCCCAAAACATCAAGGCAAACTCCGCCGTTCTCGATGGCGAAGTCGTCGCGCTTGATGAGCAAGGCCATGCTTCCTTCAGCCTGATGCAGCAAAGAACTGGCATTCGAAAAGGCGGACGACGAATCGCCGGCCGGTCCGACGTGCCGATTGCCTATTACGTTTTCGATCTCATCTACGTCGACGGGTACGATTTGCGCAGGGTTTCCCTCGAAGAACGAAAGGAAGTCTTGGAACAGATTCTCGTGAGCGATGAACTGATCCGCTACTCGGAGCATTTCCGCGAGCGAGGAGTCCCATTATTCGAGGCAGCTCGCCAGCAAGGTCTGGAAGGCATTCTCGCCAAGCGCGCCGGGAGTTGTTATGAAGAGCGCCGCTCCCGCGAATGGCTGAAAATCAAAGTCACGCAAACCGTAGATTGCGTTGTCGGCGGATACACAGATCCGGAAGGTAGCCGCCAATACTTCGGCGCACTGGTTCTGGGGCTTTACGACGACAAACAGCGACTAATCCATGTCGGACAGGTCGGTACCGGATTTAATACAGCCAAACTGAAAGAAGTTTGCGACGTACTCAAGCCTTTTGAAATGAAGAGCAGTCCTTTTCACGGACTGGTAGATGCACGCCACGTACACTGGGTAAAACCGAGCCGCGTTGTGGAGGTCCGATTCACGGAATGGACTCATGAGACCGAGGAAGGCGGCGTCAAGCTGCGCGCCCCAGTATTCGTTGACTGGCGGGAAGATAAAGATCCTAAAGAATGCACGTTCAAAGAGCAGATCGCTACTTAATGTCCTTCATGGCCAGCATGGACCCGTAATCTTGCCCCGACGGCGCTACCGCACGGGCTACGATTCCATCGAAGCCGTCCCGGAATTCTGGGAATTTCGCAAGTAACGCCTTCATCACGGCGGTGTTTTCCTGGAAAGTTTTCGCTGTATCGGAAATGTCGGCAACTTGATATTTCACGACCAGATCCAGATCGTTGCCCACCGGAAGCGGAAAGACAGTCGTCAGGCGATAAGTTTTCCCTGCACCACTAAGATCGGTCGCGTTTCCTTCTACGGGAAGATCCGTGGGTTTCACCGTCTGCGATTCGTCGTAAAGTTTGTCAGTCAACTGCGTGTACATGAATGGAACCGGCACGAGGAGTTCGCGAGCTTCCACGTAGTAGAACCACGCATTGTGATTCTGCGCCTTTGATTTATAGCCTCTCGCCTGATCGGCAAACCAGTTCCCATCATGCCCTTTGATTTGTGGATCCTTCACGTAAAAACCGCCCATCTTCCAATCTTGGCCTTGTTGCTCAAGAACGAAAGAAACTGTTCTCGGTCCATTCGCTCCCCCGGTCGCGTCCAGCGTGACGACTCCGTAGCTACCCGGTGCTAAGTTAGCGAGGATAAATTCAGCGCTGTTCGCTGTCTGCCCATTCTTGGCAAACACGCCGCACAGAAATTCTGCACGCGGCAACGCGGCAGTCCCTTCAGCTTTTAAAAGAAATGGGGAGCGCACGGCCGGCTTGGCCCCCGACAAACTCGCCTGGTTATCCTTCACTGCCGTTTCGATTCCCGAAAACTGGCCGGCAAGGCTGGCGATTGCATTTTGCTTGAGTGAGGCGGCATCACCTCGCGCCGCCATATCGAAGTAGCGCTTGCCGGCACTTTCGAGGGCAGTACGCGTCGGTTCGTCCATATCGGCGGACGTGTAACACGTCTGTGCGTGAACAAGGCCTGAGAACACCAACCACAAAATCCCAATCCAGGAAATCCTTGGACGAGTCTTCCAGAGGAGAAGCTTCATAGGTACGGAACCGTCCTTTGATCGAATCACTGCCGTTTTTTCGATGCTACTCTGCCGGATTGCGCTGCAAGCCAATCAACCTCCTCACAAGTTTACCCGAGCCTGGCAAGTAGACGGTGGCTTGTAATTAGGAACCCATATACCCCACGACGGCTCAGCCTCGTTGCGCCCAGTTGGCGCCTATGGTACCGTCCCCTTGATTCCACTTCTAGGGAAAGGAACACAACATGGTCGGCTGGATCATCCTTGGCGTTCTGGTTGTAATCGGGTTCATGTTGGCGGGAATGTATAACCAGCTCGTGCAATTGCGGGTGCGAACTGATTCTGCCTGGTCGGACATCGATGTTCAGCTCAAGCGAAGGCATGATCTGATCCCAAACCTCGTGGAAACCGTAAAAGGATACGCGGCTCACGAAAAGGGCACCTTCGAAAACATTGCGAAGTTCCGATCGATGGCTATGCAGGCGACCACTCCGGCCGATAAGGCACAAGCCGAAAATCAGCTAACCGGCGCGCTGAAGAGTCTATTTGCGGTGGCGGAGAACTATCCTGAACTCAAGGCCAACGACGAATTCATGCAGTTGCAGGCTCAGCTCAGCCAGACAGAAGATAGCATTCAGAATTCCCGACGTTATTACAACGCCGTGGTCCGTGACCTGAACACGAAAATTCAGTCATTTCCGACGAATATCCTCGCTGGTATGTTCGGATTCCAGCAACGCCAGTTCTTTGAGACCGCAGCCGCAGACCGGGAACCCGTCGCGGTGAAGTTCTAATATGATTCGCTCTCGTGGCGCGGGCGCCCTCGCCCGCGGACCCCTGCGATTCTTCGTCGCAATCGCAATTCTGTGCCTTGGAGCCTGTCCCCTCTTCGCCAAGAGCTGGCGCGTAACTGATTTCAACGACACCATTTCCGTCAGCGAGGATGGGTCCGCCGCTGTTCATGAGCGCATTACCCTGTCGTTCGACGGTGAGTGGCACGGCATCCATCGATTCATTCCCGTCGAATATCCCGGTCCGCGCGGTACGAATTACACTCTCTTCCTTCATGTCACCAGCGTTACGGATGAGAGCGGCAAGAGGCTCAAGTACGAGTCGTCGAAATCCGGCGACTATCGCGACCTGAAGATCTACATCCCCAACGCGGTGGATGCCACCCGCGTTGTTAACGTCGATTACACCGTTAGCAACGGCACTCGGTTTTTCGAAGATCACGACGAGTTCTACTGGAATGTAACCGGCAATGACTGGCCCGTTCCGATCGACCATGCTTCAGCGGCCATCACCTTTCCGCCCTCGACCGCAGGTTCGCTGCGGGCTCAAGCTTTTACAGGGGTCTACGGCTCTGCCGAGCGCGACGCAACCGCGGACGTCAACGGCTCTCAGGCCTCGTTCGAAACCAAGAATCCGCTGCCCATGCGTGGCGGGCTTACGATTGATATCTACGTCCCCAAAGGTATTCTTCGGGAGCCGAGTTCCTTCACTCGCGCGATGTGGTTTCTTGGCAGCAATCCCATCGTGTTGGCTCCTGTATGGGCATTGGCGGTGATGTTTGTGATCTGGTGGTATTGGGGCCGCGATCCTGATCCCGGCCTGTCCGTCGCTCCTATGTACGAACCGCCCCCCGACATATCGCCCGCCGAAGCGGGCGCGCTGATTGGCGACACCATTCATCCCCGCGACATTACTTCAACTATCGTCGACCTCGCCGTTCGCGGCTTCATCAAGATTGAAGAGACCAAAGACAACGCGCTCATCTTCCATCACAAGGACTACATTCTCCACCTGTTGATTCCGCGCGAAAAATGGCAAGGACTTCAGCCCCATGAGCGCGTGATGATCGAAAACATCTTTTCCGGCGGCAGCGACATCCGGCTGTCCGATCTCAAGAACCGCTTCTACACCGCGATTCCTGTTATACGCCAGGACATCATGGCTGAACTGAAGACCAAGGGCATGTACCTGGTCGATCCTGAATCCGCCAACGGCTACAGTTTCGTCGGCATTCTGGTTATCGCTGCGCCTTTCCTGTTGTTGCAGTTCCTTTTGCACAAAGACGTGTTCAGTTCGATTGCTTTGCTGATTGTGTCCGGCCTGATCTCCGCCCTGATCTGGTGGCTTTTCGCCCGGCAGATGACTGCCAAAACTGTGAAAGGCGGCCGTACCCAGGTCGCGATTCTCGGCTTCCAGGAATTCATGAATCGTGTAGATGCCGACCGTCTCAAACGCATGCCTCCCGACACGTTCGAAAAATTCCTGCCTTACGCGATGGCGCTTGGGGTAGAGCATCATTGGGCGCAAGCGTTTGCGGGAATTATTCAGAGTCCGCCGACTTGGTACGTCGGCCCTGCCTACGCTTACGGGACCGTATTCAATCCCGTGTTCTTCTCCAGTTCCATGCACAGCATGGCCAGCGACATGCACCAGGTGTTCGTGTCGGCACCTCGTGCCAGTTCAACCGGGTCTGGATGGAGTGGCGGAGGCTTCTCCAGCGGCGGTGGTTTTTCCGGTGGCGGCTTTGGCGGAGGCGGCGGCGGCGCCTTCTAATTGTCTGAAGCCTAGTGAGCGTGCCCGGTCAAAGGCCGTGCGCCAAGTCCCCGGCTGACCGCTCGGAATGCCTCTACGCCCTTTGGGAGGCGGTAGCGATCGCAAACCCGGTTGGCAATAGCCCATGGGCCCAGGCCATCTCCATCGACGGAAAGACCCTTAAGCGAGGGCCTGTAAATGGATTGCTGCATCTGCTCAAAACGTTCGAGTAGCCAAGCCACGTTGGAAACTGCACGTTCAATTGGGGGAGGGGTTTTCATTCTTTACTCCTTTTAAATTTGTTCTCTCTTACTATTGGAATGATTGTTGACCATTCTCGGATGCCCCACAATCAGCATGATCCTTGATTACCTTAGGTCAAGCCAAGTGATTGGCCGGAAGTAACCATCACACCTGCCCCACACATAGACTTGGCTTAGTCCAGCTCAAAAGCAAGCCATTGCAACCCCCCGTCCCGTTCGATTTGCAAAACAACCGCGGAGTTTGGCTTCACCGCCTTCAAAAGGTTTCTTAAAGAGTCAACCGATTCAACGGGCGCCGTATTCACGCTGTGAATCACGTCACCAGTTTTGAGCCCAGTTTCCGGACCAAGCAATTCGGCCGCGCGAGCAATCACGACAACGCCATTCTGAATCCGCAATTCGCCCACCGCGGACCGAACTTGATCATTCAAATCGACTGCCAAAATTCCCAGGGGCTCGACGAGACTCTTGTCAGGATCAACTTCATCGACCAGCTTTTCCATGGCGTTTCGAGACTCAGCCACCGGAATATACAAAGTCTTCTGTTCTCCTCCTCGTTTCACCACCATCTTGAGCACCTCATCAACGGGGTGGAGGTACATTGCAGCCGTGAGCGCGGGCAGCGTGTCGATCGGGCGATCATCGGCACTGACTACGATGTCGCCAATTTTCAGTCCCGCTGTGTCAGCCGGGCCGTTCGGGGTGACGTCACACACCACGACTCCATAACTCTGCGACAATTTCAGGCCCTGGGCCAGATCCGGCGTTATGTTCTGCGACGCCGCCTGAATTTCCACGCGATGGACATGCCCGCGTTTACGAAGGCTCTGATAGACAAAGCGCACCACACGAGCGGGAATGGCGAAGCCAAGCCCCTCGCTTCCTCCTCCCTGCGACAAAATCATGGTGTTAATTCCCAGAACGTAACCGTCCATATCGACCAGTGGGCCACCACTGTTTCCGGGATTGATGGGAGCATCCGTCTGGATGTACACCATGGGATTGTCGGGATCGGGCTGGCGCCCGACCGAACTGACAACTCCCATCGTTACCGAATTTTCTAGCCCCTCAGGGCTGCCGATGGCAAAAACCAATTGGCCTTGACGAACACGGCGTGCACTTCCCAAAGACAGAGTTGGCAAGCCAGTTTGCTCAACCTTGATCAGAGCCAGATCTGAATCCTTATGAATGCCAATCAGCTTGGCGTCCAGGACGTGTTCCTTTCCAACCGGCTGCACCTGAGGAAAGTCGACGGAAGGCATTGGCAGCACAACACGAATGCGCCGAGCCCCTTCCACCACATGCGCGTTCGTCATGATGTAACCGCTCGAGTCGACAATGACACCCGAACCGATCGCGTGCTGGCGCGCCACAAGCGCCGTCTCTCCATGGCCGCTGGATTCGACCTCTCCATATCCCGTAACCTGAATCTGAACGACGGCAGGCGAAACCTTGGCGACCAGGCCCTCCAAAGCCGAGTTGAGCTGCTGGAGGACTGGAGCGGCCTCCGAGGGACGCCCGCCCGGGGCTTTCCCTATCTCCGTCACGGGATTGGCCTCCTGCGGGACAGAATTAGAAGGCGTCGGGTTCTGAGATTGCTTGGGGGTGGGAAATTGCTGGGCGAATAAAGTACCGTTAAAGAAAATCCCTTGCGTAAAAAGCACCATGAACGAAAAAAATGCGCGG
>Ga0335078_10010471_pt1 | contig 13727 bp, 13 predicted proteins | sample Lox_Sample_32_FD_206711 | JGI IMG/M metagenome (GOLD analysis project Ga0335078, IMG submission 206711) | Soil microbial communities from Loxahatchee National Wildlife Refuge, Florida, United States - Lox_Sample_3.2 | ecosystem: Environmental > Terrestrial > Soil > Wetlands | place: USA...
TCTTCGTCCAGGGTGCGGCGCAGAACCGGGCCAAGCTGATCTGCCGCGGCTGCACCGTCCGCACCGAATGCCTGGCCGATGCGCTGGACAACCGCATCGAGTTCGGCGTCTGGGGCGGCATGACCGAGCGTGAGCGCCGTGCCTTGCTTCGCCGTCGCCCGGACGTGACGTCCTGGCGTGCGCTGCTGGAGAACGCTCGTAACCAGTACGAGCAGACCTCTTCAGATGAGCTAGTGGCCAGCTGACGGCCCCCAGCCGCAGCTGCCCAGCAGTACCTAGCTCCCCAGCCAGCCCCTCAGCTACCAGCGCCGCTAGCTGAGCCGGACTCCCCGGGCAAGTTCGCCCCCCACGGCGCGCAGCCCATCGAGGTCATGTACGTCTTCCGGCTGGGCCGGGACCTCGGCCACTGGGATCCCCGGATGGGCTGCGGTGAAGCCTTCTTCCAGGCGGCGTTCCCGCTCGGCCAGCTGCATCCGCTCGGCGTGCAGCCGCAGCGCGGTCACGGTGAGTGGATACCGCGTGGCGGTGGCGGCCTGGCCCGAAGCCGCGCCGCGCCGCCCGCCGCGCCGGCCATGCCCGCCCGCGGCTGCCGTCTGCCCGCCGCCGGCCGGGTGGCCGTTGCCCGCGGGCGACGGCGCCGTGTCCAGCGCCTCAGCCGCGGCCAGGCTGCGCGCGGCGGACAGCTGAGGCGCCGCTGCGCGGTGCACGCGGTTCACGATCAGGCCGGCCAGCGGCATCTGGTCCGAGGTCAGCCGTTCGACGAAGTAGGACGCCTCGCGCAGCGCGTCCGGCTCGGGCGTGGCGATGACCAGGAACGCGGTGCCCGGGGCCTGGAGCAGCCGGTAGGTGTCCTCGGCCCGCTCGCGGAAGCCGCCGAACATCGTGTCGAACGCGGCCACGAAGGTCTGCACGTCACGCAGCAGCTGGACGCCGATCACCTTGGTGACCACCCCGGTGACCATGCTGAGCCCGGTGGTCACCAGCCTCAGGTAAGCCCGGCCACCGGTCCTGGTCGGCCCGGTCAGCAGCCGGATCAGCCGGCCGTCCAGGAACCGGCCGAGCCGCTGCGGCGCGTCCAGGAAGTCCAGCGCCGACCGGCTCGGCGGGGTATCCACGACGATCAGGTCCCACTCGTCGGCCCGGCGCAGCTGGCCGAGCTTTTCCATCGCCATGTACTCCTGGGTGCCAGCGAAGCTGGACGACAGCGACTGGTAGAACGGGTTGGCCAGGATCTGCGCGGCCCGGTCCGGGTCAGCGTGTGCCTCGACGATCTCGTCGAAGGTCCGCTTCATGTCCAGCATCATCGCGTGCAGGCTGCCGCCTGCCGCCTCGACCTGCGTCCCCTCGACCAGCCGGGGCGTGTTGTCCAGCGAGGACAGGCCCATGGACTGGGCCAGCCGCCGGGCCGGGTCAACGGTGAGCACGACCACGTGCCGGCCGTGCTGCGCGGCGCGCAGGCCCAGCGCGGCGGCGGTCGTGGTCTTGCCCACGCCCCCAGAGCCGCAGCACACGATGATCCGGGTGCGCGGGTCGTCCAGCAGCCGGTCAACCTCGAGCGCGGGCGGCGGCGATTCCGGCATCAGGCTGCTCCCTGGTCGCGGAGCGCGGCGGCCAGCCGGTACAGGCCAGCCAGATCCATCGGCCCGGTGATCAGCGGCAGCTCGTAGCGCGGCTGGTCCACCTCGCTGAGCCGGGCCCGCTGGGCTTGCTGGGCCAGCGACTCCCGGGCATGCTCGGCCAGCTCGGCGGCGAGACGGCGGGCCAGCCCGCGGCGGTCCTCGATCCCCGCCGCCTTCAGCCCCAGGTCCAGTTCATGCTCGTCCAGCTTCCCGGCCGCCGCCGCGTGCAGCTGCTCGTCGCCCAGCACTTCGTGCTGGACCATGTTGATCATGATGCCGCCCAGCTGCAGTCCGCCCTGCGCCAGCCCCCGCAGCTCGACGATGCCGTCCAGCGTTTCCTGGACCGGCATCTCTTCCAGGACCGTGACGAAGTGCACGGCCGTCTGCGGTGACTTGAGCACGCTCTGCACGGTGTCCGCGTGCCCGCGGATCGGCCCCACCTTGGCCAGGCCCGATATCTCAGTGGCCACGTTGAGGAATTTGCCGATCCGGCCGGTCGGCGGGGCGTCCATGACCACCGCGTCGTAGCGCAGCCGGCCTCCGCTGCGCCGCCGCGTCGCTTCCACGGCTTTCCCGGTGAGCAGCACGTCGCGCAGTCCGGGCGCGATGGTCGTGGCGAAGTCGACCACCCCGAGCCGGGTTATTGCGGTGCCGGTATGCCGCAGGCTGTAGAACATCTCGAGGTACTCGACCAGCGCCGCCTCGGGGTCGGCGGCCAGCGCGTCGACTTCGCCGCCGGGCAGCGTGCCGGTGGCCGGTGCCACCGCCACCCGGCGCTCGGTATAGGGCAGCGGGGGGCTGTCGAACAGCCGGGCGATGCCCTGGCGGCCCTCCACCTCCATAAGCAGGACCCGGCGGCCACCGGAGGCGAGGGCGATGGCCAGTGCCCCGGCTACCGTCGTCTTGCCTGTCCCGCCCTTGCCGGTCACGACGTGCAGCCGGACACCTTCCCAGTCCGTGTCCCGCACCCTCACCTGAAGGAGGCTATCGCTGCCTGGGGACCAATCCTGACGCCGCCGGGCGGGCCGCGACCCCAGGCCGGGAGGTGGCGAACCATACCGGGCAGCGGTCCGTGACACGGGTGACAGCCATTGACGCGGCACCTGTGGGCCAATTGCCCGAGAACTCAATGCGCGTCACTAGGCTGGTGAGGAAAACCTAGGCCGGTGGGCGCAAGTAATCCGGGCCCAGGCGGCCGGGAAAACGGGCCTGGCGGCTTGAGAAGAGGTGTATCCCATGGTTGCAGCCCTGGTGGTCATCCTCGTGCTGATCATCATTGGTGGGCTGGTCACGGCGGCCCGCTCGCTGCGCGTGGTGCAGCAGTACGAACAAGGCATCGTGTTCCGGTTCGGCCGGGTGCTGCCCGGCGTCCGCGGGCCGGGGCTGACCGTACTGCGGCCCGTCGGCGATCGCATGCAAAAGGTCAACATGCAGATCATCGCGATGGCGGTGCCCGCCCAGGAGGGCATCACGCGGGACAATGTCAGCGTCCGGGTGGACGCGGTGGTGTATTTCCGGGTGGTCGACCCGATCAAAGCGGTCGTCAACGTGCAGAACTATATGTTCGCGGTCTCCCAGCAGGCGCAGACCTCGCTCCGCTCGATCATCGGCCAGTCCGAGATGGACCAGCTGCTGGCCGAGCGGGACACGGTCAACCGGGAGCTGCGCCAGATCATCGACGAGCCGACCGAGGGCCCATGGGGCATCCGGGTCGAGCGGGTCGAGATCAAGGACGTGAACCTGCCGGAAGGCATGAAGCGGTCCATGTCCCGGCAGGCCGAGGCTGAGCGGGAACGGCGAGCCAGGATCATCTCGGCCGACGGTGAGTACCAGGCGTCCAAGCGGCTCGCGGCCGCGGCCAACGTGATGGCCCGCGACCCGGCCGCGCTGCAGCTGCGGCTGCTGCAGACCGTGGTCGAGGTGGCCGCCGAGCGCAACAGCACGCTGGTCATGCCGGTGCCGGTCGAGCTGCTCCGGTTCTTCGAACGGTACGCCCCCGCCCCGCCGCCGCCCGCCGCCCCGCCACCACCGCTCGAGGACACCGGTGACGCGGAGCTGGCCGCGGCCGAAGCCGCGGCCGAGGTGGGCGGGCCGGACACGCGGGAACTCGCGGACGCGCCGCTGCCCGAGATCGGCAGCACACCCGTGCCCGAGCTGGACGAGTCGGTGGTCCCGCCGCCCCCAGAGCCGGCCGACAGCCCGGCACCGGCCGACGGCCCGGCGCCCGCCGACAGCCCGGCGCCCGCCGGCCCGGACGGCTCGGCGGACGGCTCGGCGGCCGATTCGGCTGCCGCGCAGGACGCTCCGGCTGCCGCGCAGGACGGTTCGGCTGGCACTCCGGAGGCAGCGGCTGGCACCCAGGACGGCCCGGCCCGGGCGCCCGGCGGCACCCCGCCGCCCGCCCGGCACTAGGCCGGGTCACCTGGCCGCTGCCGGCCCGCGGCCCCGGGTCGCTAGGGTGTCGCCATGCAGAAATGGGAGTACGCGACCGTGCCGTTGCTGGTGCACGCGACCAAGCAGATCCTGGACAACTGGGGCGACGACGGCTGGGAGCTGGTGGCCCTGGTGCCGGGGCCCAACGCCGAGCAGCTCGTGGCGTACCTGAAGCGGCCCAAGGGGGACGCGTGAGCGCGGGGGCCGGGCCGGCCGGGTCGCCGGAGGAACGGCTGGCCACGCTGGGCCTGGAACTGCCCGTGCTCACGCCGCCGCTGGCGGCCTACGTGCCGGCCGTGCGCACCGGCAGCTACGTGTACACCGCGGGCCAGCTGCCGATGGTGGACGGTGCGCTGCCGATGACCGGCAAGGTGGGCGCCGGGGTCTCGGTGGCCGAGGCGGCCGGGCTGGCGCGGATCTGCGCGCTGAACGCGCTGGCCGCGGTCGCGTCGGTGACCGGCGGCCTGTCCGCGGTGCGCCGGATAGTCAAGGTGGTCGGGTTCGTGTCCAGCGCACCCGACTTCACCCAGCAGGCCCAGGTGATCAACGGGGCCAGCGAACTGCTGCTCGAGGTGTTCGGCGAGGCCGGCAAGCACGCCCGCAGTGCGGTCGGGATGGTCGTGCTGCCGCTCGATACCCCGGTCGAGGTGGAGCTGATCGCCGAGGTCAGCGACGCGAGCCCGTGAGCCAGCCCGGCGAGCCAGCCCGGTGAGCGACCGGCCCACCGCGCCGGGCCGCCCGGTCGTCCGGCTCCGCGGCGGCTACGCCCAGCAGGCCAGCGAGTTCTTCGCCGGGCAGCGCCCGCAGGCGGTGCCCCGCGACGCGGCCTCGGTCCTGCTGCTGCGCCCGGCCCGCGACCCCCGGGGCGGCGCGGTGACCGCGGCCGGCCCGGGCCCCGGCGTCGAGGTATACCTGCTGCGCCGGGCCCGGTCGATGGCGTTCGCCGCCGGGGCGTCCGCGTTTCCCGGCGGCTCGGTCGACCCCCGGGACACGGAGGACGAGGTGGCCTGGGCGGGCCCGGCCGCCACGGCCTGGGGCCAGCTGCTGGGTGCGCCGCCCGGCCTGGCCCGGGCGCTGGTCTGCGCCGCGGTCCGGGAGACGTTCGAGGAGTCCGGCGTGCTGCTGGCCGGGCCGACGGCCAGCAGCCTGGTCGCCGACACGAGCGGCGCGGACTGGGAAGCGGACCGGACCGCGCTGCTCGACCGGTCGCTGTCCCTGGCCCAGCTGCTGGGCCGCCGCGGCCTCGTGCTGCGCTCTGACCTGCTGCACCCGTGGGCCCGCTGGATCACCCCGGTGACCGAGTCGCGGCGCTACGACACCAGGTTCTTCGCCGCGGCGCTGCCGCCGGGCCAGCAGACCCGGGATGTCGGTGGCGAGGCCGAGCAGGTCACCTGGGCCGGCCCGGCCGAGATCATCCGCGCCGCCCGGGCGGGCGAGCTGTTCCTGCTGCCGCCCACCGCGACGTGCGTAGCCGACCTGCTGTCCTGCCCGGACGTGGCCGCGGCGCTGCGGGCCGAGCGGTCCATGCAGCCGGTGACCCCGGTCGTCATCGAGGCTGACGGGGACTACTGGCTCACCGTGCCCGACGACGTCGGATACCCGCTGTGAACCAGGCCAGCGAGCCCGCGATCGACGGGGCCGGTACGCCACGGGCGGAGTGCGTGCTCGCCCCCAACCCGGGACTTATGACGCTTAACGGAACCAACACGTGGCTGATCGCCGAGCCGGGATCGGAGTCTGCGCTGGCCGTCGATCCCGGGCCGGATGACGAGGCGCACCTGCGCCGGGTGGCCGGCCGGGCGGCGGCCGCGGGCCGGCGGATCGCCGGGATCCTGCTCACCCACGGGCACCTGGACCACTCGGCGGGCGCGGCCCGGCTGGCCCAGCTGACCGGCGCGCCCGTGGCCGCCGCCGACCCGCTGCTGCGCCGGGGTGACGGCCCCGGCCTGGCCCCCGGGGATGTGCTGACCGGCGCCGGGTGCGAGGTGCGGGTGGTGGCCGCGCCCGGGCACACGGCCGACTCGGTGTGCCTGCTGCTGCCGGCCGACGGCGCGCTGCTCACCGGGGACACCGTGCTGGGGCGGGGCACCACGGTGCTCGCCGAAGACGGTGACCTGGGCGACTACCTGGCCACGCTGGACCGGCTGCGGGCGCTGGCCGACTCCGAACGGCTGGCCACGCTGCTGCCCGGGCACGGGCCGGTGCTGGCCGACCCGGCCGTGGTCCTCGACTTCTACATCGCGCACCGCCGGGAACGGCTGGCTGAGATCCGGGCCGCGCTGGACGCCGGGGACCGCACCGGGCAGCAGATCGTGGAGCGCGTGTACGCCGACGTCGACGAGGCGCTGTGGCCGTTCGCCCGGTGGTCGGTCCAGGCCCAGCTCCGCTACCTGGCGTCCCGCGGCGAGTTGCCGCCCGGAACCGCCCGGTAGGGCTCAGCGGGCCCGCTTGGTCAGTGGGCCCGCTTGGCCAGCCGCTCGGAGTCGATGATCAGCACTGACTTGGCCGACAGGGTCAGCCAGCCGCGGGCGGCGAAATCGGCCAGTGCCTTGTTCACCGTCTCCCGGGACGCCCCGACCAGCTGGGCCAGCTCCTCCTGGGTCAGGTCGTGGTGGACCTGAATCCCGTCCCCGGTCTGCTCGCCGAACCGGTGCGCCAGGTCGAGCAGGGCCTTCGCCACCCGGCCGGGCACGTCGGTGAAGACGAGGTCGGCCATCACGTCGTTGGCCCGGCGCAGCCGCTGGGCCAGCGCCCGCAGCAGATGCAGCGAGACGTCGGGACGGCCGGTCAGCCAGTCCCGCAGCTCGTCGTGGGCCAGCGCGGCGAGCCTGGTGTCGGTCACCGCGACCGCGCTCGACGTGCGCGGGCGCGGGTCGAACAGCGACAGCTCGCCGAACATCTCGCCCGGGCCGAGCACGCTGAGCAGGTTCTCCCGGCCATCGGGCGCGGCCCGGGTCAGCTTGATCTTGCCGTCCAGCACGACATAGAGCCGGTCACCGGCGTCGCCTTCGTCGAACAGCCGCTCGCCCCGGGCGAGGTCCACGTCGGTGATCAGGGCCCGCAGCGCTTTGGCGCTCTCCTCATCGAGCGCTTCGAACAGCGGCGCCCGGCCGAGCACGTCTTCTGCGTGTTCCACGGGTGCCTCCTCGTGCACGTTATACGCACAGTGTCGCGCATCTATGGGGCTGCTGCGAGCAGCTGGGGCGGTGATACCCGGCAGGTCAGTCGGGGGACTCCAGCAGCCGGCGGCGGCAGATCTCGATCTCCTCCTCGGCTCTGGCCCGGCCCACCCAGCCGCCGATCTCCACCGACTTGCCGGGCTCCAGCGCCTTGTAGACCTCGAAGAAGTGCTGGATTTCCAGCAGGTCAAACTCGTTGACGTTCTCGATATCGGTGAGACCGGCCATCCGGGGATCGGTGGCCGGCACAGAAAGGATCTTGTCGTCGAGCCCGTTCTCGTCCTTCATCCGGAACATGCCGATGGCCCGGCAGCGGATCAGGCAGCCGGGGAACGTCGGCTCCTCCAGCAGCACCAGCGCGTCCAGCGGGTCCCCGTCGTCGGCCAGCGTGTTCTCGATGAACCCGTAGTCAGATGGGTACCGGGTCGACGTGAACAGCATCCGGTCCAGCCGGATGCGCCCACTGTCGTGATCCACCTCGTACTTGTTGCGCTGCCCTTTGGGGATCTCGACGGTCACGTCGAATTGCACGATGTCGCTCCCTGGCCAGGAAAGTGATTTACTCCGGTGCCTGAATCTAAGCATCTCGTGAGGGGACTGGCGGTGCCGAGCCGGGTGTGGCCCAGTGGGCTCCGGGCCACGGTGATCACACTGGCCATGATCAACGTCTGCACGCTCGGGGCCGGCGCGGCCGTGGCCAGCCTGCTGCCCGCCCGTCTCGCGCTGTGGAAGATCCCGCGGGTGGCCGCCGGGCCGGCCGCCCCGGCGGCTCAGGTGCTGCCCGGCGCGTCGCCATCGGCGCCGCTGCCGACCAGCGGCGGCCTGACGGCGGCGCTGGCGCCGCTCGTGTCCTCGGCCGCGCTGGGCAAGCAGGTGGGCGGCGTGGTCACCGATGCCGCGTCCGGCCGGGTGCTGTGGGCCAGCGGCGCCTCGTCCCCGCTGCCGCCGGCCTCCACCACCAAGCTGGTCACCGCGGTGGCCGCGCTGGACGTGCTCGGCCCGGCCGCCCGGTTCACCACCCGGGTGGCGGCGGCCCCGGGCGGCTCGATCGTGCTGGTGGGCGGCGGTGACCCCACGCTGGCCGCGGGCCGGCCGCCGGCCCGTGACTACCCGCAGCCCGCCACCCTGCGGTCGCTGGCCGCCGCCACGGCCAGGAGGCTGCACGCCCGCGGCCGGTCCGCGGTCCGGCTCGGCTATGACACCTCTGCGTTCGGTGGGCCGCCGCTGGCGCCGGGCTGGCCGATGGCGTACATCAGCACCGGCAACGTGACCGCGATCACCGCGCTGGAGGTGGACCAGGGCCGGCTGACCAAGTCCGGCGCCCCGCAGGACGCCGACGACCCGGGCAACTTCCGGCCCCGGTCGCTCGACCCGGCCGGGCAGGCCGCCCGCGCGTTCGCCGCGTTCTTGCGGGCTGACGGCATCCGGGTCACCGGCGCGGTCGGCCCGCAGCCAGCCCGGCCGCACGCGGAAACCCTGGCGTCGGTCGCCTCGCCGCCGCTGTCCGCGATCGTCGGCTGGATGCTGCGGGAGAGCAACAACGTGATCGCCGAGGACCTGGCCCGGCAGGTGGCGCTGCACACCCGCCGGCCAGCCACGTTCAGCGGTGCGGCCGCCGCGGTGACCAGCGTGCTGGGCTCGCTCGGTGTGTCCGGCGGTATCCACCTGGTCGACGGGTCCGGGCTGTCCCCCCAGGACCGGATCGCGGCCAGCACGCTGGCCCGGGTGGTCAGCCGGGCGTCCGGCCCGGGACACCCCCGGCTGCGGCCCGCGATCACCGGCCTGCCGGTGGCGGGCTTCTCGGGGACGCTGGCCCCGGGGCAGAGCGTGTTCGGCACCATGGGCGAGCCCGGGCTGGGCGTGATCCGGGCCAAGACCGGCAACCTGAGCACCGTGGCCACCCTGGCCGGGCTGGTCTATGACGCCAGTGGCCGGGTGCTGGCCTTCGCGTTCATGACCAATCAGGTGCCAGCGGCGCGGCTGCAGAAGGCGGCGACCGCGATCAACGCGATGGCCAGCGCGCTGGCCCGCTGCGGCTGCCGCCGCTGACGCCATCCATGATCGTGGTCAATCTGCGCCAGATACGAACCAGGATTGACCACGATCATGGATGGCGTCATCGCGCACGTACCGCGCTGCCGAGCACGTACGGTGGAGGGGTGAGCAGCGCGCAGATGATCGATTGGGATGTGGCCATCTCCACCGGGGTTCGCTGGGCCAGGCCGGGACCCCAGGTGAGCCTGGGTGAGGCGCGGGCGGTGGTCGCGGAATTGCGCGCCCTGGCCGCCACCGTGTCCGAGCCGGTCCAGTCGCTGACCGGGCTGACCACCCCGGAGGACGACGGCGGCTGGGTGGCCATCGTGGACCGGCCGGGGTGGATCCGGGCCAACGTGGACGGGTTCCGGGTGGTCCTCGACCCGCTCACCCAGCACCTGCGGGAACACAGCAACGCCCCGCTGCCCGGCGGCGTGGTCGGCGCGGTCGGCTCGCGGATCACCGGTGTCCAGGCCGGGCTGATCCTGGCCTACCTGTCCGGCCGGGTGCTCGGGCAGTACGAGCTGTTCCTGCCGCCGGACCCGGCTTCGCCCAACGGCGTCGCGCCGGCCGGGCGGCTGACCCTGGTCGCGCCGAACATCCTGATGGTCGAGCGGGAACTCGGCGTGGACCCGCACGACTTCCGGCGCTGGGTGTGCCTGCACGAGGAGACCCACCGGACGCAGTTCACCGCGGTCCCCTGGCTGCGCGGGTATGTCCAGCAGCAGATGACCGAGTTCCTGCTCGCCTCTGACCTGGACCCGGCGACGATCCTGGAGCGGCTCCGGTCGGCCGCGGACGCGGTGGCCGGCGCGGTTCGCGACGGTGGCGGCGACAGCGTCATCGAGGCCATCCAGAGCCCGAAGCAGCGGGAGATCCTGGACCGGCTGACCAGCGTGATGACCCTGGTCGAGGGGCACGGAGACTATGTGATGGACGCGGTCGGCCCGCAGGTCGTGCCGTCCGTCACGCAGATCAGGGCCAGGTTCAACGAACGGCGCGGCAGCGCGGGCCGGCTGGAGCGCACGCTGCGCCGCATCCTCGGCATCGACCTGAAGATGAAGCAGTACGCGCAGGGCTCGCGGTTCGTGAAGACCGTGGTCGAAGAGGCGGGCATGGCCACGTTCAACAAGGTGTGGACGTCCCCGCAGTCGCTGCCGACCAAGGACGAGTTCGTCACCCCGCAGCTGTGGCTGGACCGGGTGGGCCGGGGGGACGCCCTGCCCGCCAGCGGCTGATCAGGTGGGTGCCGTGGCTCTGGGCGACACGCAGGCGCCGTAGTCATGGGCCCGCCCCCCGCGGTGGCCGCGGTGCGCGGCTGCGTGCGGGCCTGCCTGGCCGGCCTGGCCCCGGGCGACCTGGTGCTGGCCGCGTGCTCAGGCGGGGCCGATTCGCTGGCCCTGGCGGCCGCGCTGGCCCACGAGGCACCCCGGCTCGGCCTGCGCGGCGGCGGGGTGACCGTGGACCACGGGCTGCAGGCCGGCTCGGCTGCCCGGGCCACCCAGGTGGCGGGGCTGCTCGGCCGGCTCGGCCTGGACCCGGTGCGGGCCATCGCCGTGCGGGTGGCCTCCGGGCCGGGCAGCGGCGGCCCGGAGGCAGCGGCGCGCACCGCCCGGTATGCGGCCCTGGACGAGGTGGCGGAGCAGACCGGTGCGGCCGCGGTGCTGCTCGGCCACAACCGGGACGACCAGGCTGAGACCGTGCTGCTCGGCCTGGCCCGGGGGTCCGGGCCGCGGGCGCTGGCCGGGATGCCGGCCCGCAGCGGCCGGCTGCGCCGCCCGCTGCTCGGGCTGCCCCGGTCCACGCTGCGCGCGGCCTGCCAGGCGCAGCAGCTGGAACCGTGGGACGACCCGCACAACGCCGATCCGTCGTATGCCCGGTCCCGGGTCCGGCACCAGGCGCTGCCCGCGCTGGAGGCCGCGCTCGGGCCGGGCGTCGCCGGCGCGCTGGCCCGCAGCGCCGCCCAGCTGAGCGCGGACTGCGAGGCCCTGGACGCGCTGGCCGCCGCCGAGGAGTGGCGCATCCAGCAGGCCGGGCCGGGGCCGGGGATGGCGGATGCCGGGCGGCCGGCGTCCGTGGCCCCCGTGGCCGCGGGCCCCGGGCGGGTGACCGCGGGCGAGGGCCCGGGTGGGGCGGGGCTGGCGGCGGCGCCCACGGGCGGGGGGGCAGATGTGGCGCTTAGAGCCGTTTTGGATATTGACGGGCTGGACGGGCTGACGGCGGCCATCCGGGGGCGGCTGCTGCGCTCGGCAGCGCTGGCGGCGGGCTGCCCGGGTGGGTCGCTGAGCGCCAGCCACGTCGCGGCGCTGGACGCGCTGGTGACCGGCTGGCACGGGCAGCGCGGGGCGGACCTGCCCGGGGGGATCCGCGTGCGGCGCCGGTATGGGAAGCTGCTTTTCAGCGGGGACAGGCCGGCCGGGGCCAGGCCGGCTGGCCGGACCGAGGCGGAGGCTGCTGGTGGACGCGACTGACGTAGGCGCCGACCTCAAGGAGGTCATGATCCCCGCCGAGCGGCTGCAGGCCCGGGTGGCGGAGCTGGCCGCGCAGATCGACGCGGATTACGCCGGCCGCGAACTCCTGCTCGTCGGGGTGCTCAAGGGCGCGGTCATGGTCATGGCCGACCTGGCCCGCGCCATGCACCTGCCGGTCGAGATGGACTGGATGGCGGTGTCCTCCTATGGCTCGGGCACCAGGTCCTCCGGCGTGGTGCGCATCCTCAAGGACCTGGACGCCGACATCACCGACCGCCACGTGCTCGTGGTCGAGGACATCGTGGACTCCGGGCTGACCCTGTCCTGGCTGGTGGGGAACCTGGAATCGCGTGGCCCGGCGTCCGTCAGCGTATGCGTCATGCTGCGCAAACCCGACGCGGCGACCAAGGACGTGAACGTCGCCTACACCGGGTTCGACATCGCCAACGAGTTCGTCGTCGGCTACGGCCTGGACTACGCGGAGCGATACCGGAACCTGCCGTTTATCGGGACGCTCGCCCCGCATGTGTACAAAGGAGCGGACTCCTCCCCCGGGGACGGGGACGCTGCTGGTGCGGGGTCAGTCACGCCGCCGCTGGCCAGCGGCGCCGGGGAGGGGAACAGGATCAGAGATCAGGAGCGTTGACGTCTGCGAAGGCTCGCTGAGTCCCGCCGGTACCTTCTGCATGCCGGGCACGCAGGCCGGGGTGTACCGTCGGGTATTCCTGGCAGCGCGCCCGGGAATGACAGCGCCGCTGGTAAAGACTGAGGAAGCCAGGCATGCTCACACAAGCGCAAGGCAGTTCTGCCGGGGGCGGCGGGACGTGAAGCTGGGCAGGAGGAACCCGCGCAGGGCTGGCGGGGCCGTTCACTGATGGATCTGAAGCGTTATTTCCGCGGGCCGTTCGTGGCGGTCCTTGTGATGCTGCTCGTCTTCTTCGTCGTTTACGAATACGCCAGCTCAGGCACCTCGTACTCACAGAAGGACACCTCGGCGGTCGTCTCGCTGATCAATAGTGGCCAGGTCAAGTCGGCGCTGCTGATCGACAAGGACCAGACGATCCAGGTCACCACCAAGTCGGGCCAGAAGTACCAGGCGTCCTGGGTCGGCAACCAGGGCCAGCAGCTGGCCCAGGTGCTGCAGCAGAAGCTTCCCCCGCAGGGTTACAACGTCGAGGTGCCCAAGGGCAGCTCGGTGTGGGGCCTCCTCCTTGGCTGGCTGCCCTTCCTCCTGGTCATCCTGATCTTCTTCTTCATGCTGAATCAGATGCAGGGTGGCGGCTCCCGGGTAATGAACTTCGGGAAATCCAAAGCCAAGCTCATTACCAAGGACACGCCGAAGACCACGTTCGCCGACGTGGCCGGGGCGGACGAGGCCATCGAGGAGCTGCAGGAGATCAAGGAATTCCTGCAGAATCCGGCCAAGTTCCAGGCCATCGGGGCCAAGATCCCCAAGGGCGTGCTGCTGTACGGGCCGCCGGGTACCGGCAAGACCCTGCTGGCCCGCGCGGTGGCGGGCGAGGCTGGCGTCCCGTTCTACTCCATCTCCGGGTCGGACTTCGTCGAGATGTTCGTCGGCGTCGGCGCGTCCCGGGTCCGCGACCTGTTCGAGCAGGCCAAAGCCAACGCCCCGGCCATCGTGTTCGTGGACGAGATCGACGCGGTCGGCCGGCACCGCGGCGCCGGGTTCGGCGGTGGTCACGACGAGCGCGAGCAGACCCTGAACCAGCTGCTGGTCGAGCTGGACGGGTTCGACATCAAGGGCGGCGTCATCGTCATCGCCGCCACCAACCGGCCGGACATCCTGGACCCGGCGCTGCTCCGGCCGGGCCGGTTCGACCGGCAGATCGTGGTGGCCCAGCCCGACCTGGCCGGGCGGCGCGGCATCCTCAAGGTGCACGCCCGCGGCAAGCCGTTCGCGCCCGACGTGGACCTCGACATCATCGCCCGGCGGACGGCCGGCTTCACCGGCGCCGACCTGGCCAACGTGA
>Ga0335078_10010472_pt1 | contig 13727 bp, 10 predicted proteins | sample Lox_Sample_32_FD_206711 | JGI IMG/M metagenome (GOLD analysis project Ga0335078, IMG submission 206711) | Soil microbial communities from Loxahatchee National Wildlife Refuge, Florida, United States - Lox_Sample_3.2 | ecosystem: Environmental > Terrestrial > Soil > Wetlands | place: USA...
CCTGCGAGACATGGAACGTCCAGCCGCTCGCCCTGGCGGACACCTCGGTATCTCCGTTGCCGTACCAGTCGAACAGCGGCCCGGCCGTGTCATCGGGATAGGCGATGTAGCCGTCCACCGACACGACCGCCTGCATGACAACCCTGGCCATCTCCGCTCCTTAGCCGGACGCCGGAACGATTACATGCGCCGGCCTGACGAGCATATCCAGCGTGCTCGCCGGCTCAATGATGGCGCTTCTGGAATCGACGTAACGTCGGCACACCGAGCAGACGGGTTCACTCTTCTGACGCGATGACGCTACGTGTGGCGACGAGTCAGGCACTCAACGAGCTTGCCGCCGAACGCCGCCCAAGTCCCCGATCAGGTTCGCGGCGGCGTTTACCAGCCGGACGGAGGGAAGTCGTGATCTCCAGGGGATGAGTCCGCTCCGTCGGCATGGCCTGCGAGGAAGCAGACGAAGCCCGGGAAGCGAGGTATGTGGTCGTGCTCGTGGGTTGTGCCATGAGGACCCTGAAGTGGGCGTTGTGGATTCTGTTCTTGCTGCTGGCGCCCAAGCTGCTCAGGAAGGCACGCCGCAAGGGGAAGAAGGCCGCGCATCGGACACGGGTCAAGGCGCCGAAGCAGGTCAAGAAGATACGGCGCGCAGTGCGCCGTTCGATTCTGCCGAAGCGACGGCGGACGCTGTTGTGAGTACCAGCGTTGGACCAAAAAGGACCGCATTGGAACGTTGGGTCAGTGACCAGCCAGCTGTGCTGCATGTTATGCGTCGCAACGTTCGCAGAGGACGTCCGCACACGCCGCGTGGAGTGCGTAAGGCTCAGCCGCATGGGTCACCGCGAGGGTCGCTGGCGGTACCTGGTGAGCCTAAGTTCGGGGCGGGTCTGCGGTCAGATTCTGGCGGCCCTGCTGATGGACGCTGAGCGGGTTCCCGCCAGGCCGTACCGCGCCCCCGGCTGGGCGCGTAGGTGCCCGCGTGAGGAGACCGTGCCCTTTGATGATTCGGTTAGCGCGGCTGCGGGGTGCCGTGCTGAGCTGGGCGCTCTTTCGCGTAGCTCAGCCCGCGACGCCGCGGGAATCCGTCGGCACCGGCGTTGGCCGGGCGGGTGGCGGCCCCAGGGAATAGCGGCTCCGGCCGGTCAGCAGAACGACCATCCTTCCGACTTGCAGGCCTACTGGACCTTGCGGCGGCCGAACGCCTCCGCATGCACCTCGTGGCCGGTGGCATTGTCGCGCAGCTTAAGTACGTAGCCGGTGTACTCGGAGCCGGCCGGGGCCATTGGCGGCCATGCGAAAGCTGAGCATGCTGCCGGCCGCGCGCCGGATGACCTGCTGAGGGGGCGAGCCCCTTGCCCGTCTGCGCCGCCTGGTGAAGGTGATGTCGTCCGCCGTAACGACCAAGGTCGATCCCATGTTGCGCAGCAGGTACACGGCCAAGACGATGTCCAGGGCCGCCAGCCCGGCGCAGACACCGAGGATTGTGGGAGTTCTGCTCTGGCCACCGTCAGGCCGGTGCAGCCAGGCGGCGTGCCCTGTTGGCAGACGATCAACGCTACGAGCCAAGCTGCATCAGCCCCCGGCTAGCCGCCCAGCCCGTTGCCTCTTTCAGGCTTACCTGGTCTGGCCCACTCTGCTATGTGGGACCTTCGGTCCTTGGTATGGGGCCGGACGGCCGGTTCGGTAACCGGTGGCCGCTGCGAAGCTCGGGATAGCTGGCTGGTGATGGAGGCGGTCACGCCTGATGCGCGCAGCCGGCGAGGTCCTGACGGCTGGCAGGTGACCAAGATGATAGGCGACGAGGGGAAGCCAGTCCCCGTCACAGAGTGGACGCTGCGTTACGAAGGCTATGTCCCGCGCGAGGAAGGACTGCGCGAGGCGCTTTGCACCACGGGCAATGGCTACTTTGCCACCCGCGGCGCGGCGCCGGAGTCGGCAGCGGACGGTACGCACTACCCGGGTACCTACATCGCGGGCTGTTACAACCAGCTGCGGACGGAGATCACGGGCCGCACGGTGGAGAACGAGAGCCTGGTCAACGCGCCGAACTGGCTCCGACTGACCTTCGCCGCCGATGATGGGCCCTGGCTCGACCTTGGCGAGCTGGAAGTGCTGCAGCACCAGCTGGAGCTTGACTTGCGCCGCGGCGTGCTCACCAGGAAGCTCCGGATCCGCGATGGCCAGGGCCGCATCACGCGGGCCGTGTGCCGGAGGTTCGTACACATGGGCGCCGCGCACCTAGCCGCGCTGGAGATGACGATCGTGCCGGAGAACTGGTCCGGGCGGCTGCGAATCCGGTCAGAGCTCGACGGTACGGTCGAGAACACCGGCGTACCGCGCTACCGCGGACTCAACAGTCGCCACCTTGTCCCCGTCGAGGCGCGCAGCCTCGCCGCCGCGGCGATGCTGCTGGTGGTAGAGACCAGCCAGTCACACATCCGCATTGCCGAAGCTTCCCGTAGTCGCCTGTTCCGCAACGGACGCCGTGTGGAGGAGAACCCGGCCGTGATCAGTGAGCCCGGGCGGATCGGCCACGAATTGGCGATCAGCGTCGCGCCGGAGGACGAGGTTACCATCGAGAAGACGGTGGCCATCGCCACCTCGCGGGACCACGCGGTCTCGGACGCGGCTGGGGCGGCAGCTGACTGGCTGGAGACCGCGGGCTCGTTCGACGAAATGCTAGGACAGCATGTGCTCGCGTGGAGTCACCTGTGGGCGCGCTTTCCGATCGATTTGCGGGGCAGCGAGGACGACCAGGTGCTGCCGGTGCTCAGGCTGCACATCTTCCACCTGCTGCAAACGGTCTCGCCCAATAGCATGGACTGCGACGTCGGCGTTCCCGCGCGCGGACTGCACGGTGAGGCCTACCGCGGACATATCTTCTGGGATGACCTGTTCGTGTTCCCGGTCCTGAACCTGCGGATACCCGAGCTGAGCCGATCCCTGAAGGGCTACCGCTACCGCCGGCTGCCCGCCGCACGGCGAGCGGCCGCGGAGGCCGGCCACAAGGGTGCCATGTACCCATGGCAATCCGGCAGCGACGGGACAGAGCAGAGCGCCCTGCTGCATCTCAACCCGAAGTCGGGCCGCTGGCTGCCGGACACGACGTACCTGCAGCGCCACGTCGGCCTCGCCATTGCCTACGCCGCGTGGCACTACTATCAGGCCACCGGCGACCTCGAGTTCCTCGCCCAGCAGGGCGCTGAAATGATCCTGGAGATCGCCCGGTTCTTTGCCAGCATCGCCGCCTACGACCGCGACCGCGACCGGTACATGATCCGCGGCGTGGTGGGCCCGGACGAATTCCATACCAGCTACCCTGATGGCCCCGACGCAGGGATCGACAACAACGCCTACACCAACGTGATGACGGCCTGGCTGCTGCTTCGCGCCATCGAGGTACTTGACTTGCTGCCTGAGCACCGCCGGACCGAACTCACCGAGAAGCTGCATGTCACAGTGACAGAGCTGCAGCTGTGGGATCATCTCTCTCGCCGCATCTTCGTCCCGTTCCACGCGGGCGGCATCATCAGCCAGTTCGAGGGATACGACGACCTGAAGGAACTCGACTGGGAGGCCTACCGCGCCAAGTACGGCGACATCAGCCGCCTCGACCGTATTCTCGAGGCCGAGAATGACTCACCGAACCGGTACAAGATATCCAAGCAGGCCGACGTGCTGATGTTGTTCTACCTGCTGTCCGCCGAGGAACTCACCGAGCTTTTCCGCCATCTCGGCTACCCCTGGGATTCACGCTGTATCCCGGAAACGATCGAGTACTACCTGGCACGGACCTCCAATGGCTCCACACTCAGTGCCCTGGTCCACGCGTGGGTGCTGGCGCGGGCCAACCGGGACCATGCAGTTGAGCTATTCGCCGAGGCGCTGCGCAGTGATGTCGCCGACCTCCAGGGCGGCACCACGGCGGAGGGCATCCACCTTGCGGCGATGGTCGGCACCGTCGACGTGCTGCAGCGCTGCTTCGCCGGCGTGGAACTGCGCGACGACGTCCTTTGGCTGAACCCATTCTGGCCGAAGAGCCTCGGAACGCTCGAATTCTCGATCCTCTACCGCGATCACCTGATCACCCTCAGCATTGCGGACCACACGGTGCGGGTCAGCAGCGGCCCGGGCGGCCACCTGCCCGTCCGCGTCGGCTGCCAAGGCCGGCTACGCGAGCTCGATCCCGGGCAGAGCCTTACATTCTCACTCTGACCAGCATCCGGGTGATCGCCGGGAGTGCTCGCAGGACTCTACAGGGGGTCTATCTCAGGCATTGCCTGGGAGACCGGCCTGATCGCCGGGCTGGCCGCACTAGGCAGCGACCTGGCCGCAGCCGATGTGATCATCGGGACACTGGCCGGCCCGGTGGCCGGCGCCGGCATCGCCTGCGGGCAGGACCCTGACGCGCTGTACCAGGCTCAGCTCGCGCCGCCCGATCCCGAACCCGCCGCCCGGATCGGCTGGGGCCTCATCGCCAGGCTGACGTGGGTGATGAACACCAGCCGGGATCCTGTGCGGGCGCGGGGCGGATCGGCCGCTGGGCACTGGCCACGCGCACCATGCCCGAGGCAGACCGGCGCAAGATCTTCCAGGCCCGGCTGCCGGCCAGCACCTGGCCCGCCACGATGCTCAAGGTGACCGCCGCGGACGCGCGGACCGGCGAGTTCGCGGTATTGATTCCGCTGGTGGCACCTGCCTGATCGATGCGGTTGGCGCCAGCTGCGCGGTGCCCGGCATATGGCCACCGGTCACCATCGGGAACTGTCGTTTCATCGACGGCGGGTGCGCTCGGTGGCTAACGTCGGCCCGGCAGCCGGATGTCGGCCGGTGGTGATCGTGGCGCCCGTCGCCGCGGGCATCGACCTGTTGGCTAGACCGCGCCGGCAGGCTGCCGCGCTGGCCGCGCACCGGCCACCGACGCCCCAGGCGGCGCAGCCGCGATCTGCGAGGCCGATGCCCGCCCGATGGGCAATGTTCCAGATGAGCGGCAAGCGCCGCGCTTCGCCCCGGCTGTCACGAAGTAAAGTAGACGCGCCCGGCCGTGTCCGGTGACGCGCCGGACGGCCCGGCGGGCCATGTGGCTGTCGCCGTACGGCATGAAGCCGCGAGGAGGATCGGTGCATCGTGTCCTGGCGCCGCTGCCGCCGCTGGATCCCGGCCGCGGCATCGTGGTGCGCGAGCCAGAGCGCCAAGCGCCAGGGTACTGGCCCGGATGCCCGGCAGTCTGGTACGAGGTTGGCCGGCAGCGATTCCTGCTCAGCTACCGGCAGCGCCGGCCGCGCGGCACTGCCCCGGACCGGGGATGGCGGTGCGCCCTGGCCGCCAGCAGCGACGGGGTGGTCTTCGACGACATCTGGGAGATCCGAAAGGAGGAGCTGGCGACGGCGTCGATGGAGCGGTTCTCGCTGATCCCGGCGCCCGGCGGGCGGTATCGCCTGTACATCAGCTATGTCGACCCGGCCGATTCCCGGTGGCGAATCGATGTGCTGGAGGCCGCCGACCCCGGCGGCTTCGCGGCGCGGTCCGCGCGCCCGGCGCTGACAGCGGCGGGTACTGGGACCGAGGGAGTCAAGGATCCCTACGCGCTGCGCATCGGCCCGGTCACCTACCTGTTCGCCAGTTTCGCGGCCGCCCGTTCCTTTACCGCCGCCGAACGCCAGCGCGCGCACCGCACCGCCGACATTTACGACACCGGGGTCACCACGCATCCGACCGGGCTGGCCACCAGCCTGGACGACGCCGGCTTCGACTGGCACGGCCCGGTGCTGGATACCGGCCCGCGCTGGGATGCCTACCAGTCCCGGCTGACCTGCGTGATCCCCATCGCCGCCGGTTACCTCGGCTTGTATGACGGCTCGGCCAGCGCACGCGAGAACTACGAGGAACATTGCGGCGTCGCCGTCTCCGGCGACCTGTGGCACTGGCAGCGACTGACCATAGAACAGCCCTGGCTCACCGGCCCGTATGGGAGCGGCGCCACCCGTTACCTGGACGCCGTCCTCGTGGACGGCCAATGGTGGATCTACTACGAGATGACACGCGCCGACGGCGCCCACGACCTAAGGCTGCTGCAAGTTCCCGCCACGTAAGCCGCGGCGAAGGGTATACCTCAAGGGCCGCCCCTCGTTCTGTCGTGATACCACCCGATCTGGACACTAGCCCCGCTGGCATCGGCGTCCATGCCGCGCCGAGAGTGCAATCTGAGCGCCTCTAGCAGCGTGGCCAGCCCGAGAGCCTGACGCAAATATTCGGCAGGGATCAGGATTCTCTGGCGTAGTTTGTGGGCTCACCCTGCGTGATCGGCCATCGAGAGGGCGAAGCGCACGTCCCCGCCGGGGATGCGAGAGCTGGTCCGGAGTAGCCGGAGCACATGTGCATCGGCCCGGGAAGGCGTGAGCCGGGGCACGTGGGCGCGTGCTGCGTCCCGGTTCAATGTCGGACCTCCGCGATTCCGTCACGGCATGCGCTATCTGATGCTGATGTGGGCCGATGCCGATGCCACGAGCGGCGACGAGTCCGACTTCCAGGCCTCGGCCGAGTTCGACGCGCCGGTCAAGGCCGCCGGCGCGTTCGTGCTCAACGGAGCACTGGCCCCGGCCTCGACCAACGCTCATCTCGTGCAGACCGCGATAGCCGGGCACGCGATCGAGTCGGCGGTGGAGCGCCGGCCATTCGCTGAGGGCACGCGGCAGATCCAGGCCTTCTACATCATGGATCTCCCCGGCATGGACGCTGCCCTTCAATGGGCGAACAGATTGCCGACCTACGGCTTCGTTGAGGTCCGCGAGTTGCTGCAGTTCTGACCTTCGCAGTCCGGGCAAGGCCACAGCCTCCGTCTCCATCAATCCACCCACATCAGGGATGGACCTTGCTCGATGACTACAGGGCGCGCAGCCCCGCCCTGCACAGTTGGCGGTACCTCGGCGATCACGAGTCGATGCACCCAGATCATGTCGCTCTGCGCGCCAGCGTCAGGCCAAGACCGCGGACTTGCTGCCGTCGGGCAGGATGACCGGCGGCGCGGCAGCAAGGCCAGATCTGGGGCGGCGGTCCATCACCAGCCACCTGCGCCCTATCATCTTGGCCAGGTGCCGGGTGCCTGCCTGCTGGCCCCGGGCCGACAGACAACGGCACGCGCCGGCGCCGCTGCGGCGCGCGCCGTTGCCCGGTCAAAGAGGCGGCCAGCCGGGCGATCTCTCTTGGTCGGCGTTGTCCGGATCAGGTCCTGGATCGCCACTATTCAATGTTTCGGCTGTCCGGCTTCTCAGCCTTCCCGGCGTGACGCCCGGGTCTCCCCCGGCGGGGCGTCCGGTCCAGTTCGCTGCTTGCCTTGCAGACATCTTCATGTCTGCAAGGTGTCAACGAGGCTGCCCAGGGCCGGAAGTCCCCGGGCCGCGGGCCGATGGTCGGTTGTCGCCGAAGGCGGCATGCCACATCCGCGCCCCACCGCAGCGCGCCGCGCTGCTGCGGGCCTTGGCCGTCATGAAGTGTCGTGTCGCACCGGCCGCGATGACGTAGTCAACGGCCCCGGTGCCCCGCAGCTCCGCGGCTGGGGGGACGGCCCGGACACCGCGCGACGGTGCGACGCAGACCCTGGATCACCAGGGCGGTCATAGCTAGGGACCGACGTCACTTGCACAGGTGACGATCGGCCCTGATGAACCCGGCGGCGGGATGCCGAAGCTGACGCCGACAGAAAAGCGTGCAGTACCGACGTCAGAGGCTGCGAAAGGGGGGAGCGGAAATGCCACGCAGCGATGTTCAACAGGACGCCCTGGCTCGTGAGCTCGGCGTTACCCACTACCAGTCCGCCCACCACGAAGCCGCCGAGAGCCACCCGCCGGAGCACCAGGCGCCTGCCCGGGCCCGCGGCGCAGGCAGGCGGCACTATGGCCGGCATCAGCAGCGGGTCAGGGACGTCATGACCACCCCTGTGGTGACCGTCAGCCTGCGCACCCCCTACAAGGAGATCGCCGCCCTGCTGGCGCAGCACCAGATCAACGCCGTGCCAGTGCTGGTGCTGGGCCGCCATGTCGCCGGGGTGGTGTCCGAGGCCGACCTGCTCAGCGCCCAGGTAAGACGCCTGCGGGAGGCCCAGCTCGAATCGGGCGGCCACTTCCGTCGGCACACCGACGCCAAGCAGCACCAGGGCCTGACCGCCGGGGAGCTGATGACCTCGCCGGCCATCACGATTCACCCGGACGCGCCCCTGCCGGCCGCCGCGAGGCTGATGACCAGCCGGCACATCAAGCGGCTGCCGGTAGTCGAGGCGGGCACCGCGTTCGGCGGCGGCGTGGGTGGCAAGCTGATCGGCATCGTGAGCCGCCGTGACCTGCTCGGCGTCTTCCTGCGCCCGGACGAGGACATCGCCGGGGACGTCCGCGAGATGCTCACCCAGCTCCCTCAGGTGGACCCGGGCGGCGTGACCATAACGGTGCGCAACGGCATCGTGACCCTGGCAGGCCCGCTCGGGTCCGTCGAGGAGCATGACCTGATCCGGGTGGCGGGCCGGCTGGCCTGGGACGTTGACGGCGTGGTCGACGTGGTGAACAACCTTGGCATCACCCAGACGGTAACCTCGCCCGACCCGCGGCCCGGCGAGATGCCAGTCACGCCCGAGGAGTTCCTGGACATGCTGGCCAAACCCGAGGAACTGGTCGGCCTGCTGGCCAGGCCCGGGGAGTTCATCGCCAGCGCCTACGACTTCGCCGAGCACCTGCTCACCTCCCAGGTGAAGTACGCCGGACGCAGGACAGAGGCGATCAAGCCGCCGGGCGCCGCGAAAGGCGCGTCGGCCAACAAGCCAGACGGCTGACTCGATCGCTCCTGAACCCAGGTCAGTGGCGGTGACAAGATTCTCGGCACGCGGGCTGCCCGACGTCGGCGTCCAGGTTTGCGCTCACGGTGTCGGTCAGCAACTCCCGCGGTACGGTCCAGATGGGCCCGTACGTCCGGGCGGCAGACTTTCTTACGGCATCCGACTTTTCGGTCCCGTCCTAACCTGTAGCCTGCCAATCCTTTTACGGGGCCCCGCGAATACCCTCAGCGTCGCGGAGTACTGCAACCCTCACGTCGACAAGCTGGCCAGCCAGACGCAGGCCCTAGAGCTGACCGACCCCGCCCCCGCCCGGAAGCTGTGGGCGCAGGTCGACTGCACCGTCACCGACCAGGCGCCCTGGATCCCACTGGAGAACGCAGCACCAACCGTATTCGACTCCTCCCGAGTCGGGAACTACCAGGAATCCGCGGGATATGGGCCTCTGCCCGATCAGACCTGGATCCCGTAGTGCCGCTTTACCGCCGCGTCCGAGGTTCATACCGCTGGCCGGACCCGGCGCGCCGGACGCAGCGGGCACAGGCCGCATGCTGGTGCGCGCGGACCACGGTGGCATCCGCGCTGACCCGTCCAGTCCTTGCCGTCGGCCTCATCGCATCCCGGCCCGCAGCCGGTCCAGGATCTCCTGCCAGGTCCCGTCACCCGGCCAGCGGCGATGCCGGTTATAGACGGTCTTCCAGTTGCCGAACCCCTCCGACAGATCCCGCCACGGGCAGCCGGTCCGGGTCCGGAAGAAGACCCCGTTGATCACCATCCGTTGATCGGCCCACCGGTCACCCGCGGCGGATCAGCAGGCAGGAGACCCCGCAGCCGCTCCCATTCCTCATCAGACAGATCAGATCATGACGATTCAGTCGCTCAAGCACCGCAATTTACCTACATCACCTGACCGCGAAGATCCACGGGGACACGCCCTAGCGACCCGGTCGAGGACTCCGACGGTTCGTCGTTGAGCAGCTCCGCTACCCGCAGCCGCCGGTCACCAGGTCTTGACGCTCTCGGTGGGGCGCCGGTGTTCGAATCGCAGTCGCGTGTCGAGCACGAGGCAGCCGCTGGTCATGCACCGGACGGGGTTGAGGTCGGCCTCGACGAGCTCGGGGACTTCCGCGAGCAGGAGGGTGAAGCGCAGGATTAGCTCGCGCAGCGCCTCCCGGTCGAGCGGACCGCTGCCGCGCAGCCCGTTCAGCTCGGCGGCGACGCCCTTGGCGGAGTCGATCAGCTCGTCGGCCTCTGCGTCGGTCGTCGGCGGCAGGCGGAACGCGGCCGATTCGGTCAGGCGCGCTTGGAGGCCGCCCAGGCCCACCGCGACCACCGAGCCCAGATCGGGGTCGTTGACCGTGCCCACTAGCATGTCGGAACCGGGCGGCACCAGGGGCTGGACGATCGCTCCGGTCCATTCCCGGCCAGCGGCCGCCACCCGGCGCTGGAGCTCGCGCCAGCCCGAACGCACGGCCGAGCCGCCCTCAAGCCCGAGTAGCACGGCCCCGATGTCGCTGGCGTGCGCGGGGGCGGCGAGGTCGGCCTTCAGCGCCACCGGGCCGCCGCTTTCCTCGGCGACGGCGACCGCGTGCTCGAGTTCGCGGCAGCGATGCGAGGCGGCCACCGGGATGCCGTGCGTGGCCAGCAGCGCTTCTGCCTCATCGGACGAAAGCCAGCCGCCTGCGGGCTCGCGCTCCAGCCGCGCGGCGATCCGCGCGCGCGCTGCCGCCCCGTCCAGATCGGGGTACTGAGGGGGCTCGCCAAGCGGCCGCGACAGCCAGTCACGGCGCTCGGCCGCGCGAGCGAGCACGGCCGCGCACGACTCGGGGAACAAGAAGTTCGGCACCCCCGGGGCCTCCCGCGCGGGCAGCTGGCCATCGGACCGCACCACAGAGGCCACCACCGGCTTGGGCTGGCCCGCCGCGGCGGCACTGATCGCCTCCAGCACGGCCTCCGGGTCGCCCCCGAGAACTTCGGAGTAGTAGACCGTCAGCGCGTCGATGCCGGCGTCGCCGAGCAGCTGGCGGATGCTCGCGGCGTATTCGCCCGGCCCGGCGCCGATTCCCAGCACCAGCGGGTTGCGCGCCTGGCTGGGCTGCCCGACCTGCAGCCCCCGCGCCGCGCAGGCGTTGGCGCCCAGCGTCGCCAGGCGCGGTGAGTTGCTCACGATGCCGATCTCCCGGCCGCTGGGCAGCGGCTGGCTCTCGAAGAACACGGCCGCGTCGAACAGCTCCTCGCCGCCGCGGAACCGCAGCACGCCGGCCTGACGCAGCAGCGCGTCGGCGACCGCGTCGCCGCGCACCGCCGCGGCGGTGTCCGAGAGCGGTTCGCCGCGCGGCAGCCCGCCGCCGCGCCGCGCCTTGAGCGCCAGTATCGGCTTGTTGCGGGACACGCGCCGGGCGATCCGGGTGAAGTGCCCGGGATTGCCGAACGTCTCCACGTACAGCATCACCGCGGCCGTCCGCTCGTCGCCCTCGCACCACTCCAGCAGGTCGTTGGTCGAGACGTCGGCGCGGTCGCCGACCGAGACGAACATCGACACCCCCAGCTGCCGGGCCGCCGCCTGCCCGAGCAGCCCGAGCCCGCCCGATTGCGAGCCGATCGCCAGCCCCCCGGCGCGCACGCTCGCGCTGGTGAACGTCGTGTTCAGGCTGACCTGCTCGGCGGTGTTCAGCACCCCCCACGAGTGCGGCCCGACCATCCGCAAGCCCGCGCCCCGGACGATCTCCAGCAGCCGTTCCTCCCGCCCGGCCGAACCCGCACCGTCCTCCTCGGCACCGGCCGGGACCACCAGCAACGCCCTGGCCCCGCTCGCCGCCGCATCGGCGGCAAACTCGACCAGCTCATCGCCCGCGGCGGCGATGATCACCAGCTCCGGGGTGACGTCCAGCTCGCCCAGGCTGCGGGCGGCCCGCATCGAGCACACCACGCCCCCCGCGCCGTTCACCGGCATCACCACGCCCTGAAAGCCACCGCCCAAGATGTTCGCCAGCACCGCCTGGCCGACATTGCCCGGCACCGCCGCGGCGCCGGCCACCGCGACCGACGCAGGTGCCAGGACCGGCCGCAAAGATGCGACCGCGGCCAGATGATCGCGCTCATCGATCCGCTCCCGCACCGCCTCCGTCGGCGTGATATCCAGCGAAACGGTCAGCTCCCCGAACGATGTCCGGCGCCGCACAGCGAAGCCAGCGCCCTGGAACACTCCCAGCATCAGCTGGTTGTCCCGCATGACTTCTGCGTCGAACCGGTGGATTCCGCGCTCCGCCCCGATCGCCGCCAGCTGCTCCAGCATCCGGGTCCCGATCCCGTGCCGCTGAAGATCATCGGCCACCGCAAACGAGACCTCCGCAGCGCCGGGCTCGCGCAGCCCGTCAAAGCCGGCGACCGCCACCACCGCACCGTCATGCCGGGCGATCAGCGCGAACCGGTCAACGCCGCTGGCCTCAACGGCCGCGCGCGCGGCGAAGTCGGTGCGCCCATAGCCGTGAAAGCGAAGGTAACGGCTCTCCTCCGACAGGCCGTCGTAGAACGCCTTGATGTCCCCGAAGTCCGACGGCACCGGGGTCTGAAGGCGCAGCGTCGACCCGTCGCGCAGCAGAACGTCCCGGGCCAGCAGCCGCGGCCCGTCCTCCGAAGCCGACGTCATATCTGCTGCCCCCCGTTGACCGCCCGCACTTTACCCATGATGCAGCAGGACGCGTGCGCGCACAAAGGTGCGCCATACCCGTTACCTCCGGGCGGTCCCGGCCCTTCGGCTTCTCTCCGGCGGGCAGCTGCGGTGTCTGACGAGCTATTAAGCCTCATCTGCTCGCCGCAACGGGGTACTGCACGTCTCCGTGAGCGCCCAGAACGAGCATGCCCGCTCGGCAATCGTGAGCAGGCCCCGCGATGAGGTACGGGACCAAGGTCGTCGGCCATGCAGTGAGGTAACCTCGCCTCGCACCGGCACCGCGTATTGCCATGCAATTCCGCCCGGTATCAGCCCGGCCGCCTATTCGCTGCGGTGCGCTGAACGCTGCCAGGGTCAGCGAGTGCCTGGCGGCCATCCGGGATACCGGGCGGCCGCGAGCGCGGACGAGGTGCTTCAGGCGGCCGGGTGCGTGAGAACTAAAGGCGACCTCCGCGGACTGGGAACCCGCGCCGGCCCGCTCAAAGGTGCCGCAGCCGGCCACCTCGCCGTCCCGCACGGCGAGCAGCGCCGCGTGATCCGGGGAGGGCTCGCGGCATATCCGGCGCGCCTCTCGCTCGGCCGGAGGTCCTCTCCAAACGGGCGGCGGGTCACTATCGGTGAAGGTCCCGGGAACCGGGCGAAATCTCGTGGCCGGTCACGGGCCGGCCGCGACAGCGTCGGAAGGTCCGGCCCGGGGCCTGGCGCTGTCTTGCTCGCTGGATCTGCCGCTCTTCGCGGGGCTGGCCGTCAGCCAGTTGATTCTGCGGGCTGTTTCTCTCGTGCTGCGGCTGACGGATCCTGATGCCGTGCTCGGAGGCCGGCTGCAGCCTTCGGCTGACCCGGGCGGATACGGGTGACCGGGTGATTGCCGGGCGCGGGACCGCGTGCTTGGGTAGGCTGGTAATGACTTGTACCTTGCATGTTGCCTGGGACGACCGGCTGGCGGGCTACGACTTCGGCGTCGGCCATCCGATGCCGCCGGTGCGGCTGGAGCTGACGATCGAGCTGGCCCGCGCCCTGGGCCTGTTCGCGGCGGCGGGGGTATCGGTCGAGCGTCCCGCGCCCGCCACCGACGCGGAACTGGGGCTGGTGCACAGCCGCCCCTACATCGCCGCGGTGCGGCAGGCCGCCGGCCCGGAGCCGAGCGCTCCGGCACGGGAATTCGGCCTGGGAACCGTGGACAACCCGGTGTTCGCGGGCATGCACGACGCGTCGGCGCTGATCGTGGGCGCGACCCTG
>Ga0335078_10010473_pt1 | contig 13727 bp, 10 predicted proteins | sample Lox_Sample_32_FD_206711 | JGI IMG/M metagenome (GOLD analysis project Ga0335078, IMG submission 206711) | Soil microbial communities from Loxahatchee National Wildlife Refuge, Florida, United States - Lox_Sample_3.2 | ecosystem: Environmental > Terrestrial > Soil > Wetlands | place: USA...
AAGAAGATCCGGCCGAGGTCGGTCGCGCCGTGCGCCGGCAGCGTGATCGTCGGATGCCCGGCGGCCGCGATCTGCTCGATCACGGTGTCGAGATCCTCGTCGGGCTCCGCGAGGTTGCGCCGGTAGACGAACACGCGATCGTCCCCGTAGGCGTCGGCCGAATCGCTCAGCGGCTCGTCGACGACCGGGACGATCCCGCGGCCGTGCTTGCCGGTCGACTCGGCCACGAGCTGCTCGGCCCACAGCCCGAAGCTCTCGATCGGGTGCGAGATGACGAACGTCAGCTTGTCGCGGCCGTGCCGGGCGAGCTCGCCGATCGTCGCACCGAACCACAGCCCGGAGTTCGACTCGCTCGAGTCGTAGTGCGCGCACATCTGCTCGGCGACCTGACAGCGGTGGAGCAACGCCTCGATGTTCACGCCCATCAGCGCGGCGGGGACGAGCCCGAAGTACGACATCACCGAGTAGCGCCCGCCGATGTCGGCTGGGTTGAGGAAGCACCGCCGCAGGCCATCATCGGACGCCAGTTGCTCGAGCGGGGTGCCGGGGTCGGTGATCACCACGAACTGGTCGGGGCGCGCCATCGCCTTGAAGTACCGGTACTGCGACAGCGTCTCGATCGTCGAGCCCGACTTGGAGGAGACGATGAACAACGTCGTCTCGAGGTCGAGGGAGTCCTGCACCCCCAGCACGACGTCCGGGTGGGTCGAGTCCAGCACGTGCAAGCGAAGCGCCCCCGGTATGTCGCCGAAGGACCGGCGGATCACCTCGGGGCCGAGCGACGACCCCCCCATGCCCAACAGCACGGCGTCCGTGAACCCGGCCGCGCGGCATTCGTGAGCAAACGAGTGCAGGTCGGCGGCGTGCTCGAGCATCGGCTCGGACACGGTCAGCCACCCCAGCCGATCATCGATCTCAGGCGTTCCGGCCTCGCCCCACAGCGTCACGTCGCGGCGCCACACCCGTTGCGCAACGTTCTCCGACACCGCCTTGTGCACCCGATCGGCGACCGGCTCCTGGAGCAGCATCGGCAGCCGGGCCTGGATCCGGCTCGGCTGACCGGTCACCACCGCGGCGCGGCGTTCCTCGATCCCCGCGAGCAGCCGGTTCATCGCCTCCTTGAACTGCTTGACCCCGTCGACGAGGAGCTCGTCGGTCACCTGCTCGAGGCGGATCCCCGCCTTGGCCAGGGCATCCAGATCGCCCGACGGGTCGTGTTCGGACGTCGGCCCGGTGACCGAGCCGTGGTCGGCGGACGCGAGCAGCGTGGGGAGCGGCATCGTGTTCACGGTGTGCGTGCCGACGAGCCCGTCGACGTACATCGTGTCGGAGTAGTGGGGGTTCTTGGTCCCCGTCGAGGCCCACAGCGGGCGTTGCGGGGCGGCGCCCGCGTGGTGCAGCCCTTGCCAGCGGCCACCGGAGAAGATCTCCTGGAAGCGCCGGTAGGCCGCGCGCGCGTTGGCCAGCGCCGCCTTACCCGCCAGATCGCTGCGGCCGAGCGTTTCCAACTGCCGGTCGACCGCGGTGTCGACGCGCGAGACGAAGAAGCTCGCCACCGAATTGACATCCAACGTCAAGCCCGCATTCAGCCGGCGCTCCAGCGCCTTCAAGTACGCCTCAGCGACCTTCTCGTACGCCGCGACCGAGAACAGCAGCGTGACGTTGACGTTGATGCCCTCGTACAGGGCCTCCTCGATCGCCCGGACTCCCTCGTTGGTTCCGGGGATCTTGATCATCACGTTGGGACGGTCGACCCGCTTCCAGAACGAGCGGACCTGCTCGAGCGTGCCCTCGCTGTCGTGGGCCAGCTCGGGCGCGACCTCGAGCGAGACGAAGCCGTCGCGGCCGTTCGAGCTGCGGTGCACGTCGGCCAGCACGTCGGCCGCGAGCTGGACGTCGCGGATTGCGATCCGCTCGTAGATCGCCACCGAGTCGAGGTTCTCCTTCGCGAGCGTGCGCAGGTCCTCGTCGTAGTCGGCCGAGCCGAGGATTGCCTTCTCGAAGATCGCCGGGTTCGACGTCACCCCACGCAGCGACTCAACGGCAACCATCCGGGCCAGCTCACCGCCCTCCACCATCGACCGCCGGATCTGATCGAGCCAGACGCTGACGCCAGCCTCGGTCAGCGCCAGCAGACGCGGGTTCAGCTCGGTGATCGTGCTCATCTCTACCCCCTTGGAGCTAACCGGAACGCACGCGCTTCACGACCTCCCGCCCGACGTCGGCGACCCGCTCCGGCGTTAAGCCGAAGTGCTTGTAGAGGGCGCCGGCGGGAGCGGAGGCGCCGAACGTGTGCATCCCGATCGCCTCTCCCAACTCGCCGACCCACTCGTGCCAGCCGAACGTTGCGGCCGCCTCGACCGACACCCGGGCGCGGCACGCCGGCGGCAGCACGCTGCTCCGGTACTCGGCGTCCTGGGCCGCGAAGTTCTCCATGCACGGCATGCTGACCACCCGCGTCGCGATCCCCTCCGCCTCGAGGGCGTCCGCGGCGTTGGCGCAGATGTGGACCTCGGTGCCGGTGCCGATCAGGATCAGATCGGGGTCGGGCTCCTTGTAGGAGAAGCGCAGCACGTAGGCGCCGCGGTCGATCGCGTCGTCGGGAATCGCCGACGGGTTCCATGTCGGGATCCCCTGGCGTGAGAGAACCAGCGCGGTGGGGTGGTCGTCGGCCTTGATCGCGTAGTGCCAGGCCAGCGCCGTCTCGTTGGCCCCGGCCGGCCGGACCACCCTCAGGATCGGCATTGCGCGCAGTCCCGCAAGCTGCTCGATCGACTGGTGCGTGGGCCCGTCCTCGCCCAGTCCGATCGAGTCGTGGGTGAACACGAAGACCGACGGCAGGTGCATGAGCGCGGCGAGGCGGATCGAGCCGCGCATGTAATCGCTGAACGTGAAGAACGTGGCGCCGAACGTCTTGAAGTAGTGGAGCGACATCCCGTTGACGATCGCTCCCATCCCGTGCTCCCGAATGCCGAAGTGGAGGTTGCGACCGGCGTACTCCCCCGGCTCGACGCTGCCGCCACCGTCGATCAGCGTGAGCGTCGACGGCGCGAGGTCGGCCGACCCGCCGACGAACTCGGGAACCTTGGCGGCCACCCACTGGATGATCTCCTGCGAGGACTTGCGAGTGGCGGTCATCGAGCCCGACGCGTGGAAGCGCGGCACCTCGGCGTCCCAGCCTTCCGGCAGCCGACCGGCGATCATCCGCTCGAGCTCCTCGGCGAGCTCGGGGTGCGCCTGGGCGTAGGCGTCGAACCGCTCGCGCCAGTCGGACTCGAGCTCGACGCCGCGCTCGATGCACTTGCGCGAGTGCTCCAGCGCCTCGTCAGGGACGTAGAAGGGCTCGAGCGATGGGTATCCCATCCCCTCCTTGGTCAGCCTGATCTCCTCTTCGCCGAGCGGCGAGCCATGCGCGCCGGCGGTGTCGTGCTTGTTCGGGCTGCCCTGCGCGATGTGGGTCCGGATGATGATCAGCGACGGCTTGTCCTCGACCGCGATCGCGGCCTCCAGCGCGCCCTGCAGGTTGTCGAGCCCGATGTTCTCCTCGAGGTCCTGAACGTGCCAGCCGTACGCCTCGTAGCGCTTGCCGACGTCCTCGGTGAACGCGAGCTTGGTGTCGCCCTCGATCGAGATGTGGTTCTCGTCGTAGAACGAGATCAGCCGGCCGAGCGCGAGGTGTCCGGCCAGCGAACTCGCCTCGCCGGAGATCCCCTCCTCGAGGTCTCCGTCGGACGCGATCGCGAACGTCCGGTGATCGACGATCTCGTGGCCGGGGCGGTTGAAGCGCGCCGCGAGCATCCGCTCGGCGAGCGCCATCCCGACCGCATGCGAGATGCCCTGACCGAGCGGTCCGGTGGTTACCTCGATGCCAGGCAGGTCGCCGTACTCGGGGTGCCCGGCCGCCATCGAGCCCAGCTGGCGGAAGCGCATGAGGTCGTTCTCGAGGCTGACGTCGTAGCCCGTCATGTACAGCGTCGAGTACAGGAGCATCGACGCGTGGCCGCACGAGAGCACGAACCGGTCGCGGTCCGGCCACTTCGGGTGCGTCGGGCTGTGGCGCATGACGCGCTGGTACAGCACGTACGCCACCGGCGCGAGCGCCATCGGGGTCCCGGGGTGCCCGGAATTCGCCTTCTGCACCCCGTCCATCGACAGGACGCGGATCGCATCGACGCACAGCCTGTCCAGCCTGGTCGCGGAATCCGTCGCGGTCACGGGCGCAGCATAACCCGATCGCCGCTTGTGAAAAGAAACGGCGGGGTGAATTCGCTCCCGAACTCAGCCAAAGAGGACGTCGAACGCCCGGTACTCGTCGATCGGGACGTGCCGTACCTCGGCCACCGCGTCGGCCAGCGCGATCAGCTCGACCTTGGTCGAGTGAAGCGCCGCCATCATGCCCCATCGGCCCTCGTGCACGGCCTCGATCGCCGCCAGCCCGAGCCGCGTCGCGAGCACCCGGTCGAACGCGGTCGGCGTGCCGCCACGCTGGACATGGCCGAGCACGGTCGCGCGCGTCTCGAACCCGGTCCGGGCCTCGATCTCGCGCTCGAGCGCGTAGCCGATCCCGCCCAGCCGGGGATGCCCGAACTCGTCGACGGACCCGGTCTGCAGGGTCATCGTCCCCTCCTTGGGCATCGCGCCCTCGGCGGCGACGACGATCGAGAAGTACCTGCCGCGCTCGTGCCGGCGGCGGATCAGCCGGCAGACCTCGTCGATATCGAACGGGATCTCGGGGATCAGGATCACGTCGGCGCCGCCCGCCACGCCCGAGTGCAGCGCGATCCAGCCGGCCGTGCGGCCCATGACCTCGACGACCAGGATCCGGTTGTGGCTCTCCGCGGTCGTGTGGAGGCGGTCGATCGCCTCGGTGGCGATGTGCAGCGCCGTGTCGAACCCGAACGTCACGTCGGTGCCGCCCAGGTCGTTGTCGATCGTCTTGGGCACGCCGATCACGTTGACGCCGTCGATGTTCAGCCGGTTCGCCACCCCGAGTGTGTCCTCGCCGCCGATCGCGATCAGCCCGTCCAGGTTGAAGTCCGAGAGCGTCCGGCGCACTCGCTCCACACCGTCCTCGCGCGCGTAGGGATTGGTGCGCGAGCTTCCGAGAATGGTCCCGCCGCGGGGCAGGATCCCGCGCGTGGACTCGATCGTGAGCTCGATGAACGAGCCCTCGAGCACGCCGCGCCACCCGTCGCGGAAGCCGACCAGCTGATCGCCGTAGGAGTCGATCCCCTTGCGGACCACGGCGCGGATCACCGCATTTAGCCCCGGGCAGTCGCCACCTCCGGTCAGTATCCCGATGCGCATGGCGGGGAATGCTAAGCGAGCGGCGGCGGCAACGCTTGTACGCTTGGTGAATCCAGGCATGAAGCTCCCATCGCTGACCGGCAACGACGGAAATCGCTGGGCGTTGGCCGCCGTGGGCGCCGCCGCCGCGGTGGCGGCCAGCGCGGCGGCGGAGGCCCGGCACATGCGCCGGATCGCGCGCGACCCCGAGAAGCAGTTCCTCGACGATCCGCCACGCGGCCGGGTGCGAAGCATCCGCTCGGCCGACGGCACGCGCCTGCACGTCGAGGTGTTCGGGCCCGAGAACGCCGAGACGGTCGTGCTCGCCCACGGCTGGACCGAGACGCTGCGGTTCTGGGCCTACGTGATCCGCGACCTGACCGCGCGAGGCATCCGCGTCGTCGCCTACGACCTGCGCGGCCACGGCGAGAGTGATCCCGCCCAAGGAGGCGCGTACGCGATCGAGCGCTTCGGGGACGACCTCGAGGCAGTGCTCGCCGCCTGCCTCCCCGAGGGCGCCCGCGCCGTCGTGGGCGGCCACTCCCTCGGGGCGATGTCGATCGCGGCGTGGGCGGACAAGCACGACGTCCAGCGCCACGTCAAGGCGGCGGTGCTGCTCAACACCGGCGTCGGCGACCTGATCGCCGACCAGCTGCTGATCCCGCTTCCCGGCATCGCGAAGGCGGTCAACCAGACGATCGCGACACGCGGATTCCTCGGCAACAAGACGCCTCTGCCGCGCGTCTCCACCCCGCTGAGCTCCGGCGCGATTCGCTACGTGGCGTTCGGCCCGAGCGCCTCCCCGGCCCAGGTGGCGTTCTACGAGCGGATGCTCGTCATGTGCCCGCCGGGGGTGCGCGCCGACATCGGGATCGCGATGTCCGAGATGGATCTGCACCACGCACTGCCGCACCTGACCGTCCCGACGATCGTCATCGCGGGCGCCGTCGACCGGCTTACGCCGCCCGCGCACGCACGCCGGATCGCGGAAATGCTGCCCGAGCTCGCCCGGCTGGTCGTGCTCCAGGACGTCGGCCACATGACGCCGCTCGAGCGGCCGGACGTGGTGACCGACGCCCTGGTCGAGCTGGCCGCGCTCGCGCCCGACCGCAGCCTGGCCTGAACCCTGGCACAGTGTGCGGGTGGGAGTGAGCGCCGTGTCCCAACCGTCGTCGGTGTGTTACGTGCTGAGGGAGGACCCCGAGCTGGCCGACGCGATCCCGGTGGACCGCCGCGACCGGGCGCTCGAGGAGTGCACCGCGCCCGACCTGTGGATCCAGCCCGGCCCGTGGGGCGGCCGCGGATCGCTCGGCTTCCGCGGCGGGATCGGCGTGCTCGTCCTCGCCGGGCTGATGATCCGCCGCGTCGGGATCGAGGGCCGCTTCGGCGCCGAGGTGATCGGCGACGGCGATCTGCTGCGTCCCAACGAGGAGAGCATCTCGCCGCTCCTGCCGCTCACGACCGAATGGTCGATCGTGCTGCCGACCCGCGTCGCCGCGCTTGACCGCTCGTTCGAGCAGTGCGTCACGCGCTACCCCGAGCTGACCCACGCCCTGGTCGCGCGCGCAATCCAGCGCTCGAAGAACCTCGCGGTCAACATGGCGATCGTGCACCAGGCTCGAGTTGACGTGCGGCTGCACATGCTGCTCTGGCACCTCGCCGGGCGGTGGGGGCGAGTCCGCAGCGACGGCACCGTCCTGCGCCTGCGCCTGACGCATGCAATCCTGGCCGACCTCGTCGCCGCCCGCCGCCCGACCGTCACGACCGCGCTCTCGGAGCTGGGCCGGCGCGGGCTCGTCTCGAGCGACGGTGAGACCTGGGTCCTGTCGGGTGAGGCGCCGAACGAACTGCTTGCCTATGCGCGCGAGGCCAACCGGCGGGCCAGCCGAAGGGCCGGGTCGCCAGGCCTCACAAGCTAGCCCTTGCATATCGATCCATACATCGTCCTGGGGAGCGCCATCATCGGGCTGCTCGTCGGCATGACCGGCGCCGGCGGCGGCGCGCTGATGACGCCGATGCTGATCCTGCTGTTCGGCGTAACGCCGGCGGCGGCGATCTCGAGTGACCTCGTCGCCGCGGTGGTGATGCGCCCCTTCGGCGCCGCCGTCCATCTGCGCGCCGGCACGGTCAACCTCCGGCTGGTCCGGTGGATGGTGCTCGGGTCCGTGCCCGCCGCCTTCCTGGGCGCGTACCTCCTGCACCAACTCGGGAACTCCAAGTCCGCCCAGGACCACATCGAGACCGTGCTCGGCGTCGCCCTGCTCGTCGGGGCGAGCGCGATGGCGCTCCGCTTCGTCCTCGACCGTCGGACGGGCCAGACGCGTCTCGGTGTCGTGCACGATCTGCGGCCCCGGCCGCTGCCCACGATTGCGATCGGGATCATCGGCGGCGTGATCGTCGGCCTCACCTCGGTCGGCTCCGGTTCGCTGATGATCGTCCTGCTGCTGTTCGTGTACCCGACCATCGGCGCGAACCAGCTGGTCGGGACCGATCTGACCCAGGCGGTGCCCCTGACCCTGGCCGCGGCGATCGGGGCGCTGATCTTCGGCCACGTCTCGTTTGCGGTGACCGCGTCACTGATCATCGGCAGCGTCCCGGCGGTGCTGATCGGGTCACTGCTGTCCTCGACCATCCCGGACCGCTACGTCCGGCCGGCCATCGCGTTCGTGATCTTCGCCTCGGGGCTGAAGTACGTCGGCCTGCAGACCACCGCGCTCGGCTGGGTGCTGTGCGCGACGCTGCTGTTCGCCGCGGTGATGTGGCTGGTGTTCCAGCGGCCCTGGCAGGCGCGCGCCGAGGCGGTCGAGGATCTCTCGCGGTGACGCGCCGTGTCGACGTGCCCGTCGCCGGCGGCTCGCTCGCGGTGTTCGAGCTGAGCGGGGGCGGCGAGCCGGTTCTCGCGGTGCATGGGATCACCGGCAACAGCCACGCCTGGCTGGCCGTGGCCCGGGCGCTGGACGGCCGGGCTTCGCTGCACGCCCTCGACCTGCGCGGCCGCGGCGGTTCGAGTGACCTACCGCCTCCCTATGGCATGGCGGCGTACGCGGCCGACATACTCGCGGTGCTCGACCACCTCGGACTCGAGCGGGCCGTGCTCGTCGGCCATTCGCTCGGCGCCTATGTAGTGGCGCGGCTGGCCGCCGACCACCCTTCGCGCGTCAGCGCCGCGGTCTTGGTGGACGGCGGGCTCACCCTGCCCGAGATCGAGGAGGTCGCCGATCCCCGGGCGTTCCTTCAGGCTTTCCTCGGGCCGGCTCTGGCGCGGCTGGAGCTGACGTTCCCCGACCCCGAGGCGTATTACGCTTGGTGGCGGGCGCACCCCGCTTTCTCCGGAGCCGACATCGCCGATGCCGATCTGGTCGCGTACGCGAACCACGACCTTGGAGGCGATCCGCCGGAGCTGCACTCGGTCGTGGCCAAGCAGGCGGTGCGGGCCGACGCCGGCGAGCTGTTCGAGATGGGCAAGCCGGCCCACCGGCTTGGTGTCCCGGTCGAGATGCTGCGCGCCCCGCGCGGGTTGCAGAACCAGCCCGAGCCGATGATCCCGGCCGCGCTGGCCGTGGCGTGGGCGTCGGAAGATTCGGAGCGCCGGCTCGTGTCGGAGGTCCCTGACGTCAACCACTACACGATCGCGATGGGGGCGGCCGGCGCCGGCGCGGTGGCCCAAGCGATCGTGCGCGCATTGCAAAGTCCCCTCAGCGATCCTGGCCTACGATCCGCGCGATGAGCAGTGCTGGGACGGTTGGGACCAGGCGCGAGCCACCTGAGCCTGGCCTGACCCAGGACGAGATGGTCGCGCGGGCCGTCGCGCTGCGCGCCAGGCTCGTCGCCGAACAGGCGGCGACCGAGGAGCGCACCTATTACTCGCCCGAGATGCACGAGACGTTCCTGGACGCGGGCTTCTACCACCTGTACGTCCCCCGTCGCTACGGCGGCTACGAGTTCGACGTTCCCACCTACGTGCGAGTCGTTCAGGAGATCGCGCGCGGGTGCGTATCGACCGCCTGGTGCCTCGGACTGGCGATGAACCACGCGCTGATGGTCGGGTCGTGGTGGCCGCAGGAGGCGCAGGACGAGATCTTCGCGGGCGGCGACTTCCGCTGCGCGTCGGTGGCGGCTCCGGTTGGCCAGGCGGCGCAGACCGATGACGGCTGGGAGATCAACGGCCAGGTCGCGTTCGCCTCCGGCGTGCCGTGGTCCACGTTCTACATGGGACAGGCGCTCCTGCCCGCGGGTGCTGACGCCGGCCCGGACGATCCTCCGCCGCTGCTGCTGTTCGTCGCGCCCCGCGCCGAGTGGGAGATGCTCGACGACTGGGGCGACATGCTCGGGCTCAAGGGCTCAGGGTCGCACAGCATCCGCTTCTCCGGCACGCGCATCCCGCCCAGCTGGGGTTTCGAGGGCAACATGCTGGACGTGGCGGTCGGCGACGGCACCCCCGGGTCGCGCCTGCACGGCAATCCGATGTACTCGGGCCGCGCGATCTCGGTGTTCACGATCTCGCTCGCGGCGGTCACCGTCGGCGCCGCCTACAACGCACTCGACGAGTACGAGCGGTTGATGCGGGAGCGGAAGACCCCGCTGCCCCCATTCATCCCCCGCGTGAAGGATCCCGACTATCAGCGCTGGTACGGCCGCGCGCTCACGCACATCGCGACGGCGGAGGCTGCGACGCACCAGGCGGCCGAACGACACATGGAGGCCTGCCGGCGCAACGTCGAGGGCGGAGTGCCTTACACGTTCGGGGAGGACATGCTGATCGCGGGCATCGCGCGCGAGGCGCTGCTGATGTGCTGGCGAGTGATCGACGAGGACATCTGGCAGACCGTCGGGGCCTCGGTGGCGCGCGACGGGGAGCGGACCACGCGCGTGTTCCGCGACATGGCGGTGGCCGCGGCTCATCGCAACCTGCAGCTGCGCGACATGTTCTACGGCGACATCGGGCGCGCCGCGCTGGGCGAGCCGCAGCGGATCCCGGGCCGCTAGATCTTCGCGTCGACCCAGCGGGTCAGCACCGCGAGCGCTTCTTCGTTGTTGCGCTCGAGCATGATCCCGTGGCTGTTGCCGTGCACGCCGTGGTCGGCGAGCTGGATCAGTTCGACGTCGCAGCCGGACTGCTTCAGGAAGGCGACGAGCTGGTCGTCGAGGAGCCGGAACATCGACGCCTCTCCGGTCACCACGGCGATCGGGAACCGGCTCAGGTTGGGGAGCGGGCGCGGCGGATCCTCCTGGAGCACCTCGATCGCGATCAGGGCCGCCACCTGATCGGGGCTCGCGTCGGCGGCGCGGAAGGTCCCTGGACCACCTGCGGAATGGGTGACGAGCACGGCGGGCCCGACCCGGTCGAGCAGCTCGGCCAGGCGTGCCTGCTCGATGTCGTGCATGTCCGGCCAGCTGGCGAGCATCGGCCCGGACGGCGCCAGCCACTGGTCGTACACCGGATCGCCCGGTTCGCGCCCGCCCGGCCACTGAGTGTGCAGGGCCGCCCATGGGTTCGAGTCCGGGCCGTCGGCGGGCGGGACGAAGATCGGCCGCAGCCCCTCGGCCCCCATCTGGGGTCCCATCGGACCGAGGACGTCCGGATGGTGGGGTGAGCGCCCGTGGCCGGGGCGGTCGACCACGTACACGGTGTGCCCCTGCTGGACGAGCAGTCGCGACCAGCCGAGCCGGCCGTCGGGCGTGGTCAGGTAGTCGGTCCCCTGTCCCCCACCGCCGTGCACGAGCACCCACGGCGGCCCGGGCTTCGAGTCAGCGTCGGCGGGTGCCTCCCACCCCACGTACATCGGGCCGCGGATGACTTTTCCGAGCGGCCCGTCCACCTGGTCGTCCACGCCGATCCAGAACGAGCCGCGGCGCGAGGTGGTGACCGGGCCGGTGGGGTTGTGCCGGGTCACGCGGCGACCCGTGCGCTCGCGCGCCGCGCGCCCTCGGCGAGGGAGGCCAGCTTCGCCCAGCAGATGTCGGGGTCGATCGCTCCGAACCCCGACCACGTCCCGAAGCCGCAGTCGGTGCCGGCCATGACCCGGTCGTTCCCCACGATGTCGGTGTAGCTGCGCAGTCGCTGGGCGACCAGGTCCGGGTGCTCGATGTAGTTGCACGTCGTGTCGATCACCCCGGGGACCAGGATCTTGCCGTCGGGGATGTCGGTGTCGCCCCAGGTCGCCCATTCGTGCTCGTGGCGCGGGTTGGCCGCCTCGAACAACAGCGTGGCCGGCTTGGCTCCGAGCACCACGTCGGCGATCTTGGCCACGTCGATGTCGAGGTGGTGCGGGCCCTCGTAGTTCCCCCAGCACAGGTGCAGCCTCACACGGTCCGCCGGCACGTCGCGCAGCGCGCGGTTGATCGCCTCGACGTGCCGCTCCGCCGCGGCCACGAACTCCTCGTCGGAGCGGTCGCGGTACATGATGTGGCGCCCCATCGCCAGATCCGGGGCGTCGATCTGAAGCTGGATGCCGGCCGCCACGATCGCCTCGTATTCGGTCTTCATCGCCTCGCCGATCGCGTCGAGGTACTCGTCGAGGCTGGGGTAGTACTCGTTGGGCTGGAACAGCGCGATGATCCCGGGCGAGGGAGCGTTCATGAAGGCGCCGGCAACCGGCTGCCCGTCGATCGCGTCCATGAGCCGCTCGAGGTCGCGCTCCAGCGGCTCGGGGTGCTCGTAGGTGATCGGCCCGCGGCAGATCGGGCGCAGGTAGCGGGCGCTCCCGCCCTCGTCCGCGAGCCGCTTCATGTAGCGCGGATAGGCGTCGAGGTCCGCCGGCGTGGCGCGCGGCACGTCCCCCACCTCGAACCCACTGAGCCGATGGCGGATGTAGGTGGCGTAGCCGATCTTGCTCATCTCGCCGTCACTGACGATGTCGATGCCGGCGTCGACCTGATGTTGCACGCGGTCTTTGACAGCTTCGTCCAGCCGGCGGCCGTACTCGGCGCGATCGACCTCCTCGCCCCGGTCCTCGGCGAACACGAATTCGACGAGTTCGGGCGGCCGCGGAAGGCTGCCGACGTGGGTGGTGAGGATCCGCGTCACCAGATCTCCTCGAGCACGGTGAGCACGGCCTCGGGCGGCGCCGGCCGGGGGTTGTTCCTGGCCGGCCCTCGCTCGGCGATCGCCTCGCTCAGCGCCCTCAGGTCCTCGCGCGGCACGTCGTAGTCGCGCAACCGCGGCGATCCGGCGAGCGTCGCGAGTTCGGCGACGCGCCCGATCGGATCGTCTTCGTGGTTCATGGCCTCGCCCAGCCGCGCGATCCCGTCGGCCGCCGCGTCGCGGTTGTAGCGCAGCGCCGGCGGGAGCGTGACCGCGTTCATCGTCCCGTGCTGGAGTCCGTAGCGCCCGCCCAGGGCCTGCGCCATCGCGTGCCCGAGCCCCATGCCGGCGCGGAGCGCGGCGCCGGCATGCATCGCGCCCTTGAGCAGGCGCCGGCGCGCCTCTTCGTCGGCGGGGTCCTCCATCACCGCGGGGAGCGATTCCGAGATCAGCTCCGCGCCCTGGACCGCGTGCGCGTCGGTCTCCTCGCTGCGCCCGGCGGTGTACAGCGCCTCGGCGCAGTGCGCAAGCGCGTTCATCGATGTGCCGGCCGTGGGTGCCGCCGGCAACGCGAGCGTCAGGGCGTGGTCGTAGACGATCGCCACCGTATGGGCGCCACCGCCCCGGCGCTTGATCCCGGCCTCGCGGTCGCGCATCCCGAAGCCGTCCGTCCACTCGGCGCCGGAGTACGTGGTGGGGATCGAGACGATCGGCAGCCCGGTGTCGCTGGAGACGGCCTTGGCGGTGTCGATCGCGCTCCCGCCCCCCAGGGCGATCAGCCCATCGACGCCATCCGCCGAGGCCTGCGCCTCGCGCACACCGCCGACCTCCGCGTGCGGCTGCACGCCATAGAAGCTGCGCCGGACCGCGACCGGGAGCTGGAACCCGCGCCACCGCTCCGTGCTGATCAACAGCGGATCGCCCACCGACAGCTCCTCGAGCACGCCCGGCAACGCGTCGAGACCCCAGCGGACGATCATGCGGCGATCAAATCACAGCTTGGGAGATCACCGGTGCCATAGCCCCGGCGATCCCCCAGCGAGTGGCCTAATCGCCACCGGCCTCGACGCGCGCCTGCAGCCCCCGCATCCCAGCCAGCCACCGCTCGTAGTCGAGCGCCTTGCGCTGGAAGAACGTCAGCACCTCGGGATGGGGCAGGATCAGGAACTGCTCGGCGTCGATCGCGGCGATGACCGCGTCGGCGACCTCCTCGGGCTCGAGCACCTCGCCGGCCGCCCGGACCACCTGCTGGCCTAGCTCGTCCCCCGCCAGCATCGCGGTCCGTACGCCCATCGGGCACAGGCAGCTGACGCGCAGGCCGCGCTCGCCGTAGGTCACCGACAGCCACTCGGCGAAGGCCACCGCGGCGTGCTTGGTCACGGCGTAAGGCGCCGAGCCGATCTGGGTCAGGAGGCCC
>Ga0335078_10010475_pt1 | contig 13725 bp, 12 predicted proteins | sample Lox_Sample_32_FD_206711 | JGI IMG/M metagenome (GOLD analysis project Ga0335078, IMG submission 206711) | Soil microbial communities from Loxahatchee National Wildlife Refuge, Florida, United States - Lox_Sample_3.2 | ecosystem: Environmental > Terrestrial > Soil > Wetlands | place: USA...
AGCAGCGCTATTTCTCCGTCTGCATCTTCCGCTACCTTCTCAGCTTCGCGCCTGGTCTCCGCCATCAGCTTTTGGAGCGCCGGAGTAATGCTGTCGCGGAATTTGACCAGTTCCGGCGCGATTCGGGCAGCAGCATAGTACTCTTTATAGCCGATGTGTATCAGTTTTAGGAGGCGTTTGGTCCCTTCCGCTTCTTTTCCGGTTTGAAAATGGCGAATGATCTGCTCGAACATGGCTTCCGGGCAGTAGGGTTCCACTCTGAGGGCATCCCTCAGTTTCTCATCGGCCCTGGATAGATTGGGGATGAACTGGTAGATGCGGGAAAGCATAAGAAGCAGATACGTTCTCTGCAAGTTCCCTATGTTCTGCTCCAGGATCTCGTAGATAACGTCGGCGGCCGTGATGTAGTTCTCCTTCTCTACCCTTATGAAGACAAAGCCACAGGCGGTCCTGTAATCACCAGGCGCCATTCTTCCGTAACGCCTCAGAAGCTCCTCCGCCTCCTCGAGACGTGAGGTTCTGATGCAATCCCTGGCATACCAGAGCATTCCTCCCTCGGGGAATCCTTCTCCCCTTCTTTCCCTGGCTTTGTGCCAGTCCGACTTCGACGAGGCGTTCCATACTACATCGAGAAAGCGAAGCTGAAAGACCCTCTTCAGCTCGTAGAAACTCCAGGGAGCAAGGTGGCTGAGGCTTTGAGTTTCGTTCGATGGCGGCTCGACGGGTGCGGGCAGGTCGTCCCCCGATCGCCTCAGGTAATCGGAAAAGAGGCTGTTTATCTCATCCATCGAGAGGTAGCTGAGCCTCTCCAGCCCGTTCGTAGCGTACGGTAGGTGCTTGGAAGGGCAGGTTGTGGTGCGGTGTTTTTTGCTTCCGCAGTAGAAACAGGGCGCAAGCCTGCCTTCCACGAGCGCCGCCCCGTGATCGAACGGACCATCGACCCTTCCCGTGTTCTGGGAAGCCGCGGCTGCTGCAGCCATTGGCTCAGGAGGAGCCTCAGGACGCCACACAACGTCGTAGAACGGCAGTTGGCCTGTGAGGGTCCCCTTGCCTGCTTCCAACGGCCTGAAGTCCACCCCGTTCAAACGTTGAGCATTACGCGTCTCAGTGGAGACATAGATGTGTCCGGGCTTTGCCGCATCTCCCATTTTGGCGGCAAATGCCGACAGGTTCCCCCGAAGGCCCTCTTCCGTCGCCGGGCCTTCTCCATAATGAACGAATATGCGGATGCCGGGAGGAGCAGTTCCGCCCGGCGCTCCCTGCGCGCCACTCTGGATCGCAACTGCCGCCCGGACTGCCTCGGTTGCATCGGCAAGACGGGCGACAACGAAATCATCACCCATCTCGAGAATGCGTCCGCTCCGTTCGGTGACCGCCCTGAGGACAGAGCCTTGTTCCCCCCTTGCGGAGGTTTGGCCGGGCCCGGACTCCGAAAGGCCGGCAGCCTGTGCCGAGGAAATGGTCGCGAAAAGAATGGCGAGTCCCCGAGCCTGTTTTTTCCCGTCCGCCGGTCCCTCCGGGGCCGACGACTCGTTGTCGCTCCTTTCCGTCATGTTGGCGCGGCCATCCACGAGAATCCCCTCGTAATTCCTCGACTTATGGGTCTGTTGCTCTTCTTCCCGGGCTTTTCCCGGAACTCTTCCCGAAGCAGACTACCGGGCCGCTTGTTTTTGCCCCACTGAGGGGATTATCGGATAAATGAAGATTGGGTTAACTAGTAAAAATATCAGGAGGTCTCATGTTGCGCTGATGCTATTCCCCTTCTTCCTCCCTCGAGGCCCTGGCTGCCAGCCTTTTGGCAATGATTCTCACGACACCAGCCATGGTCATGAGGGCAGCAAGGAAAAAGAGTAACTCATAGAGGTTGTTACTTATGTAGACGAGCCATCCGAGTCTCCCACTGAGGTGAGAAGCCCAGTCTCCTTCCAGGGCCCCCATGGTGAGACCGAGACTGTTCTGCACGGCGTCATCGATGGTCCCGCCGTTTTCGAGCGCGCTCAGCAGCCGACGGAGCTTCGGCGTGCCGTACTTCTCGGCTATGTATTCGACCAGGCTCCTGCTTTGCTCGTAGGCAAGGACGAGGCCGTAACGGTCCCCGGGGAACCGGCCGGACAGGTCCTTGAAGCGAAGGAGCCTTCCCGCCAGGGCAGCCTCCCTGAGCGTGGACGCCCCGTTGTCCATGAGAATTTCGGCTAGACCGCCGCTTGCCCATTGGGCGACCCCCTCGTCAAGCCACCTCGGGAGGCCGGCCGCAATGTGGGCGTGAAGAATGAGGTGACAGAGTTCGTGCTTGAACGTAGCGTCAAAATCGAAAGGGCGCCTCCCCACGCGGGAGCAGTCGATGACGATAAGGTGTCTTCCGGGGTCTGCAAAGGCGACGACCATCTCGCTGCCGGCGACCATCTCGAAGGTGCTATGGTCCTTTATGAGGACGACCTCAGGCCGGACAAGGACCTCCCATCCGAGTAACGCCGAAAGCTCTTCCCTCGCCTGGGGGAAGGTGCGCACCGTCTCCCTCGCGAGGCTCGAAAGGGGTCTCTCGAAACGGACGACCAGGTCCCCTGTCTCGATCGTATCCATCTCAATGAGTGTCCTGTCGGAAGCAGCGTGAATCGGATAAGTCAACCCGGGGAAAATGAGCGTGAGGGCAGCCAGCGCGAAGAGCATCGGCGCTCCCCTCAATGTCCTGGAATGCCTTTCTTTCGCCCTTGAGCGCCACATGGTCGCTCCATTGTCACACCACTCCGGAGATAAGGTCAATAGATTTTCAGCCCTTCGTTCGATTCGGAGAGCCGTTACTTTTCTTGCCGGAGGGTTTATAATCGAGGGGAGGGTGCGGAAGGGACAAAGGGGGCCGCTCACCCGCTATGGATTGGATCTGGCCTCTCAGAGGCATGACGGACAAAGGGCAAAGGATACGGCGGGGAAACGGTCAGGGAATCGGGAGTCCCTTCCTCGTAGTCGTCGTATGCCTTTTGCTCCTGCCATGGGCATCTCTTGCCGCCGAGGGAGGAGCGATGGAGGGGAAAATCGACTGGCCCCGGGATGCGGGGGGTTGGGAAAGGACGGGCGAGGCAGTCTCCTACGAGGGAAGGGCCATATTCGATTACATGGACGGCGCCGGCGAAGTATATCTGGCGTACAATTTCAAGAATCTGAAAGTCCAGCGCTTCGAAAGGGCTAAGCACCCGGCCATTATCGCCGAAGCCTACGAGATGGATACGCCGGAGGACGCCTTTGGCATTTTCGCCTGGGAGAGGCAGGACCCTGACGCAGCCATCGGCCAGGGATCCGAAATAGGCGGCGGCCTCCTCAGGTTTTGGAAGGGCCGGTACTTCTTCAGCATTTACGGCGAGGGCGAGGGAGAGGAGCCGGCAGTTCTCGAGATCGGTCGAAGGGTTGCCTCCTCGATAGCCAAGGAAGGCGGGCCTCCCAGCCTCATGCGCTCTCTCCCTGAGGAGCACCGGGTGGAAGGGAGCGTCAGGTTCGTACGGAGCCACGTGCTCCTCAACCAACGATGCTTTATCTCGGATGAGAATGTTCTCGGCCTGGGGGCAGACACGGAGGCTGTTTTCGCGAGGTATGACTTCGGAAAGGAGAGGACCTTCGTGCTCCTCGTCGGATACCCTGCCGGGGAGAGGGCGAGATCTGCAGCCGCGGCTTTAGGGAAGGCCTACGGGTTGGACCGCGCAGGGGTGGGAGAGGCAGGCGTTGGCTGGACGGCTGCGTGGGTGGAGGGCCGCCATCTTGTCGTTGCCCTCCATGCTCCGAAAGCGGAGGTGGCCAGAGGACTCGTAGAGGCGACTATGACGAGATTAAAGGAGGAACCATGAGAATTACCCGTCGGGATTTCCTCAAAGGGACGGCAGGACTTGCCGCGGTTACCGCGTTGGGAATGGCCTCCAAGGGGAGAGCTGCGGATACGGCGAAAGTGGTCCTCGTGAGGAACCGGGACGTCCTGGGCCCCGGCGGAGAGGTACGCGCAGAGGTCCTTCGGTCGATGCTCGATGAAGGGGTAAGGGCCCTCCGGGGCACAGACACCCCCCTCGCCGCGTGGCAGAGCCTTTTTACGAAAGTGGATACGGTGGGCATAAAGAGCAACTCGTGGCACAACCTGCCCACGCCTCCCGAGATGGAGGAGGCCATCCGCCAAAGACTCCTCGATATCGGCATCGGAAGCGAGAATATAGCCGTCGCCGACAGGGGCGTCCTCGATCATCCCCTTTTCCAGAAGGCCACAGCCCTGGTCAATACCCGCCCGGTAAGGACCCACCACTGGGCGGGGGTGGGGACCCTCCTCAAGAACTACATCCAGTTCGTGCCCCAGCCTTCCGATTATCACCCCAACGGCTGCGCTGACCTCGGCCGCATCTGGACCCTCCCCCATGTCAAGGGAAAGACGAGGCTCAACGTCCTTGTTGCCCTGACGCCGCAGTTCTACGGACGGGGGGCAAACTTCTTCGACCGCCGCTATGTCTGGCCGTACAGGGGGATCATTGCGGGCGTTGACCCTGTCGCAGTCGACGCGGTGGGCGCGGAGATCCTGCGCCTCAAGCGGGTCGCGAGCTTCGGCGAGGACAGGCCCCTCGACGTGGCCCCCATCCACATCGCCGAGGCTGACAGAAAATACCACCTGGGCGTGAGTGACCTTGGCCGGATAGAGATCGTGAAGGTCGGGTGGATGGAGGAGAGCCTCGTGTAGAAAGGGCAGCGATCATCGATTCCCGATCAACAGAATATAAGGGAGGCAGGATGATGAAGAAGTCTTTGGGCGCAGGCACACTCGTCGGCGCCACGACGGTTTGGGTGATAGGCACCTATGATGCAGCGGGCAAGCCGAACATGATGACCGTTGCCTGGGGCGGAGTCTGTTGCTCTGACCCTCCCTGCGTGGGGGTTTCCCTGAGGAAGGCGACCTATACCCACGGAGCCATCGCGCAGAGGAAGGCCTTTACCGTGAACATCCCTTCGGCGGGTTATGTGGAAGCGGCTGACTATGTGGGCATAGCCTCGGGGAGGGACACGGACAAATGGGCGGCCACCGGTCTTACTCCGGAGGCGAGTAAGCTTGTCGACGCCCCTTTTGTGGCGGAGTTCCCGCTGATCCTGGAGTGCAGGCTCGTCCACACGATTGAGTTGGGTCTTCACACCCATTTCATAGGACAAATCGTGGATGTCAAGGCCGACGGGTCGGTCCTCGGCAAGGATGGGTCCATCGACATAGAAAGGGTGGAGCCGTTCTTTTATGTGACCGGCAAGCGCACGTACCACCGCATCGGTCCCTCCCTGGGGAAGGCGCACTCCATCGGGGCAGGGCTCAGAAAGAAGTGACCGCGGCAACCGTCGGCTTTCTATGAGTGCGCCCCTGTCCTGTTAGGCTTCTATTCCTGTCTCGCTTTCGGCCATGACTTGCGAGCGGGCGATCAGCGCGCCCTCACCGAGTGGAGGCGCAGAAGGCCCTCGGCCGAGGATTCCTCGTGGGACCCCTCTATGAAGGCCTCGGTGAGACGATATGCTTCGTCCTCGTTGAGTTGTACGGGTGGATGCTTCATAAAGAAGGCGGCAGGGCCGGCCAGGACGCCGCTCATGCCGCGATCCAGGGCGAGCTTGCAGCACCTTATGGCGTCGATGACAATGCCCGCGGAGTTCGGCGAGTCTTCCACTGAGAGGCGAAGCTCGATGTTCATCGGCACCCCCCCGAAGAGTCTCCCCTCCACGCGGATAAAGCAAACCTTGTTGTCTTTCTGCCAGGGCACATAGTCGCTCGGGCCGACGTGAATGTTCTGCTCTTCGAGCCTTTGCGCTGCCATTGACTGCACCGCTTCCGTTTTCGACGTTTTCTTCGAGACGAGGCGCTCCCGGTTGAGCATGTTGAGGAAATCGGTATTGCCCCCCGTATTGATTTGGTAGGTGCGCTCCAGCTTCACCCCCCGCTTCTTGAAGAGGTCGACGAGGGCCCGGTGAACGATAGTTGCGCCCAGCTGCGATTTGATGTCGTCCCCGATGAGGGGAAGCCCTCTCTCCTCGAAACGGCGCACCCACTCCGGATCGCTCGCGATGAAGACGGGTATGTTATTGACAAGGGCGACGTGAGCCTCCAGGGCGCACTCAACGTAGAAGCGGGCAGCCTGCTCGGACCCCACGGGTAAGTAGTTAACGAGGATATCAGCCGATCTCTCGCGCAGTACTGCCACTATGTCCTCTTTTTCGGGCTGTGGTTCAGTGGCGATCACGAAGGTGTTTCGCTCGTCGTAGTCGTGCATATGCTCTGAACAGCCGTCGAGGAGGCGACCCATGCGCACCGTCACCCCCGTGGGAGGGAGATCTCCCGAGAAAACGGTAGTGCAGTTGGGCGCCTCGAAGATCGCCCGAGCCACATCCTCGCCCACCTTTCGTCGGTCGACGTCGAAGGCCGCGACTACTTCTATGTCCTGGGGTTTGTAGCCGCCGAGGTCCCAGTGCATGAGGCCCACCGTCTCGTTGTGCCCCTCTTCTTTGTAATGGTTGATCCCCTGAAGAAGGGAGCTGCAGCAGTTCCCCACTCCCACAATGGCGACTCTGATTGGCTTCATATATGTGATAGTATGAGGCGCCTCGCGAAAAGTCAAGGCATCGGGCAAGGCGAATTGCAGGGAACCGGAAAAAAAGGAAAGGAAGGGCGGAAAGCTCGTCCTTCTTCACTCCAACGCGTACCCCTTCTCCAGGAAGAGGGCAAGGCACGCATCGACTACGGCGGGGTCGTAAAGGACCCCTCTGTTCTTCGTGATCTCATCCAGGGCAGCGTCGATGCCTTGGGAAGGCCTGAAGGGCCGGTGCGAGGCCATTGCTTCCACCACATCGGCCAGGGCGATGATCCTCGCCTCGATGAGCACCTCGTCCCCCTTAAGGCCGCGGGGATACCCGGAGCCGTCCAGCCTCTCGTGATGCTGCCATATGATCTCGGCTACCGGCCAGGGAAACTCCACATCCTTCAGGATATCGTATCCCGTAATCGGGTGATCCTTGATGAGCTCAATCTCGTTCTGCGTGAGCTTCCCCGGCTTGCTCAAGATCTCCGCCGGCACCGATACCTTTCCGATGTCGTGAATCACCGCCGCTATCCTTATGCCCTCGGCGATATCGGGCGGAATGCCCATCTCCGAGGCGATGGATCGGGCAAGGTCGGCCACCCGTCTTTGATGGCCTGCCGTGTATGGATCACGCATCTCTACGACCTGGACTATCGCCTGTATGGTACCCCCTATTGCCTTCCGGAGGTTGTTGAGCGTTGATCCGAGCCTCTCTTCCGCCTCCTTCCGTTTCGTGATGTCTTGTATCATAGAGACGATATAGTCGATGGAGCCGTCCGCGCCGCGCACGCACTTGGCCGACATGGTAGCGTAAATGACCCTTCCGTCCTTGCGAATATACCGTTTGTCGAGGGTATAGCCGTCGATTTCCCCGGCAAGAAGGCGATTGGCACAGCCGAAGCCTGCCTCCAGATCGTCGGGGTGGGTTACCTGCGCCCATGACATGCGCAGTATCTCGTCCCGCTCGTACCCCAACATCCTGCAAGCCTCGTCGTTGACCTCGAGCGTTCCTTCCGTCGGCGACGAGAGCACCATGCCGATCAGCCCCAGCTCGAAGTAGCGCTTGAACCGTTCCTCGCTCTCGCGCATCCGCGCTTCCGCCTGCTGCCTCGCGTGCTTCTCCTTCGTGAGCAATCGAGTCTGTCCGGCCAGGGCATGGTAGAGCAGGAACCCCGTGGCGGCCACGAAGACCCCGCTTCCGCAGATGACGAGATTCCCCATGGTGCGGCTGTTATGGACGAATGCGGCCAGGGCCCCCGACAGCACTATCCAGAGGGTGGCAAGGAAAGCATAAAGCAGGCTCGCGCGTAAGGCGACTCTCCTTTGAGTATCCCGGTCCCGCATGCGACCCCCCCTCTTTTCGGACGCCCTTCAGCTTTTGCTTCCTCTCACCCGTCGAAGACAAAAACCCCCGCTTCGGGGCCGGTTGAGCTGCCCCTACCACATACGAAGTTGTCGGAAGACGGCGCAAAAAAACTAAGCCATATAGGATAATATCCTATGCAGATCAGCACCGGGTTGAGCCGCTTGCTTTGTCACTTACCGCCGGCGCTTTCGGGGCTTGGTCGCCATTTTCTTCATGTTAACAGGTCAAAAAACGGTTGTGGAATCTGACCTTCTCTTGTAGACTAAAGCCTTCTCATTTTCCGTCAGACTAAAAGAAATGTCCAGACAAGAAACCAAAGGCGTCCTCTTTGCTCTCGCGAACGCCGCGCTTTACGGCATCTTCCCGGTTGTCGTGAACCGGGGGTCCCGTCACATCTTGCCAATGACCTTTGCGGCGGTCTCCACGCTGCTGGCTGCCTTTGGCTCGTTCGTCTATGGGGCGTTCAAAGGCAATCTGCACGAGCTGAGGAAGAAGGAGGCCTATTCCTCCCTGCTCATGGTGACGCTCTGCATCGTCGTTATCCCATACGTTCTCCTTTTCATCGGCTCGAGCAGAACGTCGGGAATAAACACCTCTTTTCTCCTCCTTTCGGAAATCGTCTTCACCCTCATGTTCACGCCCCTCATCGGGGAGAAGACCACGTTCGAGAAGCTGATCGGCGCTTTCGGCGTGCTCATCGGCGCAGGCCTGATTCTCTACAACGGAAAATTCCGCCTGAACGTGGGCGACATCATGGTACTGGCGAGTACCATAACGTTCCCCATCGGCAACTTTTACGCGAAGAGGGTCCTGGCCCGGGTTACCCCTTCCAACATCCTCCTGGTCCGGTTTTCCCTCGGCGGCCTGTTCATGCTCATCCTAGCTATGCTCATGGAGACCCCCTCGTGGTCCATGATCTTCGGGGAATGGCCCCTTCTTCTCTTCACCGGCCTGGTTTTGCTCGGCGCAGGCAAGATCGTCTGGTATGAGGCCCTCGGCCGCCTCGATATCTCGAAGGCCATATCCCTCGGCATGACTTTTCCCCTCTTCAGTCTGGCCGTCCTGATCGGTGTGTTCAGGGAGAAGGTTTCGTCCTACCAGTGGATTGGGATCGGGGTGATGATGATCGGGGTCTTCTTCGCTGTCAGGAGACGGTCGGTAGATCCGAAGCTCACCAGATACAGCTCCGGATGAGGGATTGGCCCAACGCCTCACCTATGCCGGCCCTGGCGAGGGTCCTCTCCTTCTCGGGCTTATCCCTCTGTCGAGCTCCGCACGAACAGCCCCGGCGATGGTATCCATGAAGAAGGGCTTCCTCACAAAGGCGCCGGCCCCCAATCCCTGCGCCTTCCTTACCCGTTGACTTTCAGCGTGACCGCTCGTGATGATCGCCCTCTGTGCGGGCCTCAGCTTGAGTACCTCGCGATACGTGTCGAGCCCGTCCATCCCCGGCTCCATGTACATGTCGACGATGAGAAGGTCCACCTGCCTTTCGCTGACGAAAGCGATGGCTTCTTCGCCGCTCGCGACGGTCTCCACCGAATATCCCAATTCCGCGAGCATCTTCGCGGCGATCTCCCGCTGTTCCCTCACATCGTCGACGATGAGGATGGACTCTCCCTTTGTTGTGCCCTTCGCGGCGGCCTCTATGCCCCGAACCGCGGCAACCTCCTCGGCAGTCCTCGGGAAATAGAGGGTGAACGTCGTCCCTTTGCCCACCACGCTTTCGATGTCGACGTAGCCCCTGTGGTCCTTCACGGTGCCCCACACCACGGCCATGCCTAACCCTGTTCCGCTGTGGCCCATGACTTTCTTTGTGAAGAAGGGCTCGAGGATCTTGCTCAGGTCCCCCTCGGGGATGCCGATTCCCGTATCCGAGACACGGAGGATGACGTAGTCTCCCGCTTCGACGCGCTCAACGGAGCCGGCCCGCGGCGCGGTTTGCCCGGCGCTCGTCGACACGACAACCCTGCCTCCGTCGGGCATGGCCTCGGCCGCATTGGAGACGAGGTTCATGACCACCTTGAGCAGGTGGACAGGCGAACCGGAGAGATTGGGCAGTTCCGGATCGAGTTTGAGCTCGACCTCTAGGCCGGGATGGAACGACTTCAACCTTTCATGCTCCGGACTGGAGAAGTAGTCCGCGATGACCGTGTTGAGGTTGAGGGCCTCGAAGGTAGTCACGCTCCGCCGCGCCAGGGTCAGGAGGTCCTGGACGATGGCGGCAGCTTTCACTCCCGACCGCCTGATGGTTTCGAGGGGCTCTCTCAATGGGCTGTCACTGGGAAGGCGGGTGAGAAGAAGATCCGGGTAGCTCACCGTTCCGACCAGGATGTTGTTGAGGTCATGGGCAACGCCCGCCGCCAGCGTGCCCACATCTTCCAATCTCTTCGCCCGCTGGAGTTTTTCATCGAGGGTGCGCCGCTCATCTTCGACGCGGGCCCGCTCTGCCATCTCGCCTCTCACCTGCAGAACCATGTCTGACAGGTCAGCATTCCGTCGCTTGAGAGTGTCGACCAGACTCTCGATCTCGCGATTCATGGTTCCGAGGACCAGCACTATGAGCCCGCCCACGAAGGCCATCCCGCACAGCACCGCGAGCCACGAAGTGTAAGAACGGACGTAGGTCAGGGGGTTGAAAGGAAGGGCCAGGATGCCCCGGACGAAGAGAGACCCTACCACGGCGACGATGAGGGCGGAGATACCTATTGAAACGCTTCCGGCGCGACTGCCGAAAAGCATGGTGGCCAGAACGCAACAGGCGAACAGGGACGGAAGTCCCATACCTACGAGTCCGTAAGTCAGGAGCCCTGTCACACTGAGAACAAAACCGATGCCGATGACGACCCCTGCACGCACGGAGAAAGGCAGGCGCCGGCCAAGGAGCGCCGTACAGACCACGAGGAGGTACATGAGGATGTCGAGGGCCATTACCGGTTGCCAACCGGTGGTGAAGGCCCGTGAAAGGGAAACCAGCAGTACGATGAGGCCGAAGGTTGCGAAGCCTCGAAGACCCCAGGTGAGCTGTCGGTCGCGGAGTCTCCGAAAAGTATCAGACGATTCGTTCATCCCTGGCCCTCAAGCGGCAAAGCCCATCGAGTCCGGGCTCGATTTCCGTCTGCCTCACTGCTTTGTACCATTCACGGCCGGCGATTTCAAGGAGAACCGTTACTTCAACTTGTGGATTCCCTGCAGCCTGCCTCAGGGAGAACTTTTTCCGCTTCGCTCCGGCAATTAACGGGGCTCGCGTCGCCCCCTCCACAGGCAAAGCCTGCGGAGCCTCCCCCTCAATCTCGCTTCGCTCGTTCCGCCGCCGGCTCGCGTCGCCCCCTCCACAGGCATCAGCCTGCTTAAGCCTCCCCTGCTCGTTGTCTTGGATACCCTGCTGCTTACAGCAGGGTCATTTATTCCTCTGGAGTCTTGTTATACCCCCTTAGCCCGAACGGTTGGAGCTTGGCGAGCCAGAGCCGTTCGAGGGCCTCCAGGTCTTTCCTGGTATCCTGCGGAGAGTCAGGGGAGGGCGTCAGGTAGTCGATGACCTCGAAGACAAACTGGTCTGCCCCGAACCGCATCCAGTGTTGCTGCAGTTCCACGTTCCGGTGGGAGCCCATCCTTAACTGGGCTCTCTGGCTGTTCATCTTTCCCTGCACGTCCATGCCGCTGCCGATGAGGATCTTCCCGTTCGCCTTGTTGGTGATCCTGTATATCCCGGGAAGTGGAGGATTTTCCTTGTATGCGCGCTTGAGGATGGCCTTCTGGTCCATAATGCGCTCAATTGTAGAAGCAAATGGCTTCGCCGTCAAGATGGGGCCGCCATATTCGTCGAACGAGCGACCTGTTCTCGCCCTGGCAGGGGAAGGACCAGTGGCAGAAAGGGCCCATTAGGTGATATAGATGATAGTGCGCTCAAGCAAAATTGAGTCCCCTTTGCTAGGTTTTACCGCCGCGCTCAAGGAGAAGATGCCGGAGGGGGAGTCGTTACTTTATTTTGCGGAACGCTCCAGACAACGGAAAGAGAGGCAGGAGGCGACATGAGACTCCGGGACAGGGTAGCCATCGTCACAGGTGCCGGGGGGCACCTCGGTCGCGGCATATCTCTCCGAATAGCCGGGGAAGGCGCCTGCGTGGTCGTCAATGACAGCAATGTAGAGGCAGCCACGGAGACGGCGGAGCTGATCATCGCTAGTGGGGGTCGGTCCATGGTCCAGGGGGCTGATGTGACGAAGATGCCGGAAGTGGAAGAAATGGTCCGTGGGGCTGTGCAGCAATGGGGAAGAGCGGACATCCTGGTGAACAACGCCGGAGGTCCCAGGGATGCAAAGCTCACGAAGATGACCGACGAGGACTGGGACACGGTGCTCAACGTGAACCTCAAAGGGAGCTTCATCTGTGCCCGGGCCGTGGCGCCGTACATGATCGCGCGATCATACGGCAGAATAGTCAACGTCTCTTCCACGGCATATATGGGGCAGAACTTTGGCCAGGCCAACTACGCGTCGGCAAAGGCTGGGCTGATCGGTCTCACGAAGGCACTCGGCATGGAGTTGGCCCGCCACGGAATCACCGTAAACTGCGTGGCTCCGGGCCTGATAGACACGCCGAAGACCAGACTTTACAGCACGAAGAATCTGGAGAGAATCGTTGGCCGGATACCCCTAGGAAGGAAGGGAGAGATCGCGGACGTCGCTTCAGCCGTCCTCTTCCTTGCGTCTGACGAGTCCAAGTTCGTCACCCGGGAGGTTATCCACGTGAGCGGAGGCGTCGTATGAGCGGGAGGGGGGACCGCCGGCATCGGCCGGAAACCACGCTAAGCGCAACGGCCATCGCCCGCATGGGGCTGCCACTGCCTTTTCGTTGCTCAAGGGGCCTTCGGGGAACTATTCTTAGGCAAAGGGGACCGGTTTATCGATCCCGAGAAATACTGAGCCGGTGAGGGCAAAAAGGAAAAAGGACGGAAAACCGGGATCTCTCGGAATCGAAGCCGGGGCGAATCGGATCGCGGGAAGAAAGAAGAACAGGGAGGCAGATCATGAAACGTAGCATCGGACGGCTAGGTCACCCCATCGTCTTTGTCCTTGCAGCAGCGTCCCTCTGCGCCATGGCCATTCTCGGGAGTACCTCAGTTTCGAGGGCGGATGACGAAGCGAGCCGCATCGAGGAGCGAATCAAGGCATTTCACTCCAAACTCGGGATCATGCAAAGCCAGGAGGAGCGATGGAACAAGCTGGCCCAAGTGATGAGGGAGAATGGTGTCGCCATGCATGCCCTTATCCAGGCCAGGAAGGCGAAGGGAGCGATGAACGCCGTCGATGATCTCAAGTCCTACAGTGAAATCCAGGATGCCGAGGCAGCCGGCCTGAGAAAGTTCATACCGCCCTTCGAGGACCTCTACGCGAGCATGTCGGAAGCGCAGAAGAAGAATGCCGACAAGTTATTCACGAAGGTCACCACCCACAAGATGCGGAAGAAGAAATGAAGGCGGGTTCTCGCAAGGGAAGGAAGCCACTCCCATCCTCACAAGGGACAACTGGCACCACAACCGCGGCAGGAATAGACAGAGAGACCACTATAGACACGACAGACGCTATCGACCGGGCCGTTACCCGCCTCCGCCGTCTCCGGTCGTACATACGCCTTTAGGCGGGCATCACCTTTGTTTTTCCCAATACGCATCCGCTAGACGTGCGACCCAGGGACGGAGTGCACGGATCGGCCAGGGGACTAAAAAAGGCGCGCCGGTCATGGCGAAGCCGGTTCACGAGTCGTGTGTGGCTCATTCCCCGTCTTTTG
>Ga0335078_10010476_pt1 | contig 13724 bp, 6 predicted proteins | sample Lox_Sample_32_FD_206711 | JGI IMG/M metagenome (GOLD analysis project Ga0335078, IMG submission 206711) | Soil microbial communities from Loxahatchee National Wildlife Refuge, Florida, United States - Lox_Sample_3.2 | ecosystem: Environmental > Terrestrial > Soil > Wetlands | place: USA: Florida...
CAGGTCTTCCCTGGATCGCCAACCGGTTGGGTCTTCCCGGGGGATCCCGGCATACCGAGCACTTTGGCTCCAACCCGGTATAACAATTTCGCTCCCCGCTTTGGACTGGCTTACTCGCCTTCTGCCGACAATGGGCTCATGAGAACTTTGACCGGGGGCCCGGGCAAAACCAGCATTCGCGCCGGCTGGGGGAAGTTCTACACCACGTATGAAGGCGCGACGAACTTCAACGAAATCGGCGACGCGCCATTCGGAAACTACTATGGCAGCCCGGTGCCTCCGGAATTCGCAACACCGTTCGTTGATCGCGGCACCGGCTTCGTGGAAGGGCAGAGGTTTCCGACACCGCCTCCGCCCTACAACGCCTCGGCACAGCATCCGGACAATTCGATTGACTGGGCATTGGATATACCGATCGGTACCTCCCCCGCCTTCTGGTACAAAAACCTCCTGCCCTACACCGAGGAATATGAGCTCTCGATCGAGCGGCAAGTGGGAGCGGCGACGTTGCTCACGGCCAGCTACGTCGGATCACAGGGACATCACTTGCTTTCGTCGCTCGAGGCCAACCCGGGCAATCCCGCCCTCTGCCTGAGCGTGAGCCAGCAGAGCGAAGTCATGCCGGGCACTCAGCCCTGTGGGCCCAATGACGAAAACGGAACTTTTTACCCGATTACCGGCGGCGTAATTAACGGCACTCGCGCTCCTTACGGCCCGAACTTTGAGAGTGATGGTTATTTCATCACCATTGGCGAATCCAGCTACAACTCGCTGCAATTGAGCGTGCGCCAGCGCGTTCAACGCGGGGAATTTCTGGCCGGCTATACGTTTTCCAAGTCTCTCGACAATGCCTCCGGATACGGGGAGCAGGTCAATCCGCTGGATCCAAATCAGAAATCGCTCTCGGCATTTAACGTGGAGCACAATTTTGTGGTCAGCTATGACTACCGGTTGCCCATAGATCTTGTGCCCGGCCCAAGCCGCTTGATGAAAGGTTGGAGATTGAGCGGCATCACGCGCTTTTCGAGCGGTGAGCCCGTAACCCTCACCGAGATGGACGACAACTCCCTGCTCGGCACGGCCGGCGCCGGCGCAATTTCTCTTCCGGTGGACACGCCGAACTTCACACCAGGCCCGCTGAACATCACCGATCCTCGCACGGGCCAGCCCTATTTCAATATCTCATTGTTCAGCCCGGAAACTCTTGGTCAGCTGGGGACCGCAAGGCGCCGCTTCTTCGCCGGACCGGGGCTGAACAACTGGGACATCGCCCTTTTGAAAGACACAGCGATTAGGGAAGGCATGAACCTGGAGTTTCGCACGGAACTCTTCAACGCCTTCAACCACGCGCAGTTTGGCCAGCCGAATGGCAACATCAGCAGCGGTTCTTTTGGATTGGTCACGACTGCCAATCCACCAAGAATCATGCAGCTTTCGCTGAAGCTCTTGTTCTAGCTCGTGGTTTCTATCGCGAAAGAAAAACTTACCAGAAGGTAAGGGTGGGCGCGGGACTTGTTCTGGACGCAGGAAGTCGTGTCCAGTTGTGGGCGTGGGCGTCAGTGGAACACGATATACTGTCGCGCGAAGCAAACCGCTCATCACAAGAGCGATTCAGTCAAGCAGTTCGTCCTTACTTCGGGCTCCGCATGCAGCGTCGCCAATTCCTCAAGTCCATTTTGAGCAGCGCCATTCTGTCGAAGGCGCGCGCCCTGCGCGGTCTGCAAGTCCCGGCAACGGCTCCGCCGCCCGATCCTGCGGTGAAGCGCGTCCTGATTATGTTCAAGTGCCATTTCGACGCCGGCTTTGGCGACACACAAGCCGCCATCGTTCACAAGTATTTTGCGGAATTTTTTCCCGGTGCGATCGCACTCGCGAACCAATTGCGTGATTCCGGCAACTATCGCTATGTGTGGACCACCGGATCGTGGCTGCTTTACGAATACCTCGAGCAAGCCACGCCCGAGCAACGCGAACTCATGGAGAAAGCCGTTTCCACGGGAGACATCGCCTGGCATGCGCTGCCCTTCACCTGGGAAACCGAATTGCTGGACCAGTCCATGATCTCGGGAGCGCTTGGCCTGTCGCAAGCGTTGGATCGGCGGTTTGGCCGAACGACGACGGGCGCCAAGATGACGGACGTTCCCGGCCACACCCGCGGTCTGGTCGCTCCACTCGCCGCGCAGGGCGTTAAGTTTCTTGACATCGGGGTGAATGAAGCGAGCAAAGTGCCGCAGGTCCCTCCGCTTTTTCTCTGGAAGGCCCCGAACGGCGCGGGACTCATTGTCATGTGTCACTACGGCTATGGCGGGGTGGCGCGTGTGCCGGATTCTGAGTTGGCGATCGCCATGGTGGTGAAGGATGACGACCTGGGGCCGCATACAGTACAGGAAGTACACGAGACGTATTCCTTTCTGAAAGCGAGATTTCCGAACGCGCAGATCGTGCCGACAAACCTGACAGAGATCGCCAATGCAGTGGAACCTTACCGCGGAGGGTTGCCGGTCGTTACAAGCGAGATTGGTGACACCTGGATCCACGGCGTGGCGAGCGATCCGCTGAAGCTGGCGCGCTATCGCGAGCTGGCGAGGCTGCGACAGGATTGGATTGCGCAGGGCAAGTTTGCGATTGGTGACGCCACCGATGTCGCCTTGCTCCGTCATGTGCTTCTCGAGGTCGAACACACATGGGGCACGGACACGAAGACGTGGCTCGACTTCGATCATTACAAGCCTCGCGATCTGGCTGCGATGCTGGATACTCCGAACTACAAGGTCGTAGAGTTCAGCTGGGAGGAAAAGCGGCAGAATTTGTTCACGGGGATTGCGGCGCTTCCGCTGCCGCTGCGCGATGAGGCGCAACGGTCGGTCAGTGATTTGCAGGCGGGGCCGCCAAAGTTGTCTCGTCCAAAGCCTCTTCCTGAGAGCAGTGAAATCGAGACGCCGCATTTCGTCGTCGGAATTGACCCGGAAAGCGGCGCCATTCGGCGCCTTGTGAATAAGACGTCCAAGCGGGAGTGGGCCTCAGCCGATCATCCTCTAGCGCTTTTTTCGTATCAAACGTTGTCGCAGGAAGATTACGCGCGGTTCTTCACGAGCTATGTTGCGAGTGAGGAAGACTGGGCCAAGAAAGATTTCGGAAAGCCCAACATTGAGCGCTTTGGGGCGAAGAGCCAGGAGTGGCTGCCTTCCGTGGTGGATCTGCATTTCGAAGAAGATGGTCAAGGGCATCACGTGGCGGCGCAGCTTGAAATCAGCGATCCCGCGGCGATACAGAGCGGACGAGCGTCGTTTCCTCAGCGAATGTATCTCGAACTGCTGCTGCCGAAGGAAGAGCCGATCGTGCGCCTGAATTTTTCCTGGTTTCAGAAGCCGGCAACGCGTTTGCCGGAGGCGTTATGGCTGAGCTTCCGTCCGATTGCGCCGAGTGGCGCGGGGTGGATGCTGGAGAAATCAGGCGAGCCGGTGTCTCCGTATGACGTAGTGCCCTCGGGCAATCGCCATATGCACGCGCTTTCGAAAGGGTTCTCGTACAAAGACGCCAGCGGCGAATTTTTCGTGGAGACTTTGGACGCCCCCCTGGTTGCACTGGGGGTGAGGTCGCCGTTGTATTTTTCAAACCAGCAGCCTGATCTGTCCGCCGGCGTGCATTGCAATTTATTCAATAATGCCTGGGGCACGAACTACATCATGTGGTTCGGCGAGGACATGCGATTTCGCTTCGTTCTGCGCGCCTGAGTTTCGGAGCGATTCGAATCATTCTGAGGCATTTCGTTGATTGCTCATTTCACGCCGCATTCGCACCTGGACGACCGGCGCCGGCGGGACCGAATCACGCCCGCGAATTGATTGCCAGATCACGCGATTCAATTGGAGTTCCGGGGCCCGATCCGGGTGGGTGAAATCCCATCGGGAAGATTCTTTTGCGCCAGGAGCGTCGGGCGTGTTCATTTCGGTCAGAGAGACACCCGGTTGGAGCGCTGTGTACGAGTCAAACACGGCGTGCGAGTCAAAGGATTCCAGCAGGCTGGGCGCACGGTCATCGAAATAGGTAAGGCTTGTCATTCCGAGAATCTGCTCCATCGCCTTGAGCGCGGAAGCAGTCTGAAAATGTGTGTGTTCGACGATATGTCTGCGGGTGAAAGGAGAAATAACGAGCAGAACGGAACGATGGGCGTCCACGTGGTCGGGGCCATCCTGCGCGTCGTCCTCGAGAACGAAAATTACGCTGTGCGGCCAGAAGCGGCTGTGTGAAATGCTTTCAACGATGCGGCCCAGCGCAAGGTCGTTGTCGGCAACCATGGCGCGCGGCGTGGGGTAGCCGGGTTTCGTGCCAACGGTATGGTCGTTGGGCAGGTGAATGATGATCAGCTGCGGAAGATTTCCATTGGCCTCGAAAGCGCGGAATTCCTTCTGCCATTCGTCCACCCGCGCCTGGTCGGTCACGTCGCCGATTTCGTCGCGATAGTAGGGATCGAAGTGGTTCTTGAGTCCGGCCAGGTAAACGACGTTTTTGTTCTTGTCGTGTTTGTCCGGCAGGCCCCACTCGCCGTAATCACGGTATGTGATCCCGAGTTTCTTGGCGCGGTCCCACAGGAAACCTGAGCCGGGAGCGGCAATGGGATGATCGTGGTCTTCGTCTCCATCGTAGGGCGCGTCAAACGCTTCTTTGGAGTGGCCGGAATACGTCGTGGTCCAAAGCCGCGCCACATAATCCGTTGCGGTTGCCGCCATGGACCAGAAGTGGCCATCGGCGCTCACGTCGCCATCCACAAAAAAATTGTCGAACAGAATAAACTGGCGCGCTAATGCGTGGTGGTTCGGAGTGACCGCTTCACCAAACAGGACCACGCGCGCATCACCGTTTCCTTCCGCCATGTCCCCCAGCACCTGATCGTAAGTGCGGTTCTCTTTGAGGATATAAAAGACATGCTGGATGGGCGGCGATGCTGAGCCGGCCGAAAAATAGGCGATGCGCTCTTTAGCGATTGCTGATTCCGCGGGAACAGAATCGTAAACTTGCTGCCGCAAACTCGTCGCTGTCATTTCCCGCAGTTGCGCAGCGGAATATGCTTCAATCGCTCCCCCAATGATGGTTCCAATGCGGGGATACTTTGTGGGGGTGGCATCGGGTGGAGCGTCCGGGCCGGTCACGGCATTTCGCCCGTCGGCGACGAACAACGTCTTTGAGCGCCCCGAAAATAGCAACGCGGTTGGGTAGGCCCCAACCCCGAACATCCTGCTAAACGAATACTCGATCTGCTTGCCGACTTTGACCCGAAAGACGGCGACGGCATTGACCGCCGTAAGCGCTGCATAGATGTTGCCGGTTGCCGCGTCCGCAGCCAATGCGACCGGCTGTGCTCCACCCACCGGAACATCAGGAATATCCAGGTGAAAGCGCCGGGCCTCGACCTGCTTCGCCAGATCAATCACGGAAACATCATCCGAATCGGAACACGCCACGAGCAGATGCTGCGCCTTCGGAAGGTAGAGCATGGCGTTCGGATGACTGCCGACCTGGACCAGCGCCATGCGCTCAAGGGTTTCGCCATCCACGATTGCCACCGCGCCCTCGCCCCACAGACTCACCGCCAGCTTTCCCGATGCAAGCGGAGCGATTGCATAAGGGAATGCCCCGATCTTTGCGGAGCGCAGAATTCTGCTGTTGACGTAATCCACTCGCATTAAAGTTTCGTTCTGGTTGCACGCGACCCACGCCGTGCCGTCGGAGTCCAGCGCCAGACCTGCGGGCAGAGGACACCCATCGAGCTGAACGTCTCGCTTGGTTCCAAGGGCTCCCCCATTGAAGCCGATCACGTAAATCGAAGACTCGGCCGAGGAGGCGAGCACAAGCTTTCGTTTTGCGTCGTAGGCGAGGCCGTACCAGGCACCGGGCAAATCAATGCGCCCTGAAATTCGGTGCCGCTGCTCGTCATAGCTTTGGAGGTAAGCGTTATGCCAACCGGAATTTGTGCTGATAACCCATCGGCCCTCGACTTCCAGCAGGTTGAGCGGCATGTCGCCGCCCGCAACGCGATACGACGACTGTTGCGAAGGCGGATTGCGTTTCTCGGTTTCCGCACCAACCGAGGGGGGAAAAACGCAGACTGCAAGGACAAGAAAACACGCGATTTTCTTTCCTTTTGGGAGCGTGGTCTCGACAAGCATGGTTTGTGCAAGCATGGTTTGTGGAAGCATGATGTTCTGGCGATTACTTGAGTGGTCCCAGGGTTGTTGTCCGGAAAAAGTCGTTCGGACCCACCTTCCATGACCATCGTAACCTAGCTGTTCCCATTCCGGGCGTGCGACGCTAAGGTTGGTTCCCCGAACCGCGTTTATGTTGCCGTCTACTCAATCAACCTCCGGAACCGTTCTGGTTGCGGATGATCAAGTTGCAAATCGGGAATTGATGTCTGAACTCCTCACCGCCAAGGGGCTGCACGTGATTACCGCGGCCGACGGCGCGGAAGCCCTCGAGCAAATCCGCAAGGGCGATGTTGACCTGGTTCTTCTCGATGTGATGATGCCCCACCTGAATGGCTTTGAGGTGTGCAGCAAGATCAAGAGCAATCCCGACACGTATCTGCTTCCAGTCATTTTGGTTACTGCGCTCTCCGACAAACAGGACCGGATCGAAGGCATTCAGGCGGGGGCTGACGATTTCCTGACGCGGCCAGTAGATCCTAGCGAGCTGCTCGCTCGCGTGCGCTCGCTTCTCAAGCTCAAAATGCGCACCGATGAACTGGAGCGGGCCGAAGCCGTGCTGTTCTCTCTGGCCCGAAGTATCGAAGGCAAGGACCCCTACACCCACGGGCATTGCGAGCGGCTGTCCCAGTATTCCGAGTCGCTGGCCGCAAATCTCGGCTTGCCAGAGGATGTCGTGTCGGCGCTGCGGCGGGCCGGCATCGTGCACGATATCGGCAAAGTTGCGGTTCCGGACTCGGTGCTGCTGAAGCCCGGCCCCCTTGATAAAGAAGAGTGGGAGCTGGTTCGGCAGCATCCCGTGATCGGCGAACGCATTTGCGCGCCGCTGAAGTCTTTTCGCGCTGTTCTTCCGATTATCCGACACCATCATGAGCGGTTCGATGGCTCGGGCTATCCCGACGGGCTGAAGGGAGAAACGATTCCGCTGGCCGCGAGAGTGCTCGAGATTGTGGATGTTTACGATGCGCTGACCACCGATCGTCCGTATAAGGCGGCGTTCTCAACCGAGGATGCGCTCGCCACCATGAGAAAAGAAGTGGAGAGGGGCTGGTGGGATGAACACATCTTCGCGGAATTCGAAAAGCTGGTCCGCGGCGGAATGAAAAAGTTTCTGTCCCGCGCCGCATCCGCAGGCCATTAGCAGTCCGGTACGAAGAAATCCGTTGCATCAAGTGCCATGACCACCTTAACTAAAGTCGGGCAGTGGCTCTCGCAAAGCGCCTTTCGACTCTACCTGCTTTTTTTCGTGCTGGGAATTCTACCCCTGGGTTTCTTTGCCTATTCCGCGGGGCAGCTCATTAAGCGCCAAAGCGCCACCCATGCGGCGACCGAGAGTACGCAGATTGCGCGGGTTTCGGCCGCGCTGGTGGAGGAAAACTTCCGGCAAAGCACGGTTTTTCTGGAGTCAGTCGCTGCTCGCCGGACACTTCGTCAGGCATTCAAAGAAGGGCACGGGGACCTCGTGGAATGGCACCTGCGAGAGGCCAGCAACCTGCGACCGGACTTTGCTTTTGTCAGCGTCTATGACCTGGCCGGCACCATGCGCGCGATCTATCCGCGCGATGCCGCCGTAACCAGGGCCAATTTCGCCTTCCGCGACTGGTACAAGGGCGTTTCCCGGAACTGGGAGCCCTACGTTTCCGAGGTCTATCAAACGGCGGTGGCTCCGGTACAGTTGGTGGCCGCGATCGCGGTACCGATCAAAGATGAGGATGGCACAGTTATTGGCATCCTCATGGCTCCCTACACATTGCAAACCATGAGCCGGCGCCTGGTACACAGCGAGGTGAACGGGGCATGGACCATCTCGCTGATTGATCAGCATGGCCGCTTGGCGGCCCGGCCGAATCTGGACGCCAGATATCCGCAGGTTGATCTCAGCGCCTACCAGCCGACTCAGCAATTGCGAGCCGGACACTCAGGCCACGGAACTTTTGTCCGCAACGGCGTCTCCTATTTCGTCAGCTATGAACCCGTCTCTCCCTACGGCTGGGGAGTACTGGTGGAGCAAAGCTCGGGCGCCTTGCGAGCGGGCACCTGGGAGATCGAGCGCCGGGTTTGGATTCTGGCCTTCTTTCTTCTAGTCGTCGGCCTAGCAATCAGTGCTCTCATGGTTTCCCTCTACTCGCGCCTGGAAACCGGCAATAGGTTCCTGGGACTCTCCATTGATATGTTCTGCACCGCCGGCTATGACGGCTATTTCAAGACCGTCAATCCCAGCTGGCAGAGAGTTTTGGGCTTCACCCCTGAAGAGTTGATGGCCAAGCCCTACCTGGAATTCATCCATCCTGACGACCGAGCCACGACGGTGTCCGAAGCCGGTCATCTGCAAAACCTCGGGAACACATTTGCCTTCGAAAATCGCTACCTCTGCAAAGACGGCGGCCATCGCTGGCTTTCGTGGAACGCGGTTGCGGCTCCCAAGCAACAGCTTATTTACGCGGTCGCCCGGGACGTGACCGAGCGCCGGCGAGTGGAAGACAAGATTCGAGAAAGTGAAGAAAAGTACCGCAAATTGTTCGAACGAAACCCGCAACCGGTGTGGATCTACGACCGGGAGACGCTGCAGTTCCTGGCGGTGAACGAGGCAGCGGTGGCAAGTTACGGATACTCGCACGATGAATTCAAGACTATGACCATCCGTGACATCCGTCCTTCGGAAGACGTGCCTGCCATGCTGAAGAGCGTGGCGGAATTGCCGGAAGGAGGTTATGCGGGCAAACACTGGCGGCATTTGAAAAAGGATGGAAGCCTCATTTACGTTGAGATTACTTCCTATCCACTCAGCTTTAACGGGCGGCCCGCCGGCTTCGTGATCGCGACCGATGTTACCGAGCGCCGGCGCCTGGAGGAAGAAGGGCGCGAGTTTGTGGAACAATTGGCGGTTGCCAATCGCGAGCTGGAGGTGCGCAATCGTGAGGTCGAGCGCGCGACGCAACTGAAGAGCAAGTTCCTCGCCAGCATGAGCCATGAGTTGCGCACCCCGCTCAATGCCATCGTTGGTTTTTCTGATCTGCTGAGCGAGCAGACCGCCGGCCCTCTCAACGATAAGCAGAAACGCTTCGTGAATCACATCAAGCAGGGATCGGCGCACCTGCTGCAATTGATCAATGACATTCTGGACCTGTCAAAAATCGAAGCCGGCATGCTCGAATTGCGGCCTGCGGATTTTTCGCTGAAAGATGCCCTGCCCGAAGTCCTTTCCAACATTCGGCCTTTAGCCATGGCAAAGAACATCCAGGTTGGCTGCAAGCTGGAGGGGCAGCACGCGATCTACGCCGACCGGGTTCGCTTCAAGCAGATTCTCTACAATCTGCTGAGCAACGCGGTGAAGTTCACCCCTAACGGAGGGCGAATCGAGATCAACGGCTGGCGGGAAGGCAATCAGGTCTATGTTTCCGTCACCGATACAGGCATTGGCATTCGTCCCGAGGACCAAGCCCTGGTATTCGAGGAGTTCCGGCAGGCGGAAACAGGCGGCAAGGCTCACGAGGGCACAGGATTAGGATTGACCATCACGAAACGCTTGGTTGAGCAACAAGGCGGAACGATTCAGTTGCAGAGTGAATTGGGGAAGGGCAGCCGATTTACTTTCAGTTTGCCCTTCGGGGCGGCTTTATCGGCCGAGCAGGTTGCTGAGAACGCCTCGCCGGTTTCAAGAATCACTTCGACCAGTCAGGCAAAGCCGCTGGTGTTGATTGTGGATGATGAAGCTCCTTCCCGTGAACTGGTCGCCAGCTATCTTGACGGTGACTATCGCGTGGCCATGGCGGAGAGCGGTAGCGAAGCTCTGCAGAAAGCCAAACAGGTGCGGCCCGACGCCATCACTTTGGATGTGTTCATGTCCAAGGGAAACGGCTTCGAGGCTCTGGTGGCCCTTCGCAAAGACCCGGAAACCGCCAATATTCCCATCATCATCGTTTCGATCGTTGATCAGAAGCAGGTGGGCTTTGCCCTGGGAGCGGCTGATTATCTGGTCAAACCCATCCGCAAGCCATCTCTCCTGGAGACGATTCGCAAGCATATCCCGGCGCACGCGGACGAAGATTCCGCAATTCTTCTGGTGGATGACGATCCGCAGACCCTCGACTTGTTGCAGGAAACGCTGCGCAACGAAGGGTATGAGACACAAAGCGTGCAGAATGGAGCACGGGCGCTGGAAGTGTTGTCGTCGAAGCTGGTGGGAGCGGTGATGCTGGACCTGATGATGCCTGGCATGAATGGTTTTGAGGTGATCCGGCATGTACGCAGCGAGCCTGCTCTGAAAGACCTGCCGATTTTTGTCATGACAGCCAAGAATCTCACCTCCGAGGAACGGGCGCTGCTGGACCGGGAGACACAGGCGCTGTTTGCGAAAACCGGTTCGTGGCGGCAACAATTACTGGCCGAGTTGCGGCACGTGCTCCAGGGCCGTGCCCGGGCCAGGGCGGCAGTCCAGTCATGAGCAAGATTCTCATTGTTGAAGACAATTGCGTGAACCGGGAGCTGCTACGAGAACTGCTGGAAATGGATGGACATTGCGTGGCCGAGGCGGTCAATGGCCGCGAAGCCCTCGATTCGCTGGGCCGGGAGCTGCCGGAAGCCGTGCTACTTGACCTGAACATGCCGGTGCTTGATGGCTTTGGGGCAATCCGTGAAATCCGCCAGCATGGCCAATTCCGAGCCCTTCCGGTCGTTGCCGTGACGGCCTATGCCATGGTGGGTGACCGCGAGCGGACCCTGAACGCGGGCTTTGACGGATATCTTTCCAAGCCCATTGATTTGCAGTCGTTGCGCAGCGAGTTGCGGCGGGTGCTCGCGACCGCCCCAAAAGGCAGTGCTGCCGCCTCGTCGTGAGGGAAACATGTCACCGCTGAAAGTCCTGATCGTCGAAGATGACCCCGCCACGCTGGAGCTGATGACGGAATCGCTCGCCGCTCTGAGGCTGGAGGTCTGCCCGGTTGCCGATAGCCGCATGGCCGCGGAGCTGATCAATCGCGAGAAATTTGACGGCATTTTTCTCGACCTGGAGATGCCGTATATGAACGGGTTCGACGTGGCGAATCAGGTGCGCGGGTCCTCCTGGAACCGCTCTACACCAATCGTCGTGGTCAGCGGACGCGATGACCGCCGCACCATGCAGCAGGTTTTCGCGACCGGCGCTACGTTCTTTCTGCAGAAACCGGTGGACCGCCAAAAACTCACCCGCCTGGTCCGCAGCGTGCGTGGGGCCTTTCTGGACAACCGCCGCCGTCATCGCCGGGTGCCATTGCGGGCCAAGGTTCTCGTTCGTGCCGGATCAAGGACCCTGCAGGGCCTTATCTGGAACGTGAGTGAGGGTGGGGTTCAACTCGAAGTGAGTGACTTACAGCTAGGGGCCGCAATTGAGTTCTCCTTTTGCTTGCCGGCAAATTCGCTCGTCGAAGCTGCAGGCGAAGTGATCTGGACCAAGGAGAACCGCCAGGGCATCCGCTTCACTAGGGTCGCGCCTGAAGGCCGCATGGCGATTGAGGAGTTGGTTGCTTCCGCGGAGAGTTAGGCGCTAGAAGCGTCGAAATCCCGGTTCGACTCCTATGTCCTTACATAGCGCGCCCATACTTCCATGGCGGTTGGCTTTCGGTTCGCCCAGGCGTAGTACGGAATCAGCGTGAGTCGCGTGGGTCGTGTTTTGGCCGGTTCGGAACTCATCGGCATGTACAGAGCTTCGGCGGCGGAGGCGGTGTCGTAAACGGCGCCGGTTTCTCGCAGCACCACCACGCCATCCAGAAGATCGCTTACGTATTCATCCTGAAATTCCGTGCCAGGTTTTTCGCTGACGCGAATGGCCGCGTCGGAAAGCGCGACCCCGCTTTGCTGGTCCACTTCTTCCATGCAATAGATCACAGGCCCGCGGCGCACGGCCACCCGGCTCGTGTTCTCGGAAACGCGGGGGTTCGAAGCAATGACTTCAATATCCATCGGAAAGGCAAGCGTGATTACGTCGCCGGGCTTCCAGTTGCGGCGAATCGGCAGGTATTGACCCGCTGATACGCCATCCGCCCGTTTGCCATTCACGGCGACTCTGGCGGCTCGCGCCCACCCGGGAATGCGCACATACACGGCGAACTCCGCAGCCTGCGCCGGGTTTACGGTCAGCTTCACTTCCCCATTCCAGGGATAGTTCGTCTGCTGCTGAATTTTGAGCGGCATCCCGTTTTCCAGGCGCCAGTCGAGCAGAGAGTTGTCGTAAAGATGAACGTATACGCCGTCTTTGCTGGTGCTGTAGAAATACCCGGGCAGGGAACTGAAAGTGCGTTCGAGGTTCGGCGGACAACACGTCGTGTCGTACCAGGGATTGCGAATCTTTTCGCTGCCGCGAATGCCGTCAAATGTCGCCGGATCAAACGCCAGCGGATTGCGATAGCAATACGTGGTCCCATCGAGCGACATTCCTGAGTTGATGCCGTTGTAAAGGGCACGCTCAATGACATCGGTGAACCGCGCCTCGCCGCTGGCGGCCAACATGCGCCAGTTCCACATCATGTTGCCAATAGCGGCACAGCTCTCGCCATAGGCCTGTGCGTTGGGCAACTCGTACGCCTCGCCGAAGGCTTCGCCCTGTCCGCGCGCGCCCACTCCGCCGGTAACGTACATCTGTCGCTTGCTTAAGTCCTCCCAAAGCACATTGAGCGTCTTCCAGTAAGCGGGATCGCCGGTTTCAAGGTAATAATCCGTGGCGCCGCAGCAGGCGTACATGGCGCGGACCGCGTGTCCTTCGAGTTTGGTGCGCGAGGGGAAGGGAATTCCGCAGAACATGTACACGATCGCTCGCGGTTCAAGATTGGCCCGTTCATCTCCATGCAGGATGTATCCTGCCAGTTCCACGTACTGCCGCCTGCCGGTCGTGCGGTACAGCTCGATCAGAGACATTTCGATTTCCGGATGCCCGGAAATGATTGGCTTCTGATTAGGGCCGGGGCCATAGTTGGGAATGATGAAATCATCCACCATCTTCATGCCCGCGTTCATGAGCGTGGCGTCGCCAGTCGAGCGGTAGTACGCGATCGCGCCTTGCAGCATGTGGCCCAGGTTATACAGCTCGTGTCCCACTTCCTGCATGTGCGGAGTCATGCGCTCGGAAACGTGATCACCTTGGAAGTAAGTGTTCAAGTATCCGTTCGGCTCCTGAACGGCGACCACCTCATGAATCATGGAGTCCATCACCGTGCGCAGCTGAGGCTGGTCGGCCGACTGCAATGACCACGCGGCGGCTTCGGTCCATTTGTAGATGTCGGAATCGGAATAGAATGGCCCCTTTTGCGGGGCCGAGCTCTTGCCCACGAGACGCCGGAAGTTATCCATGCGGCCATGCTGTTCAAGTTGTACGCGCATGGTTGGAATGCTGCTCTCAACGTTCGTGGTGCGGCGCTTCGACCAGAAACCTTCGTCAATCGTGACCGCGCGCACCGGAACGCTGTGGAGTTTTGCGTACGGCGAATTCGCCAGGTTCAGCACGCCCTGGTCACGCCAGGGTGGGATCGTCGTTCCTGCCGCCGCGTCAAA
>Ga0335078_10010480_pt1 | contig 13723 bp, 15 predicted proteins | sample Lox_Sample_32_FD_206711 | JGI IMG/M metagenome (GOLD analysis project Ga0335078, IMG submission 206711) | Soil microbial communities from Loxahatchee National Wildlife Refuge, Florida, United States - Lox_Sample_3.2 | ecosystem: Environmental > Terrestrial > Soil > Wetlands | place: USA...
GGCGGACGCGCTCGTCCTCGGCTTTAACCTCGACGACCTTTCGCAAACGGTGCTCATGAACCTGGTTCACGGGGACCTCGACCGGCTCGTTCGGATGGCGCCGCACCGAATCCGTCAACCGGGCCTCGTCCCGCGCGTCGCACCGCTCGCGCTGATCCCCGAACGCGAGGTCTACCTCTATGCCCATCTCCGTAAGATCCCCTTCGACCACGGCGAGTGCCCGCACGCGGGCCGGGCGGCCCGCAACCTGTTCCGAGAGGTCGTCTGGAAGCTCGAGGAGGCCCAGCCGGGTACGCGACAGGCCCTCCTCAGGACCCACGAGCGACTGGTCACGCAATTCCTGAAGGAGGAAGGGGCGCTCGGGGCTCCGAACCGCTGCCGCGGCTGCGGCGAACCCGCCGCGTCCGAGCTCTGCCGGGCCTGCGAGTATCTCGGGGTCGCTCGCGCGCCATCGCCCGCGCCGGAGGCGTCGTGAACGAAGAAGGGACACCGCCCCCCGACAGTGACCCGAGGGAGTCCGTCCAGAAACGGGTGTTCGTCGTCGGCGCGGGCATCATGGGGAGCGGCATCGCCGCCCAGTGCGCCCTCGCGGGCTATCCGGTCACGCTCGAGGACGTCAACGAGGAGTTCGCCCGACGGGGCCTCGCGAACGCTACCCGGGCGCTCGACCACGCCGTGCAACGCGGGAAGGTCGGGCCCGGAGCCCGGGAAGCGGCCCTCTCCCGGATCGAGGTCGCGATCGGGCTCCGACGGGCCGACTCGGCGCAGATCATCGTGGAAGCCGCTCCCGAAGACCTCGCGCTCAAACGGAAGGTGTTCGCCGAGCTCGAGCCCGCGAGCCATCCGGACGCGTTGCTGGCGACGAACACCTCCTCGCTTCCGATCACCGCGATCGGGCAGGAGCTTCAGGACCCGGGCCGCCTGGTCGGAGTCCACTTCTTCAACCCCGTCCTCCAAATGCCGCTCGTCGAGCTCATCCCGGGACACACGACCCGTCCGGAGGTGGTCGAGCGGGCCCGGTCGTTCGCGACGAGCCTCGGAAAGACCGTCGTGCTCTCCCGGGACACCCCGGGTTTTGTCACGACCCGGGCCCTCGCGGTCATCGTGAACGAGGCCGCATGGATGCTCTACGAGGGCGTCGCCACGAAGGAGGACATCGACACCTCGTACAAACTCGGGTTCCACCACCCCATGGGGCCGTTCGAGCTGGTCGACCTAGTCGGGATCGACACGACGGTCGCCATCCTGGACGTTCTCTGGGATGGGTTTAGGGACAGCCGCTACCGGGCCTGCCCCCTCCTTCGGACGATGGTCTCGGCGAAGAAGCTCGGCCGTAAGACCGGCGAAGGATTCTACCCGTATCCGGCCGCCGGGAAGGGGGGGACGTGACGGACTTCGGCGCCGCGGGCGACCTCGTCATCCTCGTCCTCGCGTCGTTCATTCCGGCGCTCATCTACCTCGCCTGGGTGCGTCGCACCGAGCGCTACGGGACCGAAGCGTGGGGGCCGCTCCTGCGCGCGTTCGTCTACGGTGCGCTGTTCGCCACGCTGACCGCCGCGGTCCTGGAAGCGATCATCGTCTCCGCGGGCACCGCGGTGAGCCAGACGTATCCGGGACCCGAGTTCGTCTTCCTCAACGGGAACTCCGGCCTGGGGGCGCTGTTCCTCGTCCTCGTCATCGCGCCGTTCATCGAGGAGGCGCTCAAGGCCTCCGGGGTGGTGGCGTTCCGCTCCTCGTTCAAGCAGCCGTCCGACGGACCGGTCTTCGGGGCTTCGGTCGGCTTGGGTTTCGGGTTCTTCGAGACGTTCCTCTACGGCCTCGGCGCCTTCGTGGTGGGCGGGCTCGTCGCGGGGCTCGTCCTCATCATCGTCCGGTCGGTATCGAGCGTCCTCCTGCACGGAAGCTCGACCGGCATGTTCGGCTACGGCTACGCCCGCTCGGTCTTTGGGCAGCCGGGGCCAGGTTCGGGGTCGTACTACATGGTCGCGGTCGGCATGCACGCGACCTTCAACGCGCTCGCGTCGATCGCCGCCATCCTCGCGATCGTCGGTATCCAGGGATTCGCCTCGGACGCCGCGAGTTACATCGCCCTCCTCGCGGCCATCTTCTTCGCTTTCTGGGCGATCGAGCACGTGCGCTCGATCATCCAGGCGTCCGACTACCCCGCGCTCCTCGGCGGGTCGCTGCGCTACAAAGCGCCGCCGAGCGCGCGGACCCGGCAGCGACCCTAATTCAATTGGATCGGAGGTCGGCGCTCCGTTACGCGCGGGGCGGCTGGGTCGAGTCGGCGCGCCGGTTCCATGCGGCCTCGCCGATCGAGCGGTAGACGGTGCCCGCATCGTCGGACGCCGGGGCCTCGCCGGCCTGACCGACATCGCGGATCCGGGCCTTCTTGAGCAGCCAGTAGTGGATCCGCCAGGTCTTGCCGCGGGAGACCGTGGCGTCCTCTTCCTCGCTCGTCAGCAGGCCCTCTTCCTCGAGCTGGTAGAACCGGTCGCGGTCCTCGCTCGAGAGCTTGTTGTCGAGCACGGTGTCGTCGGCCCCGAAGTACCCGAGCACCATCCGCGCGACCGGCCGCGCCTCGGGAGGCGGCATCTTCCCGTGGGCGACGAGCGTCCGCTCGATCGCCCGAGTGAGCTCGGCCTCGGTGATCGACGGCATGGCCCGACTCGGGACACGGGCTTCCTCGGCATAAAGTTCGCCGGGCACGCGCAGGGAGTTCCGGCGAACTTTTGTGGGCCGCTCCGGTCCGCCCGGGGTGTCCGACCCGGTCGTCTTCGAGCTTTCCGATGCGGCGAGGTCGGTCGCTTCCCGTTCGGTCGACCGCGGCCTCTGCCCGGAATGCTTCGGCCGCGTCCTCGGTCGCCTCGGCCACGGCCTGAGCAACCCCGAGCGGGCTCAGCGGATGACGGAGGCGCTCGGTCACGCACCGCTCGCGGTCGCGCCGGAGTGCCCGGTCTGCGGAGGCGCGTTCGAACGCCTTCCGCACTGGGTGGAACGCGTGACCCACGCCGCGGACGGATACGAGTGGCACCGGTTCACCTGCGGTTCTCGATGGGACCCCGAACGTCTCGCCCGCGAGGAGGCGCTCTGGATCGAGGTCGGGACCGAGTGGGGCGAGAGCGCGCGGAGCGCGTTCAACCGCGAGCTCGGAAAGCGCGTGCAAGCCGCGACCGGGGCGGAGGGCGTTACCCAGGCTCCCGAGGTGGTCTTCCTCGCGGACCTGCCGGTTGGCCGGGTCGAGCTGACGGTGCTGCCGGTCTACTTCCGCGGTCGGTACCGCAAGCTCGACCGGACCCTTCCCCAGACACGCTGGCCCTGTCGCCGATGTCAGGGCCGAGGGTGCACGACCTGCGGAGGCACCGGCAAGACGTATCCGACGAGCGTCGAGGAGATCATCGCCGCCCCCTTCCTCGGACCGACCGGGGCCGAAGGAAGCCGATTCCACGGCATGGGCCGGGAGGACATCGACGCGCGGATGCTCGGTCGGGGCCGTCCGTTCGTCCTCGAGCTGCTTCGCCCGCGGAAGCGCACGGTGGACCTCCGTTCGATCCTCTCGGAGCTGGCTCGGGACGGGGCCGGTCGGGTCGAGGTCCTGGACCTCGTCCCGACCGAGGCCGCGGAGGTGGTTCGGGTGAAGGAGGCGAGCCCCGAGAAGAGCTACCGTGTCGGGGTGGTCGGGGATGTGGCGGTGGCAAAGGTTAATGAGGCCCTCGAGCTCGCACTCTCCCAAGCGATCGCTCAGCGCACGCCGCGACGCGTCGCGCACCGTCGATCCGACCGCGTCCGAACGCGGCGGGTCGTCGCCGCGCAGGTCGTCGAGGCCTCCGAGGGGCGGTTCACGCTCGACATCAGGACCGAAGCCGGTACGTACGTCAAGGAGTGGGTAGAGGGAGATGACGGACGGACGGCACCCAGCCTCGCTTCCCTCGTCGGCGCGCCGCTCAAGGTCGAGTTCCTGGACGTGATGGAGATCCACGACACGGAGGTCTGAACCGATGGTCAAGAGTTCGAAAGGGTTCCGCTCCCGCTCGCGCGGGACGTTCACGAAGGAGGTCCGCGAGCGCGGGCTTCCGCCGGTGACCCGATTCCTGCGCGAATTCGCGATCGGAGAGCGCGTCATCGTTCGCATCGAGCCGAGCGACCCCCACGGTCAACCGCATCCGCGCTACCAGGGGCGAACGTGCACGGTCGTCGAGAAGCGGGGCCGCGCCTACCGCATCGCGTTCCTGGACGGCGGCAAGCGCAAGGAGCTCATCGCGAACCCGATCCACCTTCTCCCGGCGAGCGGAGGAGCCGCGCATGCCTGAGCCCGTCCCGCTCTCCAAGGTGAGGGACCTGCTCACCGAGGAAGCCGCGCGCCGCACGCTTCCCCGCGAGGCCGGCCTCGCGCACCAGCACGCCGAGATGTTCGCCCGGCTCACCGGGGAACAGACCGCGAAGCTCCTGACCGAGCTGAGGAGCCTCCCGTTCGTCGACGCGGCGATCGCCGTCAAGATCGCCGACACTCTCCCGCAGTACCCCGAAGAGATCCGTCTCCTCTTCTCGAAGGAACGGGTCGCGCTCGACGAAGCGCAAGTGACCCGGATCCTCGAGATCGTCGCACAGCACCGATGAGCGGGGGGGATCCAGTGTGGAGAATTTCGCGATCATCCTCGATTACCTGCCGAACGGCCGCCAGACGGAGCGCGGGTTCCACCGCGAGCCGCTCGCGCTCGCCGTCGGCGAAGACGAACTGAAGCTCTTCGAGCTCGTCCCCCGGCCGTCCGCGAACCTCGCGCCGGGAATGCGGGTTCCGCTCGTTCCGACGGGGTCCACTCCGTCGCCGATCGACCACGTTCGACGACGCGTCGGCTGGGACGAGCTCACCGTCGCCGGACGCACCGAGCTCACCCCGGCGCTCGAAGCGATCGTGAAGCTCCACGCGGACCGCTACCTTCGGTTCTTCAACGAGGCACCGGCGGTCTCCCGGCGCTTCCACCTCCTCGAGCTGTTGCCCGGTATCGGCAAGAAGACGATGCAGCAGATCGTCGACGAACGGAAGAGCGCCCCGTTCCAGAGCTTCGAGGAGCTCGAGGCGCGCGTCCACGTGAAGAGCCCCGAGCGCTTGATCGTCGGACGGATCGAACAGGAACTGAGCGGTGTCGAGGACAAGTACCGCCTCTTTGTCGCGCCGTAGCGCGACGGACGACCGGTCCGTACCGGCGGTGCCCGAGAGCCCGACCGAAGTGCGCGCGACGCTAGAGGGACTCGGGGTCCGCCCGTCCCGCGAGCGGGGGCAGTCGTTCCTCACGGACCCGTTCGTCGCGGACGCCGAAGCCGCGTTGATCGAGGTTCCTTCCGGCCGTCCGGTCACCGAGATCGGCGGCGGGCTCGGCATCTTGACCGCGGCCCTCCTCCGACGGGGGATCGGTCCGCTCACGGTCGTGGAAAAGGACCCACGGCTCGCGTCGTTCCTCTCCGGGACGTTCGGGAACCGGGTCCGGGTCGTCTTGGGGGATGCCCTCAACGCCCCCCTCCCTCCCGCCGACGCGGTCGTGGGCAACCTCCCCTACTCCGTGGCGACCGCGATCCTCCTGCGGCTCTTCGAGCTCCGAACTCCGCGCATCGTCTTCCTGGTCCAACGCGAGGTCGCGGAGCGGCTCGCCGCGACCCCGGGGTCGAAACGGTACGGTCGTCTGTCGATCATCGCTCGGCTCTACGGTTCCCTCGAACTGTTCCGGATCGTGGGGCCCGAAGCGTTCACCCCACGACCCGAGGTCGAGAGCCGTCTCGCCGTCCACCGGGGGCGAGCGAGCCCGCTCCCCGTCCCGTCGGTCCCGGAGTTCGAGGTCATGCTTCGGGAGCTCTTCTCGTCGCGACGTAAGCAGCTCTCGAACCTGATCCCTCGGGTGGCCCCGGATGCGACGGTCGCTACGGAGCTCGCGCGGGCGGCGGGCTGGCCGGCCGATTGGAAACGTCGTCGGCCCGAGGAGATCTCCCCCGAGGCGTACTTCGCGTTCGCGAACGCGACGGCGTCGCGCCGGTAGCGCCGGCGGCCCGAACTTGCGTCCCGCCCCGAAGGGCGTTTCGGGATCTCCCGCGGGGTTCTTTTGAGGCTTCGTTCGTTGCGAGCGTGATGACTCCGCGGACCGCCGCCGGCGCAACGAAGCGGGCCGCGTCGGCCCGCCGAGACGTGGTCGACTGGCTGCTCGAGGAGGACCAACCGTCGATGCGCTACCTCACGCTGACCCAGTTGCTCGGAAAGCCCGAGCGCGACCCCGAGGTGCGCAAGGCCAAGGCGCGGATCCCGTCCACGGGATGGGTCGCCGACATCCTCGCCCGTCGGGACCCGGCCGGCTGGTGGGCCAACGAGAAAAGTCACTACACGCCCAAGTACATTTCCACGAACTGGAATCTTCTCGTCCTCTCGGACCTCGGCGCGACGCGGGCGATCCCCGAAGTTCGAGCGTCCTGCGAGCTCTGGATGGCTCGGGCCCCCCTGAAGGGGGGTGGCGTCGGCGGCTTCTCGAACGGGCACGGCCATCTCTGCTTCACCGGCAACATGGCTCGCGCCCTGATCCGATTCGGCTACGAGGACGACCCCCGGGTCCGGAAAGCGCTTCTCTGGCTCGCCCGGACGGCGAGCCCGAAGGGGGGCTGGACCTGCTGGCAGTTCGGCGATGGCCCCGCTCCGGGACGGAACCTCGACTCCTGGGAAGCGATGAGCGCGTTCGCGGCGTTCCCGCGCTCGAAGTGGACCTCCGAAATGGAGACGGCCATCTCGAAGGGCGCCGAGTTCTTTCTCGAGCGGGAGCTTCACCGCCAGGGAGCCCGGTACGCGCCCTGGTACCGTTTCCACTACCCGGTCCACTACTACTACGACCTCCTCGTGGGTCTCGACTTTATGACGGCGCTCGGTTACGGAGGCGACCCGAGGATGAACTACGCGATCGACGTCCTCAACTCCCGTCGCCGCCGCGACGGGCGGTGGAACCTGGACGCGGCCCATCCCGACGTCGGAGGGGGCCTCGCGAAGTGGCTCGCGGATCACCCCAGCCGTCGCCCTACGCCCTTTACGCTCGAGACGGTCGGCCGGCCGAGCAAGATGATCACGTTGCGTGCGCTCAAGGTCCTCGCGGCGGTCGACCGGTCGGTTGCCGTCCGAGCGGGGGCATCGTGAGCGACCCCGACCCTCGCTGGTCCGAGGTCGATGCGTTCCTCGAATCCTCGTTGCTCCCGCCCGACCCGGTCCTGTCGGCATGCCTCGCCTCGAGCTCCGACGCAGGGCTCCCGGACATCCAGGTCTCTCCCTCTCAGGGGATGCTGCTTCACCTGATCGCCCGGTCACACCGGGCCCGCCGGATCCTCGAGGTCGGTACCCTGGGCGGATACAGCGGGATCCAACTCGCCCGTGCCCTTCCGGTCGGTGGGCGACTGATCACGCTCGAGCTCGACCCGAAACACGCTTCGGTCGCGCGGGCGAATTTTGCGCGGGCGGGCCTGGACGACCGAATCGAGATCCGGGAAGGACCGGCGCTCCGCTCCCTCGATGCCCTGGTGGCCGAACGGCCCGAGCCGTTCGACCTGTTCTTCATCGACGCCGACAAGCCGAGCACGCTCGCCTACTTCGAGCGCTGCCTTCGTCTCGCGCGCCCGGGGTCGGTGATCGTCGTCGACAACGTCGTTCGGCACGGGGAGCTCGCGAACGCGCAGACCACGGACCCGAACGTCCGGGGAATGCGGGAGTTCGTCTCCGCCCTCGGGCGGGAACGTCGAGTACGAGCCACGGGCATGCAGACCGTGGGCTCGAAGGGTTACGACGGGTTCGTGCTCGCGGAAGTGGTGGACGCCCCCTCCGCCCCCTGACCGTCCGCGGTGGTCCTCCGGATCATCAACGTGGAGGAGACCGCGGGAGCGAAGCCGAACTCCGCGAGATGCTCGCGAACGCCCCGTTCGTCCTCGGACACCACCGCGAAGCAGCGCTTCGGCGCCCGGGACCGGAGCCAGCCGGCGGCGGCGTCCACGAGACCGGCGAGCTCCTTCCGTTCCATCGAGGGAGGCGCGATCGGGAAGAAGGCACCGAGGCCGGGACGCGGAACGTAGTAGAGGCGGAGCGCCGCGAGCTGCCCCTTCGGGGTAGGGGTCACCCACGTGGCTCCGCGGACCCCGGGCGTCCGGACCAGGATCTCGTTGTGCGTGAGGAGTCGGGGTCCGGTCGGGAACGCCGCTCGATACTCGGGAGGAACGACGCTTCCGACCTGAGCCGCGAGCTCCCGCAAATCGCGGGACGACGCGGGCCGTAGACCCGTGGACGGTACCTCGGACGACGGAGGCAAGCCCTCCCGAGTGAGCCATACATACCTCGCGACCGGACGGTAGCCGGCGGTTCGGTACACTCGGATTGCGGTCTCGTTGTCGCTCTCCACGTCGAGCGCGAGCCACTCGCGCCGATGGCGTGAAGCGAGCCCTTGCATGTCGCGAAGGATCCTCGAAGCGATGCCCCGCCGGCGGTAGTCGGGCCGGGTCGCCATCCCGGCAACGTACGCGCTCCGGGGCAGCCAGAGGATCGTCCCCGTCCCGGCGACTGTCCGGTGATCCGCGGCCACCAGGATGCTCGCGAACGGCCGGCCGATGGCCTGCATCAGGCGGAAGATCGCCCACACCGGCCAGCGCTCGAGCGAACGGAACGTCGCCTCGGCGTTTTCGTCGAGACCGGTCGACCGCTCCAGCGGGCCGATACCGTAGTGCAGCGTCTCCGCGTAGCTCGCGAGGTCCGAGCGTTGAAGGGACCGAACGACCCAAGAATCGACTCCGCTCATCGCATCGGGAACTCCCTTCCACGAACGTGGGTTCGGGGCGGAGCGTATTCCGGTAAGAATGTAACCGACGCGGTCCCCGGCCTACGGGGGAGGGACCCGGCGCTCGGGCTCTGTACGCGAATTCACGCTCGCCCCGAGCCAGGCGACGGCGAGCACGATGAGAGCGCCCCCCGCGTACTGGAGGGGCGAGAGCGCGACCCCGAGGATCAGCAACCCCGCGACCGCCGCCGAGATCGGTTCGAACGACCCGGCCACTCCCGCTTCCGTCGCGGCCAGTCGCCGCAAGCCGAAGACGAACAACGCAAAGGCAAGCAGGGTGCCCGCGACGACCACCACGAGAATGAGTCCGGTGAGGAGGGCCACGCTCGGCAAGCTGGTCGGCCACCGGTATCCGACGAACGAATAGACGCCGAGCGGAATCGTCGCGAGGCCACCGATGAGGAACCCCCAGGTCGTGACCCACCACGACGTCTCCCGCTGGACGAAACGACGCGCCGCCAGAGTGTAGTAGGCACCCGTGACCGCCGCGAGCAGACCGAAGAGAAGCCCGAGGGGCGTGATGAGGATCGAGAAACCACCGGGCGAAAGCGTACCGATGAGGAGGATCGTCCCCACGATGGCCAGTCCGAGCATTCCGGCCCACCGCCACGAACGAGAGATGGTACCCGACGCGAGCTCGTATCCGGCGACCATCGGCAGGTACAGGAACGCGAGGAGGGTCGCCGTCGTGACGTTCGAGTAGAACAGTGCCTCGAGGTACGTCACCTGACAACCGACCAGGCCGACGATCGCGAGAGAAGCGAACGAGCCGGTCCATGGGCGGCCGCCGCGCGGACGTTCGACCAGGAGAAGGAGGCCCGCGGCGCCGAGCATGCGCACCATCGTCAGGCCCCACACCGGAAAGACAAAGTCCTGAACGACCACCTGGGCGGCCACACCGGACAGCCCCCACAGGGCGGAGCCCACGGTCGCCGCGACGAAAGCGACCCGTGCTTCCCGCATCCTCCGGCGACCTCGACCGGTCGCTGGAGGGTCACGAGTGGATGTCCTTTGCCTCGCCGCGGTCGGCAGGGTCCGTTCCCGTGGGAGATGCGGTGAGCCAGGCGTCGGGAAGGTGTCGCGAGGGGGCCGGCGAAGTCGGGCGCAAACTAGTCTAATTTATATAGAAGAGCAATTCTGCCAAACGCGGTGACAGTATGCTTCAGGGAACGCCGATCCTCGTCCTGAAAGAAGGCACGGAACGCGACCGCGGAAAGGGCGCCACGTCCAACAACATCGCGGCAGCCCGTGCCGTGGCCGACACGGTACGAACGACCCTCGGTCCGCGCGGCATGGACAAGATGCTCGTGGACTCGATGGGAGACATCACGATCACCAACGACGGCGTCACGATCTTGAAGGAGGTCGACGTCGAGCACCCCGCCGCGAAGATGCTGGTCGAGGTCGCGAAGACCCAGGACCAGCAGTGCGGGGACGGGACGACCACCGCGGTCGTGCTCGCGGGCGAACTTCTGAAGCGCTCGGAGTACCTCCTCGAACAGAACGTCCACCCGACGGTCATTACCCGGGGATTCCAGCTCGCGGTCCAGCAGGCTCGGCACCTTCTCGAGACCGAGATCGGTACCACGATCAAGACGTCCGACGAGTCGATCCTCATCGACTGCGCGTCGACGGCGATGGGATCGAAGGGCGTGTTCGGCTCTCGAAGCGAGCTCGCGAAGATCGCCGTTCAGGCGGTCCAGCGGATCGCCGAGGACCGCGGCGGCAAGACGGTCGCCGACGTCGACCAGATCAAGGTGGAAAAGCGCCACGGGGGCACGATCTCCGACACCAGCCTGATCGCCGGCATCATCCTCGACAAGGAACGCGGGCACCCGCGCATGCCCGGCGAGGTCCCGAACGCCAAGATCGCGCTCCTCAACTCGGCGCTCGAGATCAAGAAGACCGAGATCGAGGGCAAGATCAACATCAAGAACCCGAACCAGATCCAGAGCTTCCTCGACGAGGAAGACAAGACGTTCCACAAGATGGTCGACTCCGTGAAGGCGGTCGGCGCGAACGTCGTCGTCTGCCAGAAGGGGATCGACGACGTCGTGCTCCACTACCTGGCGAAGCAGGGCATCTATGCCGTGAAGCAGGTAAAGGAGTCCGACCTCCAAAAGCTCGCGCGCGCCACCGGCGGCAAGATCGTCACCGGGATCAAGGAGCTCACGAGCGCCGACCTCGGAACGGCCGCGAAGGTCTACGAGGAGAAGGTCGGCGACGACAAGATGACCTACGTCACCGGCTGCGCGAACCCGCGCTCGGTCTCCGTTCTCGTTCGGGGCGGCACCGAGCACGTCACGCAGGAGGTCGAGCGCTCGCTCCACGACGCGCTCAAGGTCGTCGCGAGCGTCATCGAGGACGGCGTCGTCTGCCCCGGAGGGGGCGCGTCCGAGATCGACCTCGCGGTCAAGCTCCGCAAGTGGGCCGGAACAGTGGGCGGCCGAGAGCAGCTCGCCGTGGAAGCGTTCGCGCAGGCGCTCGAATGCATCCCGTGGGCGCTCGCCGAGAACGGCGGCTACGACTCGATCAACACGCTCATCGACCTGAGGAGCGCGCACGACGGGCCGTCCGCCAACAAGAACGCCGGGATCAACCTCGCCGACGGGAAATCGGCGGACATGTGGAAGCTCCACATCATCGAACCGCTCCGCGTGAAGGTCCAGGCGCTCAGCTCCGCGACCGAGGTCGCCGGCATGATCCTGCGGATCGACGACATCATCGCGTCGAAGAAGTCCGGCCCGGCGCCCCCGGGCGGTGGCGGCGGGCACGACCACTGAGCGGCCTCCCGAGCCGACCCCAACCCATTCTGGGGCCGGCCCCTGAGCGGGGCCGGTCCGAAGTCTTCTTAACGCGAGGGCGGTAGGCCGCTCGCCATGAGGACGAAGCCGGTCGAGGGCGTCCTGCGCCTCGACGTGGTCGCGCTCGACCCGCGCCCGGCGGTCTACCTCGCCTACGACGGCCTCGCCGGCGTGAGCCAGCGGCCGATCCTCCGCGACCTCGTCGAAGAGCTCGAGCGGAAGGGCCCCGAGGAGCTCCAGAAGTTCCTGGAAGCGCTTCGCCGCCGACGTTCGGGCCAGGTGCACGTCTACTTCTCGGACTACGTGAGTTACGGGATCGGCGGGGGCGATGCGGCGGCCGAGTTCTTCCTCGGCACGTTCCTCCTCCTGCACGAGCCCGCGCGGGCCGCCGGAAAGGACCCGGCGATCCCCGAGCACCTCGCCCTCTTCCGGCCGGGCGGGGTCGAGCGGCTCGCCATCGAGCCGACCGCGCGCTAACCTCTCCGTTCTGCTCTCGAACCGAGGCATTTTCTACCCGGCACCGTCTCGCCGGACGTCCGATGGCCGAGGAGAACCGTCTCGAACGCGAGCGACGGGCGAAGGTCACCCGCTGGCGAGAGCAAGGGAAGGAGCCGTATCCGTGGTCCTTCCCGGACCGGGCCCCCACGGAGGAGGTCCGCTCCCGGTGCAAGTCGTTGAAACCGGGGGACGAGGCCCCCGGCGCCGCGGTGCGCGTGGCGGGACGGCTGAACGCGATCCGCCAGCATGGGAAGACCGCGTTCGCCGACCTCGAGGACCTCTCGGGCCCGCTCCAGCTGATCCTCCGGGTCGACGAGCTCGGCGACGCCGGCTACGCCGCGTGGCTTTCCGACCTCGACCCGGGCGACATCGTCGGGGCAGAAGGTACGCCCGCGCTCTCGCGCCGGGGCGAGCCCTCGCTCATTGTCCGGTCGCTCACCCTGCTCGCCAAAGCGATCCGGCCGCCACCCGAAAAGTATCACGGCCTTCAGGACGTCGAGGAACGCCTTCGGCGGCGGTACTTGGACCTTCTCGCGTCCCCGGAGGTCCGGTCCCGGTTCCGTCGGCGCACGCTGCTCGTCCGCGAGATCCGACGACACTTTGACGAGGCCGGCTTCCTCGAGGTCGAAACCCCCATTCTCACGACCGTCGCGAGCGGGGCGGCGGCGGCGCCGTTCGTCACGCGGTCGAACTACCTGGGCTCCGACCTTCGGCTCCGGATCTCCCTCGAGCTCCCGCTGAAACGGCTGCTCGTGGGGGGCCTCGAGCGCGTCTACGAGCTTTCGAAGTCGTTCCGCAACGAGGACCTCGACACCACCCACTCGCCCGAGTTCACGGAGTTCGAGGCGTACTGGGCGTACGCCGACTACCACGACATGCGCCGCCTGATGGAGGGCCTCTTCGAGCGACTCGCTCGCCGCACGTTAGAACTGGGCGCGGGGGACGCCGCCATCGAGGCCGCCGCGAAGCGGTTCCTTCCTCCGTTCCCGACCGTCGACTTCGTGGACGCCTTGGAGCAACGAAGCGGGATCCACGACCTCCTCTCGAAGAGCCGCGAGGAGCTCCGCGACCTTGTCCGCCCCACGGGCTCCACCGTCCCCGACAACTCCTCGACCGGCACCTACCTCGACAAGCTGTTCGAGCACTACGTCGAGCCGACGTTCGACCGGGTCACCTTCGTCGTCGATTACCCGGCCGCGACGACCCCGCTCGCGAAGCGGCACCGCACGAAGCCCGGTCGCGTGGAGCGGTTCGAGGTGTTCTCTCCGGGCTACGAGCTCGCGAACGCGTACACCGAGCTCAACGACCCCGACGAGCAGGAAGCGAGGTTCCGATCGCAACTCGGCGAGCGCGGAACCGAGGAGTACGCCTACGACGAGGACTTCGTGCAGGCGCTCGGATACGGGCTCCCACCGTGCACTGGAGTCGGGTTCGGGGTCGACCGCCTGCTGATGGGGCTGCTCGGGATCCCGTCCATCAAGGAGTCGATCCTCTTTCCCATGGTCCGACCCCGATAGGTTCCGGGCAACCACGCCGTTATACTCCGGGCGAGCGCACGGTACTACGATGGGGGAGCGATTC
>Ga0335078_10010481_pt1 | contig 13723 bp, 11 predicted proteins | sample Lox_Sample_32_FD_206711 | JGI IMG/M metagenome (GOLD analysis project Ga0335078, IMG submission 206711) | Soil microbial communities from Loxahatchee National Wildlife Refuge, Florida, United States - Lox_Sample_3.2 | ecosystem: Environmental > Terrestrial > Soil > Wetlands | place: USA...
GATGGCAGGGAAGCTCTCGACAAATTGAGCAATACGAATATCGGACTCATCCTCTCCGATATCAACATGCCGAACATGGACGGACTGGAGTTGCTGCAGCGTGTGAAAGCCAACAACGACTGGAAAACGCTGCCCATCATCATGGTGACTACCGAGGGAAGCCAGGATAAAGTGATGCAGGCGATTCAGCTCGGGGCTACCGGATACATCCGGAAGCCGTTCACCGCAGATCAAATCAAGGAAAAGCTCATCGGGATCCTGTAAGGCAGCACACGCATAAATCGTGAGAGACTTCGCTGTTGGATTTCACTACACAACCTGACGTGGGATCTGGCACCAGTGCATGTCTCTTTGCGGATTTTCACCCAACGCTGTTGAGAAATCCCCCAGTACAGTGCGGAAAACTGCGTCAGTCGCGATGAGGAAACCGAAGCGTAACAGAATCTTACGTTTGGCTGGCAATCTGCTTCCGGTTTGCTGATCGCTGCATTTGTAGCTGTCACGAAGGAGTCGCTTAACATGCGAACAGGGAGCTTCGTACGGATCCTGGGGGTTCTGGCTGGCCTTGCCGGTACCCTGGCCCTAACGGGGTCGCAGAGGCATTCATATTCCAGGCGCGACAAGGCTTTCTACGCCGATCCGGCGCTGGTCGATTTTGTGCGGCCGGGTCTGGCGATTACAATCAATTCCGCCGCACTTACAGCGGGCGGAGCCATTACCATTAACTACACGATCGCCGATCCGGAGGGGTTGCCCCTGGATGCGACGGGTGTGACCACGCCGGGTGCGGTCTCGCTCACGTTTCTCGCTTCGTACATCCCGAAGGGACAGGAACAGTATGTTTCCCTGGTGACCGCGTCGGCGACCGGCAAGGTCCTGGGGACTGTGACGCGCCCGAATTTCGAGGAGTCGTCAACGCCCGGTACCTCGGTTGGTCCGGGCCAATACCAGTACACCTACGTCGAGAGCGCGCCACAGGGCTTCGACACTACCCAGACGGTTACGGTGGGAATTGCCGCCAGCCGCGACCTGACCGCCTTTAATCTGGGGACATATTATGCGGGCAAGACGTTTAACTTTGTCCCGAGCGGCGCGGCCGTGACGGTGACCCGTGACGTTATTCGAACGGCCAGTTGCAACACCTGTCATGACCAGCTTGCGTTCCACGGCGGGCACGCGTTTGGCATGGAGGAGTGCGTACTGTGCCATCAACCCCAGAACGTGGATCCGGCGACGGGCAATTCGCTGGACCTGAAGGTCATGGCGCACAAGATCCATATGGGAGCTTCGCTGCCCAGCGTGAAAAGCGGCACGCCGTATCAGATCATCGGGTACCGGAACTCGGTGAACGATTTCTCCAAGGTGATCTATCCGGCCGACCCGGGCGACCCGCGGCGGTGCGAGACCTGCCATTCGCAGACGAGCGGAGCCGCGCAGGCGAAGGCGTTCATGACCGAGCCCAGCCGGGCTGCCTGCGGAGCATGCCACGACGACGTGAACTTCGCCACCGGCGCCAATCATGCCGGCGGCATCCAGAGTGACGACAACCAGTGCGCCAACTGCCACGTTCCGCAGGGCGAGATGGATTTCGATGCGTCGATTCTGGGCGCGCACGTTGCGCCAACGGCATCGAGCCTGCTCTCCGGTCTTGTTGTAACGATTACGGGAATCCAGAACGGCGCGGCGGGAACGGCTCCGGTGGTGACCTTCACGATTCAGGACAAGCACGGGAACCCGGTAGCGCTTTCCGCTCTCGGTTCCATCTCGCTGACCATGGCCGGGCCGACCACCGACTACGGGACCACGAACTTCGGAAGCGACGTGACCACGCCCGGCTATGTGACGGAAAGCGCCGCGAAAACCGCCGTCTGCGCATCCACCGGGACCTGTACCTACACGTTTACTCACGTGGTTCCCGCGGGCGCGACAGGGACGTACGCGATCGGCATTGAGGCCCGCCGGACAGAGACCGTTCCGGAACTGATCAGCGGCAATACCACCAACACGGCCATTACATACGGCGCTTCCAACCCGGTGATGTACTTCTCGGTGGACGGTTCCACGGTTGCGCCACGGCGTACGGTAGTCGCCGAGACCAACTGTAACCAGTGCCACGTCTCGCTGCAGCTTCACGGTAGTTTGCGGAACAACACCGAGTACTGCGTGTTCTGCCACAATCCATCGAACACCGATGCCAGCACGCGCGCGATGGCCACGGTGGCGGCCGACAAAGCGCAGCCGCCGCAGGGCATCAACTTCAATCTGCTGGTGCACCGCATTCACGATGGCGTGAACGTCACGGCGAACGGCGGCAAGCCCTACATCGTGGTCGGTTACGGCGGCAGCCACAACGATTTCTCCGGCGTCCTGTTCCCGGCCATGAGCCCGACCGGATCGGCCACCGATCTGGCGAATTGCTCGATGTGCCACGTCAACAGCTCCGAGCAGAACGACCTGGATCTGACCACCAATCTGAATCCGGTCACCGATCCGCAGGGGCTGATCAATCCGGTGCAGCCGTTCACGTCGGCCTGCACGGGCTGCCACGTCCAGAAGGCCGCCGCCTCGCATGCCTTGTCGAACACGACTTCGCTGGGCGAAGCCTGCGCGGTCTGTCACGACGGCAGCGGTCAATTCTCGGTCGACTCGATGCACGCGGGAAAATGACCTTTACCCGTTAATGCGACTCGATTCGTTACTCTCTCTCTCGGCCGCCATGCTCCTTGCGAGCGTGGCGGCCTTTTCTCAAACGGCGGACATCCACGCCAGTTCCGATAAGTGCGCCGCCTGTCACGACGAGATCTCAAAGAGCTTCGAGAAGAATCCCCATCACGTTCTCGACACCGACAAGCACCTGGGTCATGCGACTCTCGCCTGCGAGGCTTGTCACGGGCCAGGGGCCAAACACGCCGATTCGCTGGCGGCGTCCGACATCCGCAACCCGGGCAAGATGACGCCGGATGAACAGAACAAGCTCTGTCTCACCTGCCACCGGAACGAGCGAACCGCACTCGGTCCCATCGCCGACGGGCACGCGAAAGACGGGCCAGGCTGCGTGGGCTGCCACTCGATTCACGGCACGGATCACCGGCCGCTGGTGGTAACCAAAGCGGCGGACGTCAACCAGTTGTGCTCGGGTTGTCATCAATCGGTCTGGGCGGATTTCCAGCGCCCGTACAAACACCGTTTGCCGGAAGGCGCGATGTCCTGCGTCGATTGCCACAATCCGCACGGCAGCCACATGCAGGAGATGATGCGCGCGTCCTTCGCCAACGAACCCGGTTGCTTCCGCTGCCATGGCGAGATGCGCGGGCCGTTCACCTATGAACACGCTCCGGTGCGGCTGGAAGGCTGCGCGGCCTGTCACGAGCCGCACGGTTCGGCGAACCCGCGCATGCTGACCCGCCACGAAGTGCGATTCGTTTGTCTGGAGTGCCATTCGAACCTGCCGATGCCTCCGGCGTCCACCGCGCAGAAGACGCTGGGCGGCGTGCCGCCGGCATTCCACGATTTGCGCAGTCCGCGATATCAGAACTGCACGGTTTGCCACGTGAAGGTGCATGGTTCCTACGTGAATGGGGCGTTGCTGCGATGAGAAACCTGCTGCTGATCACGCTTCTGACGATTGCCGCGGCGGCGCAGAATCCAACGCCGCCCGCAACCCCGGCGGCGCAGGATCAATCGACCCCTGCGACGTCCGCACCGCCAGCGTCCGCAGCCGCCGACTCCTCTAACGCGGCCGCCGCGACGTCCGACTCGCCCATTTCCGGCAGCATCGAGCTCGGCTACCGATTTGTGCAGGGACCGCTCGGCAACGCCGACGTCTACCGCAGCACGGTGGACCTTTCGCAGGGCCCGCGGCTGATCGGCCTCGACTTCACGGTGCAGCCGTTCAAGCCGCTTTTCGACCGGCTGGAAGTTCATGCCAGCTCGTGGGGCGGCGATCCCTACAACACGGCTCGCCTCGAGGCGGAGAAGCGCGGGATTTACCGGCTCACCGTGGACTACCGCAACATGGCGTACTTCGATTTTTTGCCGTCTTTCGCCAATCCCGCCGCCAGCGCAGGATCGCTGCTCACCGAGAGCAGCTTCGACACGCGGACCCGCACTTCGGATGTCGAACTGGAAGTTGTTCCCGGGCGCTGGATCAGCCCTTATGTGGAGTGGTCGCGCGACAGCTGGTTCGGCGACGGCATCACGGATTTCACTGAAACTCCAAACAACTATCCGGTATCGAACTCCATCAGCGACAGCACGGACACGTTCCGCGGCGGCGTGCAGATGCAGTTGCCGCGCGTGCATCTGGTGCTGGAAGAGGGCGGAACAACGTTCCGCGACGATCAGGGCGTCTCCGACACCACACCCACGAATGGCGACTATCCGGGCCTGTACTTCGGCGAGCAGCTCAATCTGAGCAATCTCAGCGAGCTGTATCGGGCGCGTGGGAGTTCCCTCTTCACCAGAGCACTGCTGGCTTCGAATCCGCTTTCCTGGCTCAGCGTGTCCGGGCAGTTCTACTATGCCAATCCCAGCCTGACCACCAACTACTCGTCGCTGGCGAACGGTAACCTCTTCCTGCCCGCGACGTTCGCGTTCTACAACTCCGGATCGGATATCGCCACCTCGGACGCGCAAATGCCGCACACCAGCGGATCGCTCACCGCAGAGGCCCGGCCGACGCGGCGGCTGCGGATTGAGGAGTATTGGTCAACAGACCGTCTGCACGACGCCACTTCGTCGCTGCTGATGGAAGAATACCTGACGACGGGATCGCAGTTCCTCACCACCAATCCCGACGCCGACCGCCTGGTTCTGAACGATAACGAGCAGCAGATTGAGTTCTTCTACGATCTGCTCCCGAACCTCACGGTCCATGGCGGCGAACGCTACGAATGGGGCGACGCGACGGTTCGCTCCACGCCGCTCTCGGACTTTCCGCTGGAATCGACCAGCCTCTCGCGCAACACCGGGTTGGGCGGCGCAAGCTTCCGCTGGAGGCAGCATCTGCGGGCCAGCGCGGATTTCGAGGCAGCTTCCGGCAGCAAGGCGTATTTCCGCACCAGCCTGCATAACTACTGGAAACTGCACTCGCGCGCGCAATGGGATTTTCTGACGGGCTGGAGGCTGGCCGGCGATTTCTTCGAGCTGAATAACCACAACCCCGATCCGTCGCTAAATCTGAATTTCGTCAGCCGGGCGGAATCGGCATCGCTTTCCTGGCTGCCCAACAACGGGCGCAACGTGAGCGTGCTGATCGAGTATACTCGCTCGAACGTGAATTCGAACATCCTGTACCTCGATCCGGGAACTCTGGGGACCGCGCTCTCGGCGTATCTGGAAAACGGCAACACCGCGACGGCACTCATCGACCTTGCACCGAAAGCGATGCATGGGTTTGCTCCGCGGTTCTCTTTCGGTGGCTCGCTGTTCACTTCGGCGGGAAGCCGGCCAACCGATTACTACCAGCCCACGGCCCGCCTCTCGGTTCCACTGGCGAAGGGTGTTCTGTGGAATTCGGAGTGGCGCTGGTACAGTCTTGCCGAACGGCTTTACGCGTTTGAGGACTTCCGTTCCAACCAGTTGATGTTGAGCCTCAGGTACACGCGGTAACAAAACAGCGCGGGGGCGGCGCCATGCGCTCCATGATCGTTGGGCGGTCCGGCTGCATCTAATCACCAGGCGCATGCAGCGACAGCGGGTGATCATCCTTGGCGGCGGTTTTGGCGGGCTGTACGCGGCCAAAGCGCTGCGGCGCGCTCCCGTGGATCTCACCATGGTGGATAAGCGAAATTTCCACCTTTTTCAGCCTCTGCTCTATCAGGTCGCCACCGGATCGCTGTCGCCAGGTGAAATTGCGTCCCCGTTGCGCGGCATACTAAGCCGGCAACGCAACACACGCGTTTTGATGGGGGAGGCGGTGGATCTCGATCCCGCGCGGAAGGCCCTGATCCTGGCCGATGGTGAGGTGGCTTACGACACGCTGGTGGTAGCCACGGGCGCCCGGGACGCCTGGTTCGGGCACGACGAATGGGAGCACCACGCCGCGCCGCTCAAAACCATTGAAGAAGCCGTCCGCATCCGCCACAAGATCCTCTATGCGTTCGAAGCGGCGGAGCGAGAGCGCGATCCCGAAAAGCGCCGGGAATGGCTGACCTTCGTGGTGGTCGGCGCGGGGGCGACGGGCGTGGAACTGGCCGGCGCGCTCGGCGAAATCGCCCACGACACCCTGAAGCACGACTTCCGCTCCATCGATCCTTCCCAGGCGCGGATTCTCCTGCTGGACGGCGCAAGCCGCGTGCTCCCATCCTATCCCGGCGATCTCTCCCAAAAAGCGGAAGCGTCGCTGATCCGCGTGGGAGTGCGGTCGTACACGAACGTCCGGGTGGTGGGCATCGATGAAAACGGCGTGACCCTGGAGCACTCCGACAAGGGAACGGAGCGGCTGACGGCCCGGACGGTGATCTGGGCGGCCGGAGTCCGGGCATCGGCGTTTGGAGAGGTACTGGAGCGGCGCGCAGGGGCAATCCTGCAAAAAGGGGGGCGCGTGGTTGTTGAACCCGGCCTGACTTTGCCCGGCCACCCCGAAATCTTTGTGATCGGCGATCTTGCGTACTGTACCGATGCCGGGGGACGGCCGCTGCCGGGAGTCGCGCAGGTGGCCATGCAGCAGGGCAGCTACGTGGCACGAGTAATCGGCGCGCGTGTGAGCGGGGGGGCGGCGAGCAAGCCCTTTCGTTACAGCGACCGAGGGGACCTGGCGGTGATCGGACGGGCGGCGGCGGTGGCGCGGATTCCCGGGCTGCATCTTTCCGGTTTCATCGCCTGGCTGATTTGGCTCTTCATTCACCTCATGTATCTGGTGGAGTTTTCAAACCGGGTTCTGGTTTTTATTCACTGGGGTTTTCTGTATCTGACCTTCAATCGCGGGGCGCGGCTAATTACCGGAGAGGAAGACCCGGAAAAATCCTGATTTCCAATACAGTTCATACCCTGAGCGCAGGGCATCCGTAGTCCTGTACCGTTAAAGCGTAACGCACTAAGACGAAATGCGGCAGTTGGCTCCAGGTGAGAATTGGCTCTTCGGCCACCTGGAGCGACCGATATAGGAATCAGGCGAAATTCCTGGTGCGACCCCGAGATCCTAACAGTATCGACGAATTGTGCAGCACGCCGGCTGGAATGGCACGAGCCGCGCACGCGCGTCGCGTCGCGCTTTGGTGCCGTGAGGTGTCCGAGTCGCTCCAGCTTCCTCGCCACGATCGCGAGTGCCTGCAGCGAGCGGCCCTGCTGCATCAGTTTCCAGACATTGTAAGCGACGCGCGGGCGCTGAAGCGCCTGCTGGCGGAGCTGAGAATTGTCGAAGGCGAGCAACTCGAGGAGTCGGTTCTGCACCGCGACAGCCTGGATGTGCTGGGAGCGTTTCACCATCGCGTGCGCAATCCGGACGCCCGGATGTCCCGCATGGCAGCCGTACTGGAAATGTGCGACAGCTTCGACGAGGCGTTCGAGATGGACGCCCTTGCACCGGGCCTCGCCGACGAGGACACGCTGAATTCCGCCACCGAGGTGTTGTCGTCCTACCTGCAGGTCTCATGCGGATCGGATCTGGTGAACGTTGTCGACCGGCTGCCTGTGTTCCCCACCGTAGCCCACCGGGCGCTGAGTCTGCTGGCCGACGAAGAAGTCAGCCTGGCCCGGGTGGAGTCGGTAGTGGCGACCGATCAGGTGCTGGCCGGCAACATCGTGCAGTGCGCCAACTCGGCGGCGCTGGGCGGCCTGCAAACCGTGAATAATCTTCGTCATGCGCTGGCTCGGATCGGCTCCGACAACGCGTGCAAAGTGGTGGCGGCGGCGTCGCTGCGGCCCATGTTTGCCTCGCGTCACCTGCACCGCCTGTGGAATCACTCGGTGGAAACCGCAGGCGCCGCGGAGAAACTGGCCGGCACTTCGCGCAGGGCCGATCCCGAACAGGCATTCCTGGCCGGCCTGGTGCACGACGTCGGCAGACTCGCCCTGCTGCGCCTTCCTCTTGCCTCAACGGAGCGGTACATCCGCCTGATGGATCAGGGCTGCCCGCGCGTGCTGGTGGAGCGCGTTTTGTTCGGGCAGACGCACATGTCGATCGGCGCGGCCGCGCTGCGCAAGTGGAACTTCAGCGATGAGATTGTCGAGAGCGTAGCCAGCCATCATGCTCCCGAGCGCTATCCATCCACGCTGTCGGCGATACTGTATCTCGCCGAAGAATGGTCGGGCGAAGCCGAGGATCTGCCCAGCGCCTTCCGGCTGTCGTTCGCGTCGAATGTCATCGGCGTGCACGCAGATTCGCTGGAATCGATCGAGCCGGAGAATTCCGCACTTTCCATGCTCCGCTTTGCCGCATAACGAGGCCGCGGGGTTGCGGCCGGCCCGGCTTCAATCGGCCAGCGCGTAGAACTGGTCGATCCGGAAAGCCCGCTTTCGGCCGTTGGTGGCCACGCGGCCCTGGAACTTCACGCGCGAATTCACCAGCAAATCGATGGATCGCTCCGTGGGGAAGTCAAAAGTGAGAATGTCCCCCTTCTGGATCTCCAGAAGCTCGCAAACCTTCAGAGTGGGCCCCTGAAGGCGCGCATCGAGAGTGGTTGCCGCGGGCCGGATCAACCGGATAATACGCTCCTGCTCCTCGCTGGTGGATTCCGTCTTTCGCACCGACCATTGCTGGTCGAACTTCTGGCGGAGCATCTTGATGATGATGGACGGAACGCCCAGATTCATCATGCCCGAGTTCTCGCCGATGCGGACTTCCATGCTGATGGCCACGACGGCCTCGTTGGGAGCCAGAATCTGCAGGAGCTGCGGCTCGGTTTCGTGAGCTTCAATGGTGAAGTCGAGGCTGGCGACGGTTTGCCAGGAAAGCTTGAGATCGTGCAGGATGATGCGGAAGAGCCCGTCCAGAATGCTCTGCTCAATCTCGGTGATTTCGCGGTTCATCTTCGTGATCAGCTTCGCGGAGCCGCCCAGCAGCATCTCCAGAATAGGAAACACCAGCGTATTGTTGATCTCCATCACCGCGTTCCCCTCGAAGGGCTTCATCCCCAGCGATACCAGACAACTCGGCGAGGGCAGGCACTGCGAGAACTCCATGAATGAAAGCTGCTCGACGGAAACCAGATTCACCGCGACGTATGCGCGGAGATAGGCGGAGAGGCTGGAGGCCAGCGAGCGCGCAAAGTTCTCATGGAGAACGTGGATGGCGCGCAACTGATCTTTGGCGATACGATCCGGCCGGCGGAAATCGTAAGCCTGAGCGCGTTTGGCGAGGTCGCTCTCCTGGGGAGCCTCCCGCAGGTTGCGAAATGCGCTGTCGATTTCCTCCTGGGAGAGGACACGTTCGCCGGCCACGCTCATACAATCGTCTGTCGTTCGCTGTTTCTTTATCGGCCTGCTGGCGTTTACCGTGCCCTGGCTGAAATACTGTAAAGGTGGAGCGGTTTGTCGTCCGGAACTTCGGTTGCCGCGCGTCGCAGGCGGATGGCGCGGCCATCGAGCATGCGCTGCAGCTGCGTGGAATGGAGGCCGCCGAAAGCGTTCCGGACGCGGAGCTCGTTGTTCTCAACACCTGCACCGTTACCTCCACTGCAGATGAGGATGTACGCCAGACCGTGCGACGGGTGTATCGCGAGAATCCAGAGGCGCGCATTCTCGTTACAGGATGCTATGCCCAGCGCGCGCCGGAAGAGATCGCGAGTATGCCTGGCGTCCAGTGGGTGGTAGGGAATTCGCACAAGACCCGCATTGCCGACATCGTCGGCCAGCCAGGCGACATTCCTTATCACGGACAGATCCACGTGGGCGACATCTTCGCGCAGCAGCAGTTCCTGGCAGCGCCGGTGGAAGATGCGGCCGGCGACCGCACTCGGCCCAACCTGAAGATTCAGGACGGCTGCAACAATCGCTGTTCGTTCTGCATTATTCCGTTCGTGCGCGGGCGCAGCCGCAGTATGCCGGCGGATCGGGTGGTGGAGCAGGTTCGCACGCTCGCCGCGCGTTATCGCGAGGTGGTGCTCAGCGGGATCAATCTGGGCCGATGGGGCAGGGAACCGGGCAGCACGATGCGCCTGGCCGACCTGCTGCGGCGCGTGCTGGATGAGACCGCGGTGGAGCGCGTGCGGCTCAGTTCGGTGGAGCCGATGGATTTCAGCGACGATCTGCTCGGGTTGATGGCGGACTCGCCGCGGATTGCGAAGCATGTGCATGCGCCGCTGCAATCGGGTTCGGACACCGTGCTCCGGAGGATGCATCGGAAGTATCGGCCGCGGCACTATGAGGACCGGGTGCGGCGCGCGCGGGCGCTGATGCCGGAAGCGGCCATCGGCGCCGATGTGATGGTGGGCTTCCCTGGAGAGACCGATGCCGAGTTCGAGGAGAATCGGCGGTTTATTGCCGGGCTGCCATTCACGTATCTGCATGTGTTCACCTATTCGGAACGGCCGGGCACGCCGGCAGCGGAACGCGAGGATCAGGTGCCCATGCCGGTGCGCAAGGAGCGTAATCGAGTGCTGCGCGAGCTGGCCGCGGAGAAGAACCTGGAGTTCCGGCGGTCGATGTTGGGCCGGACGCTCTCGGTGGTGACGCTCGAAGACGGCGCGCTGAGCGACAACTTCCTCAAGGTGGAGCTGGCAGTGCCTCGCCCAGCGAATCGGCTGGTGGACGTGCGCGTGGGCGCGGTGACGGCGGGCGGTGTGCGGGAGGAGTCGGCGCTTATGGTGCTGGAGTGAGAACTCCGGTTCCGCTGTTTACAGATGGCCTGCGCGAAACACAGCCGGCCGGTGTGCTCACGTATTTTACGTGTAGAATGATCTTGTGGCGGCGACGAAACAGAACATCACCGTTGCGCTGGATAAGAGGCTTCTGAGGAAGGCACGGGTCCACGCCGCTCGCCGCGGCACCAGCATCAGCGCGATGCTCGCGGCGGAGCTGGAACGGGTGGTGATGCAGGAAGACGCCTACGAGCTGGCGCGCGTAAAGGCGCTGGCGCTGTTGGATTCGCCCTTCCGGCTGGGCGGCGAAAAGCCTCTCCGGCGTGAAGACCTTCATGACAGACAGGGTCTTCGTTGACTCCAACATCCTGATCTATGCTCATGATCGGGATGCACGGGCAAGACAGAAGCGCGCTGGGGAAGTTCTGCGGGAGCTCTGGACGGAACGAACCGGCAGGCTGAGCACCCAGGTTCTGCAGGAGTTCTACGTCAACGTAACCCGGAAAATCAAAAAGCCTCTGAACGCAAACGCAGCGCGCGAGGTTGTCCGAACCTACGTTCCCTGGGTGGGTTCACTGATCACGGCCGCTACCGTGATTCGCGCGTCGGAGATCGGAGAAATGTGGAAGCTGTCATTCTGGGACGCCATGATCGTCGCTTCCGCCGAGCAGAACGAAGCCGGCCTTCTGATGACCGAGGACCTCAGCAATGGCCAGGTAATCGCCGGTGTCCGGATCGTGAATCCGTTTCTGTAGGCTCGCTCAGAGAAGCTCGTCCAGCAGCAGAGTTTCGAAGGCGGAGATACGCCTGAAAATGGAATCGTTCGTGACGAAGCCCGTCGCGTTTGAGTGCGCAGCCGTAGCGGCCTGCAGGGCGTCGGGAGTTTTGAGGTGGTGCTGGGCGCGAAACCGCGCGGCGAGGTCGGCAATTTCCAGGTCGGCATCTATCCAGTCGAGATTAGGAAAAGTCGAAAGCTGCGCGTAAAACGCGTCGATTTTATCCTCGCGGGAATCCCGGTATGGCTGGACGAGCAGCTCGGTCATGGTGATTGTGGAGGTCACCGCTGAGTGTGCCTGTGTTGCGATCCAGGCAAAGATCGGGTCTGTCAGGCCTGCGTATCGCGGATTGGCTTCCAGGTGATAGATGAAGATGCTGGTGTCGAGCGCGATGCGACGATGACGGCGCAGGAACGCACGGAGGCCTGTCAATCCCAGCTCTCGCGTTCCTTGCGGAGGTAGCCTTTGGGCCAGGTGCCGCGTCCGAGGCCGCGAAGAGCGGCGTGGGGAGACTCGGGCTTTTGCAGCACGATGACCGAGGAACCACGAACGACTACGAGGAGCTTGTCGCCCGCTTTGACACCGAGGGCCTTGCGCGCCTCGCGCGGCACGACGATCTGATTCTTTGCGGACAGAGTGGCTTCGGTCATCGCTTTACATTGTAGCAGGAAGTAAAGCGTCGGTTAAGCGGGTCACAGGGAGTGGAGGTGCGTCGGTGCTCGGCGTTTGCGCGTAGAGGATCCCAAAGAGCATTACGGCGGTGCCCAGGCCGAAAAGGATACCGAAGATGATCTTCACGTGTACATCCTACATTTGTTCATCTGAAATCGTGCGACGGCACCGCTTCTTCCGCCACATGCAGGGGCGTGAGGCGCGCCACCTTCACCGTCACCACGTTGTCGATGTTCTGCAGCTCGCCGTCGATGAGCAGATAAGCGTTCTCCAGCAGCGTGGCGCGCTGCTCGGCGAAGACGTCGGGCATGATCACCGCGTTCGACACTCCGGTTTCATCCTCCACGCTCAGGAACACCAGACCCTTCGCCGTTCCCGGGCGCTGGCGGCAGATGACGCATCCGGCCGTGCGCACTCTTCGTCCATTGGGGACATGCAGCAGCTCGCTGGCGGTCACCACGCCCAGCTCGTTCATGCGCTGGCGATGGAAGGACATGGGATGCCGGCCGATGGTCAGGCTGGTGCGGCGGAAATCGGTGTTCAGCCGCTCGGAATCGGTCATGCGCTGGAGCGGCCCTGGTTCCGGCACGTCGGCGCGTTCGGCGGCCTCGAATAACGGACCCGCCGGCCGCATGGCCAGCTCGGCCTGCCACAGCGCGTCGCGGCGGTGAATGCCGTTGATGAAGTTCAGCGCGCCCACTTCGGCCAGCGTTCGCAGCTCGTCTTTGCGAACATCGGGCACGCGATCGACGAGATCCTGAATGCTGGCGAACGGCCGGGCGGCGATGATCGCTCGCGCCGTCGTCTCGCGCATGCTCTTCGCGTAATTCATGCCCAGACGCACGCATTTCCCGCTGTCGTGCTCCTCGATCGTGCATAGCCAATCGGACCGCGTCACGTCGATGGGCCGGAAATGCAGCCCGTGCCGCTGGGCATCCTTCACCAGCGTGGCCGGCGCATAGAAACCCATGGGCTGATTGTTTAGCAGAGCCGCCGTGAACGCGGCAAGATAGTGGCACTTCAGATACGCGCTGGCATAACCGATCAGCGCGAAACTGGCCGCGTGCGATTCGGGAAAGCCGTACAGCGCGAACGACGAGATGGATTGGATGATCGACTCCTGCGCCGCACCGCCGATGCCGTTCGCGGTCATACCCGCCCGCAGCTTCACGGCGATTTCGCGCATGCGCGCCTCCGATCGCTTGAAGCCCATAGCGCGCCGCAGGTCCTCCGCTTCGCCGCCGGTGAAATTGGCGACGATCATGGCCATCCGGAGTAGCTGCTCCTGAAACAGCGGCACGCCCAGTGTGCGTTTCAGCACCGGCTCGAGCGACGGGTGCGCATACTCCACCTTCTCGCGCCCCTGCCGCCGCCGCAGATACGGATTGAGCATCTGGCCGACGATGGGCCCCGGCCGGATGATGGCCACCTGAACCACAATGTCGTAGAAATGTTCCGGGCGCATGCGCGGCAGGCAGGACATCTGCGCGCGGCTCTCCACCTGAAACATGCCGATTGTGTCGGCGTTCTGCAGCG
>Ga0335078_10010483_pt1 | contig 13722 bp, 13 predicted proteins | sample Lox_Sample_32_FD_206711 | JGI IMG/M metagenome (GOLD analysis project Ga0335078, IMG submission 206711) | Soil microbial communities from Loxahatchee National Wildlife Refuge, Florida, United States - Lox_Sample_3.2 | ecosystem: Environmental > Terrestrial > Soil > Wetlands | place: USA...
CTGGCTTTGAAATGCAAAGCTAGTGACTCCGCGGCCGAAGGTCAACCGGAGCGGCCCGCGGCCTCCGGCGGCGTGCCGGCCTCCGGCGCGCGCGGCCTCCGGCGGCGTGCGCCCCGTTCCCGTCTTGACTTTGCAGTTCAAAGCGAACTAGCTTTGAACTGCAAACTAAAGGGCTGCGGCCCGGCACGCACTCACGAAGGCAGGTGCATCACCATGACTGAATACGGAACCTGGGTCAGCTACGGCGGCGTCGCCAGGATCGAACTCGCCGTCATCCTGCTGGCCGCCGCGGCAGGCCTGGCGTACGCCGGCATCCGGCTGCCTCTTCCGGCCCAAGCGGCCCGGCCCGGCCGGGCCGCGATGACCTTCATGCTCGGAGCCTGGGTCCTGGCAATAGCGGCATTCCTGGCCGGCTTTGCCAGCTACGTCCTGCAATACCGTCATGAATTCGGGATCCGCTACGCTCCCCCGGATCACATCCTGCCCGTGACCCTGCTCGCGGCGGGTGTCACCTTCTTCGTCATCCTCGTCAGCAGCAGCGGCTCGTACGGCCCGGTGGCAAGGCTGGCAAGCGCCGTCATCGGCGCGATCGCCGCACCGATGATCTTCGAGCTGCCATTCGACCCGATAGTGATGGCCAGGACCTATCCCCCGATCCCTCCGGATCCCGCGCTCTACCGTGCCCTGTTCTTCCTGCCGTTGTTCCTCGTCGAGATCACCACGCTGTCGCTGCTCACGATGTCCCCGATGGTGAAGCTGTCACGGGGGGCGCTGTTCTCGCTCGCGTCGATGATCGCGGTATTCGCGGTCTGGGCCCTCTTCGGGTTCGCCTACCCGTCAGCCCCGATTCCCACGGCGCTGAACGTGGTGTCGAAGCTCCTGGCCTTCGTGACGGTCCTCTGCCTGTTCCTGCCGCAGCGGGCCAAGGCCGCCGACAGCTCGCCCGGCTCCCCCGGCCTCGGCCGCACGGAGGCGATGGACCTAGCCACCGAGACAATCGCCTCAGCTGAGGCGGCCCAGGCAGGCACCGCTTAAACGCCAGGGACGGCGTCCGCCGGGATCTCCTGCCTGGTAGTGCACCTGGCCGCCAAAGTGGCCATCGCGGCGGCCGGGTGCACCTGGCGGCGTCCAGGGAGGGAATAGCGGGACCGGCGAGGGCCGTGAGCCACTCCGTTGCCCGTGCATTCTCCCACGTAGAGCTTTTTTATGAATGTTTTCGGTGTTAGGTAAAGTTTTCGGCGTGATTACGCGAAAAAGTATTCATGATCATGGATTTGAGCTGCCGCGCTGGTGCATTCGATGCTGATGATGATGCTGATGATGCTCCTGATGCCGATGCTCATAGGCTTGAACTGCCGCGCTGGTGCATTCGATGCTGATGCTGATGCTGATGCTGATGCTGATGATGCTGATGATGCTGATGATGATGCTGATGATGCTGATGATCATGGGCTTGAGCTGCCGCGGTGGTGCCCTTGATGCTGGCAGTGATGGGGGGCGTTGGTGCCGCAGGCGGGGGACGAGGTCAGATCATCTCGTCGGTTAGCGGGAGGAGTACGGTTTTCAGCTCGGTATAGGACTCGATGGCGGCGCGGCCGCCCTCGCGGCCCGTGCCTGACTGGCGGAAGCCGCCGAACGGGGCGTTCGGCTCGAGCTGGTAGCCGTTGATGCCGACCGTGCCGGCCCGGATGGCCCGTGTCAGCCGCATCGCCCGGCGCACGTCGGAGGTCCACACGGTGGCGGCGAGCCCGTAGGCGGTGTCGTTGGCGAGCCGGACCGCCTCGTCCTCGTCGTCGAAGGGGATGACGGAGAGCACCGGGCCGAAGATCTCCTCCCGTGCGATGCTCATGTCGTTGGACACGTCGGCGAACAGCGTCGGCGTGACGAAGTTGCCCGCCGCGAGGTCGCCCGCCTCCCGCGTGCCGCCGAAGACAAGCCGGGCGCCCTCTTCCTTTCCGCGGGCGATCAGTCCGAGTACCCGGTCAAGCTGCCTGGTGTTGATCAGCGGCGCGGACGTGACCTCCGGGTCGAACGGGTTGCCGTAGCTGACCATGCCGGCGATCACCTCGGCGGTCGCGAGGAACTCATCGAGCGCGTCCCGGTGCACGAGCGCCCTGGTCTGCGCCGCGCAGACCTGGCCGGACAGGCCAAGGGTGACGGTGCCCATGGTGACCGCGGCGGCGCTGCCGACGTCGGCGTCGGCGAAGACGACCGCCGGGCTCTTGCCGCCGAGTTCCAGGCTCACCCGCTTGCAGTCGGCGGCGGCGGCCGTCATGACCCGCCGGCCGACCGCGCGGCTGCCGGTGAACGAGAGCTTGTCCACCATGGGGTGGCCGATCAGGGCGTCCCCGGTGGGTTCGCCCGGGCCGGTGACGATGTTGAGCACGCCCGCAGGCAGGCCGGACTCCTCGGCGATCAGCCGGGCCAGCCGCAGCACCGCGAACGTGGCGTACTCCGAGGGCTTGACCACGATCGTGCAGCCGGCCGCCAGCGCCGGCGCGACCTTCTGCGCGAACAGCGGCAGCGGCGCGTTCCACGGGATCACCGCGCCGACCACGCCGACCGGCTCGCGCAGCGTGAAGACCAGGTGGTCGCCGCCCTGGAAGGGCGGCAGCGTCTCGCCTGCCAGCTTGTCCGCCCAGCCGGCGTGGTGCTCGAACACGTCGGCCACGAACTCGGCCGACACCGCGTAGATCTCGCCGAAGCTCAGCGGGACGCTGTTGTCGAGCGCCTGGAGCCGCAGCAGCTCGTCGCCGTGCGCCCGGACGAGGTCCGCGATCGTGCGCAGCACCCGGCCGCGCTCGCCCGCCCTGGCACGCGGCCACGGGCCCTCGTCGAACGCCTGCCGCGCGGCGCGCACGGCGTTATCCACGTCGGCCGCGGCGGCGACGGGAAACCCGGCGACCCGCTCCCCCGTCGCGGGATGGATGTGGCTCCAGGTCGTGCCGTCCTCGGCCGCGACCCACTCCCCGCCGATCAGCATGCGGCCGTCGCCGAGGGCGAGCTCGTCGGCGTACGGCTTGATGGACGCGACCATGGCAGCCCCACTAAAGTAGAACATGTTCTAATTAACCGGAGCCTACACCAGGCCCGCTTGAAGCGGGAGGCCGGATGACGGCTTGCCAACCAAGCGCTTGCTAGGCAAAGCTGAGGAGGTGGCGGACAAGCGGATGACCGAGGACGAGGTGGCCGCCAGGCTGCGCTCGGGCATGACCGTCGGCATCGGCGGCTGGGGGTCGCGGCGTAAGCCGATGTCCCTGGTACGGGCGATCCTGCGGTCGGGTCTTCGTGACCTCACGATCGTCTCCTACGGCGGCCCTGACGTCGGCCTGCTCTGCGCCGCTGGCAAGGTCAAGCGGCTGGTCTACGGGTTCGTTTCGCTCGACTCCATCCCCCTCGAGCCGCACTTCCGCGCCGCGCGCGAGTCGGGTGCCGTGGACGTCACCGAGTACGACGAGGGCATGCTGCAGTGGGCGCTTTACGCGGCGTCGCTGCGGCTGCCGTTCCTGCCGACGCGGGCGGGACTCGGGTCCGACGTCATCAGGCTCAACCCGGAACTGCGCACGGTGACCTCGCCGTACGCCGACGGCGAGGAACTGCTCGCGGTACCCGCGCTGCCGCTCGACGCCGCGCTCATCCACCTGAACCGCGCCGACGCCGCGGGCAACGCGCAGTTCCTCGGGCCCGACCTGTACTTCGACGACCTCTTCGCGACCGCCGCCGAGCACGCGTACGCGTCCTGCGAGCGGATCGTGCCCACCGGGGAACTGCTCGCGGAGGGCGGGCTCGCGTCGCTGCGCATCCACCGGTGGATGATCGAGGGTGTCGTCGAGTCACCGAACGGTGCGCACTTCACCTCCTGCGCGCCGGACTACGAGCGCGACGAGGAGTTCCAGCGCGACTACGCGGCAGCGGCGGCCGATCCGGTGACATGGGCCTCGTTCTCTGCCGCGTACCTGCGGGGCAGCGAGGCGGACTACCAGCGGGCCGTCGCCGCCCGCGGCGCGGCTTCCGCTGCGGCACGGGCCGCGGCACGCGCGGAGCGCCAGTGAGCAGCGCGCCCGCGATCGCTGCGACGCGGGCCGAGGTCTGCGCCGTCGCGTGCGCCGAGGCGTGGCGGGGCGACGGGGAGATCGTGGCGAGCCCGTTCGGCGTCATCCCGGCCATCGGCGCGCGGCTGGCGCGGGCCACGTTCGCGCCCGACCTGCTGCTTTCCGACGGGGAGTCAACGTTCGTGGCCGGCTGCTTGCCGCTCGGCGAGCCGCCGGACGGGCCGGCCGAGGGCTGGGTGCCCTTCCGTTCGGTGTTCGACATCCTGGCGGCAGGCAAGCGGCACGTGATGATGGGCCCGAGCCAGATCGACCAGTTCGGCAACGTGAACATCTCCGCGATCGGCGACTTCGCCCGCCCCGCCCGTCAGCTGATCGGCATGCGCGGCGCGCCTGGCAACACCGTCAACCACCCGACGAGCTACTGGGTACCCAGGCACCAGCCGCGGACCTTCGTGCCGAGGGTCGACGTCATCTCCGGTGTCGGCTACGACAGCGCGGCGGCGGCGGGGCCCGCCGCCAGCCGGTTCCACGAGCTGCGGCGGGTCGTCACGAACCTGGCGGTGCTCGACTTCCGCTCGCCCGACCACGCGATGCGGCTCGCTTCCGTGCATCCAGGCGTCAGCGTGGCCGACGTCGTCGCCGGCACCGGCTTCGAGCTGGCGATCGACGGCGACGTGCCGCCGACCAGGATGCCGACACACGAAGAGCTGCGGCTCATCCGCGAGGTCATCGACCCACGCGGGCTGCGTTACCGGGAGGTGCCGTGAGCCATCCCGCCCCCCACCATCCCGCACTGCGCACCGTCGCCTGCGACCTGCTCGGCATCAGGTACCCGATCGTGGCGACCGGCATGGGCTGGGTGTCGACGCCCGAACTGACCGCGGCCACCGCCAACGCCGGCGGGCTCGGCATCCTGGCAGGCGCGACACTCACGGTCGCCGAGACCGAGGCGGCGATCGCCCGCACCAGGGAGCTCACCGCGGCGCCGTTCGGCGTGAACCTCCGTGGCGACGCGCCCGACCTGCCCGAGCGCGCGCGGCTGCTGATCAAGCACGGCGTGCGGGTCGCCTCGTTCGGGCTCGCGCCCAACGCGTCGGTGATCCGCGAGCTGACCGAGGCCGGCCTTGTCGTCATGCCCTCGATCGGCGCCAAACGGCACGCGGAGAAGGTCGCCGCGCTCGGCGCCACCGCGGTCGTCGCGCAGGGCGGCGAGGGCGGCGGTCACACCGGGGGCGTCCCCACCTCGATCCTGCTCCCCCAGGTCACGGCGGCGGTCGCCATCCCGGTGTTCGGCGCGGGCGGCTTCTGCGACGGCCGCGGGCTCGTCGCCGCGCTCGCCTACGGCGCCGCGGGCATCGCGATGGGCACACGGTTCCTGCTGACGCGGGAGAGCCCCGTGCCCGAGCACGTGAAACAGGAGTACCTGCGCGCCGCGGTGCACGACACCCTGGTCACCACCGCGCTCGACGGCGTGCCGCAGCGGGTGCTGCGCACCGAGCTCGCGGACCGGCTGGCGCGCGGCGGCTCGCTGTCCCGGCTGGCCAGGTCGCTGCGGCACGCGGCAGGGTTCAGGAAGATGTCCGGCACGTCCTGGCCGGACCTGCTCCGCGAGGGAGTGGCCATGAAACGGAACCACGGCGTGAGCTGGCCCGCGGTCATCATGGCCGCGAACACCCCGATGATGCTCCGCGCGAGCATGGTCGACGGGCGCACCGACCTGGGCACGCTCGCCAGCGGGCAGGTGGCAGGCGTCATCGACGACCTGCCGAGCTGCGCCGAGCTCATCGACCGGATCATGGCGGAGGCCGGCGCGATCCTCACCCGGCTGGCACGGCCGGAGGGTTCCTGATGGCACCGCAGCCGACGGCACGGCCGCCGCAGCCGCACCCTAGTCACGGCCTGCTCGCCGGGAAGACCGTCGTGGTCACCGCGGCCGCGGGCACCGGGATCGGGTTCGCCACCGCGCGGCGCTGCGCCGAGGAAGGGGCGCGGGTCGCCATCAGCGATGTGCACGCGCGGCGGCTGGGCGAGGCCGCCGACGAGCTTGCCGACGTCGCGGGCGAGAAGCCGCTGGCCATCGTCTGCGACGTGACCGTGGAAGACGACGTGCGGCGGCTGTTCGGCACCGTGGCCGCCGCGTACGGCCGGATCGACGTCGCGGTGCACAACGCGGGCCTGGGCGGCGACACCCCGCTGGCCGAGATGACCGACGAGCAGTGGCACCGGGTGCTCGACGTGACGCTGAACGGCACGTTCCGGTGCACGCGGGCCGCGCTGCGGCACATGCTGCCGCGCGGCAGCGGTGCGATCGTCAACAACGCCTCGGTGATCGGCTGGCGCGCCCAGGCGGGCCAGGCGCACTACGCCGCGGCGAAGGCGGGCGTCATGGCGCTCACCCGGTGCGCGGCGATCGAGGCGGCACCGCGCGGCGTCCGGGTGAACGCGGTGGCGCCGAGCATCGCGATGCACCCGCACCTGGCGAAGGTGTCAAGGCCTGAGCTGCTCGCCGAGCTTGCCGCGCGCGAGGCGTTCGGCCGGGCGGCGCAGCCGTGGGAGGTCGCCGACGTCATCGTCTTCCTCGCCAGCGGCTACTCCTCGTACCTGACCGGAGAGGTCGTGTCGGTCAGCAGCCAGCATCCCTAGGAGCGTCGAGTGATCAGTGTCCACAGGAATGACGCGGGCATCGCCGAGGTGGTGATGGACCACCCGCCGGTGAACGCGCTGCCGGCCGCGGGCTGGCACGAGCTGGCCGGCGCGGTCACGGCCGCGGGCGCCGACCGCGCGGTGCGGGTGGTCGTGCTGCGCGCCGAGGGACGCGGCTTCAACGCCGGCGTCGACATCAAGGAGCTACAGGCGGGCGGGTTCGAGGCGCTGATCGGTGCGAACCGCGGCTGCTTCGCGGCCTTCGCGGCGGTGTACGAGTGCGCCGTGCCGGTGATCGCGGCGGTGCACGGGTTCTGCCTCGGCGGCGGCATCGGCCTGGCGGGGAACGCGGACATCATCGTGGCAAGCGAGGACGCCACGTTCGGCCTGCCGGAGGTGGACCGCGGCGCGCTCGGCGCCGCCACCCACCTGTCACGGCTGGTGCCGCAGCACCGGGCGCGGGCGATGATGTACACCTCAGCGACCGCCACGGCCGCCGAACTGCACGCGTTCGGGTCCGTCCACGCGGTCGTCCCACGCGACGAGCTGCGCATCGCGGCCCTCCGTTTGGCAGCCGAGGTCGCCGCCAAGGACCCGGCGGTGATCCGGATGGCCAAGGAGGCGTTCAACGGCATCGACCCGCAGGACGTCCGGCGCAGCTACCGCTACGAGCAGGGCTTCACGTTCGAGCTGAACCTGTCGGGCGTATCGGATCGGCTCCGCGAGTCCTCATTGGGCGAGTCCTTCGGCCGGCCCAATTCACAGGGAGAGTAGCTGATGGCTGAGGTCGTGCGCACGCAGCGCCGCGGGGCGATCACCCGCATCACCATGAACCGTCCCGAGTACGGGAACGCGCAGAACTCGGCGATGACCTACGCGCTCGACGACGCGTTCTACGCCGCCGCCGCCGATGACGAGGTCAAGGTCATCGTCCTGGACGGCGCGGGCAAGCACTTCTCCGCGGGCCACGACATCGGCACGCCTGGACGGGACATCGGCCAGTCGTTCCCGCGCCGGGCGGGCCTGTGGTGGGATCACGTCGGCAAGGACGGCGCGGAGAACAGGCTCGCCCGCGAGGAGGAGGTCTACCTGGGCATGTGCCGGCGCTGGCGGGAACTGCCCAAGCCGGTGATCGCGCAGGTGCACGGTGCGTGCATCGCCGGCGGGCTGATGCTTGCCTGGATCTGCGACCTCATCGTCGCGTCCGACGACGCGTTCTTCGCCGACCCGGTGGTGCGCATGGGCATACCCGGCGTGGAGTACTTCGCGCACCCCTGGGTGATGGGGCCGCGGCAGGCGAAGGAGTTCCTCTTCCTCGGCGAGCGGGTCGACGCGGCCCGCGCGCTGCAACTCGGCATGATCAACCGGGTGGTGCCGCGCGACCGTCTCGAACAAGAGGTCACCGAGATCGCCGAGAAGATCGCCGCGATGCCGCGACTTGGCCTCGCGCTCGCCAAGAAGGCGGTCAACCAGGCCGAGGACGCGATGGGCCTGCAGGTGGGGATGGACGCGGTATTCGGGCTGCATCACCTGGCGCACGCGCACAACGCCGAGACGGGGACGGACGCGCTCGCCGGGCACGACGCGCGGTCGATGCGGTCCGGGTCGCGCGACGGTGATGCCTCGTGAACGACGAGCAGTTCCGTGCCGAGGTGCGCGGCTGGCTGACGACCGCGCTGGCGTCGGCCGAGTTCGGCTGCCTGGTCGGCAAGGGCGGCACCGGCCGCGCGCACGAGTTCGTCGCCGAGCGCATGGCCTGGGAGCGGCGCCTCGGCGCGGACGGCTGGATCGGCCTCGGCTGGCCAGAGGCAGACGGCGGGCGCGGCCTGCCGTGGCACAGGCAGGTCATCTTCCACGAGGAGTACGCGCGGGCGAACGGCCCGGGGCGCGTCGGTCACATCGGCGAGCAGCTGGTCGCGCCGACGCTGCTGATGTTCGGTACGCCGGAGCAGAAGGCGCGCTTCCTGCCCGGGATCGCGGCAGGCACCGAGCTGTGGTGCCAGGGGTACTCGGAACCGGGCGCCGGGTCCGACCTCGCGAGCCTGCGCACGCGGGCGTCGGTGCGCGACGGCGAGTGGCACATCGACGGGCAGAAGATATGGACCTCGCTTGCGCACGTCGCGGACTGGTGCTTCCTGCTCGCCAGAACGGAGGCGGGCTCCGACCGGCACCGCGGGCTGTCCTGCCTGCTTGTGCCGGTGCGCCAGCCGGGCATCGAGATCCGGCCGATCAAGCAGGTCACCGGCACCGCCGAGTTCAACGAGGTGTTCTTCGACGACGCGCGCACCTTGGAAGGGAACGTGGCGGGCGATCCTGGCGACGGCTGGCGGGTCGCCCTTGGCATGCTCGGCGTCGAGCGCGGCGTCTCCAACCTCGGCCAGCTGATCGGCTTCCAGCGCGAGTTCTCGCTGGTGCTGGCTACGGCCCGCGGGAACGGGAGCATCGACGACCCCGACATCGCCGCGCGGATCGCCGACGCCTGGATCGGGCTGCAGGTGATGCGGTTCACGACGGAGGAGGCCCTTGGCGCAGCCGAGCCGGGCGGTGTCGCGGCGGGCGGTGTCGCGGCGAACATCACCAAGCTGCTGTGGACGACGTGGCACCAGCGCCTCGGGGAGCTGGCCGTCGACGTGGCCGGCCAGGACGCGACGCTGGCAGGCCCGGATTACGGCCTGACCGACACGCAGCGGCTGTTCCTGTTCGCCCGTGCCGAAACGATCTTCGGCGGGTCGAACGAGATCCAGCGGAACATCGTCGCCGAGCGCGGGCTCGGCCTGCCCAGGGGGTAACGGAATGGACACTCCGGAGCAGGCCGCACTGCGCGAGACGGTACGCGACTTCTGCCGCAGGCACGCCGGGCCGGGAGCCTGGGACCGGCTCACCAGGGAACTCGGGCTCGCCGGGCTCGCGGTTCCCGAGTGCCACGGCGGGGCGGGCGCCGGCCTGGCCGAGGTCGCCGTCGCGGTCGAGGAGACCGGGCGGGTGCTGCTGCCGGTGCCCTACCTGTCCACCGCGCTGGCCGGCGCGGTGCTCAGCGAGGGCGGTGCGGCATGCGGCGACGGCGGGGCGGCCGAGTTCCTGCCCGGCATCGCGTCCGGCGCGCTGCGCGCCGCGTTCGTGCTCGGCGGCTCGCTCGTGGCCGCCGACGGGCGGCTGACCGGAGTCGCGCAGCACGTGCTCGACGGCGCCGAGGCCGGCCTGTTCGTCGTCCGCGCCGGGGACGCGCTGTTCGCCGTCCGCGCCGCGGACGCGGTCGTCACGCCGGCGGGCACCCTGGACCAGACCAGGTCGCAGGCCACGGTCTCGTTCCACGGCGCTCCCGTGGTCCCGGCCGGCTGCGCCGCAGGGCGGGCGGAGGACCTGCTGCGCGTCATGCTTGCGGTCGAGTCGGCCGGCGCCGCCGCGCACTGCCTTGACGTCACGGTGGGCTACCTCAAGGCCCGGGTGCAGTTCGGCCGTCCGATCGGCGCCTTCCAGGCGCTGCGGCACCGGTGCGCGGACCTCGCGGTGGAAGTGGCCTCCGCCCGGGCGACCGCGTACGCCGCCGTGCGCGCGGCGGCGTCGCCGGCCGGATCTCCTGCGGCGTCCTCGGCGGAACTTGCGGTGCTCGGCCCGCTCGCCAAGCGGCACTGCGTCGACGTGTTCTGGCACGCCGCCGCGGAAATGATCCAGCTGCACGGCGGGATCGGCTTCACCTGGGAGCACGAGGCGCACCGTTACCTCAAGCGCGCCAAGACCTCGCAGCTGCTGCACGGCACCCCGGCCGAGCTGCGCCGGCTGGTCAGCCAGCGGGCCGGACTGTGCTGAGCCGATTCACCCCGGATTGTCAGCACATGGGAAGCGTGACTCGCACATGCAGGCCTCCGTCACTGGGGGCATCCAGGTCGACGTGCCCGTCGTGTGCCTTCGTGACGGCCCGGACCACGGACAGGCCGAGGCCGTAGCCGCCCCCGACGCGTTGCTGGCTGGCGCGGCGGAACGGCTCAAGCAATCCGGCAACCTCGGCGCTAGCGATCAGCGGGCCGCTGTTGGTGACCTCAAGTACCGCCGACGTGGGAAGCGCGCGGGTCTGTACCTCGACGTACCCGCCGCGGACGTTGTACCGGACGGCGTTGTCGACCAGGTTGTCGACAAGCTCGGTGAGCAAGGCCTGGTCACCTGGCACCGTCACCGGTGCCAGGTCCTCCCTCAGGGCCAGCGCCTTCTCGCCGGCCCGACGGGCGACACGGGAAAGGCACTCACCGGCGAGCTTGTCGAGTCGTACCGGCCCCCGGTCCTCGGGCGCGACCGAACCGCGGGTCAGGGTGAGCAGCTTCTCCAGCAGCTGCTGAGCGCTGGAGACCGTGCTGCGCATCCTTGAGGCGCTGTCGCGTGCGCCGGCCCCGTCCAGGTCGGGGTCGGTGACCAGCAGCTCCAGCTCGGCACCCAAGACCGCCAGCGGGGTGCGGAGCTGGTGGGCGGCGCTCGCCGCGAACAACTGCTCGTCCTGGAAGGCCGCATCGAGCCTTTCCAGCATCGAGTCGAACGTGCTGCCGAGCTCGCCGAGCTCATCGGGCGGACCGGGAAGTGACAGCCGCTCGTGGAGGTCCTGGCTGGTGATCCGCCTCGCAGCGGCCGTGATCGTCCGGATCGGGCGCAGGATGCGCCCGGCGACGAACCAGGCCGCTACCGCGGACAGCGCGATGAGCCCCGCGACGATCGCGCCGTACTGCCAAAGGAGGGTAGAAAGGGTGTGGTGCGCAATCTGAGCACGGATCGTGGACGCCGGGGCGTTCCCCGCCGGGACCATATAGGGCATGCCATGTCCTGGCGGGGGCTGAGCCGGAGCGGAGCTGTTGATGTTCGCCCGGACCAGCTCGTAGCTGGCCACAAGCAGAACGATCCCGGCGGCGACCACCAGCGCGCTCAGCATCACCGCGATGCGGCCGCGGACGGTCGGATGAAGCCGGCGGATCACCGTGGAATCCGGTAGCCGCAGCCGATCACGGTCTCGATCGGGTCGGGGTCCCCGAGCTTGTCTCGCAGCTTCTTGATCGTCGTGCGTACCGCCGTGGTGAACGGGTCGGCATGCTCGTCCCACACCTTCTCGAGCAACTCTTCCGCGCTGACGACCTGACCCTGAGCCGCCAGCAGCACCTCGAGTGCACCGAACTCCTTGCGGGCCAGCTCAACTGGCCGGCCGAACCGGCTCGCCGTGCGAGACGCCGTATCCAACCGGAGCCCCGCGGCCTCGAGCACCGGTGGGCGAGCACGAGACGGACGCCGGCCAAGGGCCCGGATACGGGCGATCAGCTCCACGAAGTCGAACGGCTTGGCCAGGTAGTCGTCGGCGCCCAGACCCAAACCCGCGGCGGCCTGCCGAGGGCCGGCCGCCGCGGTCAGCATCAGGATGCGGGCCGCGGATCCCTCGGCCCGCATCCGATGGCAGATCTCGTCGCCGTGCATCAGCGGGAGGTCACGGTCCAAGAGCACCACGTCGTAGTCGGTGACGTGCAGCTTCGCCCATCCTTCCGCCCCGTCGGCCGCGATGTCGACGGCCAGCCCGTCGCGGCGCAGCCCACGGGCGAGCACGTCAGCCATCTCCCGGTTGTCTTCGACTACCAGCACTCTCATCGTCGCACCAAGGGTGCGAGGCCGCCGGCCAGTTGACTCCGCGCCGACGGCCCCGTACCAGCCGCTATGACGCGGACGCCATGGCGGGCACGCCCGGGCCCGGCGGCGGCCCGGATCCCGCCGGGGCCCAGTGCGGGGTGCCGCCCGGACCAGGCGGCGGCCCGGATCCCGCCGGGACCCAGTGCGGGGTGCCGCCAGAAGGCGCTGGCGTGGCCATACCGCTCACCGTGCTTGCCGTACCTGACCCGCCCGAAGACCGCGTCCCGACCTGCGAGGAGCTTGCCGAGGCTGGCATGGCCAGCCAGAGGCAGATGGCGAGGCCCGCCCCGGCCAGTGACACACCCCCGATCACCAGGCGGTGCCTTCGAACTCTTGTCATCTCCCATGCGTCCCTTCATCTCATGATCGAATGCGACAAGGCCAGTATGAGCCGGCGCATGTGGCCTCCCCGTGTACTGCCGCGAAGGGCAGCAACCAGGGGCAGTGTCCTGCCGCGTGCGCGCTAGGAGTGGATTACCCCGGTGTCGTGGCAGAAGTGCACCCGGTCGGGCCGCAGCGCGTGCACCCGGCCGACCGACTCACGCCACGCGGCCTGGTCGCTTGCCTGACCAGGCGGCAGGTCGCCGTCATCGGGTTCCAGGTACTGCCTGGGCCTGTACGCGGCGTCGCCGATCAGCACCTCCGCACCATTGCCGGTGCTCACCACGACGCTCTGGTGCCCGACGGTATGACCCGGCGTCGCGACGACCGACAGGCCGGGCAGGATCTCGGCGTCGCCGTCAAGCAACTCGAACCGGGCACCCATGAAATCGAACCAGCTGGCCAGCTGTGGTGACTCCCGGCGGGCCCGCGTCAGCTCGGCCGTCTGGACGTAGAAGGGGGCGTGCTTGAACACGGCGTTCTGCCCGCAGTGGTCAAAATGCAGGTGCGTGTTGATGACCAGGCCGATGTCGCCTGGCGTCATGCCGTGCTCGTCGAGCGCGCCGGCGACCGAGCGGTTGACGACGCGCCAGTCGGCCGGCACCTGCTGCAGGTCGCCGACCCCGGTGTCAACCAGGACCGCGCCGCCTGGGTAGGTCACGAGAAACCCGTGTACCGGCATTTCCCAGTCCGTGCCGGCCCCAATGGTGGCCAGGCTCAGCCGCCTCACCTGCAGGGACATCCGTCCTCCCCCATCATGCGACTAGCAAGCGGATGCGAAGACGTTACCAAAAACCGCGGGGGATCGCGTCGAGCCTATTCGCCGGCCGGCTGGCCGCTTGCCCGGGACGCCGTGGCGGCCGGGGTGCGGTTTGCCGGGGGCGCCCGGGCGGGCTGGCGTATCACGCGCCCCCGCTGCATGCGGCTTTACCGGTAAACTTTTCCCGGGAGGTAAACTCTTTGTCCGGCGTAAATAAAAAGCGTTCCAGGCGTC
>Ga0335078_10010484_pt1 | contig 13722 bp, 13 predicted proteins | sample Lox_Sample_32_FD_206711 | JGI IMG/M metagenome (GOLD analysis project Ga0335078, IMG submission 206711) | Soil microbial communities from Loxahatchee National Wildlife Refuge, Florida, United States - Lox_Sample_3.2 | ecosystem: Environmental > Terrestrial > Soil > Wetlands | place: USA...
TCAGCGCGGTCTTCAGCGCGGCCTGCACCGCGACCTCGGACTCCGAGTCCAGGTGCGCGGTCGCCTCGTCCAGCACCACCACCGACGGCGCCTTGAGCAGCAGCCGGGCGATGGCCAGCCGCTGCTTTTCGCCCCCGGACAGCCGGTAGCCACGGTCCCCGACCACCGTGTCCAGCCCATCGGGCAGCATGGCGACCAGCTCCCAGATCTGCGCGGACTGGCAGGCCGCGATCAGCTCGGCCTCGGTGGCCGCCGGCCGGGCGTAGCTGAGGTTGGCCCGGATCGTGTCGTGGAACATGTGCGCGTCCTGGGTGACCACGCCGACCGCGTCGTGCAGCGAGTCGAGCGTCACGTCCCGCAGATCCTGGCCGCCGACGCGGACCGCGCCCTCATCCGGGTCATACAGCCGGGACACCAGGTGGGTGATCGTGGTCTTGCCCGCGCCGGACGGGCCGACCAGCGCGGTCAGCTGCCCGGGCGGCGCGTGGAAGGTCACCTCGCGGAGCACCGGCTGCGTGCTCCCGGCGTGCTCGGGTGCGGGCAGCGCGATCGACTCCAGCGAGGCCAGCGACACCTCGCTGGCCGCCGGGTAGTGGAACGAGACGTGGTCGAGGTCGATGGCCGGGGCCGGGGCGGCCTGGCCGTTCGCGGCCGGCGCGCGCAGCGGGACGGCGCCCGGCTTCTCCTGGACCAGCGGCTTGAGGTCCAGCACCTCGAACACCCGGTCGAAACTGACCAGCGCGGTCATCACGTCAACCTGCACGTTGGACAGCGCGGTGATCGGGCCGTACAGCCGGCTGAGCAGCGCGACCAGCGCGACCAGCGTGCCCAGCTGGAACGCGTGGTGGATGACGAGCGCGCCCCCCAGCCCGTAGACGACCGCGGTGGCCATCGAGGCCAGCAGGGTCAGGGCGACGAACAGCGAGCTGCCGTACATCGCGGTGACCACGCCGATGTCGCGCACCCGGGCCGCCCGCCCGGCGAACACGTCGCCTTCCCGCTCGGGCTTGCCGAACAGCTTGACCAGCATCGCGCCCGCGACGTTGAACCGCTCGGTCATGGTCGAGCCCATCGCGGCGTCGAGCTGCATCGATTCCCGGGTCAGCCGCTGCAGGCGGCGGCCGACCAGCCGGGCCGGGATGACGAACGCCGGGATCATGACCAGCGTGACGACCGTGACCAGCCAGGACATGGAGAGCATCGCGACCAGCACCAGGATCAGGGTCAGCGCGTTGGACACCACCGAGGACATGGTGGAGGTCAGCGCCTGCTGTGCCCCGATGACGTCGCTGTTCAGCCGGCTGACCAGGGAGCCGGTCTGCGCCCTGGTGAAGAACGCGATCGGCTGCCGCTGCACGTGCCGGAACACCTGCGTGCGCAGGTCGTAGATCAGGCCTTCACCGATCCGCGCCGAGTACCAGCGCTGGCCAATGGTCAGCGCGGCGCTGGCCAGGGCCAGGCCGGCCACTATCGCGGCCACGCTCAGCACCACGGCCATATCCCCGGCCAGGATGCCCTGATCGATGATGGTCTTCAGGAGCAGCGGGACAGCCACCGTGGCCACCGCGGCCAGCGCGGTCATGACCAGGAAGACGGCCAGCTCCTTGCGGTAGGGCCGGGCGTAGGACAGGATCCGGCGTACCGTGCCCGGCTTGAGCCGCTGCCGGGTGATGGCCGGGTCGCGGTAGAACGACCGCACTGTATGCCACTGGTACATGAGCCAGGCAACCTCCTGCCCAGCCCCGATCTTCCCGCGTCAGCTCAGGGCGAAACAGGGCCCGGCCGCCGGCCATTGCCCGCGTGCGGTCAGCGCGCCGGTTTCCGCCCATGTGGGCGCCGAAGGTGCGGCCGCCCGAGGGCGCCCAGGGCCAGCACGATGGCGATGCTCGCCGCACCCGCCAGGCCAATCGATAGGCCGAGGCCCAGGGCCAGGAGCGCCCACCCTGGGGCCAGCACGGCCCACACCACCACCAGGGCGGCGGCCGCGGCCAGCGCGGCCTCGGCTACGTGCCTAGGTGTGCCGATCTCGAAAGAACTTCATGACTACCCCCTCGCGGGGAACTCGCGCCACACTTGGTGTATCCCCTACCAGGTACAACCGTGGCGGCCAGGAACTTATGCCTGACCTGGGGAAACGTTACGGCCGCGATGGAGTTCGGCCTGAATCCGCCGTTCGGCCGCCGCCTGCTGGGCGAGCGAGTTCCCGTGGGCCTGAGCCAGCAGCTGCTTGGTGGCCCGGGCGGTCGCCGGGTCGATGGTGAGCAAGGCGGCGACCAGATCGCTGACCGCGCCGTCGAGCTCGGCGGCGGGCACCACCAGCTCGGCCAGCCGGAGCTGAGCCGCCTCGGCGGCGCCCACGGTCCGGCCGGTCAGGCACAGCTCCAGCGCCCGTGGCAGCCCGACGATGTCGACCAGCGGCTTGCTCCCGGTCAGATCGGGCACCAGGCCGAGGGACGGTTCCTTCATGCAGAACCGGGCGTCGTCGGCGAGCACCCGCAGATCGCAGGAGAGGGCCAGCTGGAACCCGCCGCCGATGGCATGGCCGCGGACCGCGGCCACCGACACGATGGCCGGGTCGCGCAGCCAGGTGTAGCCGGCCTGGCAGGACGCGATCCAGTCGTCGAAATCCGGGCTGGCCGGGCTGGGCAGCGGGGCTTCACCCGGGACACCTTCGGGGGTGAACAGCCGGAGGTCGATCCCGGCGCTGAACGAGGGGCCCGCTCCCTGCAGCACCACCACCCGTACCTCGGGTGGCAGCGCGCCGCCGATGGCGGCCAGGGCGTGCCACATGGCCGGGGTCATCGCGTTGCGGCGTTCGGCCCGGTCGAGGGTGATCGTGGCCGCGCCGGGGGCGGGGACGCCGATGTCCAGCCGCAGCCCGGCCCGGCCCAGGTCGGGAAGCCCGACGGTCATGTTCTCCTCAGCGCTTCGCCCGGGCCTTGCCCCTGGTCGCGCCGCCACGGCCGCGCAGCGAGACCCCGTTTTCGGACAGGATGCGGTGCACGAACCCATAGGACCGGCCGGTCGCCGCGGCGAGTGAGCGGATGCTTTCCCCCGCGTCGTACCTCTTCTTCAGATCTGACGCCAGCTTGGTGCGGTCCGCACCGGTGACCCTGGTGCCTTTCTTGAGGGTTTCGGTCACGCGTACCTCCCGTGAGCTGAAGTGACCGCTGCGTTACGCCTCTCGCCATGATCACTCATTGCGGGAGGATCGGCTACCCACATACGGGTAAGTGATCACTTCTTTTTCACGCCGCCCCGCGGCCCGTCACGCCAGGGCGACCAGATCCGCGAGGCCCTCGTTCCAGGTATCCTCGACGCCGTCCGGGAGCAGGATCACCCGCTCCGGCTGCAATGCCTCCACCGCGCCCTCGTCGTGCGTGACCAGCACGATCGCGCCCCGGTAGCGGCGCAGCGCGGCCAGGATCTCCGCCCGGCTGGCCGGGTCCAGGTTGTTGGTGGGCTCGTCGAGCAGCAGCACGTTGGCCCCGGACACGACCAGCAGGGCCAGCGCCAGCCGCGTCTTCTCGCCGCCGGACAGTACCGCGGCGGGCTTGTCCACCGCGTCCCCGGAAAACAGGAACGAGCCCAGGATGCGCCGCTGCTCGGCGTCCAGCAGGTCGGGTGCGGCGGTGCGCATGTTGTCCAGCACGCTGCGGCCGGTGTCCAGGGTCTCGTGCTCCTGGGCGTAGTAGCCCAGCCGCAGGCCATGGCCCGGGGTGACCTGGCCGGTGTCCGGCTGCTCCAGGCCGGCCAGCAGGCGCAGCAGGGTGGTCTTGCCCGCGCCGTTCAGGCCGAGCACCACGATCCGGCTGCCCCGGTCTATGGCCACGTCAACGTCGGTGAACACCTCCAGCGAGCCGTATGACTTGGACAGGTCGGCCGCGGTCAGCGGGGTCCGGCCGCACGGGGCGGGTTCCGGGAAGCGCAGCCGGGCCACCCGCTGCGGGGCCCGCTCGGCGCTCACCCCGGCCATCAGCCGCTGCGCCCGCCGCTGCATGGTGTGCGCGGCCCGGGCCTTGGTCGCCTTGGCCCGCATCTTGTCCGCCTGCGCCACCAGCGCGGTGGCCTGGCGCTGCGCGTTCGCGTGCTCGCGGCGGCGCCGCCGGGCATCGGTCTCCCGCTGCTGCAGGTAGGTCTGCCAGCCCACGTTGTACATGTCCAGCTGGTGGGTGCCGCTGTCCAGGTGGAAGACCTTGTTGACCACCGCCTCGAGCAGCGCGCTGTCGTGGCTGATCACCACCAGGCCGCCGCGAAACGCCCGGAGGTGGTCGCGCAGCCAGGCCACCGAGTCGGCGTCGAGGTGGTTGGTGGGCTCGTCCAGCAGCAGCGTCTGCGCGTCGGCGAACAGGATCCGGGCCAGCTCGACCCGGCGCCGCTGCCCGCCGGACAGCGTGGTCAGCGGCTGGCCGAGCACCCGGTCGGGCAGGCCCAGGCTGGAGGCGATCGACGAGGCCTCCGCCTCGGCCGCGTACCCGCCCAGCATGGCCAGGCGCTCTTCCAGCTGGCCGTAGCGCCGGACGGCCGCGTCGCGGCCGGGCCCGGAGCCATTGGACATCTGCTGCTCGGCGGCGCGCAGGCCGGCCCGCAGTTCGTCGAGGCCACGCCCGGACAGCACCCGGTCCACGGCCAGGCCGTCGAGGCCAGCGGCCCTGGTGTCCTGGGGCAGATACCCGATCGAGTCGCCGCGCCGCACGGTGCCCGCGGCGGGCAGCGCCTCACCCGCGAGCACCCGGGCCAGCGTGGTCTTGCCCGCTCCGTTCCGGCCCACCAGGCCTATCTTGTCGCCCGGTGCGATCTGGAAACTGGCCCCGGCCAGCAGCAGCTGCGCGCCCGCGCGAAGCTCCAGGCCGGTCGCGGCGATCACCAGAATCACTCCAAGCAACAGCGGAAAAGGCAACGTCACAGTAGAACCGGCGACGCCACGCCCCGCATTCCAGCCTACCGGCGCGGCCTGCCCCCGCCCACTGATATTCGCCCCGGTCACGCCGAGCCTGACGGCCCCCCGGGGTCGGCGAGCTGGACGCGGATGGCCCGGAACAACCGGGGCGTGTCCTTGAGCACGACGAGCCGGGGGTCCGGCACGGTGAGGAAACGGTCCACCGCGGCCGCGAAGTACGGCCGCAGCCGCGGGTCCTCGCGCAGCCCGGCCATCGCCCGCCGGTCGCCGCCCAGCACCACCGCGTCCAGCTTCCCCGGATACCGGCCGAACACGCGGACCGCGGTGTCCGCCGCGGCGGCCAGCGCCTCGGTGGCCTGCTTTTCCCGGCGCCGGGCGAACCGGTGCTGCGACCGGCCGCCGGCCGCGCTGCGCCCGTGCACCAGCCGGGAGCCCACCTTGGAGTCGGCCAGCACCGGCGGGGCACCGGTGAACACGCCGGCCGCGTAGCCGCCCAGCCGGACCAGCAGCACGGCCACGGTACGGTCCGCGGCGGCGTGCGCCGCGATCCGGTGCGCCTGGCGGACCACGGCCCGCGCCGTGCCCGGCGGCGGGTCCTCCCCTGGTGCCGTGGGCGGCATCGGCGGGAACGGCGGATAGCAGGCCGCCGATACGCCGTCGCCGGCCCGCAGCAGCACCACGTCCGGCGCGGTCTCGACGGCGAGCGGGCCGCCGTGCTGGTCGGCGAAGCCCGCGACCCAGCCGGCGAACCGTTCCGGGCTCACCTCGATCCAGCGCGGCCGTGTATCCACGGAACTTTAGAATAGTCAGGCAACCAGCAACCTCAGGATTAACTGTCGAGCGGACCCAGGCACCGAGACCCATGACGCTGAACCAGCTGCGCACGTTCCTGGCCGTGGCCGAGACCGGCTCGGTCCGGGCGGCCGCCGCCCAGCTGGTGGTGACGCAGGCCGCGGTGTCCGCCTCGCTGGCCGCGCTGCAGAAGTCGCTCGCCGTGCCGCTGCTCCGGCCCGAAGGCCGCGGGCTGCGGCTGACCGCGGCGGGCCAGGCGTACGCAGGCTACGTCCGGCGCATCCTCGGGCTGCTGGACGAGGCCGGGCTGGCCGCGCTGGCCGCCGCCGATCCGGAGCACAGCGAGCTGCGCATCGCCGCGGTCACCACGGCGGCCGAGCAGATCGTGCCCGGGCTGCTGGGCGGCTTCCGGTCCCGTCATCCAGGCATGGGCGTCCGGCTGGAGGCGGGGAACCGGGCCCGGGTCCGCGCGCTGCTGGACCGGCATCAAGTGGATCTGGTGCTGGGCGGCAGGCCGGAGCCCGGCTGGGAGGTGCGCGTGCTCGCCGTCCGGGCGCACCAGCTCGTGGTGGTGGCGTCGCCCGCGCTGGCCGCCGACGCGGCGCCCGGGCCGGGGCTGCTGCCCTGGCTGGCCCGGCAGGCCTGGCTGCTCCGCGAGCCCGGCTCCGGCACCCGGGCCGCCACCGACGCGCTGCTCGCCGAGCTGGACATCGCCCCGCCGTCACTGATGGTCGGCTCCAACGGGGCCATCCGCGGGTCGGCCAGCGTAGGCCTGGGCGTCACGCTGGTGTCCCGGGACGCGGTCGCCGCCGAGCTGGCTGACGGCCGGCTGACCGAGCTTCCGGTCCCGGGCACCCCGCTGCACCGTGACTGGTATCTGGTCGCCCACCCCGATCTGCCGCCCGCCGGGCGGATGCTGCTCGACTACGTGCTCAGCCAGGGTGGCTTCCGGCCGCCGACTGTTAATCCTGAGCTTTAGATTCAGCGCCAAACTCTCAATAGACGGTCGGCATACCGGCTGGCAGGGTGAAGGGGACAGCACCCATGCCGCCGGAGGAAATCATGGAACGCTGGGACGCGGGCGTGATCCCGTACGCGCAGATGGGCTACTACGCGCCCGACTACGTGCCCACCGACACCGACGTGCTGGCCGCGTTCCGGATCACCCCGCAGCCGGGGGTGCCGCCCGAGGAGGCCGGCGCCGCGGTGGCCGGTGAGTCCTCCACCGCCACCTGGACCGTGGTGTGGACCGACCGGCTCACCTCCTACGAGCACTACCAGGCCAAGTGCTACCGGGTCGACCCGGTGCCCGGCCGCGACGGCGAGTACATCGCCTACATCGCCTACGACATCGACCTGTTCGAGGAAGGCTCGATCGCCAACCTCACGTCGTCCATCATCGGCAACGTGTTCGGCTTCAAGGCGCTGCGCGCGCTCCGGCTGGAGGACATGCGGATCCCGCTGGGCTACGTGAAGACGTTCCAGGGCCCGGCGCACGGCATCGTGATGGAGCGCGAGTACCTGAACAAGTACGGCCGCCCGCTGCTCGGCGCGACCACCAAGCCCAAGCTGGGCCTGTCCGCGCGGAACTACGGCCGGGTGGTCTACGAGGCGCTGCGCGGCGGGCTCGACTTCACCAAGGACGACGAGAACATCAACTCGCAGCCGTTCATGCGCTGGCGGGACCGCTACCTGTTCACCATGGAGGCGGTCAACCGGGCGGTGGAGCGGACCGGGGAGATCAAGGGCCACTACCTGAACGTGACCGCAGCCACCATGGAGGACATGTACGAGCGGGCCGAGTTCGCGAAGGAGCTCGGCAGCGTGATCATCATGGCCGACCTGACCGTGGGCTACACGGCGCTGCAGTCGATGGCGCGGTGGGCCCGCCGCAGCGGCGTCATCCTGCACCTGCACCGGGCCGGCCACGGCACCTACACCCGGCAGAAGACGCACGGGGTGAGCTTCCGGGTCATCGCCAAGTGGTGCCGGCTGATCGGCGTGGACCACATCCACGCCGGCACCGTGGTCGGCAAGCTGGAGGGCGACCCGTCGATGGTCCGCGGCTACTACGACACGCTGCGCGAGCCGCGGGTCGGGCTCGATCCGGGCCACGGCATCTACTTCGATCAGGACTGGGGCTCGATGCCGGGCACCATGCCGGTCGCCTCCGGCGGCATCCACGCCGGCCAGATGCACCAGCTGCTCGGTTATCTCGGCGAGGACGTGGTGCTCCAGTTCGGCGGGGGCACGATCGGGCACCCGATGGGCATAGCCGCGGGCGCCACCGCCAACCGGGTGGCCGTGGAGGCGATGATCAAAGCGCGTAACGAGGGCCGTGACTTCCTCCGTGCGGGCGAGCAGATCCTGGCCGAGGCGGCCCGGCACTGCCAGCCGCTGCAGCTGGCCCTGGACACCTGGGGCGACATCACCTTCAACTACGAATCCACCGACACCCCCGACGTCGTCGCCACCCCCTCCTAACGGGAGCACCGTACATGCGCATCACCCAGGGCACCTTCTCCTACCTGCCCGACCTGACCGACGAGGAGATCACCGCGCAGCTCCAGTACGCGGTGGACCGGGGGTGGGCGGTGGCGGTGGAGTTCACCGACGACCCGCACCCGCGCAACGTGCTGTGGGAGATGTGGGGCCTGCCCATGTTCGGCATCGCCGATGCCGCGGCCGGGCTGCACGAGGTCACCGCGTGCCGCCTCGCCTACCCGGAGCACTACATCCGGGTGTCGGCCTACGACGCCAGCCTGGGCCGGCAGACCACCGCGGTCAGCTTCATCGTGCACCGACCGGCCAGCGAGCCCGGCTTCCGGCTGGACCGGCAGGAAGCCGCCGACCGGCAGGTCCGGTACTCGCTGCACGCCTATGCCGCCGGGCGCCCGTCCGGTGAGCGGTACGCCGTCGACGGCACCGGCCCCGGCGGATGAGCGGGCCGGCCCCGCCGGCCCGCGGCTTCGCCATGCCGCGGCCGGGGGAACCGGGGCCCAGCGCGGCCAACGGCACTACGGAAACCGGGCAAGCGGACCCCGAGCCGGTCGCGCTGCTTGCCCCGGACGCCACCGTCGAGCTGGGCGAGGAGCAGCAGGCGCAGCGGCTGTCCCGGATGCTCGACGAGTTCGACCGCGAGTTCATCGGCCTGGCCCCGGTCAAGGCGCGCGTCCGGGAGATCGCCGCGCTGCTGCTGGTGGACCGGCTCCGGCAGCGGTACGGGATGACCTCGTCGCGGCCCAGCCTGCACATGTGCTTCACCGGCAGCCCGGGCACCGGCAAGACCACGGTGGCCACGCACCTGGGCGCGCTGCTGCGTGAGCTCGGCTACCTGCGCAAGGGCCAGCTGGTCAGCGTGACCCGGGACGACCTGGTCGGGCAGTACGTCGGGCACACCGCGCCGAAGACCAAGGAGGTGCTCAAGCGGGCGATGGGTGGCGTGCTGCTCATCGACGAGGCCTACTACCTTTACCGGCCGGAGAACGAGCGGGACTACGGCCAGGAGGCCATCGAGATCCTGCTCCAGTTCATGGAGGCCAACCGGGAAGACCTGGTGGTCATCCTGGCCGGCTACGCGGACCGGATGGACGTGTTCTTCCGGTCCAACCCCGGGATGGCCTCCCGCATCGCGCACCACATCGACTTCCCTGACTTCACCCTGGACGAGCTGATGCAGATCGCAGAGCTGATGCTGGACCGTGAGCAGTACCAGCTGTCCGCGGCGGCGCAGGCCGCCTTCCGCGAGTACGTCGCGCTGCGGATGGCCCAGCCCCGGTTCGCCAACGCGCGCAGCATCCGCAACGCCATCGACCGGATGCGGCTGCGCCAGGCCCGCCGCCTGGTCGCGGCGGGCGGGCGGATCGGCCGCCCGGACCTGACGACGATCAGTGAGGCGGACGTCCGGGCCAGCCGGGTCTTCGCCGCCGCCCCGGACGAGGCCGGCCAGCCCCAGGCTCGTTAGCGGGGCATGCTGGCGACTTGCACAGCCTGGACGATCGTGCGGTGCGGGACGAAGTACAGCACCCCGGTCGGCCAGCACGTGATCAGCGTCAGCAGGTGCCGCCGGCCAGCCGGGCGCAGCACGCCGGTGTCGGTGTACCACACCCGGTAGGGAGCGCGGTTCACCCGGTAGGTAATGCGGCAGCCGCGCGTGGTGATGATGATCCGGTCGCCGGGCCGCAGGCCGGCCAGGTGCAGGAACGGGTTCCCGGCGGTTATGTCGTGGGCCGCGATGCCGGCGTTGCCCGGCCTGCCGGGCAGAGCCGTGCCGGGGATGTGCCCCGGGCCGGTGGCCAGCTGGGCCAGGCTCGTGCCCTGGATCACGGTGAACTTCCAGTGCGGCCCGAATGCCGGGATCTGGATGATGGCGAAGACCTGGCCGATGGCGGGCCGGCCGGCCGGCCGGCACGACAGCCTCGCGACGCCGTGCGCTCGCCCGGGCGGGGCGCTCCATTGCTGGTACAGCCGGTGCTGCGCCGCGTGCTGCCGGGCACCGGCGAACGGGTCCCAGACCCGGTAGGCGAAGACAGCCGCGGCGGCCAGGCTCCCGGCCAGCAGCGCGGCGCCCAGGATGCCAAGGAGCCGCCTCATGGCGTCACCAGCGGGGCCATCGTGGCGGCGAACGGGTACCCCTGGGACGCGTCGGCCGCCGCCTCCCAGCAGAACACCCCGCGCAGGGCGGGGTGGGCCCGCCGCAGCCGGGTCCACGCGGCGGCGAAGGAGGCCAGGCTCATGGTCTGGACCGCCGCGGGGGGCATGCCGTAACCCAGCCCGAGCTTGCTGGCGCGGCCGTTCACCACGCCCAGCCATTCCTCGCTGGCCGTCGTGAGGTAGCTGATCCTGGCCGCCTCGCTGCCTGGCCCGGTCATGTCGTAGTACTGCGGGGCCACGAAGTCAACCAGGCCCGCGGTGCACAGCGCGCGGCAGGCCCGCTGGGCCGCGGCGTCCCACGGGCCCGGCGGGATGGTGATCGCGAACCCCGCGCCGAACGCCGCCTTCAGCGACCGGGCGACGTAGCCGAGCTGGCCGGGCCACACCGGGCCGCCCTCGATGTCCAGGTCCACCCCGTCGAAGCCGCCGAGCTCCCGGTGGATCGCGGTGATGCTGGCGATGAACGCGTCGGCCCGCCCGGTGGTGTCCAGCCGCAGGTAGGCGTGCGCACCTCCGGCCGACAGGATCACGCACCGCCCGGCGGCCCGCAGCCCGGCCAGGCTGGCCCGGAACCTGGCGGCTGGCTCCCGGTCCTGCGACCAGGTCACGCCGCCGGTGGTCCCCGGCGCCCCGCCGGCCGGGAGGGCTGAGAACAGGTACACCGTGTTGTAGGCCGGAGGCAGGGACGCGAGCGCCGGGCCATTCCAGTATGTCCAGTAACAGCCGAGCACGCGTTCGGGGAGACCTGGCATTGTCAGGCCCCGGTGTGCCCGGCCGGGCGCTTGGGTGCGGGCTGCTGCCGTGCAGGCTGCTGCTGTGCAGGCTGCTGGGTGACAGCGCCACCATAATTCGGCACGACTCCCCCGGTCGCATCGGGGCGGACGACGGTGGTGGCACCCAGGTGATGGGCGTTCAGGTAAGTCACGATTCCCGGCAGCGCCGCGATCGTATTGACGGAGTAGCCAGACGCATCATGCATGGCAATAATAGAACCTGCGCTGATGCCTGGCACCGTAACGCCATTGAGAGTGTACCCGTTGGTTACATTACTCACGATCTGCGTGGCGGATATACCCGTCCAGTCCTGGCTGTCTACGATGTTGCTGCCCTGATAGCCCCAGTCCATGACGATGCGCATTCCGAGCTGGCTGGCCAGCAGGTTGTCGTTTGCGTTCACGTCCCCATAGGGGGGCCGCCACAGCGTGGGCTGTGGTGCCCCGGCCGCGGTGATAGCCGCGTTGGCCTGGGACAGCTCGTTGCTGACCTGAGCGTCGGTCAGCGGTGCGGTGCCCGTGGATGCCCCGGTCAGCGACAGATGGTCATAGGTATGGTTGCCGACCACGAAACCGTCGGCAGCCTCTTCCGCGGCGATCTGCGGGTGCGCAGCGACGTTCGCGCCGATGTCGAAGAACACGGCCGGTATGTGCTCCGCAAGCAGCTGATCGATCATTGCCTGCGTATCGCCCGGGAAGTTGGCCGTTGGCCCTGGTCCATCGTCAAAGGTAAAGGTGACATACCCGGCCGACGCATCGTTGTTCAGCACCGGCACACCCGAGATCGTGGTGAACGACCACGAGTACTTCGATGACGTCGATGTCTTCATGGTCACGGTGTACTTTGTGGCCGCGGCGAGCGGCACGGACGGCGCGAGCGTGACCCTGAACGTGGTGGCGTTGTACGTCATGGTGGCGGCCACATTCTGCCCGCTGGATGCCTTTTTGAATGTCCATGCCAGGCCAGCCGGATTGATGTTCTGGCTCCAGGTGGCCGTGGGCTGCATCGCGAGGGCCACATTTGCCGTCCCGTTCGCCGGGCTGGTGGCCACGACGGCTGGTCCCTTGGCCGCCAGGGCGGCCAGCGGGTTCACCAGTGCTGTCAGGCTAAGCCCGAGGATGACGGCCAGGGCGGCCATGACGGCCTTCACGCGTGCCCCTTTTCGAACACGGTCATTCCCGCGGAGAGATGCAGGGGAACGAGCACCAGCTCGACCACCATGGCGCGCAGCGTGTACCACGCGTTGAAGAGCCTCGTGTAGTGAATGAACGGGAGGCTGGGCAGGATGGGCAGGGGGTTAAGCCGGTTCCTGATGGACACGTAGGCTACCGGCGGGATGGTCAGCAGGAACGTCCCGCCCAGCCACCAGCAGATCGTGGCCAGCCAGGACATGGGCCAGATCAGCGGCAGCAGGAACGGGGCGACCAGATACACCGGGGCCAGCAGCGCCTCCACCATCATTACCAGCACCCACAGCGCGAGCAGCGGCTTGCGTGGCGCATCCTTCCAGTGCAGCCGGCACGACTGGAACACCGAGGACATCCAGCGGTTGACCTGCCGGCCCAGCATCGGCCCGGTGGGCGGGTCGACGGTCCACACCACCGCGTCGGGCACGAAGGCCACCTTCTCCCCGCTCAGCTGCGCGACCCAGGTGTGCTCGATGTCTTCGCACACGGTGCTGGCCGACCAGCCGCCATGGCTGCGCAGCTCGGCCAGCCGGTACAGGGTCGCGCAGCCGGGGATCACCATGGGGGCCCCGGACCAGTTCTGGATCGGGCGGTAGAAGCCGGACGCGAAGAGCAGCTCCACGCTCCGGCCGCGCTCGGCCGGGGTCCGCACGTTCTTGGACAGGACCACGCCGGCCGCCACCGTGACCTCGGGATCGGCAAAGGCGCCGGCCAGCCTCTCCAGATAGTCCGGGGCGAGAAAGGTATCGCCGTCCATCACCATGGCCAGGTCGGTGCGGCAGTGCGGCAGCGCGTAGTTGAGCGCCCGGGCCTTGCTCCCCGCGTTCCTGGGCGTGCGCAGCACCTCGACCGGGTACCCGGCGCAGATCTCCGCGGTGCGGTCGGTGGAGCAGTCATCGACCACGATGACCCGCTCCGCCGGCCTGGTCTGGGCGAGGAGGGCATCCAGGGCGTCCCGGATACCCTCCTCCTCGTTGAACGCAGGCACGAGCACGGTGACGCTCAGGGTCACGTCCCGCGCCTGATCAGCTTGCGGCCGATGAACATGATCCCGCCGGCCGCGGCAAGGATCACGGCCACCAGGCCGTAGATCAGAAAGGCCGGACCCGTTACGGGCAGTGCTGAGCCGTACATGCTTCTCCCCTCCCCTCGCTGGCAGCTGCGCCGCGTCCCCGGTCCCGGGGCGCGGGGCATGCAGCGGCTTCACAGCGTGCATGCCGGCTCGCCGCTGAACTGATAGGTGGCGTCCAGGACCTGTGCGCAGCTGTTCACCCAGCCGTACCTGACACCGGGATGCATGGTGTGCACGATGACCAGGTCGTAGTCCTCTCCCCGCGGATCCGGCGTGCTGGTCAGGCCCGGACGCCCAGCCAGCCGCATGGCGGGGATCAGCGGGTCGTGGTAGCTGACGTCGGC
>Ga0335078_10010485_pt1 | contig 13721 bp, 12 predicted proteins | sample Lox_Sample_32_FD_206711 | JGI IMG/M metagenome (GOLD analysis project Ga0335078, IMG submission 206711) | Soil microbial communities from Loxahatchee National Wildlife Refuge, Florida, United States - Lox_Sample_3.2 | ecosystem: Environmental > Terrestrial > Soil > Wetlands | place: USA...
CGCTGATGACCTGCGGGCTGTGCCGGCCCTGCAGGACCGGATACGACATGGCCTGTGAGAAGGGGCTGTTCCCTGGCCTCGACGGAACCGACGGCGGGTACGCCGAGTACCTCAAGACGTCGGAGCGTGCGGTGATCAAGCTGGCGCCAGGCACCGACCCGGTTCCGCTCGCCCCGTTCGCGGACGCGGGAATCACGGCCTACCACGCGGTGAAGAAGGCCATGCCCTACACCTACCCGGGCACCACGGCGGTTGTCGTCGGGATCGGCGGCCTCGGCCACTTCGGCGTCCAGCTCATGAAGGTGATGACCCAGGCAACGGTCATCGCGCTCGACACGAGCAGGGAGCGGCTGGAATTCGCCGAGTCGCTCGGCGCGGACAAGAGCGTACTCGCGGGCGATGACGGAGGGGTCGCGGAGATCCTGCGGCTGACCGGCGGCCGGGGCGCGGACGTCATCCTCGACTTCGTGGCCGAGAACGGCACCCCCGCCTTCGCGCTGAAGTACCTGCGCGAGGCCCGGGGCGGCACCTACATCACGATCGGCTACGGCGGCGACATCCGTCCCACCACGCTCGACCTGATCTCCAAGGAAATCAACATCATCGGCAGCATCGTCGGCAGCTACTCCGAGCTCACCGAGCTCATGGAGCTAAACCGCCAGGGCAGGGTGCACATCTCCGCTGCGACCTTCCCGCTGCGTGACTACGCCAGGGCCCTGCTCGAGCTCGACAAGGGTCACATTCTCGGCCGCGGAGTCCTCGTCCCCGCCTGAGAACCGCTTTACGGCCATTCCCGGCTGGCGGGCATCGGCGCCCGCCAGCCAGGGCGATTCCTAGATCGGAGTAATGACATGGCCAGCACACTAGAACGGCGCGTACAGCACGGAATGTCGCACTGGAGAGAGGGGACGACCGACAAGGAGCCCCGGTGGCTCGGGCACTACTGCGGCGAGGCGGCGGGCGTCTTCCTTATCGTCCTCTTCGGTGACGCGGCCATCACGGCCGGGGTCTTGTTCGGTGCGGCACCCGACCTGCTCACCGTGGCCCTCGGCTGGGGCCTGGCGGTCGGGCTTGCGGTCTGGGGAGCCGCGACCATCTCGGGCGCGCACTTCAACCCGGGCGTGACCCTCGTCATGGCGCTGCGGAGGAAGTTCCCGTGGAAGCACGTGATCCCCTACATCGTCTCCCAGATCATCGGCGGTTTCGCCGCGGCCGCGGCCCTGCAGGGCCTGTACAACGGCGTCATCAACCACAAGCTCGCAGCCTTGGGACTGGCCAAGGGCGTGCCGGGCAGCCAGCTCGTCTCGATGATGTTCATACCGAACGTGCCGAACCCGGCCCTGGTCGGGATCGGCCCGGCAAGCACCGCGGCCAAGCTGCACGTCACCGATGGCTGGAGCCTGCTCAGCAACTGGCAGGGCGCGGCGGGTGAGTTCGCGGCCACCGCGCTGCTCGTCGTCTTCATCCTGCTGCTGCTGGAAAGCCGCAGCCGCACCACGCCGGCGTTCTGGGCCTTCCCGCTTGTCCTCGCCCTGGCGGTGATGATGATCGTCGTGATCGAGGGCCCGGCAAGCATGGTGTCACTGAACGCGGCGCGTGACCTCGGGCCGCGGATCTTCCTGTGGTTCACCGGCTGGAAGGGCATGGCCTTCCCCGGGCCACGCTCTGACTGGTGGTGCACCACCATAGCCCCCACCGTCGGTGCCGTCGTGGGAGGTTACTTCTACGACTTCGTCATCCAGCCGTTCATGCCCGCGAAGAAGGCGGCTACGGAAGAGCCGGCGCCACCCGCTGAGGCCGGCCGCGCCGCTTAGCTCATCAAGGACGGCCGGAGCCGCCTGCCATGGCGTCACCTCCGGCCGTCCCGTCGTGCCCGCGGTCATCCCGGTTGACAAAGCTGATATGCAACATAGCATTATGATATCAGTTTTCAGGCGCGAGCCCGGTGTCCGGGCACGCGGGCACGCGGTTGCGAGGGCAGGTGCACCCTATGACTCGGTACGGCACACGTCGCCGGCTGCGGGCCTGGGCCGCCTGCGGCGCGCTGGCCGTCGCGCTCACGGCAGCAGGCTGCTCTTCGGCGGGCCCGCGCGCGGGCGGGCCGGCCAGCGGGCCGGCCACGGCCGCGGGACTGGCCTGGATCTGCCGTCCCGGCCAGGCGGCTAACCCCTGCGCCGCCAGCCTCGCCGCCACGGCGGTCACCGCGCGCGGCACCGTCGCGCCCGCGTCCATGCCGCGCTCCGCGACGGCATCGAAGTTCGCCTGCTTCTACCTGCACGGGTCGGACGGCCTCACCGGGATCGGCAACACCAGCCTGGCGGTGACCCAGGTGGACATCGGCGTGGCCGTCGAGCAAGCCGCTCCGTTCTCTGCGGTCTGTCAGGTGTGGGCGCCGGCCTACCGCTCGGTGACCCTGCCAACCGTGGAGAAGGGGCTGGCCGGCGACGAGGCGCTGCTGCGGTCCGCCTCCGCCGTCGCCTACGGCAGCGTGCTGCGCGCCTGGCAGTGGTTCCTGGCCCACACCGGCGGCAAGCCGGTCATCCTCATCGGGGACTCCCAGGGCTCGGCGATGCTCATCGACCTCATCTCCGCCCAGCTCGACCACCAGCCGTCGGTGCTGCGCCGCCTCCTGGTGGCGATCCTCGTCGGCGGTAACCTCCAGGTCCCCGCGGGCAGGACGGCCGGCGCCACCTTCACCAAGGTCCCGCTGTGCACCGCAGGCACCCAGGCGGGGTGCGCGATCGCCTTCTCGTCCTATCCCGCGCAGCCGCCGCCCGACGCGATGTTCGGCCGGCCCGGCCAGGGCGTGAGCCTCCAGTCCGGCCAGACCGCCAAGGCAGGCCAGCAGGTCGCCTGCGTCAACCCCGCGGCACTTGGCGGCGGCGCGGGCGACCTCGACCCCTACCTGCTCACCACCACCCAGACCGCTCAGATCCCGGGCTACGAGCGGCTGACGGAGCCGGTCTCCACGCCGTGGGTCACCTATCCCGGCCTGTACTCCGCGCGCTGCGCGCAGGGCGGCGGGGCCACCTGGCTCCAGGTCACCAGCCTCGCCGGGACCAGCCAAACCCGGCCCGTCGTGAACGACAACCAGCTGAGCGGCCTGGCCGGAGCCGATACCGGGCCGGCCTGGGGCTACCACGCCTACGAGTACGCACTCACCCTGGGCAACCTGCTCTCCGACGTCGCCGTCGAGGAGACCGCATGGCAGTCAAGGACACCAGGCGTCAGCGGGACTCGATCGCCCGCTTGAGCTCACCCGCCCTGGCGTTCACGAGCATTCCCCGCAGCACGTCCACCAGCGGCCCCCGGATCACAAGGCCGAGCACCCGGCCGAGGTCGACCTCCAGCGAGTAGGTCGCCTGGGTCCGGTTCCCGTCAAGGCCCTTGAGCTCCCAGCGCCCCTCGACCGACTTGAGCTCGCCCTTCTCCTGTCGCCACGCGAGGGCGGCGGGACCGCTGTAGGTGAAGCGGACGGTGGACTTGATCGTGCGGATCTTGGCGTCGGATTCGGTCTGGCACAGGACCGCGTGCCCTTCGCCGTCGCGCTCGAGGGCATGCATCGCCTTCAGCCCGCCCTGCCACTCCGGCGCTCGCTCCACGTCCTCGACGAGCGTCCACACCCGCCCGAGCGGGGCGTTGATCTCGGCAGTCGAGCTGCCGGCCAGCATCGCCATTGCCTCTCTCCTATCTCCCGGCTCGAAGAAACAGAACCGGGCAAGGACCGCGTTACTCCAATCTCTGGATACTCCTGATTGCCACGCGCGACCTGGGGCGAAGGTCGCTATCTTGCGGCCGTTGGTCGGGACTGGCCGTCCAGGCTGGCCGCTAGCCGATGTAGACCAGTGAGTCCTGAATGGTCTGGCTCCCGCAGCCGTAGCCACCGCCGCCGGGAAGCCCGATCCCGTCCTGCGTTTCCAGGCTCGTCGTGCAGTGCCGGTAGGCGCTGTGCCAGGCCTCGTCGTTGCTCGAGAACGAGAACGTCAGCGTGAACTGGTATTCGTCGGCGGAGATCTGCCGCGGAGCGCTGACGACCGGGTCGCCGGCTCCCAGTTGCAGCGTGGTGGGCTTCGCTGGCTCCGCGGACGGCCCGTAGTTGATGGCGAAGTACGTGTACACGGGCTCGGACATCTGCGCGCTCAGCGCGGAAGACGGCACGTCGACGGTCACTGTTTCCATGGCCTGGCACTGCGAGCCAGAACATTTCCACGTGTTGCTCCCCGGCTGGTTCATGACCACGTAGACGGTGCTGGCTGCCGAGGTCGCGAGCGGCGCACTCGCGGTGCTGTCGCGGAACACCTTGACCGTGTAGCGCGTGGCTAGCGTCGGCGTCACCGTGAATGTGTACTGGGCGGTCGTGCCCGACGGGTTCAGCGCGACCGAGGCGGCCAGCGCCGGCGGGCTGGCGAAGGGGAACTGCTGCGCGTACAGCCTGGCCATCTCGCCGCTGACCGCGTTGGTGACCCGGGCGCTCAGCTGAGCGCTGGCGTCCGATCCGTCCTTGTACATCACGAAGACGTCGTCGGCCACCGGCGCCCATGCGGAGGAAACGCTGGCAAGGACCTGCGGAGCGGGGACGCCCGGCGGGGCACCCGAGGCGCCGCCCGAGCCGGCCTGCGGCGCCGGCCCGGCCCCCGTGGCCCGCACCGAACTGGACGCACGCACCGATGGCGGTCCGCCGGGAGACGCGGTCACGTCCCGTGATGCCGCGGCTTGCGATGCCGCGAGAGCTGACGATGCGGCGGTTGCCGGCCCCGCTGACAACGGCGGGTGCCCGGCCGCCGGCCTGTCGGCCAGGGCAACGGCGGCCACGGCGGATGCCGCGAGCACGACTGCGGCCGACGCGAGCGCCAGGTGCCTGCGGCCTCGGCGTTGCCGGTTCAAGGTCGCGCTCCCTGGCAGGGGCCCGTCCGAGACCGGTGCAGGCCGAGGCGATGCGGCGACCGCGGTAACCGTCGGCGGTACGTCGGGGACATCACGTGCCGCACTTCCCTCGCTCGCGCCCTGCTCCGGTGAACCGCCGGCATCCGAAGTTCCACCCGGAGCCGAATCGCTCACGGCGTACCGGGGCAAGTCCCTGATGACCTGCTCGGGAAGCCAGCCCGCGGTCAGGGCCGTTCCGCTCAGCTGCGCCAGGAGTTCGCCGGCGGTTGGCCTCTCGCCGGGATCCTTGGCCAGGCAGCGCTCAACCAGGGGCCGCACCTCGGCCGGCACGTGATCAAGGCTCGGCTGCCCGTGGACCACGCGGTAGATCAGCGCGGCGGTCGACCCGGTGCCGAACGGTCCCTCTCCGGTGGCGGCAAAGGTGAGCACCGCGCCCAGGCTGAACATGTCGCTTGGCGGTCCGACCTCACCCCCCTCGGCCTGCTCCGGTGACATGAATCCCGGCGAGCCCACCACCGCCCCGGTATGGGTCAGCGCGCTCGCCTCGGCGGCACGGGAGATTCCGAAGTCGATCACCCGCGGCCCGTCGTCTGCCAGCAGCACGTTCGATGGCTTCATGTCCCGGTGCACCACGCCCGCGGCATGGACCGCATGCAGCCCTTCCGCCAGCCCCGCCGCCAGCGCAAGCACCGTCGCGGCCGGCAGTTCTCCGTGGCTGGTCACCACCTCGGCCAGGGACGGCCCTGCGACATAAGCGGTGGCCAGCCACGGCATCTGCCCGTCTGGGTCCGCGTCAACCACAAGCGCGGTGAACAGGCCGCTCACCTTCCGCGCCGCCGCGACCTCCTGCCGGAACCTGGCGCGGAACACCACGTCCTCGGCAAGCTCCTCGCGGATGACTTTCACCGCCACCAGCCGCCCGCCCGGTGACCGGCCAAGGAACACCTTGCCCATGCCGCCCGACCCGAGCCGGCCGACTAGCCGGTACGGCCCGATCTGCGGCGGGTCGCCGACCCGCAACTCCTGCACCGCCCACCCCCGGCGCCAGATACCTGAATCTCGTGCAATAGATAGCAGAAGTGCTGCTATCTGCCAATCGGCGGCTGCCAGGTACGATCGCTTTGGTACCGCACCGGTAGCGGGTTCCTGTCGCTGCGCGTTCTCGCGCTTGTGTCAAAGGGAGGCCCGCCGTGCCCGCCGTGCAGATCCGCCCGTTTCGCCGCAGTGACCGTGACCAGCTCACCGAGCTGGTGAACGCGCACGCCGCCGCCGTGGTCCCTGGTATGGGAACCTCGGTCGCCGCGCTGCTTGCCAGCCTGGACCGCGATCCGGGTGAGCCGATCACCGATCCGTGGGTGGGTGAGCGTGCGACCCTCGTCGCCGAGCAGCAGCACCGGGTGGTCGCCGCGGCGCACCTGCTCAGGTACCTCGATGACCAGGGCGCCGGGGAGTCCTTCCGTGGCTTCGGCGAGATCAAGTGGCTGGTGTTCTGGCCGGAGGCGCCGTCCGGCAACCGGTACTGGTCCGCCGCGGCCGACGCGGCGGAGAAGCTGATCGCCGCCTGTATCGCCCAGTTCGAGCGGTGGGGGGTGACCGGCCAGGGCGCGGAAGGCGACCTCCCGGTGCCGTGCGGCGTCTACGGGGTGCCTGAGCAGTGGCCGCACGTCGCGGCGCTATACGAGCGGGCCGGGTTCCGCCAGACGGGGTACAGCGAGATCATCTACATGGCCCGGGTCGCGGGCCTGCCCCGCCCCGCTGCGCCGCCACTTAAGAGCCTGGCCGTGAGCCGCTCGGTCGGCATGAACGGCACCCGGCTGTCGGCGGTGCGCGATGGTGAGGCCGTCGGGTACATCGAAGTGGAGATCCGTGAGAAAGGCGAGCGGCTGTCTCCCCGTGGCCGCTGGGCCGACGTCGGCAACCTGCACGTGACAGGCAAGTACCAACGCCGCGGCGTCGCCACCTGGCTGCTCGGCCAGGCCGCCGGCTGGCTGGACCTAGCCCAGGTGGACAACCTGCTCGACTACTGCTACGCCGACACCCGCAATCCCGACCACTGCGACCCGGCGGGCTACCAGGCATTCCTGACGGTGGCCGGATTCCGCGAGCTGACCCGCACCAGGCGAGGCTGGACCAGGGCACCAGCGGGTGCTCAGCCGGCCGGCGCCCCGGCACCGTGATCACACCCGCACTCCAGTTACAGCAATTGCCCGTGTGATCGCGTAGCGTGACTATCGGTAGGGGCGCGATCTAGGGGGGCGCATGATCAGGAAGCTTGCCGTGGAGTTCCTGGGCACGGCGATCTTGGTGTTCCTGGCCGTCGGGGCGGCCACGGTGATGTTCGGGTTCAAGTTCGACGGCGGGAGCGTGGCGGCGGGTGTGGTGGTCACCGCCTTGGCGTTCGGCCTGACGCTGCTGGCGCTTGTGTACCTGATCGGCCCGGTCTCGGGCAGCCACGTCAACCCGGCCGTCACGGTCGGCGCGCTGCTCACCGGCCGCATCTCGGTGCGTGAGGCGGCGGGGTACTGGATCGCCCAGTTCGCCGGCGGCATCGTCGGCGCGCTCGCGCTGTGGGGCACGCTCGCGACCTCGCCGCTGTACCACAGGGCCACCACCGGCCTGGGCGCCGACGGCTACGGCAGCGCGTCGATGATCCACATCGGCGCGGGCGGGGCGTTCATCTTCGAGACCGTGCTGACCGCCATCTTCGTGTTCGTCGTGTTGCGGGTAACCTCAGAGACCGCCAACGCCGCGACCGCGGCGATCGCCATCGGGCTGACCCTGGCCGTTGTCCACCTCGTCGCCATCCCGATCACCGGCACCTCGGTGAACCCCGCGCGCAGCCTCGGCCCCGCCCTGGTCGTCGGCGGCACGGCGCTGAGCCAGGTGTGGCTGTTCATCGTGGCGCCCCTGGCCGGCGGCGTGCTCGCCGCCGGGCTGCACCGGCTACTCTACCGCGCGGAAAGCACCGCGCTTGCCGCCGAGGCACGGCAAGCCGGCCGCGCCCCCGCGTCATAGCCGCGCGGCGCCTAGCGCCCTGTCCGTCTTAGTGCCTAGCGCCCTTAGTGCCTAGCGCCCTGTCTGTCTTAGTGCCTAGCGCCCTGTCCGTCCTAGTGCCTAGCGCCCCGTTCGCTTTAGTGCCTAGCCCCCCGTTCGTCCTAGTGGTGAGCGGAAGGAAGAGGTATCTTCCCATGAAGGCAAAGGTCAGCTCGGCCGTCCTCGGCGTCATGGCGGCCACCCTGCTGCCCGCCGTGGTGCTCCAGGCCGCGTCATCAGGCACCGCGCTGGGGGTCGGCCAGGTGACCGTGGCCGCCGTTGCTGCCGTCACGGTCGCGGGCCACGCGGGCGAAGCACGGCAAGCCCGGCCGGCCGCGCCGGCCTATACCGCACCGAAGAGGCAGCTCAGGTACGGCTCGCGCGGCAGCGACGTGAAGTCGCTCCAGCGGCGGCTCGCCGCGCTGAAGTACTACCCCGGCGCGGTGAACGGGCAGTTCGGCGCGTATACCCTAGAAGCGGTCTGGGCGTTCCAGGAGGTCCAGGGGCTCAAGGTCAACGGGGTAGTGGGCCCGGCGACCGCCCGCGCGCTGCGGCACCCGCGCGCCTACCTGGCCAGGTACGCCCGCGGTCACCCGATGCGCGTCGAGGTCAACCTGCGCGCCCGCGTGCTCGTCGTCTACCGGGCCCACGTCGTCGCGCTGATCAGCCATATCTCGGCGGGCGGCGGCTACGTGTACGGGCGCGGTGCGCGCGCCGTCACGCCAGCCGGGCACTTCCACACCACGGCCTACCTGCGCGGCTGGGTCAGGGTGCCACTCGGCACGATGTACAACCCGGTGTTCTTCATCGGGACCGCGTACGCGATCCACGGCGAGCCTACCTACGGACCTAACGGCGGCGGCGTGCCGCTGTACCCGGTGTCACACGGCTGCGTGCGCATCCCGTACGACATCGCGCGGTTCTTCCACACGCTGGTGAAGACGCACGGCACGCCGGTGTACATCTACTAAGCCCCCCGGGCAGAAAGATTTTTGCCTATCGTCGATAGGCCCTTGAACTCCTATCGCCGATAGGTTAATCTCCTATCAACGATAGGAACTCCGAAGGGGGACCAAGATGGTACCGATCTACGTAGCTCGCGGACTGGCGGACGGCCGGCGCCAGGAGCTGCACGCCGAGGCGGAGCGCCGCAGGCTGACCGCGGCACTGCCCGCCGGGCCCGGCGCGATCCAGTGGTTCGCCCTCCGGGTGGCCGGCTGGGGACGGCGCCCGGCGGTGGCCGGCGGGCCGGCGGCGCTCGCGCCGCGGGCGTACGGGCCGCTGGCGATCTGACCTGGGCGAAACGGTCATGGCGAACTCGGTCGCGAAGCGCCGTGCGGAGAAGACAGCGGAGATCGTGGCGTCCGCCTGGGCACTGGCCCGGGCGGACGGGATCGCCGGGGTGACGCTGCACGGCCTGGCGCGGGCGGTCGGTATGCGCCAGCCCTCGCTGTACGTGTACTTCGACTCGAAGCTCGCGCTGTACGACGCGATGTTCGCCGACGGCAACCGGCAGCTCCTCGAGCGCCTGGACGCCGTCACGTTCCCCACGGAACCCCGTGCGGCACTCAAGAAGTGGCTGGCCACCTTCGCGGCCTTCGGGTGCGAGGACGCCGCCCGCTATGACCTGCTGTTCCACCGGCCCATCCCCGGCTTCACGCCATCGGCGGATTCGTACGCGCTTGCCGAGAAGGTACTCGGCGGCGCGGCAGCGCTGATGCGGGCGGCGGGGGTGACTGAGCAAGGCGACATGGACAGCATCGTCGCGCTGACCGCCGGCCTGTGCGACGCCCAGATCAGCAACGATCCCGGCGGCGACCGCTGGCTTCGCCATCTCAACCGCCTCGTCGACCTGCTTGTCGACGATGTCATCGCAAGGGGGAGTACCCAATGAACACTGGCCGCATCGGGCGCGCGGAAGCGCGCCGCCTCGCCGAGGACGAGTTCCAGCGCTTCGCGGAACTGACCGCCGCGCTCACCCCGGACGAGTGGGCGATGCCCACCGACTGCGCCGCCTGGGACGTACGCAGGATCGCGCTGCACGTGCTCGGGTCGGCCGACGCGCAGGCCTCGGTGCTCGAGTTCGCGCACCAGCTGCGCCGTGGGCTGCCGCTGAACAAGCAGATCGACTCGCATCACTGGGTCGACGGCATAAACGAGCTGCAGGTCCGCGAGCGTGAGCGGCTGTCCAACGCGGAGCTCGTCGGGCAGCTGAAGACCGTCGGACAGAAGGCGGTCAAGGGCCGCTGGGGGACCCCGGCTCCGATGCGGTTCACCCCGCTCCCGTTCGGACCTCCCATTGGCTGGCGGCCGCTGAAGTACCTGCTCGACGTGGGGTTCACCCGCGACGTCTGGTGCCACCGCATCGACATCTGCGCCGCGACGGGCAGGCCGATGGACCTCAAGCCGGACCACGACGGCCGGCTGATCGCCGACATCGTGGCCGAATGGGCGGAGCTCCACCGGCTGTCGTTCGACCTGGTGCTTGACGGGCCGGCCGGCGGCACCTTCCGTCACGGCCATGACGGCGAGCACGTCGAGATCGACGCCATCGACTTCATCCGCACGCTCGCCGGGCGCCTGCCAGGCAGCGGCGTGCTCGGCAACCCGCTGCCCCTGTAGTCCCGTCTTGCCGCAACATCACCACGGTCACACCACCACTACCACCACTACCACCGCACCACCACCACCACCGCACCACCATCAGGAGGAACCATCATGGCCACCGTCATCATGCAGCAGTGGGACGGCCTTACGCCCGACCAGTACGACGCGCTTCGCGAGATTGTCCGCTGGGACCGCGACGTGCCCGCCGGGATGCGCTCTCACGTCGCCTCGTTCGGCGACGGCGTGCTGCGCATGACCGACGTGTGGGACAGCGAAGAGCTGTTCGGCGCGTTCGTCCAGACCCGGATCCTGCCCGGACTTAGCCAGCTCGGCATCCCCGGCATGCCTGACGTGATCATCCAGGCCGCGCACGAGGTCTGGACCGCAGACGGCGCCTGACAAGGAAAGCGGCGGTGCCGGGCCCGGGCCGGCGCCGCCGCGCTAACGCCGTCCCGCGGGCGCCACCTGTCCAACGGCCGGACGGCGCCGAGCCCGGCGACACGGACACACCAGCCCGCCACCCCCGGAGGACCTGATGAGGAGAAACAGAACGGGGCCCGCCGCCGCCCCGGCCGCCGCCCCGGCCGCGGAGCGCGCCGCGACGGGCGGCGGCCGCGGGATCGGGTTGCTCGTCGGCGGCCAGGCGACGTCCACGATCGGCGACGCCTGCTACGCGGTGGCGCTGCCGTGGTACGTGCTGACCGGCCACGGCGGGGCGGCGGCGCTAGGGACGACGCTGGCCGCCTACGGCGTCGCCCGTGCCGCGGCCATGCCGGCCGGCGGCCTCCTCTGCGACCGGCTCGGAGCCCGCCGCGTCCTGCTCGTCGTGGACGTGCTCCGCACCGCGCTGATCGGCGGCCTCGCGATCCAGGTCACCCTCCGCCCGCCGTCGCTCGTCACGCTCGCGCTCTTCTCGGCGCTGGCCGGCGCCTGCGCGGGTACGTTCGTGCCCGGCTCGTACGCGCTCATGCCCGCCATCGCGCCCGCGCACCGCCTGCAGCGCGCCAACGCCGCACTCACCGGTGCCCTCCAGGCCGGCAGCCTTGCCGGGCCGTTGATCGGCGCCGCGCTGGTGGCCCGCGCCGGGCCGGCCGCCGCCTTCGCACTCGACGCGGCCACCTTCGCCATCTCCGCCCTCACCCTCGTGCCGCTGCGGCCGGCCGCGGTCCCGCCGCGGGAGCCGCGGGAGCCGCGGGAGCAGCCCGCCGCGCCGAAGCTCCGGGCAGTGCTCGCGGCGACACCGGCGCTGCCGGTAATGCTCGTCGTCGTGCTGGCAGGCAACCTTGCCTCCGGCGGCGTATTCGCCGTGGCTCTGCCCGTCCTCGCGCACCAGCGCTTCGGCGCGTCGGGCTACGGCCTGGTGCTCGCCGCGCTGGCGGCCGGGGCGGTGGCCGGCACCACTGTCGGCGCCTGGATCCGCGCGCGGCGGCCTGCCGTGACCGCCAGCCGCATGTTCCTCGCCCAGACCGCTGCCCTGGTGCTGTTTCCCGTCGCCGGGCTCGCCGGGGCGGCCGTCGCCGCCGTCGCCTTCGGGCTGGCCAACGCGGTGGGCGAACTCATCATCGTGACCGCTCTGCAGCGGTCGTTCCCCCCGGCGTTCCTCGGGCGCATCATGGGCCTGGTGATGTTCGCGTCGGCCGGCGCGTTCCCCGTCTCTGTGACGCTCACGACCGCCGTGGTGCACACCGCGGGAGCCGCGGCCGCCTTCCCGCTGGCCGGCGTACTCACCGCGACGGCCATCCTCTTCGGCCTCTCCCGCACGGCATTCCGCAGCTTCGCCGCCGAACCGTCCCTCTCGGACAGGTAGCCGCCCGCCGGCCCCGCGGCTTGTTACCAGATGCTTACGTGCTCTCCGGAAGCGAACCGGGCACGCCCGCCGTCCGTGTAACGGAGTGGTAACAGCGATGGGCCCGGCCTGACTCGATCGAGAGGAGCACTGCGTGTCCTATCCCGTCCACCATCCGGACGCGCGCTATCCGGCGTCACCCTCGCGAAGGTCACCCTGGCCGCAGCCGGCGCCCTGGCCTGGCGCGGCGCTGCCGGCCCGGCGCCTTGGGCCGCCCCGGCAGGGGCCGTGGCCTGGCCATCCGTCGGGGCCCTTCCCGGTGCCGCCGGCACCTCCTAGGCAGGCGCCGCCCAGGTCGATGCCGCCCAGGCAAGAGCACCCGTCCGGGCCGCTGCCTTCCGCCGCTTCCCCTGGGCCGGCGGGCGGGCCTGCGGAGTTGCGGATCGGGCCGACGCGCCGCGTCGACCAGGCGGTCATGCCCGCCCTTGTCCTGACGCTCATCGGGGCCGGCGTCGTCGCGGTGCTCGCCCTGTGGTGGCACAGCAGCCCGCCGTCTGGCAGCGCCGGCGACCTGCTCACCGCGGCCGGCGACGCCCTCGGCCTGCTGGCCGCGTACGGGTTCGTCGTGCTGGTCGCGCTGATGGCCCGGCTGCCGCCGCTGGAGCGCGGCATCGGCGCCGACCGGCTGACCCGCTGGCACGCGATGGGCGGCCGGTACGTCATCACGCTGGTCACCGGGCACGTCCTGCTCATCGTCTGGGGTTACGCGGTCACCGCGCACGAGAAGGTGACCAGCGAGACGATCACGCTGCTGACCGCTTACCCGGACGTGCTGATGGCCACGGCCGCCTGGTTCCTGCTGCTCGGCGTGGCCGCGTTCTCCGCCCGCGCCGCGCGCCGCCGGCTGTCCTACGAGACCTGGTATTACGCGCACCTGTACACCTACCTGGCGATCGCGCTCGCGTTCAGCCACCAGTTCGCCGTCGGTCCCGCGTTCGCGACGAACACCGCGGCCCGGGTGGCCTGGTCGGCCCTGTACATCGCGGTCGCCGTGCTGATCGCCTGGTACCGGGTGCTGACCCCGCTGCGGAACGCGGCCCGCTACCGCTTCACCGTCCAGCGGGTCAGGCCCGAGGCGCCGGGCATCGTCTCGGTGTTCATCACCGGCCGGGACTTCGACCGGCTGCGGGCCGAACCCGGGCAGTTCTTCCGCTGGCGGTTCCTCACCCGCGAGCTGTGGTGGCAGTCTCACCCCTACTCGCTGTCGGCGATGCCGCAGCCCGACCTGATGCGGATCACCGTCAAGGCAAGCGGCGACCACAGCGGCTCGCTTGCCAGCCTCAAGCCTGGCACCCGTATCATCGCCGAGGGCCCCTACGGCGCGTTCACCCCGTCGCTGACCGGCCGGCGG
>Ga0335078_10010486_pt1 | contig 13721 bp, 14 predicted proteins | sample Lox_Sample_32_FD_206711 | JGI IMG/M metagenome (GOLD analysis project Ga0335078, IMG submission 206711) | Soil microbial communities from Loxahatchee National Wildlife Refuge, Florida, United States - Lox_Sample_3.2 | ecosystem: Environmental > Terrestrial > Soil > Wetlands | place: USA...
CGCGCCGACCTCCTCGTCCACGAGGCGACGTTCGGCGCCGACGAGGCGGAACGCGCGCGGGAGACGCTGCACGCGACCGCGTCCGAGGCCGCGCAGGTGGCGGCGCTGGCGGAGGTGCGGCTGCTCGCGCTCACGCACGTATCGCCGCGCTACCTCGGGCCGGAGCTCGCTCGTGAGGCGCGCGCGATGTTCGAGGCAACGGTCGTGCCGCGCGACTTCGACCTCGTCGAGGTGCCGTTCCCGGAGCGCGGCGAGCCGAAGCTCGTCGAGCGAGGCGGTGCCGCAGGGCGCGAGAGGTCGTATCATCCGGGCGCGATGGCCCGGATGATCCAGGTGGCAACCGCAGGTGACGTCACCGAGGCCGAGGAGCTCCAGGACCTCCTGCGCGACGCAGGCATCGAGGCGGACGTCGAGCCTCTCGAGGGCGAGGAGGGCCTCAGCGTCCTCGTCCCCGAAGGCTCGCTCGAGGCTGCGCAGGACGCGATCGAGGCGCTCTCCGAGCCCGACGACATCATCGCCGAGCCGTAGCGCCCGCTCCGGCGACGGCACACTGCACCGCCGCGCTCCTGGGATCGCGATGTGGGGAGGAGCCGCGTCTCGCTGGCGGGAGGAGCGTGCGCGTCCGTTGCTGGCGGCGTGCGCGGCCGTACCGGATGTGGCAGCCGTCGCGTTGAGCGGATCCACCGCTCGGGGCACGACGGATCGCTGATCGGACGTCGAGCTGATGGTCTTCCGGCGGCGGGCACCGGACGAGGAGGAGCGTCGGAAAGCGGCGGTCGCCGGAGGGGCACTCGTATGCAGGCCTTGCCGTTCGACCCCGAGGAGCGGTGGAGGATGTGCGTGGACCGGAGCAATCCCGCCCTGCTCGCCTCTGCGAACGGGGAGATCGCCCGAGCGCTGTACACCGTCGTGCTCGCGCTCGACAGGCGATACGGGCCGGGCCGGAAGTCGCCCGATGCGCTCACGCAGCGATTCGTGGTCGCCCCTCCCGAGTTCGCGGCACGCCTCCAGGCGAGCTTCGGCATGCCTCCGTCCGAACAGGCGGCAGCGCTCGAGCAGTTGATCCGCGAGACGTACGACTTGATCGAGAAGGAGGCCCGGCCGCTGGCGCCGCGCGTCTCCGAGAGATCCTCGCCTTCGAGCGAACCGCGGTCGGCCCGGACGCATCCGTCCGTCCGAGCCGCTACAGTCTCGCGCGGCACGAAGCCCTTTAACCCGGTCCAGCGAGGCCGGAAAGGAGCGACATGAGTACGCATACCCCCGTGCGGGGGAAGGTCCTGCTCGACGCGGAAGCGCTGTCGAGGACGCTTTCCCGGATCGCACACGAGATCATCGAAGCCGACGCGAGCCTCGACGAGGTCGCGCTCGTCGGCATTCAGCGCCGCGGCGTCCCGCTTGCGCAGCGGCTTGCGCACCTCATCGAGGAGCGCACCGGCGAGGGTCCGCCGATCGGCGCCCTCGACATCACCTTCTACCGCGACGACGTCTCGGTGCGCGGCGGCGAAGCGCCGCTCGCGCCGCAGCCCGTCGTGCGCGAGACGACCCTCGACTTCCCGCTCGAAGGGAAGACGGTCGTGCTCGTCGACGACGTCCTCTACACCGGCCGAACGATCCGCGCCGCGATCGACGCGCTCTTCGACTACGGTCGGCCCGCTTGCGTGCAGCTCGCGGTCCTCGTCGACCGCGGACACCGCGAGCTCCCGATCCGTCCCGACTACGTCGGCAAGAACCTTCCGACTGCACGCACCGAGCGCATCCAGGTCCAGCTCGTCGAAGTGGACGAGATCGACTCGGTCGTGCTCTTCTCGGTGCCCGAGGAGGAATCCCGATGACCACCATCCGCCTCGTGCGCGACGACCTGCGCCCGCCGGACAAGCCGCTGCGCCGTCACTGCATCTCCATCGCCGACCTCACCCGGGACGACCTCCAGCGGCTGCTCGGCACCGCGCGCACCTTCGAGACCGCGCTCGACCGGGAGGTGAAGAAGCTGCCGACGCTGAAGGGCCGGCTGGTCGTGAATCTCTTCTACGAGTCGTCGACCCGGACGTCGTCGAGCTTCGAGCTCGCCGCGAAGCGCCTCTCGGCCGACACGCTCACGCTGAAGTCGGCGGGGTCGTCCGTCGACAAGGGCGAGTCGCTGAAGGACACGGCGCTCACGCTCGGCGCATACGACCCCGACGTGATCGTCATCCGGCATCCACAGATCGGGGCGCCGCAGCTCGTCGCCCGAGTCACGGAGGCGCACGTCGTGAACGCCGGGGACGGGAAGAACCAGCATCCGACACAGGCCCTCCTCGACGTCTACACGATCCAGCAGCAAGTCGGCCGGCTCGACGGCCTGCACGTCGCGATCGTCGGTGACGTCCTGCACTCCCGCGTCGCCCGGTCGCTCATCCAGGCATTCGAGCTCGTCGGCATCCATACGACGCTCGTCGGCCCGCCGGCGCTTCTGCCGCGCGGGATGAAGGTGCCGATGACGACCGACGTCGACGCGATCCGCGACGCCGACGTCGTCTACGTCCTCCGGATGCAGCAGGAGCGGATGCAGGCAGGCGCCAACTACGTGCCGAGCCTGCGCGAATACGCGGCACGCTGGGGCATCACGCCTGAGCGCCTGCGCCCGGGGCAGAAGGTCATGCACCCGGGGCCGATGAACCGCGGCGTCGAGATCGACCCGCGTGTCGCCGACTCGGTCGATGCGCTCGTCGAGACGCAAGTGCGGTCGGGCCTCGTCGTCCGGATGGCGGTGCTCTACGACGTGCTGACCGGGGGCCCCGTCGGCGTACGGGCGCTCGCGGCGGCGGAGGTGGCGTGATGCTGTACATCAAGGAACGCCCGGGGGAGAACATCGTCGTGCGCGCCGCGCGTGTCCTCGATCCCACCGAAGGAATCGACGCGACGCTGGACGTGCGTATCGACGGCGGCATGATCGCGGCGATCGGCGAGAGCCTCGACAGGAACGAGCACCGGGTCGTCGACGGCGCCGGGCTCGTGCTGACGCCGGCGTTCGTCGACCCGCACGTCCACCTGCGGACGCCGGGCCGCGAGGACGAGGAGACGATCGCGACCGGCACGGCTGCCGCCGCGGCGGGCGGCTTCTGCGCGATCCTCGCGATGCCGAACACCGATCCGGTCGTCGACTCCGCGGCGACGCTCGGTGCGCTGGTCGAGACCGCGGCCCGTCAGGCGGAGGTCGCGGTCGGGTTCCTCGCCGCGATCACCCGCGGGCAGAAGGGCGAGGAGCTCACCGAAATGGCCGAGCTCGCCGACTCGGGTGCGGTCGCCTTCTCCGACGACGGCGTGCCCGTCGCGTCTGCCGGGATGATGCGGCGTGCGCTCCAGTACGCGTCCATTACCGGGCGGAAGCTCGCACTCCACTGCGAGGAGCGGTCGCTCTCGAGCGACGGCCAGGTGCACGAGGGAACGGTTGCCGCCGAGCTCGGCTTCCATGGGTATCCGTCGGTCGCCGAGTCGGTGATGGTCGAGCGCGATCTCGCGCTCGCGGGCTACGAGGGACAGCCGGTCCACCTGCTGCACCTCTCGTCGGCGGATTCGGTTGCGGCGCTCCGCCGCGCGCGCGCCGCGAGCATCGAAGCGACCGCGGAGGTCACGCCGCATCACCTCGTCCTCACCGACGAGGCCGTGCGGACGCTCGACGCGAACATGAAGATGAACCCGCCGCTTCGGTCCGCCGAGGACCGTACGGCCCTCATCGAGGCGCTGCAGGACGGAACCATCGAGTGCATCGCCACCGATCACGCGCCGCACGCGCTGCACGAGAAGGACGTCCCGTTCGAGGCGGCGCCGTTCGGCGTGACGGGCCTCGAGACCGCGTTCGCGGTCGTCCACACGCACCTCGTCCGCGGCGGGGTCCTTCCGCTCGCGACGGTGATCGAGCGGATGACGGCCGGACCGGCGCGCGTGTTCGGGCTCGACCGGCCGCGCGTCGCAGTTGGCGCGACCGCGAATCTCGCGCTTCTCGACCTCGAGCGCGAGTGGACCGTCGAGACGTTCAAGTCCCGGTCACGAAACTCGTGGCTGCTCGGAGAGACGCTCGTCGGCCAGGTGGCGATGACGATCGCAGGCGGCGCGGTGGCGTTCGAGCGGTGACGAACGTCGCGCTCCCAGGGCGTCGCGGGCAGGCGCGAGCGGCGCAGGGCAATGCAGTCAAGCGCGGTCAAGCCGCGAGCGCGCAGGCCGTTGCCGCAGGCGGCACCACCCCTCGGCGGAGCGCGCCTCCGCTGCGCGTGAGCAAGAGGGGGCCGGGGACGTGACAGGGTTCCTCGCCCTCGAAGACGGCACGGTCTTCCGAGGAACATCGGTGGGTGCGGACGGTTTCGCTGCCGGCGAGGCCGTCTTCACCACCGGTATGGCCGGTTACCAGGAGGCCGTCACCGACCCGAGCTTCTCGGAGCAGATCGTGTGCTTCACGGCGCCGATGATCGGCAACTACGGCGTCGCGCCCGGGCGCTCGGAGTCGGGCACCGTACACGCGAAGGCGGTGCTCATGCGGGAGGCGCGCGGGCCGGCGTGGACGGACTGGCTGCACGAGCGCGGCATCGTCGCCCTCACCGACATCGACACGCGCTCGCTCGTGCTCGCGCTCCGCAACGCCGGCTCGATGCGGGCAGTCGCGGTCGCGGGCGCCGGCTCGGTCGAGGAGGCGGTAGAGGTCGCACGAGCGCTACCGGAGATGGCGGGACGCGCGCTCGTCGCCGGCGTCTCGACCGCGGATCCCTACGCGTTCACGGAGGAGGGCCGCGTGCGCGTCGCCGTCGTCGACTATGGCGTCAAGCGGTCGGTGCTGCGGCGGCTCGCCGCTGCGGGTGCCGCCGTGACCGTGCATCCGCACACGGTCGACGCGGAAGGGCTCGCCGGCTACGCCGGCGTGCTCTTCTCGCCCGGCCCCGGCGACCCGGAGCCGCTCGTGCGCGAGACGCAGACCATCCGCGACCTGCTCGGCCGTACGAGCGTCATGGGCATCTGCCTCGGACACCAGGTGCTCGCACTCGCGACCGGCCACGAGACGTTCAAGCTCCCGTTCGGCCACCGCGGCTCGAACCACCCGGTGCTGCAACGCAGCGACGGCCGCGTGCTCGTGACGTCGCAGAACCACGGCTTCGCCGTGCGCGCGAGCGAGGCGGACGAGGCCACGCACGTGTCGCTGTACGACGGCACCGTCGAAGGCCTGTCGTTCCCCGACGTGCGTGCACACTCGCTCCAGTTCCATCCGGAGGCGGGACCGGGACCGCACGACGCGTGGTCGCTCATCGAGACGTGGGTAGACGAGCTTGCCGCGTAGGCACGACCTCCGCACGATCTGCCTCGTGGGCTCGGGCCCGATCGTCATCGGCCAGGCCGCGGAGTTCGACTACGCCGGCTGCCAGGCGCTGAAGGTCCTCCGCGAGGACGGGTTCCGCACCGTCGTCGTCAACTCGAATCCGGCGACGATCATGACCGATCCCGGCTTCGCGGACCGCACGTACCTCGAGCCACTCGATCTCGAGGGCGTCGCGGACGTCCTTCGCCGCGAGCGCCCGGACGCGCTCCTGCCGACGATGGGAGGGCAGACCGCGCTCAACCTCGCGCGCGACTTGTCCGAGGCGGGCGTGCTCGCCGAGCTCGGCATCGAGCTCATCGGCGCGCCGCTCGAGGTCATCCAGCGCGCCGAGGACCGGCAGCTCTTCAAGAGGGCCGTGGAATCGTGCGAACTGAAAGTTCCGTCCTCGACCATCGTCACGGAGCTCGAGCAGGTCGAGAGCGTCGGACTGCCGGCGGTCGTGCGACCGGCGTTCACGCTCGGCGGCCATGGTGGCGGCTTCGCGTACACGCGCGACGAGCTCCGGCGGCAGGTCGAGATCGGCCTGCGCGAGAGCCCCATCGGCCAGGTGCTGGTCGAGGAATCCGTGCGCGGCTGGGACGAGTTCGAGCTCGAGGTCGTCCGCGACCGGCTCGACAACGTCGTGATCGTCTGCTCGATCGAGAATCTCGACCCGATGGGCGTGCACACCGGAGATTCGGTCACCGTCGCGCCGCAGATGACCCTGCCCGATCAGGCGTACCAGGAGCTGCGCGACGCGGCGATCTCCGTCGTCCGCGCCGTCGGTGTCGACACCGGAGGGTCGAACATCCAGTTCGCGCGCTCGCGCGAGACGGGCGAGGTACGCGTGATCGAGATGAATCCGCGTGTGTCGCGCTCGTCCGCGCTCGCGTCGAAGGCCACGGGCTACCCGATCGCGAAGGTGGCCGCGAAGCTCGCAGTCGGCTACACGCTCGATGAGATCCCGAACGACCTGACGGGGACGACGCCGGCGAGCTTCGAGCCGACGCTCGACTACGTCGTCGTGAAGTTTCCGCGGTTCGCGTTCGAGAAGTTCCCCGGCGCCGACCGTACGCTCGGCACGCAGATGAAGTCGGTGGGAGAAACGATGGGCATCGGCCGAACGTTCGGCGAGGCGTTCCAGAAGGCGATGCGCTCGCGCGAGCTGGACGCGGGCGCGGCCACACCGTGGCAGACGCTCGCGGACCTGCCCGACGACGTCCATCCGTTCTTCGTCGAGGAGATCTGGCGCATCCAGGAGACCCTGCTCGAGATCGCGGGCGCCGACGTCGCGGAGTTCGTCGCCGACGACTTTCTCAGGCTGAAGCGACTCGGGATCTCCGACGCCGACATCGCCGCGGCCACCGACGTGCCGGAGCAGGCGGTGCGGGCGCGGCGCCGTGCGTGCGGCGTGCAGCCCAGCTTCCGGCGCGTCGACTCGTGCGCGGGCGAGGTCGAGGCGGCGTCGAACTACTACTACTCGACGTGGGGCGAGGCCGATGAGGCCGCTCCCCTAGCGGGGTTGGGATCACGCGCGCGAGGGCGAGTCGTCATTCTCGGCTCGGGGCCGAACCGCATCGGGCAGGGGATCGAGTTCGACTATTGCTGCGTCCACGCCGTGTGGACGTTCCGCGAGCTCGGCTACGAGGCCGTGATGGTGAACTGCAATCCGGAGACGGTCTCCACCGACTACGACACCTCCGACCGCCTCTACTTCGAGCCTCTCGACGCGGAATCAGTCCTCGCGATCTGCGACCGCGAGCGTCCCGAAGGAGTCGTGATCCAGTTCGGCGGACAGACGCCACTCAAGCTTGCACGCGCGATCGAGGAGGCGGGGTACAAGATCCTCGGCACGCCGTACGACGCGGTCGACCTCGCGGAGGACCGCGAGCGGTTCGCCGGTCTGCTCCGCGCGCACGACATCCGCTCGCCGGGGTGGGGGATGGCGTCGTCGGGCGACGAGGCGGTGCAGGTCGCGAACGACGTCGGCTACCCGGTGCTCATCAGGCCGTCCTACGTGCTCGGCGGACGGGCGATGCGCGTCTGCTTCAGCGACGACGAGGTGCGCGAGGTGCCGGTGCTCGGACGCGTGCTCGTCGACCGCTTCCTCGAGAACGCGGTCGAGCTCGACGTCGACGCGCTGTGCGACGGCTTCGATACGTACGTCGCCGCAGTCATGCAACACGTGGAAGAGGCGGGCGTCCACTCGGGCGACTCCGCGTGCGTGCTGCCGGCGCCCGGTCTCTCCCCGGCGCAGCAGGAGGAGGCCGTCCAGATCGTCCGCACGCTCGGCCGGGCGCTCGGCGTCGTCGGGCTGCTGAACGTCCAGCTCGCGATCACCCCCGACGGCGACGTGTACGTGCTCGAGGCGAACCCGCGCGCGTCGCGCACCGTTCCGTTCGTGAGCAAGGCGACGGGCGTGCAGCTCGTCCCGGCGGCGTGCCGGCTTGCGGCGGGTGCGCGCATCGTCGACCTCGCTCTTCCGCCGGAGCGTCCGCCACGGCAGTGGAGCGTGAAGGCGGCGGTGCTCCCGTTCGCGCGCTTCGCCGGCAGCGATCCGGTGCTCGGACCGGAGATGCGGTCCACCGGTGAGGTGATGGCGAGCGCCGCCGATCTGCCGACCGCACTCGCGAAGGCGGAGCGCGCGGCCGGGCGGACGCTTCCGCACTCGGGCGCCGTCTTCCTCTCGATCCGCCCGTCGGAGAAGCGCGCGGCTGTGCCGATCGCGGCGACGCTCGCCGGCCTCGGGTTCCACCTGTACGCGACCGAGGGGACCGCGGCGACACTCGCGGGTGCGGGCCTCCACGTGCACGCGGTGCGCAAGCTGAGTGACGCGCAGGGCGATGAGCCGACAGTCGTCGACCTCATACGGCGCGGCCGCTGCGACCTCGTCATCAACACCCCGGAGGGGCGCAACGCCCGCTCCGACGGCTACGCGATCCGGGAGGCCGCGCTGGTACGGCGCGTCCCGTGCATCACCACGATCTCCGGCGCCGCCGCCGCCGTGCACGCGATCGCGAACGCGCGGGCCGAGCAGGCCCTCTCGCTTCAGGAGCGGATCGATGCCGAGACGCGAACCGCGTAGCGTCACCGGCTCGGAACAGCTCGGCGCCTACACGCTCGTCCGCGTCGATCGCGGCGGGCTCGATCCCGGCGTGCCGGGCCAGTTCTTCATGGTGGAAGCGCCTGGCCGGCTGCTGCCGCGTGCGCTCTCACTCTGCCTCGCGCCGGTCGGCGAGCTCGCGTTCCTCCTCGAGGCGGTCGGCCCGGGTACGGAGGCGATGTGCGCGCTGCTGCCGGGCGAGCGGGTCCACGTGTTCGGACCGCTCGGGAACGGCTTCCGTCTCGGCGTGGAACGGCCGCTGCTCGTCGGTGGCGGCATCGGAATGGCGCCGCTGCCGTATCTCGCGCACGCGCTTCCCGATGCGCCGGCCGTGCTCGGCTTCCGGACCGAGCGGCACGCGGAGGCGGCTGCGCTCCTCCCGCAGGCGGAGGTGGTCGTCGAGCCGACGCTCGTGACCGAGCGCATCGACCCCGGGCTCGACGTGCTCGCGTGCGGTCCCGAGCCGATGCTGCGCGCAGTCGGTGAGCTGTGCGCGCATGCGCAACTCGCATGGGAGGCCCCGATGGCGTGCGGGTACGGCGCGTGCTACGGGTGCGCGGTCGAGATCGACGGCGAGCTCAAGCGCTTATGCGTGGAGGGACCGGTTCTTGGGGCTCGACGTGGGGGAGCGCATGGTTCCGCCACGAAACCCCTCTTTTGGTCTGCGCCTGACGATCCCCTCCGTGCGACGCCCGAGAGCGCGGTCTCGGGCGTCGCGGACGAGGCAGGCACGTGGTGAGGTTGCTGAATGCCTCCGGGTGCCTCGACGCGCTGATCGCGCCAGAGGTCGCGCGCCGGCTCGACGGCTTCGTGACGAAGACGATCACGCCGCTGCCGCGGGAGGGGAACACGCCGCCGCGCATCGCGGAGACCGCGCACGGGATGCTCAACGCGATCGGTCTCGCGAACCCCGGTCGCGAGCGCTTCCTCGCGGAGACGCTGCCGCAGCTGCGCGAGCTCGGCGTGCCGCTCTGGGTGTCGGTCGGGGGATTCTGCGCGGCCGACTACGCCGAGACCTGCGCCGCCCTCGAGCGCCTGGAGGCGGTCGAGCTGAACCTCTCGTGCCCGAACGTCGACGAGGCCGCCGACTCGGCCGCCGAGATCGTCGCCGCGTGCCGGCGGGAGACCGACCTGCCCCTCTACGCGAAGCTCTCCGCCGCACATCCGGACGTGGCCGAGGTCGCTCGCGCGGTCGCAGGCGCCGGGGCCGACGGCCTCTCGCTCGTCAATACGATGCGGGGCATGGCGCTCGATCCGCGCACACTTCGGCCGGTTCTGGCACGTGGGCAAGGCGGGCTGTCGGGACCGTCTCTGAAGCCGATCGCGCTCGCGACCGTGCACGCGTGCTATGCGGCGACCAAGCTTCCCATCGTCGGCATGGGAGGAGTGGCTTCCGGGCAGGACGCGCTCGAGTTCGCGGCCGTCGGCGCGCGCGACGTCGCGCTCGGCACGGTCCTGTTCTGGGACCCGGATGCGCCCGCGCGCGTGCGCGCCGAGCTCGCCGCGTACGACCTCGACGAGGTGTTCGCGGCGGCACACAAGACTGTGGAAGTGCACGCTTGATCGGCGCCGGAGCGTTGGTAGTATCGAGCGCTCCATGCCGACGGCCGCGAAGACGCAAGCACACACCCCTCTTCGATCGCTCGACCAGCGCATGGACGCGCTCAAGCGCGCGAACGACGTTCGCGTTCGCCGCGCGAAGCTGAAGAAGGACCTCAAAGACGGGCGGGTTCGGATCGAGCAGATCCTCGGGAACCCACCCGAGTACGTCTCGACCGCGAAGGTCATCGACATCCTCATGGCGGTTCCGAAGTTCGGACGCGTGAAGGCGGCGCGGTTCCTCAACACGTGTCGCATCAGCCAGTCGAAGACCGTCGGCGGCCTCTCCGATCGACAGCGCGCGGAGCTGATTGAGCTCTTCCACAAGTAGAGCGCCCTCGATCATCGTCGTCACCGGCCCGTCGGGTGCCGGGAAGGGAACGCTGATCCGGGAGGTGCTGCACCGCGTGCCTGCCGTGGGGGTGACGGTCTCCGCCACGACCCGCGAGCGGCGGCCCGGGGAGGAGGACGGGCGGGAGTACTACTTCCTCACGCAGCACGAGTTCCTCGACCGGGTTGCGCGCGGCGAGTTCCTCGAGCACGTCGAATACGTCTCCGGCCACCGGTACGGGACGCTCCGGTCCGAGCTCGAGCGCATCCGCGGGGAGGGGCGCGTGCCGCTCCTCGAGCTCGAGACGAGGGGTGCGCTGCGGGTGAAGATCGAGGTTCCCGGCGCGGTGACCATCTTCATCTCCGCCCGCGTCGAGGAGCTCGAGCGCCGCCTCCGGGAGCGCGCGACCGAGAGCACAGGCGAGATCGGCGAGCGGATCGCCCTCGCCCGCGACCAGCTCGAGCAGGCCGACGAGTTCGACCACGTGGTCGAAAACGACGAGCTCGCCCGGGCGGTGGACGAGCTCACGAGCCTCGTCCGGACGCTCCTCGCGCCAGTCGGTACCATGTCGCGGCCATGATCCATCCGCGCATCGACGACCTGCTCCAGACGGTGGACTCGCGCTACGCGCTCGTCATCGTCTCGGCGAAGCGGGCCCGGCAGATCAACAACTACCACCATCAGCTCGGCGAGGGGACCTTCGACGAAAATCCGCCTCCCCTCGTGGAGTCGCGGTCGAAGAACTACCTCACGATGGCCATGGAGGAGATCGCCGAAGGTCTTTTGACCTACGACTACGCGTCGTAGGTCGAGGGAGGTCCCCGCTTCGCGGCTCTACGGCTGTGGGTAGGGGGTTGTTCTCCGCGGGCTCGCGTGCCTTCGGCCGGCTTGCCCGCCGGTCCGCCTCCGCGTAAGCCGAAGGCTCACGCTCCGACCTTCGTGGCTTCGTCTGGCAGTAGGCATGATTGGCCTCATGGCGCGCATTCTTCTGGGCGTTTCCGGCGGGATCGCCGCATATAAGGCATGCGAGGTCTGCCGCCTCCTTGTCAAGACCGGCCACGAGGTCGTCCCTCTCGTGACGCCTGCGGCCGAGCGGTTCGTCACGGCGCAGACCTTTCGTGCGCTCGCCCGGCGTTCGGCCGGAGACGACGTCTATCTCCACCTGACGCGCGCCGACCTGCTCGTCGTCGCTCCGTGCACCGCGAACACGCTCGCGAAGATGGCGCACGGGCTCGCCGACAATGTCCTCACCGAGGCGGCGCTCGCGCATCGCGGGCCGACGCTCGTCGCACCGGCGATGAATCCGCGCATGTGGTCGCATCCCGCGACGCGGGCGAACGCAAAGACGCTTCGCACGCGTGGGATCGTGTTCGTCGGACCGGACGAGGGCGACACGGCGGAGGGCGAGCTCGGAGTAGGGCGGATGGCCGAGCCGGAGGACGTGGTCGCCGCGGCATTCGACCTGCTCGGTGGAAGCGGGCTGTTGAAGGGGAAGCGCGTGCTCGTGTCGGCCGGCGGGACGCGCGAGCCGATCGACACCGTCCGCTTCGTCGGCAACCGCTCGTCCGGACGCATGGGCGTCGCGATCGCCGCGGAGGCACGCCGGCGCGGCGCACACGTGACGCTGCTGGCCGCGCACCTCGCCGTGCCGGCGCCGGCCGACGTCGCGGTCGTGGACACCCCGACTGCATCCGACCTCGAGCACGAGGCGCTCGAACGCGCGGTCGAGAGCGACGTCGTGATCATGGCCGCCGCCGTCGCCGACTACCGGCCGGCGGAGACGCTTGCGGCGAAACGTCCGAAGGACCGCGCCGCGTGGACACTCGAGCTCGAGCCGACTGCCGACGTTCTCGCCGCCATCGGCGAACGAAAGCGGCCCGGACAGGTCGTCGTCGGCTTCGCCGCCGACGAGGGCGAGCCCGGTCTCACGCGTGCGAGGCTGAAGCTCGAGCGGAAGAGCGCCGACCTGTTCGTCTACAACGACGTGAGCGTGCCGGGGATCGGCTTCGATGCGCCGAACAATGCGGTGACGCTCGTCTCCACACGCGCCGAGCGTGCGATCCCGCCGGCGCCGAAGGACGAGATCGCGGCCGCGATCCTCGACGAAGTGGAACGCCTGCTGTAGTGCACGCGATCGTGATGGCCGCGGGCCAGGGCACGCGGCTGCGACCGATCACCGAGCGGTGGCCGAAGCCGGTGCTGCCGGTCGATGGCAGGCCGGTGATCGCCACGCTGCTGCGCGAGCTCGCCGGCGCCGGATGCGAGCGCGTCGTCGTCGTCACGGGGCATCTTGCGGAGCAGGTCGAAGAGCTCGTCGGCGACGGATACGCGTTCGAGCTCGACGTCCGCACCGTTCGGCAGCCCGGCGTGCTCGGGTCCGCCGACGCCGTGCGGCGTGGTCTCGCCCGCGGCGCCGAGCCTCCCTGCGTCGTCGTCGCCGCCGACACGGTGTTCACGCCGGGGGACATCGCCGCGTTCGCGAGGACGTTCGCGCGTTCCCGCGCCGCGGGCGCGATGAGCGGACGGCGTGACCCGCCGGCCGTCCTGCCGCAGCGCGCGCCGATCAGGATCGTCGACGGTCGCGTCGAGAAGCCGATTGACGACGACCCGGCGAATCCGCTCGGGAGCGCGCCGCTGTGGGCGCTCGGCCCCGAGCTCGTCCCGTTCCTCGACGGGCTCGTCGGGCCGCCGTACGAGCTCAACCACGCATACGTCCACGCGATCGCCACCGGCCTCGCGATTGCCGGCATCGAGATCGGGAAGACGCGGGACTTGACGCATCCGGAAGACTTGATCCGGGAGAACTTCCCGTACCTGGGGTCATGAGCGAGTCGACGTACAGCCTCTTCCAGAAGGGCACGGCCCACCTGAAGCGCGGCATGGCCGCGCAGGCGACGGTCGCGCTCGAGAAGGCGAAGAAGCGGGAGCCGGACAAGGCATCGATCCGCGAGGCGCTCGGCATCGCGTACTTCCGGATCCGCCGGTGGGAGGAGGCGGAGGCCGAGTTCCGCAAGGTGCTCGACCTGTCGCCCGTCAACGACTACGCGCACTATGCGCTCGGCCGCTGCCTGGAGAAACAGGGACGCGGCCACGAGGCGAACCGGCACTACAAGCTCGCAAGCTCGCTCCAGCCGGCCGCCGATCACTACCGCGCGCGGATCAAGGACATCGGTTAGGACAGCCGATCGCCGGTGACGCGCCGGACCTCGTCGAGCGACGAGATCCCCCGGGAACCGCGATCTGTAGGCCGTCCTGGCGGAGCGTCGTCATCCCCTGCGCGACCGCCTCGGCGAAGATCTCGTCGGTGGTGCCGCTCTCGATGGGGCCGCCGCCTGCCCCTGCACCGGCGTCACCTCGTAGAGCGCGAC
>Ga0335078_10010488_pt1 | contig 13720 bp, 13 predicted proteins | sample Lox_Sample_32_FD_206711 | JGI IMG/M metagenome (GOLD analysis project Ga0335078, IMG submission 206711) | Soil microbial communities from Loxahatchee National Wildlife Refuge, Florida, United States - Lox_Sample_3.2 | ecosystem: Environmental > Terrestrial > Soil > Wetlands | place: USA...
TAGAGCTGCTTGTCCTTGATGGTCTCGGGCACCTCGCCCTTGACGATCTTCTGGGCCAGGCCCTCGACCACCGCGGTCTTGCCGACGCCGGGCGCGCCCACCAGCACCGGGTTGTTCTTGGTGCGGCGGGAGAGAACCTGCATGACCCGCTCGATTTCCTTCTCCCGGCCGATCACCGGGTCGAGCTTGCCCTCGCGCGCGCCCTGGGTCAGGTTGCGGCCGAACTGGTCAAGGACCAGCGACGTGGACGGCGCCGACTCCGCGGCGGTGCCGGCCGACGCGGGCTCCTTGCCCTGGTAGCCGTGCAGCAGCTGGATCACCTGCTGGCGGACCCGGTTCAGGTCAGCACCCAGCTTCACCAGCACCTGCGCGGCCACGCCGTCACCCTCGCGGATGAGGCCGAGCAGGATGTGCTCGGTGCCGATGTAATTGTGGCCGAGTTGCAGCGCCTCACGCAGCGATAGCTCAAGCACCTTCTTGGCCCGTGGCGTGAACGGGATATGCCCGGACGGCGCCTGCTGGCCCTGGCCGATGATCTCCTCGACCTGCTGCCGTACCGCGTCCAGGCTGATGCCCAGCGACTCCAGCGCCTTGGCCGCTACACCTTCGCCCTCATGGATGAGGCCGAGCAGGATGTGCTCGGTGCCGATGTAGTTGTGATTGAGCATCCTGGCTTCTTCTTGCGCCAGGACAACAACCCGCCGCGCCCTGTCGGTAAACCTCTCGAACATGTCGTCGCTCTCCTCACAGCACGGGGGCGGGATGGGGCTGGACCTACCTTCCTGGCCCTACCTTGCCTACTCCGCATAGTAGCCGCGTGCCCACGATGACGCTTCATGTGAATGCGTGCCTCTCATATCAAGACGTTCCCGGGACACGGGTCGTTCATCCTCATCAAACCTCGTAGGTGAGACCCATGTTCCCAGTAACGCGCCGGGTACGCCGCAAGCGAACGCCCGTTTTCGGCCGCCAGGTCTCATCCGCGGGAGCGCTGACGAGAGCGAGGAGAGCGGAAGAGAGCGGAGGAGCATGCGCGCGGAGGGTGCGCTCGGGCGAGAAGCAGCGGAGGAAGCAGGAGCGGGCGTGAGCCAGCAGCCGGGCGGGCTCGGTGAGAGAGCAGCGTGGGCTTGAGGGAGAGCAGCGCGGGCCCGGGGAAAGCGCGGGCCCCGGGAAGAAGCAAGGCCGCTCCGGGGGAACGCAAGGCTGGGGCTCCGGGGCGGACATGAGGTCCCCGGACAAGCGAACGCATCGTTGGTTCCCGGACGGTCAGGCCGCCCATCGGGGACTCGGCCGGCTCTTCTCTCCGGGGGGACCTATCCCCCCGGGCCCCCCCTTGGGGAGAAGGCCCCCGGCCCCCCGGGAACCAACGATGCGATCCGGCCGGCCCCGCCGCCGTCGCAGAAATGCCGGGGCCGATCCGCTGGGACACCGCTCCTTCATGGAGTCCGCATAACCCGCGAACTCCAGCGTGCGCGTACTAGTGCGCGGCCTCGTACTCCGCGACGATGTTGGCGGGAATGCGCCCGCGCTCATTGACCTTGTAACCGCGCTGCTTGGCCCATGCCCTGATTTGGGCACTGCGCTCGCGGCCCGGGCCAGTACGTGCCCGGCGGCGCCGGGCCGGAGCGCTCGCTTTGCGCGCGTGCTCCACATAGTGCGCCAGCTCTTTACGGAGCTTGCTCGCGTTGCCGGAACTCAGATCGATCTCATACGAGGCGCCATCGAGACCAAACGCAACGGTCTCGGTGGCCTCGCTCCCGTCGAGATCATCAACGAGGAGCACCTGCACCTTCTGTGCCATGAAACAGCCCTTCTGACGGAGCAACGTATTTCGGATGCTAAATGTATACCCAATCTCTTGGCCTTGACAATTCCAAAAGGCGCGACAGTTTCTTTGAGTTGTCGGTTGCCATCCGGTTGCCGTTACTGAGAGTAATCACCGTACCGAAGTGCCGTTAGCGCGGAGGCCGCGACAGATCATGAACTAAACCGTGACTATCGACCACGCGTCCGGCCGTTCGCCCAGTTCGCGCACTTCTGCGGCCGGATAAAACCCGCCGTTCCGTACATTTCAAGACCGCTGATCAGGCGATCGGCGGCGCTCATCGCGCTCGGCGCGCCGCTTGGGAGACATCTGGCTGCGCAGCAGCATGGCCACGCCGATGAGGACGGCCACGCACACGACCAGCGGCGGAGTCAGCGCGGCGAGATCAGACCACACGGTGTCCTCCCGAGATTCGCGGTCCGCGCCCGCCGCCGGCCCCGGCAGGGCCGCCGGGCTCGCGTCGTCTCGGGCGCATCATCTATGCTCATATTTCCCGTCCCGGTAACAGCCGCAACAGCATGCGGGTGTTGCCCAGTGTGTTGGGCTTTACCCGTTCCAGGTCGAGAAACTCCGCCACGCCCTCGTCATAGGAGCGCAATAGCTCCCGGTACACCTCTGCGGCCACGGGAGTACCACTGATCCGCTGGAATCCGTGCCGCCCGAAGAACTCCACCGCGAAAGTAAGGCAGAACACCCGGCTCACGCCGACGGCGCGGGCGCGGCGCAGCAGGGTGTCCACGATCGCGTGACCGATTCCCAGGCCATGGCAGTCCTCCCGGACCGCGACCGTCCTGATCTCGGCCAGGTCCTCCCACATCACGTGCAGCGCGCCGCAGCCGCCCACCGTCGCGTCGGCGGTCAGCTCGGCCACGCAGAACTCCTGGACGTCCTCGTAGAGGGTGACGGTGGCCTTGGTCAGCAGGCGCCCGGACTCCACGTTGGAGTCGATCAGCTTCCTGATCACGGGCACGTCCCCGGTGCGCGCGGGCCTGATGGTGTACGCCATGGCGCCGTCCACGATAGCCGCTGACGTAGAGCGACCGAGCCGATCCGTAAGGAGCTTGAAAGGTAAAACTTCCACCGAGTCGGTTGGCAACCGAGCTTCGGTTCCAATATCGTGCATCGCTGTGCGCAAACTGAGCCGAGCTGCCAGTCTGGCCGCCGCCACGGCCACGCTTGCCCTCGCCGTACCGGGCGGCATCAGCGCTGCCCAGGTCATCGCGCCCAATCCGGACCTGAAGGCCCTGGTCTCGCAGGCCAGGCAGCTTGAGTTCCAGATCAACTCGCTGAGCGAGCAGTACGACGGCCTGCGCATCCAGCTCACCCGGGCCACGGCCAACGCCAAGATCGCGCAGCAGGCGGCCAGCCGCGGCCAGGCCGCGCTGGCGGTCGGCCAGCAGGCAATAGCCCAGCTGGCCGCGGCCAACTACATGAACTCCGGCCTGGACCCGACGTTCCAGGCGCTCACCAGCGGCGACCCGGGGCAGTTCCTCAGCCAGGCGTCCGCGATCGCCGAGATGAACCAGTCCAGCGGCGTGATGGTCAGCACGCTGAGCCGTCAGGTCGAGCAGGCGCTGCGCGACAAGCAGACGGCGCAGCAGCAGATCGCGGCGGTGAACGCGCTGGAAAATCAGATGAACGGCAAGAAGAAGCTCATCCTCGCGAAGATCGACAAGGTCAACAGCGCGGCGATGAAGCAGGCGATGGACATCTTCGAGCAGACCGGCCAGTACCCGAAGGTCACCATCCCGACCGCGAACACGGTCGGAGCCCAGGCGCTGCAGGCGGCGATCAGCCGGCTGGGCTACCCCTACATCTGGGGTGCGGCGGGTCCCACCAGCTTCGACTGCTCCGGCCTGGTGATGTGGGCGTACCAGCAGGTAGGCATCTCGCTGCCGCACTTCACCGTGAGCCAGTACAACTCCGGCGTGCACGTGGCCCGCAGCGACCTGGAGCCGGGCGACCTGGTCTTCTTCTTCTCCAACATCAGCCATGTCGGCATGTACATCGGCAACGGGATGATGATCGACGCGCCCAACTTCGGCGAGGACGTCAAGGTCCAGCCGATCTACTGGAACGAGTTCGTGGGTGCCGTCAGGATCGCCTGAGCCCGCGCTGGAAGTCAGCTCAGCAGTTACTGAGCGTTACCTGTGTTCCTCTCATAGACCAGTCGCAGGCCGATCAGGGTGAGCCAGGGCTCGTACGCGTCAATGACACTCACCTCGTCGATAACGAGCGGCGCCAGGCCTCCGGTGGCGATAGTGGTGACCTTCCCCGGATCATCCGGGGAAAGCTCCCGTGCCATCCGCTGCGCAATTCCCTCGACCTGCGCGGCGAAGCCGTAGATGATGCCAGATTGCAGCGACTCCACCGTATTCTTGCCGATGACGCGGGGCGGCCTAGTCAGCTCGACCTTAAGCAACTGCGCGGCCCGGCGGGACAGCGCATCCACGGAAATTTCGATGCCCGGCGCAAGTGCACCGCCGACGAACTCGCCGCGCGCGCTGACCGCGTCGAAGTTCGTCGAAGTCCCGAAATCCACGACAATGGCCGGGCCGCCGTAAAGGTGCACGGCGGCGAGCGAGTTCATGATGCGGTCGCTGCCCACTTCCTTGGGGTTGTCGGTCCGCACCGGCACCCCGGTCTTAACCCCGGGCTCCACGATGACCGTTTCCCGGTCGCCATAATAGCGCTCACACATCTCTCTCATCTCGCGTAGCACCGACGGCACGGTCGAGCACAGCGATATAGCGCTGATGTCCCTTTCCGTGAACGCGCTGCTACCCGCGAGCAGGCCGTGCAGCACCACGGCGAGCTCGTCCGCGGTCCGGTCCGGGACCGTGGCGATCCGCCAGTGCTCGGCGACCCGGTCGCCGTCGAAGACGCCGAGCACGGTGTTGGTGTTCCCGATGTCAATGGTGAGCAGCATCGCCAGCGCCTTCCGCCGGAAGCACAAGAGCCATGTTGTCGATCAGCCGGGTGGTACCCGCCCGGGCCGCCGCCACCAGCAGAGCTGATCCCGTCCCGGCCGGCCCGAACGTGCCCGGGTCCACCAGCGCCATATAGTCCACGGCCAGCGCGGGCTGGGTGGCCAGCACGGCCCGGGCGGCGGCGAGGACCGCGTCCGCTCCCCCGTCCGCCGCGGCCTGCCCGGCCCGCAGCGCCCGCGGCAGCGCGAGCGCCACCGCCCGGTCGGCCGCGGACAGGAAGCGGTTCCGGCTCGAGGTGGCCAGCCCGTCGGCGTCGCGCACGGTCGGCACCGGCTCGATCACCACGTCCAGGTTCAGGTCGGTGACCATCCGGCGGACCAGGGTGAGCTGCTGCGCGTCCTTCTGGCCGAACACCGTGACGGCCGGCCGGGTCAGGTGCTGCAGCTTGAGCACCACGGTCAGCACGCCGCCGAAGAAGCCGGGGCGGAACTCGCCCTCGAACCGCTGCCCGGCCGGGCCCGGATCGACGGTCACCTCGGGGGGGCCGCCGGGGTAGATCTCGGCGGCCGCGGGCGCGAAGACCAGGTCCGCTCCCTCGCGGGCGCAGATGGCCAGGTCCGCATCCAGGGTCCGGGGGTAGCGGTCGAGATCCTCGTTCGGCCCGAACTGGAGCGGGTTGACGAAGATCGAGACGATCACGCTGCCCCGCGGCCCGGCCAGCGTGCGCGCCGCGCCCAGCAGCCGGGCGTGGCCGGCGTGCAGGGCGCCCATGGTCGGCGCCAGCACGACCGGTCCCGGCAGGAGGGCGCGCGCGGCGGCCAGGCCAGCCCGGGTCGTGGCGAGCTGCGGCCCGTCGCTCACGGGCGGCCGCCGAGCACGTCGAGCAGGCGTTCGGCGTCGGCGGGCCGCAGGATGCCGGCCGCGAGCGCGCGATCCGCGGTCAGCCGGGCCATGGCCACGTAGGCGGCCACAGCGGGGGCCGCGGCGGGACCCGCCGTGGAGGCGGGCGGCCCGGCCGCGGTCGACGGGCGTGCCGCGGCCTCCAGCGCGGCCACGTGCGCGGCCACCGTGGCCGCGTCCCCGCGGGCCACCGGGCCGGTCAGGCCCGCGTCGCCGAAGCGCAGCGCGTTGTCGAGGGAGGCGGAGAGCAGCGGCGCGAGCAGCCGGGCCGGCTCGGTCACCCCGGCCGTCCTGAGCAGGTCCATGGCCTGGGCGACGAGCGTGATCAGGTGGTTCGCGGCGCCCGCGATGGCCGCGTGGTACAGGTCCCTGTGCTCCTCGGCGATGAAGACGGGGTCGCCGCCCATCTCGATCACCAGCGCCTCGGCCGCGGGCCTGAGCACCTCGGGCGCGGTCACCCCGAAGCTGGTGCCGGCCAGCCGGTCGACGTCGTCGGCCCGGCCGGTGAACGTCATCACCGGGTGCAGGGCCAGTGGGAGCGCGCCCTGGCGCACGGCGGGCTCGAGCACGGACACGCCGTACCTCCCGCTGGCGTGGGCCAGCATCCGGCCCTCCAGCGGCGCCCCGGTCGCGGCGAGCCCGGTGACCAGGCCGGGCAGCGCGTCGTCGGGCACGGTCAGCAGGACCAGGTCGGCGCGGCGGAGAACCTGGCTCGGCTCGGTGATCACGGCGGCGGGGAAGTTCGCGCGGGCGCGGCGCAGCGAGGCGTCGGAGACCGCGGACGCGGCCACGACCTGGTGGCCGGCCCGGGCCAGGGCCGCGCCCAGCGCGGTACCCGCCCGGCCTGCGCCGACGATACCGACCGCGAGCCGGGCCGGGTGCGCGTCGGGCGGGATGCTTTCTGGGTTCATCGCGTGATCAGGATAGTCACGGCAAAGGGCGCCGGGTCCCGCGGGACCCGGCGCCCTTGACGACGCTGGTCAGCTTAGCTGTTGAAGCTGTCCAGCAAGGCCGCGGCGCCACCGGCGCAGCTGGCGTTGGCGAAGCCCAGGAGGCCCACGGCGTCGCCGCAGATGTCGACCGGGATCTGCGCCGGGATCTGCACGTTGTTACCGCTGAGAATCGGGATGTTGCCGTTACCGACGATGTTTCCGGTGACCGGGTTGCTCGACGCGAACGCCGGGCCGCCCATGATGGCGATCGCGGCGGCGGAGGTGGCGAGCACTCCGGCGGCACGGGTCTTGATCTGCACGTATTGCTCCTGTCATCGATGATCGACTTTTCCCGGGCGGCCCGCTTACGGCCGCCCGGTGATCCACGCACAACGTAGCGGATTTCAACCACGCTACGTAGTAGATAAACAACATAGAGTAGTTATTTGATGACGATGGGGAGTGGTTTCCCGCGGCACGGCCAGGTCCGCCTCGGCGTCCCCGCCGGTGGTCTCATCCGAGCCGAACGGGCTGGCGGTCTGCTCGCGCGCCTAAGGCTCCGGTCGGGTAGCAGAGCTTCGGTCAGGCAGCAGCAAGCCCCTGAGCGCCGGCCATCGGGGAAGTTCGCCCCTTTTGTCCGAGTTGCGCGGGAGTTTAGATGGTAAACGGAGCGAATCCTCCAGATGGGCGGGCGTGCGAGGGATCCGCGGTGGCCGTGATGCCGGGGTGGGCAGGGGTTACGCCCGCTACCTGACCGGCGCTCTAACGTCAAAGTCCTCGCACCGAAGGTGCTCTAGCGGCGCGCGGGGAGGGCGGCCGGCAGGATCGCCGCGACCAGGACGAACGCGACCAGGACGAACGCGACCAGGACGAACGCGATGGGGTAGCCGGTGTGCAGGGTTAGCACCCCGAAGCCGGCCGCGCCCAGGCCCATGCCGCCGTCGTAGGCGAGGTTCCACAGCGCGCTGGACGCGCCGTAGCCGGACTCGGGCACCCGGTCGTACATCACCGTCTGGGTCACGTTCTGGCCGACGCCGAACCCAAGGCCGAACACCGCGGCTCCGGCGATCACGGCGGCCGGGACCGCGGTGAGGCTCAGCATTAGTACACCGGCCGCGGCGGCAAGCACGCCCGGCACGAGCAGCGCGGCGGAGCGCTGCTGACCACCGGGCCGGTCGCCGTGGCGGCCCGCCAGCCAGCGCCCGGCAATGGCCGCGGCCGGCTGGACCAGCAGGGCCAGCGCGGCCACGTTGGCGTCGGCCCGCGTCACGGCGAGCGGCAGGAAGGTGACGATGATGCCGACCGCCATGGTGGTGGCCGAGAACAGCGCGGCCGGGCGGACCAGGGCGGGGTTGCGCAGGGCGGCCAGCATGCCGTCGGCGCGGGTCGTGATACCCCGCGCGTTCGGCAGCCAGGGCAGCGAGGCGAGCCCGGCCAGCGCGGCCAGCCCGCCGGCCGCGAACACCGGCCGGTAGCCGAGGTGCCCGGCCAGCCAGACGCCGGCCGGCAGCGCCGCCACCGAGGGCACGCCGCTGACCAGGCCGACCAGGGCCAGGCCCTCGCCCCGGCGCCGGGCCGGGATCAGCGACACGGTGAGCGCGCCGCCCGCGACGCACAGCACGGCGAATCCGGCGCCGCGGATCACGCAGGCGGCCAGGATCAGCCCGATGCTGTCCCAGACGGCGAGGGCCAGCGCGGGCAGCCCGAGCGCGAGCAGGCCGCCCGCCAGCACCGCGCGGCTGCCGTACCTGGCCATCAGCCGGGGCGTGGCCGGGTAGGCGGCCACGCTCGACAGGGTTAGCGCGGTGGTGGTCAGGCCGGCCAGGCCGGTGCCGGCCCCGGCCGACCTGGCGTACAGCGGCACGGCGGACAGCAGCAGGTAGAAGCTGGTCGCGGTGCCGATCACGGAGACGAACCTGACCAGCAGCGGGCGGGTGACGAGCCGGGGCCTGGCCGGGACCGCGACGTTTGCCAGGGTCGTCATAGCACCGACCCTACGGGCGCGGCGGGCCGGTCATCAGCTCCAATCCGGCCGGGGTTCAGTGGTCCGGTTCGGGTGCGCCGGGATCCTCGGGGACCCGGCAGGAGTTCTCCAGGTACAGCGCGGCGCAGCCGAGCAGGACGGCGGCGACGAACGTGATCACCGCGGTGAGCGCGTCCTCGCGCGGCACGCTGGCGGTCAGCGAGCCGGCCAGGTAGAAGTCGAAGCCCGCCGTGAACCCCGCGATGATGGCCGCCGCCACCGAGCTGGCCTTGGCCAGCGCCACCATCCGCGACACGAACAGCGGCGCGGGCGGCTTGAGGTCCCGCGGTGCTCCCTGGCCGCTGCCGCGCGGTGCTCCCTGGCCGCTGCCGCGCGGTGCTCCCTGGCCGCTGCCGCGCGGTGCTCCCTGGCCGCTGCCGCGGCGGGGGGATCCTGCAATCCGCGCCCGCAGGTCCCGGCCGGTCCACGCCTCGGCCGCCGCGGCGATCAGCAGCGCGGGCACGCCGGTCCAGGGCAGCGGGGGTAGCTTCGCGTACACCGCGCGGAGGAGCACCCAGCCCGCCGCCGCGCAGACCGCGGCGATGATGACGAGCGTAGAGACCCTGGTCGGTTTCACGGCGCCTCCAGGGGTGTACCGGGCTGGCGCCGGACGCCGTCCTGGCCGAGGGCGGCGAGCAGGGCGGCGACGGGCCCGCGGCCGGGCAGGCGGGCCGCCGGGTCGAGGTCGTGCCAGGGCGCGAGGACGAAGGCCCGCTCGTGCGCGCGGGGGTGGGGCAGGGTGAGCACGGGGTCGTCGCTGATCTGCTCGTCGTAGCCGATGATGTCGATATCGAGGGTACGCGGGCCGAAGCGTTCGGCTCGCATCCGGCCGAAGCCGGCCTCGATGCGCTGGGTGGCGGCGAGCAGGTCCTGCGGGGTCAGGCGGGTCGCGACGATCAGCACCGCGTTCAGGTAGTCGGGCTGGGCCGGGCCGCCGACCGGGGCGGTCTCGTAGACGGGCGAGACGGCCAGCACGTCAGTCTCCGGCAGGCCGCTGATGGCGTGCACGCATCCTTGCAGGGTACCCAGCCGGTCACCGAGGTTGCTCCCCACGGATAGCACTACGCGGTGCCTGGCGGTCACCGGTTCCCCCGCCAGGCGGCCGCGACCAGGACCGCGTCCGCGTTGGGCGGGACCACGTGCACGCGCACGCACCAGGCGCCGGCCGCGGCGGCCAGCGCGGTGAGCGCCACCGTGGCCTGATCCCGGTCGGCCAGCGACCGTGGCGTGCCGTCGTGCCCGGCCAGCAGCTTGCCCAGGAAGCCCTTCCGCGACGCCCCGACCAGTACCGGGAACGTGCCGCTGGCCAGCGTGCCCAGCTCGGCCAGGCGGGCCAGCAGAGGCCAGTTGTGCTCGGGCCGCTTGCCGAAGCCCAGGCCGGGGTCGAGCACGATGCGCCCGGGGTCCACCCCGGCGTGCACCACCGCGTCCACCCGCTTGGCGAGCTCGCCGCGGACCTCGGCCACCACGTCGGCGTAGACCGCGCGGGCGTACATGTCCTGGCTGTACCCGCGCCAGTGCACCACCACGTACCCGACCCCGGCCGCCGCGACCAGGCGGGGCATGTCCGGGTCGGCCAGGCCGCCGCTCACGTCGTTGACCAGCTGGGCCCCGGCCTCCAGCGCGAACTCGGCCACCCGCGCCCGCATCGTGTCGATGGAGACCGTCAGCCCGGCCCGGACCAGCTCGGTGACCACCGGGGCGATCCGGCGCAGTTCTTCCGCCTCGTCGATGCGCTGGGCCCCGGGCCGGGTGGACTCGCCGCCCACGTCCACGATGTCCGCGCCCTGCGCGGCCAGGTCCAGGCCGTGCGCGATGGCCGCGTCCGCCCCGTACCACTGGCCGCCGTCGGAGAACGAGTCGGGCGTGACGTTCACCACGCCCATCACCAGGCAGCGGTCCTTGGCGGGGAGCTCCGTCACGGGCGCAGTTTACGCCCGATCTCGCTCAGGCCGAGCTTGCGCGCGAGCCGGCGCAGCTCCAGCCGCGGCCAGACCAGGAACGCCTCCGCCTCGAGCGCGGCCAGCGCGATCCTGGGCGCGTCCTTGGTGCTGGGGAAGACGAAGAAGCGCGGCTGCCAGACCGGGCAGAACTTGGCGTTGAACTTGTACAGCGACTCGATCTGGAACCACTTGGACATGAAGATGAGCACCGACCGCCAGGCCCGCAGCACCGGGCCGGCGCCGATCCGCTCGCCGCGCTCGAGCGCGGCCCGGAACACGGCGAAGTTCAGCGAGATGCGCTTGACGCCGAGCGCCGGGGCGGCCTTGATGGTCTCCACGATCAGGAAGTCGTTCAGCCCGGGCTGGGCGGCCTTGTCCCGCCGCATCAGGTCGAGGGACAGGCCGTCGGGACCCCACGGGACGAGCTGAAGCACGGCGCGGACGGCCCCGTCCTCGGTCGCGGTGGCGAGCACGCACTCCTCGTCGCCGTGCGTGCCGATCCGGCCGAGCGCCATCGAGAAGCCGCGCTCGGTCTGGCTGCCGCGCCAGGAGGCGGCGCCCTTGATGATGGCGTCGAGTTCGGCCCGCGGTATGTCGCCCACCCGGCGGACCTCGGCCACGTAGCCGTGCTTAGCCACCCGGTTGACCATCTGCCTGACGTTCCGCATCGGCCGCCCGGACAGGCTGAAGTCGGCCGTGTTGACGATGGCCTCGTCGCCGAGTTCGAGCGCGGTCAGGCCACCCTCGCGGCACCACACCTCGGCGCCGAGCTCGCTGCAGCCCATCACGGCCGGTGCCCAGGCGTGCCGTGCCGCCTCGTCCAGGAACGGGCCGATCGCGCCGGGCCAGGCCTCCGGATCGCCGATCGGGTCGCCGCTGGCCAGCATCACGCCGGACACCACGCGGTAGCAGACGGCGGCCTTGCCGGTCGGGGACCAGATCACGCTCTTGTCCTCGCGCAGCGCGAAGTAGCCGAGCGAGTCCCGGTCCCCCTGCTTGCCCAGCAGTTCCCTGATCCGGTCGGCGTCGGCGCGGCCCAGCCGGGCGCGCGGCTCGGCCGGGCGCAGGAACAGGTACGCGCTCACCAGCAGGGTAAAGATGCCCAGCGCGCTGGTGAGGAGGTTGAACAGGTCGCCGCGGGTCTCCGGCGCCCACTGCACCGGGCCGGATACCCCGACCAGGCCGTAGATGACCTCCTGCACCCGCTGGCCGAACGAGTAGTCCTCGGCCAGGCCCCGGGCCAGCAGGATGTAGGTCAGGCCGATGGCGACGTCGGCCACGATCAGGCCGGCGAAGATCCATATGGCCCGCCACCTGGTGCGCGGGTCACCCTCGGCGTAGAACTCGTCCCGGAAGAACAGCAGCGCGATGAGCAGGACGAGCGAGACCACCGCGGTAACGATCCGCTGCGTGTGGATGAAGTGGATGGCGATGTCGAACGCGAGCAGCGCGGCCACCGCCTGCCAGGCGCGCCGCTTGCGGCGGCGCAGGCCGTGCGCGAGCATCAGCAGCGTCAGCCCGATGAGCACGTCGGCGCTGCGGGTGACGTCGGTCAGCGTGCCCGGGATCATGGAGTTGAGCCTGTGCAGCCGGTTGACCAGGTCGGGCCGCAGGATGCTGAGGATGTCGGCCAGGCCGATGAGGAAGGTCAGCAGGGCCGCGGTGCGGGGCACCCAGCGGCGCTGGCGGGCACGATCGAAGGACGGCCGCTGACCGCCAGCCCCGGAGTCGTCCGCCCGGTTCGCGTCGTCGCTGGCGCTCATCTCGGCAGCTTTCTTGTCAGGCCCTAGAGCACGTCTGATCAGCGTAGTCACCGCGCCGCCTCGCGTCCTGGTCTCACGGTACCTCCCCAAGCGCACATCGGGACAGAGTCACGACCGGCACAGGAAATACAGAAAGTGCCCAATCGAGTAGACGCCGCGCAGGACGAATTAGTTCAGTGCTTGCCTAGATTCGGTGCTTGTTCTCGCTTGCCTAGCTCAGCGCCGGCCGTAGATCAGGCTCATCGCCTCGGCGCGGGTGACGTCGCTGTCGCGGAAGGCGCCGCGCACCGCCGAGGTCACCGTGCGCGCGCCCGGCTTGCGCACCCCGCGCATGGTCATGCACAAGTGCTCGGCCTCGATTACCACCACCACGCCGCGCGGATCCAGCGTCTCCACCAGGGCGTCGGCGATCTGGCTGGTCATCCGCTCCTGCACCTGCGGGCGCCTGGCGTACACGTCGACCAGCCTGGCCAGCTTGGACAGCCCGGTGATCTGGCCCTTCACGTTCGGGATGTAGCCGATGTGGGCCACGCCGATGAACGGGACCAGGTGATGTTCGCACGTCCCGTACACCTCGATGTCGCGGACGATGACCATCTCGTCGTGGTCCGCGTCGAAGACCGTGGTGAGCACGTCCTGCGGGCTCTGCCGCAGCCCGGCGAACTGCTCGGCGTAGGACCGGGCCACCCGCGCCGGGGTGTCGCGCAGGCCGTCCCGCTCCGGGTCCTCACCGATCGCGAGCAGGATCTCGCTGACCGCGCGCTCGATGCGCGGCAGGTCGAAGTCACCCCCGCCGACGGGTGCGGCGGCCGTGCCGTCCTGCGTCATTCGGTGTCGCTGGGCTCGGTGTCGCTGGGGGTGAAGCCGAACGACTGGCCGTTGGCGGGCAGCGCCATGTTGCCATTGCCCGCGCCGCCGTCGGCCGCGGCCAGGGCGAGCTCCTTGGGCGAGAGCACCGGCGGGCGGTCCGATGGCAGCCGCTTGCCGTAGCCGGTATACGAGCCGCGGACCGGTCGCTTCTCCACCGAGGCAAAGATCTCGAGCACCTCGGTCCTGGCCACCGTCTCCTTGTCCAGCAGCCGGAGCACCAGCGCGTCGAGCACGTCGCGGTACTGGACCAGGACCTCCCACGCCTCGTCGTGCGCCGTCTCGATCAGCCGGTGGATCTCCTCGTCGATCGAGGAGGCGATCTCGTCGGAGTAGTCCCGGCTGTGCGACATGTCGCGGCCCAGGAACGGCTCGCCGTCGCCGTTGCCGAACTTGCGCGCGCCCAGCCGCTCGCTCATGCCGTACTCGGTGATCATGCCGCGGGCGATCTGGGTGGCCTTCTCGATGTCGTTGGCCGCGCCGGTGGTCGGCTCGTGGAAGATCAGCTCCTCGGCGGTGCGGCCGCCGAGCAGCATG
>Ga0335078_10010489_pt1 | contig 13720 bp, 15 predicted proteins | sample Lox_Sample_32_FD_206711 | JGI IMG/M metagenome (GOLD analysis project Ga0335078, IMG submission 206711) | Soil microbial communities from Loxahatchee National Wildlife Refuge, Florida, United States - Lox_Sample_3.2 | ecosystem: Environmental > Terrestrial > Soil > Wetlands | place: USA...
GAGAAGGAACAGCGCCCACGCCACTGGTTGCGTCGCCACGGGATTCACCTCGCTTTGTTGGGGATGGTATATCCCCTGCTCCTCTGAAGTCAACTGGAAACGGCGCTTGCAGGGCCGCGGCCGCAACGGCGAGGGAACCGTGTTTTCCTTGCGTTCGGCCGCCCACAAGCGGCCACCTCTGCGCGCTGCGCCCCTCTACCTGCCGAAGACGCGACAGCCGCGTACCGACGCTGGGTTCGTTCGGGCTTTCCTGCTTGCACTTCCGTCTCCGCGCCGCGGTGTGCGTCCTGCTTCTCTCACCCCGTCCGGCAATCGGCATTAAAATATGCGGGACCCTCGTTCGTCGACAAAAACAGATGGAGGATGTATTGACCGTCGCAGCGGATGGCGTTGGCCGCCGGGCCGAGCAGGATCGCAGCATCGCCGCCGTAATCCAGCACGAAGGGCGGGCGCTGCTGCGATTCATCCGCCGCCGGGTGAAAGACCAGGCCGACGCCGAAGACATCCTACAAGACGTTTTTTATGAGCTGACGGAAGCTTACCGGCTGATGAAGCCGATCGAGCAGGCCGGCGCCTGGATGTATCGGGTGGCGCGCAACCGGATTATCGATGGCTTCCGCAAGAAAAAGCCGGAGCCGTTCGGCAGCCTGCCGGAGAACGCGAGCGGAGACGAAGGTTTGAGCTTCGAGGACCTGCTCCCTTCACCGGAAGCTGGGCCCGACGCGGTATTCGCGCGCGGCGTGCTCCTGGAGGAACTGGATGCCGCGCTGGAGGAACTCCCCGAGGAGCAGCGCGCCGTGTTTGTCGCCCACGAGATCGAAGGCCGCAGTTTTCAGCAGATCGCGCGGGAGACGGGAGTGAACGTCAATACCCTGCTCTCGCGCAAGCGCTACGCGGTGCTGCACCTGAGGAGGCGGCTCAAGGCGATTTACGAGGAAATAAGGAGTGGAATATGAACGAACGATCGGTTAAGAGGGGCGTGAAAATCGCCATGATCGCGCCCGTGGCATTTGTAGCGCTGGGCTTCCTGGTCATGCTGCTGTGGAACTGGCTGGTGCCCACCGTTTTGGGGGGCCGCACGATCAACTTCTGGCAGGCCTGGGGAATCTTCTTTCTGTGCAAACTGCTCTTTGGAGGATTCAACGGCGGTCCCGGACGCCGCGGGCAAAAGCGGTTGCGGGAGCGCTGGCAGCACATGACTCCCGAGGAACGCGCCCGGTTCTGCCAGGGCATCAGCGGGCGGCCGGAAGCGGGCGCGCCGGGTCCGGCATAGGTGAAGCGCACGGGGCGACGCCGCCCGGATTCCATTTGCGGATAGGTGCGAAAACGCGCGTTCCGTTCTATGATAGTCCTGATTCGGACGCGCGCTTTTTAGGAAGCGCGCCAGCGGGGCCAAAACGAATCTCTGGGTGCGCGCCCCGCTGCCCGGATCGCTGGGCGGCGCTTGGCGAAGCTTTTACGGCCATCGCCGGCCGGCAGACCAAGGGGAACCCGCGAAACGGTGAGGCGGCTACGGGACCAGCCAAGCGGGGTTGCCGGTGTCACGGCAACCTCCGCCATTCGCTGGGAGCTGCGTTGCATGTGGAACGGGTTTGAGCGCCTGGGGTGAGCAACTTCCTACTGGAGGGGATTGAGATGCTTAGTTCGGATCGGATAGCGGAACTGCGCGCTCAGCTTCGCGGCGAATTGATCACACCGCAAGACGAGCGATACGATGCAACCCGCAAAGTTTACAACGCGATGATCGACCGTAAACCGGCCGCCTTCGCGCAATGCGTGGACGTGGCCGACGTGATGGCGGCCATTCGTTTCGCGCGCACCCATAATGTGATGGTGGCCATCCGGGGAGGCGGCCACAATGCCGGTGGTCTGGGAGTGGCCGACGATGCCCTGGTGATCGACCTCGCGCCCATGCGCTACGTCCACGTGGACCCCGCGTCCCGTACGGTGCGCGTCGGCGGCGGATGCCGCTGGGCTGACGTGGACCACGCGACCCACGCCTTCGGACTGGCGGTGCCCTCGGGCATTGTCGGCACTACCGGAGTCGGCGGGCTGACCCTCGGCGGAGGATTGGGCCACCTGACGCGCAAATGCGGCCTCACCATCGACAATCTGCTGGCCGCCGATATGGTGTTGGCTGACGGCAGCTTCGTGGTGGCCAGCGCCGAACAGAATAGCGATCTCTTTTGGGCGATCCGCGGTGGCGGCGGAAATTTCGGAGTGGTGACGTCGTTCCTGTTTCGGGCTCACCCGGTCCACACGGTCTGCGCCGGGCCCATGCTCTGGGAGTTGGAGGACGCGGCCGACATCATGAAGTGGTACCGCGAGTTCATCGTCACGGCGCCGGAAGAGATCAACGGCTTCTTCATGTTTATGACCGTGCCGCCCGGGCCGCCCTTTCCGGAGGCATTCCATTTGAAAAAGATGTGCGGTATCGCCTGGTGCTCGACGGCAAGCATGGAAGAGACCGGCCGGATTCTCGCGCCGCTTCGCGCCTATCGGCCGCCGGCTGTGGAGATGGTCGGGCCCATGCCGTTGCCGGTTCTGCAAAGCCTGTTCGACGGGCTCTATCCGCCGGGCCTGCAATGGTATTGGAAGGCCGATTTCTTCAAGGAACTGACCGACGAAGCCATCGAAGCGCACATCCAACACGGCTCGCAGCTTCCCACCTGGATGTCGACCATGCATTTGTACGCGGTGAACGGCGCCGCGCATCGTGTGGGCCCGCACGAGACCGCGTGGAGCTATCGCGATGCGAATTGGAGCGAGGTGATCGTGGGCATAGACCCCGACCCCGCCAATCGCGACCTCATCAGCAACTGGGCGCGCGCGTATTTCGACGCGCTCCACCCGTTCGGGGCGGGCGGCGCTTACGTCAACTTCATGATGGATGAAGGCGAAGATCGCGTGCGCGCCACCTATCGCGACAATTATCAGCGGCTGGCGGCAGTGAAGGCGAAATACGACCCGGACAACTTCTTCCGCGTGAACCAGAACATCCGGCCCGCCGCTGCCGATAGCGCCCACGCGTCATAACCGACGCCTGCGCGCCCAGTGAATTCGAGGGGGGATATGCGGCCCATGGATCTCCAGACAATCCGACGCGGAGAAATCTGAACGAACAGGAGCGTGAGCTCTTGGGCCGCAAATCGATCATGCCACCGGCTGCGGTGGAATGACAGGGGTACGAGTACCGTAGGGGTCCCAGTACAACTTTGCGGAAGAAGACGTTTTTCCCGGGAACCCGGCCGCGTTGCCGGCCCGTCACTTCCCGTAAAGGCGCCGTTCGAACACCCGCATGGCGGACGCCGCCGGGCGACGTGCTTTCTCGATCTTGCCGTGATCCTCGGTAAAGACGGCGAGGATTCGTGGCAGCGAGGTGGTGACCTGCGAGGCGGTGTCCCGCACACCAGTGAGAAAAAAGTCCAGCCACGCCTCCCATTTACCCCCTCGTGTGCACGCGGTCGAGGAAGTAGAGAATCGGCTCGCGAAGAACGCCGGCATGCAAGAGAAACGTGATGAGAAGACGGCCCAAGCGGCCGTTTCCATCGAGGAATGGATGGATGGTCTCAAACTGGACATGAACCAACCCCGCCTTCACCAATAGTGGAAGCCCGGTCTGCTTTTCGTGGAGATAGAGTTCGAGAGCGCCCATGCATTCGGGAACCGTTTCCGGAGGCGGCGGCACAAAAGCGGCGTTGCCGGGCCTGGTGCCGTTTTCCGCTCCCGCTTCGGCTCATTCGCGAAATTCACGACGTCCCAAATCCTCTCGTTAGCGTCGCGCCTAAAGACAAGGATGCGGCATTTCCCTTTCTTTACCCCGCTGTTTTTCGAGCCGCACGCGCCGTTTGAGCGCCCCTGAGCCACGTGCTATAACGGAGACTTCCCGCGAGCTTCTCACCATGGAACCTACCGCCGACATTGCCTTGATAGGACTGGCCGTCATGGGCCAGAACCTCATCCTCAACATGGCCGACCACGGGTATAAAGTGGCCGCCTTCAATCGCACCGTTTCCAAGGTCGACGACTTTTTGAACCAAGCGGCCAAGGGCCACGCCAACGTCATTGGCGCGCACTCCATCGCCGAGATGGCCGGCTTGCTGAAAAGGCCCCGCAAGGTCATGCTGATGGTCAAAGCGGGTGGCGCGGTGGACGAATTCATCGAACTCATACTGCCTCATCTCGAGCCCGGCGACGTCATCATCGATGGCGGCAATTCGCACTTCCCCGACACCATCCGCCGCACCAAGTACCTCGAAGGCAAAGGCCTGCTCTACGTCGGGACGGGCGTTTCGGGCGGTGAAGAGGGCGCGCGTCACGGCCCGTCGATGATGCCCGGCGGCAGCCCCAAAGCGTGGCCGCTGGTGAAGGACATCTTTCAGGCGATCTGCGCCCGCACTCCGGCCGGCGAGCCCTGCTGCGATTGGATGGGCGAAGACGGCGCCGGCCATTACGTGAAGATGGTGCATAACGGCATCGAATACGGCGACATGCAGCTTATCTGCGAGGCTTACCAACTCCTCAAGGAAGGGGTCGGCATGGGCAACGAGGAGATGAACCGCGTCTTCACCGAGTGGAACAAGGGTGAACTCGACAGCTATCTCATCGAAATCACACGCGACATTCTGGCCTACAAGGACGAGAAGGGCGAATACGTAGTCGATAAAATCCTCGACACCGCCGGCCAGAAGGGCACCGGCAAGTGGACCAGCGTCAGCTCGCTCGATCTCGGCATGCCCGTCACGCTGATCGGCGAAGCGGTCTACGCCCGCTGCCTGAGCGCCATGAAAGAGGACCGCGCAAACGCTTCCAGGATTCTCGCCGGCCCGAAATTCCAATTCGAGGGCGACCGCAAGGCCTTCGTCGAGGATATTCGCCAGGCGCTGCTGGCGTCGAAGCTGGTCTCGTACGCGCAGGGATTTATGCTGCTGCGCGAGGCGGCCAAGGAGTTTCACTGGAATCTGAACTACGGCGGCATCGCCATGGTCTGGCGCGCCGGGTGCATCATTCGCTCCGCATTCCTGGGCAAGATCAAGGAAGCCTTCGACCGCAGTCCCGCGCTCGGCAATCTGCTGCTCGATCCCTACTTCACCGGCGTGGTGGAGCGCTGCCAGCCTTCGTGGCGCCGCGTGGTGGCGCAAGCTGTATCGGCCGGTGTGCCGGTACCCGCGTTCACTACCGCGCTGGCATTCTTCGACGGCTTCCGCAGCGAGCGCCTGCCCGCCAACCTCCTCCAGGCACAGCGCGATTATTTCGGCGCGCACACTTACGAGCGCATCGACCAGCCGCGCGGAAAGTTCTTCCACACCAACTGGACCGGCAAGGGCGGCACGGTCTCGTCGAGCACCTACACGGTATAACGATGGACGCCAAAGTTCTGGAGGCCGCCGCCCGCGTCAAGCTGCTGCTCATGGACGTGGACGGCGTCCTCACCAACGGCAGGCTCTACAACGTGCCCGATCCCGAAGGCAAGATGGTGGAGACCAAGGGTTTCGATTCGCAGGACGGCATTGCCCTGCAATGGCTGATCTGGAAGGGCATCAAGACGGGCGTGATCAGCGGCCGCCAATCGCCGGCTACGGTCGAGCGCGCCCGCCAGGTCAAAATGACTTATATCTACCAGGGCCACATCGAGAAGATTCCCATTCTCGAAGAGATTCTCGCCAAGGAGCAGATCGATTCCAGCGAAGTCGCCTATATCGGCGACGATTTCACCGACGTCGTAATCATGAATCGCGTCGGCCTGGCCATCGCCACCGCTAATGCGCGCCCCGAAGTGAAGAAGATGGCGCACTATGTGACATCGGCCGCGGGCGGCTCCGGCGCGGTGCGCGAAGTGGTCGAACTGCTCCTCGAGGCGCAGAATCGCTGGGGCGAGATTCTCCGCCACTACGAAATTCCGGAATAGCCGGACCCTCCCGAGCGAACGGATACGCCGACATGGTGGATGCCGGCGCCGGCCACGAATGGAGACACGACTCCCGCCGAGGTAAGAGGCCCCAACGGCGTTGTCGGTGCAAGCATGATGGGCGTCTGTCATAGTCGCTGTAGCCCCGGCCCTCGCTAACGAAGATCGCGGCGGCGTTGCCCATTTAGAAGTGCCGGAGCGGTTTGGAGTGCCGGCCTACTCCCAGTTCAGCACCACTTTTCCGGAATTGCCGGACACCATCGCCTCGAACCCCTTGTGGAATTCCGTGTAGTGATAGCGGTGGGTGATCACCGGACTGATGTCCAGCCCCGATTGCAGCATCACCGTCATCTTGTACCACGTCTCGTACATCTCGCGGCCGTAGATGCCCTTGATGGTGAGCATGTGGAAGATTACCGCGCGCCAGTCGATGGCCATCTCTTCCGACGGGATTCCGAGCATCGCGATTTTCGCGCCGTGGCTCATGTTCGCGATCATGTCGCGGAATCCAGCGGGGCTGCCGGACATCTCGAGCCCGACATCGAAGCCTTCGCTCATCCCGAGTTCTTTCTGCACGTCCGCGAGTTTAGTGTCGCGCACGTTCACCGCGCGTGTGACGCCCATTTTGCGCGCCAGTTCCAGCCGGTAGGGATTGAGGTCGGTAATCACCGTGTAGCGCGCGCCGGCGTGCACCGCCACTCCCGCCGCCATGATGCCGATGGGACCGGCGCCGGTGATCAGCACGTCCTCGCCCAACACCGGAAACGACAGCGCGGTATGCACGGCATTGCCGAACGGATCGAAAATCGCCGCTACATCGAGCGGGACGCCCTCGTGATGGCGCCAGATGTTCGTCATCGGCAGCGCGATGTATTCCGCGAACGCGCCGGGGCGATTTACGCCCACGCCCATCGAGTGCGCGCACAGATGGCGGCGGCCCGCGAAACAGTTGCGGCAGCGGCCGCAAACCACGTGGCCCTCGCCGCTCACCAGGTCGCCGGGGAAGAAGTCGGAGACATTCGAGCCCACTTCCACGATCCGGCCGACGAACTCGTGCCCGATGGCCATGGGAACGGGGATGGTCTCCTGCGCCCAGGCGTCCCACTTGTAGATGTGGACGTCGGTGCCGCAGATGCCGGTTCGCAATACCCTGATCAGGACGTCGTTGATTCCGATCTGCGGGACTTCGATGTCTTCCAGCCAGAGTCCCTGATCGCGCCTGCTTTTTACCAGTGCTTTCACATACACTACGATAGCAGCAGTGCCTAAACGACTCTTACTTTTCGCCGCCACCACGGGATACCAGATTCGCGAGTTCGCGAGCGCGGGCGCACGCCTCGGAATCGATATCGCGCTGGCCACCGACCGGTGCCTGCGCATGGACGATCCGTGGGGCGATGGAGCCCTGCCGGTGAAGTTCGATCACCGCCTGGCGGCGACGGTGGAAGCTCTGCGGGGAATGCATTTCGACGGCGTGGCGGCGGTGGGCGACGGTCCCGCGGAAGCCGCGGCGGTGGCCGCGGAAATGTTCGCAGTGCCGTTCCATCCGCCGGCCGCGGCTCGCGCCTGCCGCGACAAGTTCCTGGCGCGCCAGCTTTACGAAGCGGCGGGGATGCGCACGCCGTGGTTTTTTCGCGCCGCGCTGGATGGCGAGCCCGCCGTGCTGGCGGCGCGGGCGCAATATCCGTGCGTGCTCAAACCGCTGGGGCTATCGGCCAGCCGCGGAGTGATACGCGCCAATAATCCAGATGAATTCCAGGCGGCATTCCGGCGCATCGGCAAGATCGGCGAACGTTTCCTCCAGGTGGAGGGATACATCCCCGGGCGCGAATTCGCCGTGGAAGGCATCGTCACGAACGGACGCTTTCAGGCGCTAGCGATTTTCGATAAACCCGATCCGCTGGAAGGTCCATTCTTCGAAGAGACGATTTACGTCACGCCCTCGCGCGAGCGGGCGGAGGTGCAGCGCGAACTGCTCGGTGCCGCGGCGCGTGCCGCGCGCGCGCTGGGATTCCGCCACGGCCCGGTGCACGCGGAACTGCGGCACAATATCGAAGGCGCGTGGATGCTCGAGATGCACGCGCGGCCCATCGGCGGCCTGTGCGCGCGGGCGCTGCGCTTCGCGGGTGGAATGACGCTCGAAGAGCTGATTTTGCGCCACGCGCTCGGTGAAGATGTCTCACTGGCGAAGCTGGCGCACGCCGCATCGGGCGTGATGATGATTCCTATCCCAAAGGGAGGCATTTACGAAAGCGTCGATGGCGTCGAACGCGCGCGAGCCGTCGCGGGAATCGAGGATATCGTCATCACGGCGACCGAAGGGCAAAGGCTTGTGCGGCTGCCGGAGGGCGCGAGCTATCTCGGTTTCATTTTCGCGCGTGGCGAGTCGGCTGGCCGGGTGGAAGCGGCGCTGCGGCAGGCGCACGGCGAGTTGACATTTCACATAGCGACGACGCTGGAGACGCTGCGGCCGGAGTAATAATGTCTATATGCGGAGTCTTACTCCCGCTTTCCTGCTGTTTGCCGTTGTCAGTACGGCAACCGGCGCCGCCAAGGATATCTTATGGCAAAATCATTTCGACGACGCGCTTGCGAAGTCGAAGGAGTTGGCCAGACCGCTGCTGATCGACTTTTGGGCGAGCTGGTGCGATCCGTGCCGTCGGATGGATTCGGAAGTTTGGACGGACGAAAAGGTAAACGCGTTTGCGGATCGCTACGTGTTCGTGAAAGTGGACATAGACGTCGACAAAAGCACTGAGAGCCGCTATTTCGTCCATGCGATTCCAACTATGGTGATAGCGGAACCGTGGGGACGCGCAGTGCAAAGGCGCGAAGGGTTCGCGAATTCCCTGGAAATTCGAGATTTGCTGGGGCAATTGCCCCCGGACTACGGCGAAGTCAGGAACGAATTCAAGGCGCTGGAACATGATCCGAAAGACGGGAAGGCACTGCGCCGTATTGGTCAGTTTTATGCCGATCGGCATGCGTTCCAACTGAGCAGCGATTATTATCGCGACGCGTTGAAAACCGATCTGGCAAAGGAAAATGAGGGCTGGCGCGAGGACCTCACTCTCGCCATTGCCATCAATGACTTTCGTGACGGGAAGACGGGCGACGCGCGCAAGAAACTCGCCTCGTTTCTAAAGGCATTTCCCGATGGCCGGCGGCAGCCCGAAGCTATGTTGGCCCAGGTTGCGGTCGCGCTCAAAGAGCGCAAGCGGAACGATGCGGAAAAGGTGTTCCAGGAACTGCAGCGGCGCTTTCCCGATTCGCAGGCAGCGCGGAACGCCGCCGCGATGCTGGCGCCAGCGAAGTAGTCTACAGTAGTCGCTATGGGCATCCGAAAGGCTGCTTTAATTGCCTGTGTCGCGGCTGTGGCCGGGAACATCGCGCCCGTTTGGAATGCGCTAAGCCGCACGCTAGCACTGGCGGCGGGCAATCGCCAGTGGTGGATCTTGCCCTTGGTGCCGCTGGAGATCTGTTTTACGGCCCTAATGCCAGCTTTCTATTTCGCATTGTTTCGGGATCCGGGACCGCTGCGCTTTCCTCATTATCTGCGGAGAATGGCGCTGGTAGCGGCGATAGCGTTGGTCGCTGTCGCCATGGTGCGCATCGGGCAGGGTGGAAGTATCACCTGGTTCACGGTGATCGGGCTGGTGAGTACCGCCTCCTATATTCTCCTCTTACTCACCATGTCGCGAGATGCGCCTGACGAGCCTGCTGAAGAGACTTCACCCTCGGAACTACTGGTCAGCCTCACAAAAATGACAGTCCTGCTGTGGGGTTTATGGGTGGCATTCCAATTCGTAAGGATCGCCATCATTTTCAGTACCTATTCACAGCTTAAGCAGGTCGCCTTTCAGTGGCGGCGTGCGGCACCTCCGGAGAGCGAGATGGTAATCGACGTCGTGCTGACTTTCTTCTCGCAAGCCGGCTTGCTCGCCGCGCCATTCATCGTCTGGCGGAGCGGGTTCGGACGGACCGGAGTAAACTGATCGTATGGCTGCCGCGCCAAATTTCCCTATGATATCCGTCGACGAATACTTATCGGCGAGCTATCCGGACGGGGACCGCGAGTACCTGGATGGCATCGTTGTGGAGCGAAATGTGGGCACACCGGGACATAGCGCGCTTCAGAAAATTCTGATCGTTCACTTGGCGGCGTTCGAGAAGAACCTCCAGATCGCCGTGCGTCCCGAATGCCGAACTCGGATTGCACAGACACGATACCGCGTCCCGGACGTGCTCGTGATGGAACGGCCATTCCGGCAGACCGACCGGGTCGTGCTGGATCCTCCATTGTTGGTTGTGGAGATCTCGTCGCCCGAAGATAGGCTGGTCGACACCTTGCGCCGGTTCCGCGAATACGAAGAATTAGGCGTGCGCCATATCGTTCAGATGGACCCCGAGGACAGAACAACTTATCGCTTCATCAAGGGCGATCTGGTGCGGAGCGACGATCTCACAAGCGTTGAAACGCGGCACGGTCTCATGCCATTCCCCGTCCGCGAGCTTCTGGCGCGATTGGACGAGGAATAGCGGCAACCCCACCAAGCTGGCAGCTATAATCGGGGTCCATGCGGCTCTCGATTCTGTTGCTCTGCGCGGCGCCCGCCGTTTGCGGCGACCTTTCTTCGCGTCTCGAACTGGCGATGAACCGCATTCTCCACGGAGACTCCCCGCGCTACGACGAAAATTTCGTGATCGCCGACGCGATTCCGCTCGATGCCCGCCGCTTCACTAATTTCAGCGGCGATCTTTCCGGCCGCTATATCGAGGCCCTCTCGATTGCGGCGGCAGCGGGCACGAAATCCGCCGCCCTCGATCGCACGGTGGCCAGCGGGCTCGCGCTCGCTCCATTCAGCATCCCGGTGGCGCATTTCCGGCTGGCATACAGTCCCGGTGGCTATCCCATGCAGCCTGCGCAAGCGATTCTGCGGCCGCTTGCGGAAGCTACTTCCTCTCCCGATCAGGACCAGTGGGCATTCTGGCTGCCCACTGCTAAATAGGAGTTCAGCCTTTCGTCTTCGGCGGCACGAAATCCGGCGGCAGCGCCGCGCCTTCGCCGAAAAAGTAGTTGTCCATTTGCTGAATCAAAAATTCCTGCGCCTGCGCGGTGCCCAGGTTGAGGCGGTACTCGTTCATGAGCATCTTCATGTGCTCCACCCACATCTTCCAGGCTTCCTTCGACACGTTCTCGTAGATCTTCTGCCCCAGCGGATGGCCTTCGAAAGGAACTTCATCCAGACCCTCCATCTCGCGCTGGAATTTGACGCAAAATACCTTGCGCGCGCCTGGACGAATCGCGTTGTCGATCTGGTTGAAGCCGCCGGCACCACAGCCCATGAATATCTCCTCTATCCAATACTACCGGAATCCCACACCCAACAGCACGATGCCGAGATCGCGCTCGTCGGGCGGCACACGAAAGGTCTTGTCGACGCGGATTTCGATCATCGCCGTGGGACCCGCCGGCGCGACCGGCGCCGGGCAGGTGAGTTCGCCCGCACCGGGCGCGGCGACCGTGGTGGCGCAGACTTCGCGATCGTCCAGAAGTACAGCGATGTGGCGCGCGGGAGCATTGTCGGGCACGTAGAAACTCACCGAGAGCGGCATCGCGGCGGGCGGACTCTTCACGATCACCACGCCGCTCGCCGACATCCAGTGGTCATTGAACCAAATTCCGCTGACGATCTGGTCCTTTGCGCCGGGCGCTTTCAGATCGACATACGAGAGTGCGGGATGGCGTTCAACTACGCGGCTGGTGCGCACGCGATCGATCACGCCGGCGGACAGACCGAACGGCCATAGACGATCGAACGCGGCGCTGGAATATCCGGAGTGCGTTTCGAGCCCGATGAGCCGTAGCGGGATCGCCGGCCGGATTTCGAGCGTGGGCGCGGCGGGCGCGAGCAGCGCTGTCGGCTCCACGGCGTGACTCAATTCGCTCGACACGATGATGTCGCCGGCGCGCAAGCGCAGGGTATTGGTCAACGGGAGCGCGCCTAGGTCTTCCATGTAGTGGCGCAAGCCCCATTCATCATCCACCCACGCGCGATGGTTCTCGATCACCGGCGCGAGCGACGCGGCATAAGCTCGATAAGCGTGCCAATGCTGGTAATTCACGACCGCCAGCCCGAGGCTGAGCGTCATCTGGAGCGCGAATGCGATGGCGAGCCAGCGCCGCGGCAGTCCCGCTGCCAGCATCGCCATCGGCGCGGCCATCGGCAGCAGATAGCGCGCCGATCCGGCAAAAAAGATCACCAGTGCCGACCCGAAGAAAATCGCGATCCAGGCAACCAGAAACTGCGTCCGCGCTTCGCGGCGCTTGCGCCACGCGAGCGCCAGCGCGAACGGCACCAGGGCGGGGAAGATCAGGAACCAGAAATGGATCGAAAGCGCCAGCGCGTTCACCACCTTCGCCTGCAAAGTTTGATAGATGGTGAAATAGCCGCTCAGCACTCCGGCGGGGAGCGCGCCCGTGGAGACGCGCTCGAAGATCTGCCATCCGACCAGGACCACCGCGGGCGTGAGCAGTGTGAGCCAGTGCTTTCGCGAGCGCCGGCGATAGAGCCAGCAGTAGACCGCGAGGATCGGAATCAGCACCACGGTCTGATATGCCGTAAGCGAAGCCAGCACCATCGCGCCCGCCGCGAGCGCCAGCCGGTCGGCGCAGAAGAGCGCGATCGCCGCCATCCAGAACGCCACAAACGGGACGTCCGTCTCGAACGACGTGCCATTGACCACGAACGTGGGAACGGCCAGGAACAGTAGCGTCGCCCAAAGCGGATCGGCGGAAAAGCGCCTGGCCATCGACCACATGGCCGCCGCCGCGGCCAGCGAGAAGGTCAGGTAGGCGAAGTGGAACGGAACTTCTTTAACGCTCCCGAACACTGCCAGCAGGCCCGCCAGCATCCAGCCATCGAGCGGCGGATGCGTCAGTCCGCGCAGATCGACTTCGCGCCCGCGGAAGACGTACGCGACGTGATCGGGGTGCAACGGCTCGATGAGCGCGTGCGACGCTTCGGCGAGGTACACCGGGTCGTCGCCCTGAACGGCTTGATTGAGAAACGGGAGGCGAAGCGCGAACACCAGCCCCAGAATGAGCAGGAGCGGCCGCGCTGTTACGCCGGCTTCCATCGCAGTATGGGTTTGCGCGCGGCGGTAACTTCATCCACGCGGCTGGTGCGGGTGCCGTGCGGCGCGCTCTTCACCAGTTGCGGATCGCTCTCCGCTTCCTTGGCGATGGCGATCATGGCGGAGACGAACTGGTCGATTTCCTGCTTGCCCTCGGTCTCAGTGGGCTCGATCATGAGCGCGCCGTGGACGATGAGCGGAAAGCTCACCGTGTAGGGATGGAAGCCGTAATCGATCAGCCGCTTGGCGATATCGCCGGTGCGCACGCCGAGCTTCGCCTGCCGGTCGTCGCTGAAAACTACTTCGTGCATGTTGGCCTGCGAATAAGGCAGGTCGAAGTACGGTTCGAGCTGTTTGCGGATGTAGACCGCGTTCAGCACGGCGTCCACCGTGGCGTTGCGCAAGCCCGGACCGCCGTGCGCCAGAATATATGCCAGCGCGCGCACGATCACACCGAAATTGCCGTAGAACGCCTTCACGCGGCCGATGGAATGCTTGCGTTTGAAGTCCCAGGCCCATTTCCTGCCGGCGCGGCGCAGACGCGGAGCGGGAAGAAACGGCTCGAGCGCCTTCTTCACGCCCACGGGACCGGCGCCCGGCCCGCCGCCGCCGTGCGGCGTCGAAAACGTCTTGTGCAGATTGAGGTGCATCACGTCGGCGCCGAAATCGCCCGGC
>Ga0335078_10010490_pt1 | contig 13720 bp, 13 predicted proteins | sample Lox_Sample_32_FD_206711 | JGI IMG/M metagenome (GOLD analysis project Ga0335078, IMG submission 206711) | Soil microbial communities from Loxahatchee National Wildlife Refuge, Florida, United States - Lox_Sample_3.2 | ecosystem: Environmental > Terrestrial > Soil > Wetlands | place: USA...
GTTCGAATTACGTCGGTTGGAAAACATAGGGAAGCATCTTGAGAGTCCCTACGGAGCGAGTCCGTGAACTGCGACACAGCCAAACCGAGGCCGAACGCCGGGCCTGGAATTTGTTGCGAGGCCGCCGCACTCTTGGACTCAAATTCCATCGGCAGTACCCGATCGGCAAGTACGTTGTGGACTTCTATTGCTTCGATATCAGGCTGGCGATTGAACTGGACGGCGGAGCCCATTCGCAGCCGAGCCAGATCAGACGCGACGTAGCAAAGGATGAGTATCTCCGGAGTCTCGGTATTCGAGTACTGAGAGTGCCTAACGGCATGGTGCTGGAGGATCCGGAGGAGTTTCAGGCGAAGATCAGCGGGTGCCAGTTGCGGGTAGGCAGGAAGAATGACCCCTCACCCGGCTCGCTACGCTCGCCACCCTCTCCCCAAGGGAGAGGGCATGAGTGCTAATCGAAGTGGTAGAGGACAACGATGTTTCGCCTGGATGCCGATAAGAAAGTCGAATTCTGCGACGGAGTAACTCGCCGCGACTTCCTCCACGCCGGCGCTCTCGGATTTCTCGGCCTCACGCTGCCCGAGTTCTTTACGCTGAAAGCCTCGGGAGCGGTCGACACGTCGAAGGATATCAACTGCATCCAGCTCATGCTGGTTGGCGGACCCAGCCAGCTCGACACCTGGGACATGAAACCGGACGCGCCGGCGTCGATCCGCGGTCCGTACAAGCCGATCAAGACGAACGTGCCCGGCATCGAGATTTCCGAAATCTTCCCGCGCATGGCGAAGCACGCGGACAAGTTCGCGCTGCTGCGCTCCTGCTATCACACGGCAGCCGCCGTGCACGACACGGGCTGCCAGATGATGCAGACCGGACGCCTGTTCCAAGGCGGGCTGGAGTCGCCGAATTACGGGTCGGTGCTGCGCTTCGAGAAGGGCCCGCGCGGCGACATGCCGCCCAACGTCCTGATCCCTTACATGATCGGCCAGCTCGGCGGCAATCTGCCGCACGGCGACACGGCCGGCTTCCTCGGCAAGGCCTACGATCCTTTCGTGCTGAACGCCGACCCCGCGGATCCGAGTTTCAAAGTGCCGGACATGCTGCCGCCCGATTACATCGCCGCGGTGCGCGTGGATCGGCGGCGAAGCTGGCGCGCAGAGATCGACAAGTCAGTCCAATACTTCGAGGATTCGAACCAGGACGCAAAATTGATGGACTCGACGTTCGATCAGGCGTACACGCTGATGACCTCCGCGAAGGCGCGCGAGGCGTTCGAACTGACCCAGGAGCCGGAAGACGTGCGCAAGCGATATGGCATGAATCGCTTCGGGCAAGGATGTCTGCTGGCACGGCGGCTCGTCGAGCGCGGCGTGCGATTTGTAACCGTCAACATGTTCGAGACGGTGTTCAACGACATCACCTGGGACATTCACGGCTCGGCGCCCTTCAGCCCCATCAGTTGCTACAGCGACCTGGTGGGTCCCATGTTCGACAACGCTTACAGCTCGCTGCTGGAGGATTTGAGCAACCAGGGGCTGCTCGAGAACACTTTGGTGCTCGCAACGGGTGAGTTCGGACGAACACCTCGCATCAATCCCGCGGGCGGGCGCGATCACTGGCCGCAGTGCTGGACGGTGGTGCTGGCGGGCGGCGGCATCAAAGGCGGGCAGGTGGTGGGCGCCTCGGACAACATCGGCGCCGCGCCCAAGGATCGTCCGGCGATGCCGGCGCACGTGGCGGCCACGGTCTATAAGTGCCTGGGCATTCCCATCGACAAGGAGTTGAAGACACCGCAAGGACGCGTGGTGCGGCTGGTGGATCACGGGTTTGATCCCATCGATGAGCTGTTAGTGTAGTGGCGCAAGACTCGTCGGCATGCTAGCATCTTTAGAGATGCTTTTAAGATGCTTTAGGAGTTCGAAGAGATGATCGATTTTAACGTCGCAGCCGATATCGAGCCTTTGACCGGCTTCAAGCGAGACACATCGAAGTTCGCCAAGCGCCTTAGGAGAAGCGGGCGCCCGATGGTCCTGACGGTGGAGGGGAAGGCGCGCTTTGTGGTATTCGATGCAAAGGCTTTCGATGAATGGAAGGATCGCATCGAGACTGTTTTGGAAGTAGAGGAGGCGCTGGCCGAAAAGGGCGAAGGCACACCAGCGGCAGAGGCTTTTTCGGAAATTCGCAGGAAGCGCTTTGGCTCACCACATCGTACTCAGACGACGCGCTAAGCGTGCCTTGGAAAAGCTCGCCGAAGATCTTTCCGCCGAGACGTACGATGGTCTCTGGGACGCAGTGGACAGTCTGGAAGCGTTTCCCGAACGTTGTGCTTTCGCCCCCGAGCCGTGGCTGCGCGAGCGCGGCGTGCGCCAGCTCCTCTATGAGGTTGGGCGGCACGCCTATCGTGTGCTCTATCAGGCTCGAGACGAGCAGGTCATCATTTTGACCATCCGTCACTCCAGCCGGCGGCCACTGCGAAGGATCTGAGGCCGCATGGAGCACCGGTGGATCACGGGTTCGACCGCACCGATGAGTTGCTCATTTTAGACGGAGGCCGTTACACAAAATGGGGAAGAAGAGGAATCGCATGACAACGAAATATCTGTTCATATCGCTGGCGCTGTTGGCTCTGGCCGTGACCGCGTCCGCCGCCGACATTAGCGGCACCTGGAAAGGCACGGCGCAGACGCCGAATGGTTCCACCGAGAGGACTTTCAACTTCAAGGTGGACGGGAACAAGGTCACCGGTGACACTACGAGCGACATATTCGGCAAGTCGACGATCGAAGACGGCAAAATCGACGGTGACACGGTCACCTTCACGCTAACCGTGAGCTTCCAGGGAAACGAAGGCAAGGTCAACTACACGGGCAAGATCAAGGGCGACGACGAAATCGATTTTCATGTCGAGATCCCGGCGTTCAACCAGCAAGTTGACTACGTTGCCAAGCGGGTGAAGTAGATGCTCTTGCGGCGTGAGCGATGAGGCACCTGTGCCCGTCGCGGAGTTAGTTCGTTGTCTCTGTGCCCTCTGTGAAACTCTCCGTGATCTCCGTGTTGAAAGCCTTTAACACAGAGAACACGGAGGACTCGCAGAGTTACACAGAGGCGTCGAGACCGAAACCATGAAGATCCGCAGTTTTTTACTGCTCGTCGCGATCGTTGCCGCCCTCAATCTTCCCTTTCTGATTCGCGCTTCGCAGAACGACCAAGTTCCGGCATCCCAGACGTCGCCCGCGATGTCAGGCAAAGACCTGCCCTACCACCCGTCCGACATGTCGAGGCCGGCGCCGAGCCCGCATCCGACAGTCGCGCCGGTAGCCGCGCACGCGCACAACAACTCGCCCCTTGTGAAGATCGATTTGCTTCCGGCGAGCATTTCCTTCGATGGACCGCGCTATAGCCAGCAAGTCGTCGTCGAAGGCACATTCGCCGATGGCCACCAGGAAGACCTGACCGCCGCCGCGACGGTCACATCGTCCAGCGTGCAGATCGCGAGCGTGGATCGGGGCGGTCTGGCGCGTCCGCAGGGCGACGGGCAGGCGACCATCACTGCGAGCGCGCGCGGACATCGTGCGACGGCCAGCATCAGCGTGAAAGATTTCACCACGCCCGCGCCGTGGAGTTTCCGCAACGACGTCCTGCCGGTGATGACGAAGGTGGGCTGCAACTCCGGACCCTGCCACGGCGCGGCAGCCGGGAAGAACGGATTCAAGCTCACGCTGCGCGGCTACGATCCTGATACCGACTACTTCACGCTCACGCACCAGGCGCTGGCGCGACGCACCGATCGCATGGAGCCTGCGAAGAGCCTGATCCTGCTCAAACCGACGCTGGCGATTCCGCACGGCGGCGGGCATCGCTTCGATGTGGGCTCGCCCGAGTACCAGGTGATGTCGGGCTGGATCGCGCAAGGCATGCCTCCGCCTGAAGACTCCGACGCGCGCGTGACGACGATCGACGTGCTTCCGCACGAGGCGTCGCTCGAGCCCGGCGCGGAGCAGCAGCTTGTGGTGATGGCCACATTCTCCGACGGCGCCACTCGCGACGTGACGCGCTGGGCCAAGTTCGACAGCGGCGACGAGGGCGTGGCCACCGTGGACGCGAACGGCCATGTCACCATGCACAGCTACGGCGAGGCGCCGGTGACGGTCTGGTACCAGAGCCACGTGACCTTCGCCCGGGTGCGAATTCCCTTCCCTTACCCGCTCGACGCGGCTCTTTTCAAGAGCGCGCCGCGTCACAACTATATCGACGACGATATCCTGCGGCATCTGGCCGTGCTCCACATTCCGGCCTCGCATCCCGCGACCGATGGCGAGTTCATCCGGCGCGCCTATCTCGATGGCGCCGGCATCCTGCCGACGCGCGGGGAGGTGGAGAGCTTCCTCAATGACAAATCGCCGGACAAGCGCGACCGGCTGATCGATTCGATCATGAAGCGGCCGGAATTCGTCGATTATTGGGCCTACAAATGGTCGGACCTGTTGCTTGTGACCAGCAATCGTCTTTCGGACGACCAGATGTGGAGCTATTACGACTGGATCCACGAGAGCGTGGCCGCCGACAAGCCGTGGGACCAGTTCGTGCGCGAGATTCTGACCGCCACCGGCAACACCGATCAGAACGGCGCCGCCAACTACTGGGTGATCCACCGCGATCCGCTCGACACCTCCGAGAATGTCGCCCAGGCTTTTCTCGGCATCACCATCACCTGCGCGCATTGCCATAATCATCCGCTCGCCAAGTGGACCCAGAAGGACTACTACGGCATGGCGAATCTTTTCGCGCGCGTGCGCCTGAAAACGTTTGCGCCCGGCGGATTCCGCACCGCAGTCGGACCCCTGTTCAATGACGTCACGGTCTATTCGGCGCCTACCGGCGAGTTCACCGACGATCGCTTCATGATGGTGCTGCCACCGAAGCCGCTCGACGCCAAAGCGCTTCCGCTCGAAGCGACGGGCGACACACGAGTGTACTTTGCCAACTGGCTGACCTCGAGCACGAATTCGTTCTTCGCCCGCAACATCGTGAATCGCATCTGGCGCAACTTCATGGGGCGCGGACTGGTGGAGCCGGTGGACGATCTGCGCGACACCAATCCTTCCACCAACGACGAGCTGCTCAACGCCCTCACGGCAGACTTCGTGGCGCATCACTTCGATGTCGATTACCTGGTCCGAACCATCATGCAGTCGGCCACGTACCAGACATCATCGCAGCCTTTGAAAGAGAACGCCGACGATGACAAGTTCGGGTCGCACTATGTCATCAAGCGCCTGCCGGCTGAGGTCCTGCTCGACGCCTATTCCGAAGTGACGCAGGAGCCGGAGAAGTTCGGCGGCTACCCGGTGGGCATGCGGGCCCTGCAGTTGCCGGACACGGCGGTGAAGTCTTATTTCCTCGACGCCTTCGGGCGTCCGGCGCGCCAGCAGACCCGCGAGAGCGAGCGCACCTCCGTCCCGACCATCACGCAGGCGCTGCACATCATCAACGGGGACACGCTGAACGATAAACTGCGCGCGCCCGGCAGCACCATCGACATGTTGATAAAGCTCGGATTCTCAGACGAGGAGATCGTGAATTATCTCTATCTCGCCGCGCTGAGCCGCCACCCGACGGAGAGCGAGCGGGCGGCGTTGGTGAAGGCGCTGGGCGCGGCGGAACAACAAAAGGCGCCGGGCGCGGACGATCCGCGGCGGGCAGCACTGGTTGATATGAGCTGGGCGCTGCTGACGAGCGAAGAATTCATGTTCAACCATTGACGGGGACCACGAAGCGTTGGCTTGAGGAGAGGGCATGCGGTCACATTTGCCTTACGATTCCGGCCTGAAGGAATATCAGGCGCAGGCGGAGCAACTGTTCGAAGGCTGGAGAACAGCCGACGCCGATGCGATAAGCCTTTTTCGCCAGTGCCATCCCAAATTTCTGGACACGCATATCCCATGGCTGCCGAAGAAGATGTCAGACGGAGAGGCACGCGCCGTATCGATTGACTTCGCCGACTCGGAACTGGCGATCGCCCGCTGGTACGACTTTGCTGACTGGGCGAGACTGGCCGAGTGGGTGGAAGCGGTGACCGCCGGCAATTCGCCTGTCTACCGTTACGAGACCGCGGTGGAAGCCGTGATTTCGGGGGATGCTGCCGGTCTCGGCAAAGCGCTGCAGGATCATTCCGAGCTGGTTCGGGCTCGCTCCACGCGGGTCACTCATCACGATCCACCCGAGCATCGAGCCACCTTATTGCACTACATCGCCGCCAACGGCGTCGAAGGCTATCGCCAGCGAAGTCCGAAGAACGCGGTCGAAATCGCACAACTGTTGCTCGAGGCCGGCGCCGAGCCCGACGCACCGGCAGGAATGTACGGCGGGCAGCACGCCACCCTGAGTCTGCTGGTATCGAGTTGTCACCCGGCGAAGGCAGGTGTGCAAGTCGGCCTGGTCAATATCCTCATTGACTTTGGCGCGTCAGTTGAGGGAACCGGCGCAGGGGCGTGGGCGTCGCCTCTGATGACTGCGCTGGCCTTCGGATACGGCGACGCTGCAGAAGCCCTGGTCCGGCGCGGCGCCCGCGTGGACCGTCTGGCTGCGGCGGCGGGATTGGGGCGGCTTGACGATGCGCGACGATTACTGGTGTCCGCAACGCCCGAGGAACGGCATCGCGCGATGGCCCTGGCGGCCCAGCTCGGCCACACCGAGATCGTCCGCCTGCTCCTGGACGCAGGCGAAGATCCTGACCGCTACAACCCGGAGGGCAACCACGGCCACTCCACGCCTTTGCACCAGGCGGCTCTGGCAGGACACCGCGGGGTTGTCGAACTGCTCGTGAAAAGGGGAGCGAGGCTCGACATCAAGGATACGCTCTGGGAAGGAACGCCGCTGGGTTGGGCGGAACACGGCGGGCGCACGGAGATTGCGGCGTATCTCGACTGCGCCGCTACTCACAGACTCGATGTGACCTAGCACCATTATTTGTATTACAAAGCTATCCATCGGCACTCCCTGGTGCTATAGCGCCCTCACGGGAATTCCAACTACACCTTAGAAACCGATGGTCCTTCGACCTGCTCTTTCCACATCGTAAGGTACGCATTTACTTGACACTGCAAGGAAGCTCGCGGAGCGTCGCCTCTATCGGTCGTTGATAATCCACACCTCTTATTATGATCGGCTGCTGTTCAGAGGTGTAGCCGATGGCACCCTATAGTGCCAATCGCATGGCCCGCACGGGCCATTGTCATGCGCCGGGAAGCTGCTAACGTATGGTTTCAGCCCAAATCAGAATTCAAGCTGCAAGTCACCAGGGGGCCACCGGCGGTGCTTCGAGAAGTTGAGGACGTCAAAGCGGCAGTCACAGATGTGGATGAGACGCAGCGCGCTCATCGATTCACTCTACAGATCCCAGTGCGATATCGGTTGGGAGGCGAGAAAGGGTGGCGCCACGGTGAAACCGAGAACATCAGCGGCTCCGGAGTGTTGTTCAGGGGCCATTGTGCTGCCGAGGCGGGCGCTCCGTTAGAGCTCTGTCTCATGCTTCCGGCCTTAAGTTCAGGAGCGGCCGCGCAAGTGATCTGCCGAGGTGTCATCGTTCGGTCGGTGCTTGCCGATAATCATGATATGAGGGGGCTTGCTGTGAGAATTCTGCATTTCCGACTGGTTCGGGCGTGAGCCGGAGTCATGGAAAGTAGAGAAGCCGAGAACGCGCTCACCTCGTCCGTTCGCGGAATTTTGGCCGGTACGGAGACTACGGGTGACCGTCTTGTTGGGCTTCGAGGAATTTAGTGGCCGCTCCAGTGACTTCAGAACGACAGCAGTTCCCCCGGGCGCGGCGATTCGCAGCGGAGCTTCGCTGCCGTTACCGCGAGGCAGGGACGCAGGTCTGGTATGAGGGGCGGACAGTGAATATCAGCGTTTCCGGAGTGCTGAAACTGGCAGAAATCGGTAGACGTGAAGAGGAATCGTCTTCTCCGGAAGACTTCCTTGAAAGCGTGGGGAGAGCAAATGACCTGCTCCCCGACGGACCCCATGAGACCGCGAGCATAACTCTGGAGAGTCGGCTCGTGGCTTGGAGCAGTCCGCAGTCTCTCGCCGCAGACCGGTTTCGTTTGCTGCGGATACAACTCCAGAAGCTCCAGGTTGCAGCAAGGGTGAAAACCCTGCTGGTGACCAGCCCCACGGCCGAGGACGGGAAGTCGACCGTGGTTCTGAACCTCGCCACGGCCCTGGCGAATCGGGGCAATCAGCGCGTTCTCGTAGTTGAGGCGGACCTGCGCTGCCCGAGACTTGTCGAGCGGCTGGGTCTGAAGCGCTGGTCCGGGTTGACGGACCTTTTGAGGGACGGTTCCAACGCCGTTTCGGCGGTGCGCCGAATCGATCCTTTCGCGTTTTATTTACTGCCGGCCGGCGGGTCCGCCGAGAGCCCGACTGAACTGCTCCAGTCCGAGCATTTTGCCGGGCTTCTGAGGGCCCTGTACCCTTGCTTCGATTGGATTCTGGTCGACTCGCCACCTACGGGCCCAATTGCCGATGTCATGGTCTTGAGGCAGCACGCCGACGGGGCCCTACTGGTCGTTCGCTCTGGATCTACACCGCGGGAGGCGGTGTCAGAGGCGATGGGGCAGCTCGGAACTGGATTTGTGCAAGCCATCGTCTTGAACGCGCTGGAGGGTATGGAGGCCGGGTACGGCGGCTACTATGGCAAGTACTATGGCTACCCCAGCCGGAGCATAGCTGTCAGCGCTATTACCACTCCTTCCGAAAGCGTTCCTGAGTACAAGCAGAGATAGTCGCTCCGGCGCGCGGGCTCATTCGTTTCACCATCTACGCCTGTGTAAATAGCCTCACCCTTCGAGTTGAGTAAACATTTTTCCCCGAACCAAGTACCCATGAATAGCATACTCAGGCCCCGCTGCGCACTAATAGCCGCCAGAGAGCCTGTCGTCCGCTTCGGAATTCGCAAGCTTCTTGAAACCCAGCCGTCCCTGAATGTGGTTGCGGAGGCCCCCAGCTTGTCCGAGGCACACACCCTGGTTGAGAAATTCAAGCCTGACCTGCTCGTATTGGACCTCACCACATTCGAGGGGGGACTTCACGCGCTGAGCCACCCGACGTTTTGCCGCCCTGAAACGCGCACCATAGCGTTCGTTCGCTCGGTTGAACATAGCAGGGCGAGCAGGGCTCTTGCGTCCATCGCCAGCGGTGTAATTGCGAGAGGGTCACCAACCAGGCTCCTGCTCGACTGCGTGCGGACTGTGTTAGCAGGAAAAGATTGGTCTGACGATGAATCCCTGCGGTCGCTCGCGGAGGACAAACCAGACTTTCCTGCGACTACCCAACAGACGAGCATGCCCAACGGTTATGGGCTGACGCCGCGCGAACTGGACATCATTGGCACAATCGTGGATGGGTGCTCGAATAAGGACGTCGGCAAAACCTTTTCGATCACCGAGCGCACGGTGAAACATCACTTGAGCAATATCTACCAGAAACTCGGAGTATCAAGCCGTCTCGAGCTTGCGATCTTCGCTCTGAGCCACAACCTGGGGAGGAGGCAGATCAAACCTCCTTCGTCCCTCTAATCGATCGGAAAGACGCACGGCCTGCACGAGCGAGAACATCCTGTAGCGCCCGGCCTGACCGAAACATAAAACCAAGATAGCTCTGCCGTCTTGCTGCTCCATTGGCCGGCCATGGAACTCGAAACTCCGGCTATGAATGACCTGATTTCCGGTTCTTTCTGCGGTGGTACCGCTCCCGGCTCACATTCTCCTCTGTATTCCACGGTTGTTACAGCTCAGGCCAGCCTTGAGTAGTGGAGGTGACGTGGTGTCTAATCCCCAAAGAGCAGTGTGCTTTCTGGCGGTGCTGATCCTCGCCTTCAGGTCCTTGGCGCTTGCGCAGGGAACTTATACGGAAATCGAGGTGCCGGGCGCATCATTCACATACCCGCTGGGGATTAACGACTACGGGGACATTGTTGGCTGGTACTCGGGCAACGGCGGGTCGTTCGGCTTTCTCCTTAGTGAAGGTGACTACACGACCATCCAGTATCCCGGGTCGACTACAACCGTTCCCTACGGGATCAATGATTTCGGGCAAATCGTCGGGTATACTGATCTGGGATCGGGCTTCTTATACGACGTTGAGACTCGTGAATTCACTGAGGTCAGCTACCCAGGAGCCGCTCAGACCTTCCCGACTTCCATCAACAACGCGGGCGTCATTGCCGGCGGGTTTTCCAATGGCGCCGGTATATCAGGCTTTCAGTTGCTGGGCTCGAAGCATAGACAGATTGCACCTGAGGGCGCAACAACGGCATACGTGTGGGGGATCTCTGCGTCCGGTGAGATGGTCGGAACTGCCGGAGGCGACAACTTTTTCGCCAACTTTGAATGCCGTGCAGCTGCATGCAAGCAATTGCTGATACCGCGCAGCCCGGATTTCACAGTGGCCAGGATTAACTCTGCCGGGACTGCGATCGTCGGATGGCATTTGACTTCCACTGGAACGGAAGCTGGGTTCTTGTACGCCCATGGCACTCTGACTACCGTCCAGTTTCCGGGCGCAACGAGCACTTATTGTTTTGGCGTCAACAACTGGGGGCAGGTGACGGGAAGATACTACGACTTCAACGGCAGTCCGCACGGCTTCACCTGGTTTCCCCTGGACGTGACGAAGCCATAGTGCGCACGGTTCGGGCAATATCCGCCAGAACCTCGAATGATCAGTCGCCTGAAATTTGCGGTGGCGCCCTACCCACGGCGCGCGCGGAAAGTAAGGGAGATCTTATTCGTCCGACCCGTTGGAGAGATTCAGCGCCTGGACGGGCGAGAACATTCCGTGGCGACGGGCAGGAAGGAAAAATCGTGTGGGTGTGCCGCCTTGCCGCACTTATCGTCGGCCGATTAGACTCGAAGGTACGCTTATGAAGAGCCGAACCTTGGGCTTCGTGTTGTTCTTGGCGCTTTCTGCGGCGCTTTTTTGGGCCCCACTAAAGCATCTGGTGAGCCTTTCGCTGGCCAATGACGCCTGCTCACAGATCATCGTGATTCCCTTGATTAGCGCCGGCCTGATCATTGCGGAACGACGAAGGATATTCGCCAGGCTCTGTTATTCACCCGGCGCGGGCGCACTATTGCTCACCGCAGGAGTTCTTTGCTTCAGCCTCGCCCGGACGTTTTCTGGTTCAATGGGCGCCAGCGACGCGTTTTGCCTGATCACCGCCTCGATCGTCCTCATCTGGCTGGGGGGCTTCACGTGCTTTTACGGCATTCAGGCGTGCCGCGCCGGAAGCTTCGCGCTCTTGCTTCTGTTTCTGATGATTCCCGTGCCTGAGTTCCTGCTGGCGAGAATTGTTCTGGCGCTGAGGCAGGGATCAGCTGCGGCTTTGAGCATGTTGTACAGCTTGTTGCAGGTGCCGTTTCAGCAGGACGGACTTGTCTTCTCACTGCCCGGCGTCAATATCAGTATCGCGCCGGAATGCAGCGGCATCCGGTCGAGCATCTCGCTTTTCGTTACGGGACTTCTGGCAGGTCACTTCTTTCTTAAGTCGGCCTGGAGAAGGGCTCTCTTGATGGTCTTCATCGTCCCGGTTGCCGTGCTGAAAAATGCCATTCGCGTCGCCACGATCTCATTGCTCTCGGCTTATGTGGACCCCGGTTTTCTCAACGGCCGACTCCATCACCAGGGAGGGTTTGTCTTCGCCCTGATCTCGGTGGGCTTGCTGGTGCCCGTACTCTGCCTTCTGCAGTGGTCGGAGAGGCGCGCTCGGGGAGAAAGACAGGTCACTGGAACCACAATTGCGAAACAGTCTGTTGCCTGACGTGAGTGCGGGCGAGTCGGTTGGACCCGCCGGGCGTCGAGGATCGGATGCCGTCCGCCTTTCCTGCGGCCAGACGCCAGCGCAGCTTTGCGAATGACTCGCTTTTGATCTGCGACACGCGTCCCGCAGTGATTTTGAGCATGGACGCAATCGAGTGCTGGGCGACGCCGTACATCATCGCCACAACCACCTGTCGTTGCTGATCGGGAAGCGAGCCGATGAGCTTTTCGAGATCCACCCGGGCTTCGACTTTCTTGAGTTCTTCACAGGTCACCGGCTGGGAGCTGAGCAGGTCCTCGTCTTCTCTTTGCAGGACTGCTCCGTCTTTGAAGTAGGGGAAGGAACGAAGAAAATCAAGCATCGCCCATCGGATTCGGCGTGCGAAGTACGTTTTCGACGCCGAAAGTGCCGGATCAAAGTGATCGATGGCAGCGATCAGACCCAAAACACCGCTCTGGACGAGATCGTCGAGATCTATCGCCAGGAGCGCCGGCAGCCCGCCGAGACGCCGCAGCTCGCTGCGAGCGATCAGGCGCACCAGCGGCAGCCACTCAACGATCGACTGGTCACGCGTCTTGCCAGATACGGCTCTCTCCGCCCGCGTTCGATGCACGCGCAATGGACTTTGCAAGCATTCCTCCTGGGAGCGCGACTTCCGCGCCGAACCTTGCGCCTGGGAGTCCAGCGGCATTCCAGCCTTTAACCCAACGCGCCAATCGTTTTGATCGCCCGGACTTGGAACTCCCGAATGCCGGCACCCCGCCGCTCCTGCCGGGGCCGTCCCTATGGAATCGTGGCCATCGCTTCATTCGAATACCCACTCTGCCCGGTTCCGGTGACCGCGGTAGCCACGTAGTAGTAGGTTTGACCGACCGCAACACTGCGATCGATGTAGCTGGTGCTGCTTCCGGAGACTGTCGCAACCTCCGAATACGGCCCGCCCGAGACGGTCCCCCGATAAATGTCGTACTGGATGACGCCCGGCGAGGTGCTGTCGGTCCAGGTAAGTTTCACAGCGTGCTTGGTTCGGGTCAGCCCGGTTCCCGTGAGGGAAACGGTGTTGGGTGAATTGCCTGTGTCGCTGGTCAGTCTCACCGCGCCAGAGGAGGCTCCCAAGCCGGTTGGGGCGAAGGTGACGGTAAAGGACATGCTTTGACCGGCGTTTAGGCTAACGGGCAGCTTCAGATTGCTGAGGGTGTAACCGGTGCCAGTCACGGAGGCGCTGGAGACGGTGACGTTGCCGGTACCCCTGTTCTGAACGAGAATCGGGAGCTGCGCATCACCGCCGACCATAACGTTGCCAAAGTTCAGGCTGGCTGGACTCAACGTCAGGATGAAGGTCGACGCGTCGCCCGTACCGCGGAGCGATGTGGTGTACCTTTGCGACCCGGCGCCGTCAACAATCACACTGCCGATGAAGGTCCCGGTTACGGTGGGAGCAAATCTGGCAGTGAAGGAGAGGCTTTGGGCGGATTCCAGGGTGACAGGCAGAGTCAGGCCCACGACGCTAAATGCATTTCCAGACACCTGATAAGTGCTCAGGGTGAGAGGGCTGGAGCCGTTGTTCGTGATCGTGACCTGGTGGGTGGCAACGCCGCCCACCACCACGTTTTCGAAGTTCACGCTGGATCTCGAGTACTCGAACGTCAGGCCGCTCCGCTGCAAGGTGCCGGCCTGAGTTTCGCCCGAGCCATGCCCGGGCTGGAGGGCCAGCGCTTTCCCGGTCGAGAACCAGCCGGCGAGCGCAAGGATGAGCAAGGCCAGAGCAGCGCCTCGAATCAAAGAGCCGTCCCCTGGACAGGAGTGATGAGAGACTCTGAGCCTGAAGCAGCGCATTATTCCCCTTTCACAGAAAGCGTGCGCAATCTCGGCATTCACCGGCGCACGGAGGCTACACCACTA